>Ga0190273_10000178_pt1 | contig 32007 bp, 37 predicted proteins | sample Popmic504IS_FD_134513 | JGI IMG/M metagenome (GOLD analysis project Ga0190273, IMG submission 134513) | Populus adjacent soil microbial communities from riparian zone of Shoshone River, Wyoming, USA - 504 IS | ecosystem: Environmental > Terrestrial > Soil > Riparian zone > Trees stand | place... | reverse complement strand
CGGGGGGTCGTGAGCCCCCTAGTGGATAACCGCCGGGGCGGTCGGCCGAGCGTTCCAGGGCCCCCCCCCCCCCCCCCGCGCGGCAAAGCTGCGGCCCGCTGAGCGGTTCACATCGATGTCGATATGTCTAGAGGCCGGCGTCGGCCAAGGCGTTCTCGAGCCGCAGCTTGATCTCGCGGCCGGGGAGCGCGCGTTCGCCTTCCATGACGGCGGCGTAGACAAGGGGCTCGTGCGTCGCGCCCTTGGCCGCTGGCGCCGGACCGGTGGCCCAGCCGACGCTGCGCGAGCCGTCCGGCACGCTGCGGCAGCTGATGGCGCGCTCGTCGCCCTTGGCTGCGAGTGTGGCCAGCGCCTCGACGGTGACCGTGCCGCCGCCCTGGCTGCAGTCGGGCAGGGCGCGGGAGCAGGTCATGTGGGTGCCGTAACGCCAGGCGACATCGCCGCTCTTGGTCGCGAGGATCACGCAGGTGGCGGGGTCGCCGATAGCCGCTCCGACGGCGTCGCTCAGGCGGGCGTCATCGATGCCGGGCGCGCTCTTCGAGCATGCACCAAGAGCAAGGCAGACGCAAAGCGCGGCGAGCGGGCCGCGCATGGCTACGCCGCCTTCTTGACGTCGTTGGCGTCGTCGAGAAGCACGACGTTGGGATTGTAGTTGCGGGCTTCTTCGGCCGGCAGCTGGCAGTAGGTCACGACAATGACCTTGTCGCCCTTCTGCACCAGGCGGGCCGCGGCGCCGTTGACGCCGATCACCCGCGAGCCGCGGGGCGCCTCGATGGCGTAGGTGGTGAACCGGGCGCCGGTGGTGATGTTGAGCACATCGACCTGCTCGTGCGGCAGGATGCCGGAGGCGTCGAGCAGGTCGCGGTCGATGGCGATCGACCCCTCGTACTCGAGGTCGGCCTGAGTGACCGTGGCGCGGTGCAGCTTGGCCTTCATCATGGTCAGCAGCATGGCGTCGAACCCTTACAGTGGAACGATGCGCGGGACCGCCACATACACAAATGGCCCGCCGGGGAGGCGCATATACGCATGAACGCCCCGCGTTTCAATCGCAGTGCAGCATCACCGCTTTTTCCTTCTCCGTCGGGGGAAGAAGGAAGTCAGATCTTGAACCCGCCGGCGCAGAGTTTGTCGTAGGAGGCCTTGGTGACCTTCACATAGCCCTGCTTCTCGGGGCTGCGGAAGTAGAGCGGGTCCTTGACCTTGGCGGGGTCGAAGCCCTCCTCGACGAGATCCATCTTGCGGTACTTGAAGGTGCCGGTGGTTTCGATCTGCGGCTGCAGGCGCACGAACACCGGCCGGGCGTAGCCGGGCAGTTCGCGGTCGACGAACTCGGCCAGGCTGTCGATGTCGAAGTCGCCGTCGACAACCAGCGAGGCCATGCCCGCCTTGCCGTCCAACTTGCCGACCGGCACGCCGTAGACGTTGACCTCCTGCACGCCGGGCACGTGGGCCAGCCGTTCGGCCACTTCGCTGGTGGAGACGTTCTCGCCCTTCCAGCGGAAGGTGTCGCCGATGCGGTCGACGAAATAGTAGTAGCCCTCGGCGTCCTGGCGCATCAGGTCGCCGGTGCGGAACCACTTGTCGCCTTTCTTGAAGACGTCGCGCAGCACCTTTTTCTCGCTGGCCTTCTTGTCGGCGTAACCGACATAGGCGGAGCGCACGTCCGTGCCGATAGAGCCGATGGCCTCGCCGATCTCGCCCGGCTTGCACTCGCGGCAAAAGCCGTCGCTGCCCCGGATCGGCTCTTCCTTCTCGAGATCGAAGCGCACCAGCCGGGTGTTGAAGCGCCATCTCAGCCACTTGGGCACCCGGCCGATGGCGCCTGGCTTGCCGTCGAAGTTGAACATCGAGACGTTGCCTTCGGTGGCCTCGTAGAACTCCAGGATGAAGGGGATGGCGAAGCGCGGCTGCATCTCCTCCCAGACATCGGGACGCAAGCCGTTGCCGAAGGCCTCACGAATCTTGTGCGCGCGCTCGAGCGGGTGTTCCGGCTGGTTGATCAGGTAGCGGCACAGCTCGCCGATGTAGACGAACATCGTGCAGTCCTGCTCGACGATCTCCGGCCAGAAGTGAGTGGCCGAGAACTTCTTGCGCAGTACGATGGAGGCGCCGGTCAGCAGCGCCGCGCCCACCGCGCAGAGGCCGCCGGTGGCGTGATAGAGAGGCAGGGTGATGTAGATGCGGTCGCTGGCCACCGCGCCTGTCGAGCCCGCGAAGCCGCTCATGTAGAGCTGCACCCGCATGTGGGTCATCTTCGCGGCCTTAGGCAGGCCGGTGGTGCCGCTGGTGAAGATGTAGAGAGCTGTGTCTTTGGCGGTCAGGCCGTCGCGTCCGGCGCGGTCGGGGCGAAGCGCGCTGCAGCTCTTCAGCGCCTGGGCCAGGTCCTTCTGCCCTTCGCGCGCCTTGCTCAACGTCCATTCCTTGATCGGTCGCTTGAACAGCCCCTTGACGGCGTCGAACGCCGGCGCGGTCTCGCTGTCGACGATGCAATGCAGGGCCGTGGAGATGTTCAGGCAGTGGGCTAGGGCCGCGCCGGCCAGGTTGTTGTTGATCAGCGCCCCGACGACCCCGACCTTGGTCAGGCCATACCAGATGGGGATGTACTCCATCCGGTTGGGCAGGAAGATCGCCACCGTCTGGCCGCGGGTCAGCCCCTGCGCCTTGGCCCAGTGCGCGTAGCGGTTGGCCAGCGCGTCGAACTCGGAATAGGTGAGGGTCTTGCCTTCGAAGGTGATGGCCCGGCTCGATGGCCACTGGTCGACGGCCTTCTCGAGGTCGTCGCAGGCGAGGTTCGGGGAGTCGGCCTTGATCGGCTTGACCCGGCGCAGCGTGCGCAGGGCGTTGCGCAGATACCGCACGTCGCGCGTCAGCCGCCCCTCAGATGCCACCTCAGGCCCTCCCCAGACCATTACCTGTCGCGCAAGGCTTCCGGGCGGGTCAAGCCGCCCGCGCCCTCGCCGCCCCTTTCCGCGCGTGATGGGCCCCTGCACGCAGGCAAAATGACTCTGATGTCAATAGTGAGCCCGCCCGGCAGCGTTCCGGAACTGCCCTCTGCGGGACCCGTTCTTGTCGTGTCGATAACTTCACCGGAGGCTTGATGAGCCTGGACCAGACCAACAGCGCCAAGGGCGACCCGGCAGGTGAAATCGCGGTGGAGGAGGGACGTGGGCGGGTTTCGCTCTGGTTCCTGACCATCCCCATCGCCGTGACGCTGGCCGTGGCGACGCTGGCCTTCTTCCTCCTGTCCCGGCGCGACAACGAGTTGCTGACGACGACCGACAATCACGCCGTGGCCGTCGCCGTGGCCAACGCGCAGCCCGCGCCTGCGGCCTTCAACGCCACCACCCCGGCGGCTCAGCCCGCTTCGGACACCCGTCGGCAATAAACTGGAACAACTGATGTTGCGGATCGCGGCGGAGCGCCTACCTGTTGAGGCGTAGATCAACGCTGACTGGAGACACCAATGTCCGCCCCCCGCACCATCGCCGTCCTTGTCGGCAGCCTTCGCAAGGAGTCCCTGAGCCGCAAGGTCGCGCTCGCGCTGACCGAACTGGCTCCGGCGAACCTGAAGCTGAAGATCGTCGAGATCGGCGACCTGCCGCTCTACAACGAAGACGTCGAGGCCGCAGGCGCTCCCGCCGCCTGGGCCCGCTTCCGCGACGAGGTCCGCCCCACCGACGGCGTAATCTTCGTCACGCCCGAGTACAACCGCTCGGTGCCCGGCGCGCTGAAGAACGCCATCGACGTCGGCTCGCGCCCCTACGGCGCCAGCGTCTACGCCGGCAAGCCCGCCGCGGTGATCAGCCAGTCGCCAGGCGCCCTCGGCGGCTTCGGGGCCAACCATCACCTGCGCCAGTCGCTGGTCTTCCTCGACATGCCGATCCTGCAGCAGCCGGAAGCCTACCTGAACCACACCGGCGGCTGGTTCGATGAGGCCGGCAAGCTGACCGACGACAAGGCCCGCGAGTTTCTCACGAAGATCCTCTCCGCCTTCGCAGCGCACGTGGACAAGCATGTGGCGGCGCCCAGGGCCCTCGCCGCGGCGTAGCCGCGCGCCCGTGTCGCAGAGACTTATGCCCGCGCTTCTGGCTCTTTCCGGCCTTCGGAAAGAGCTGGGGGAGCGGCATGTTCAAGCGCCTGACATCGCAAGAGGCGGCCCAGTGGGCGTCCACCATCATGGTCGTCCTGGTCAGCGGCCTCGTCGGCCAGTTCGCCGCGCGCGGCATGAACGCCGCCCAGTGGGCGGGCGCCGTCCTGGCCATCGCCGGCTCGATTGCGCTGGCCGTCATGCTCCGCGTCTGGCCGGCGCCGGCGCCCGTGCGTAACCGCCGCGACTAGCTGCCGCCAACGATGCCCTGCCCGTTGGCGGTATCGACCTGAGGCTCCATCGCCGCCCCGGCGTCGTCCTGCTCCAGATCACCGCCGGCTTCCTCGCCCGCCGCGAAGCCGCGCGAGTCCTCCGGCACATCGATGGTCGATTCAGCGCCTTCGACCACTTCGCGAGAGCCGGTGTCGTGTTTGGTGGACGGTCCCTGGCTTTCACGCCCGAGCGCGGTGTCGTGCTGGGCGGCTGTAAAGGTCTGGCCGTGGCCGCCTTGCCCTTGAGATTGTCCCTGACCGCCCTGTGAGTTCGCCATGTCGTTCTCCTCTCTTTGCGAAGAGAACCGGCGAGTGGCGCGGATGGCTCCCGTACGTAGTCTTGCGGAGGCCTGATGGGCCGCGCCGTTCGTTATAAGAGCGCCATGAGCACGACCGAACACAGGCGTCCGCGTGTTGGCCCGGGCGAACCGGCCGGCGTCACCGAGGCGATGATCGGCCAAGTGGTCGACACCTTCTACGCCCGCGTGCGGCAGGACGAAGTGCTGGGGCCGATCTTCAACGCCCGGGTGGACGACTGGCCCGAACACCTCGCCAAGCTGAAGGACTTCTGGTCGTCGGTGCTGCTGATGACCGGCCGCTTCAAGGGCCAGCCGATGGCCGTCCACGCGGCCATCCCGAACATCGACCGCGCCCACTTCGAACACTGGCTATCGATGTTCGGCGAGACCGTGGACGAGGTCTGCCCGCCCGACGCCGCGGCCCTCTTCCGCGAGAAGTCGGCCATGATCGCCGAAAGCCTCCAGCTCGGCATCGCCGTCAGCCGCGGCGAGATCCCGCCGCTCAGACGGAACTCAGCCCGAAAATGAGGCCGGCGACGGCTCCCAGCGTCACCACCTGGCAAACGCGGTTGATGATCACGAGCCGCATCAAATGGCGATCGGCGAGCTTCCTCGGACCATCGCCCCACGACCAGAAGAGCAGCGCCCTGTCATAGCGCGTCCAGTTACCAACGTGACGCTCGGCGGCCGGATGACGTTGCTCAAGGTGGCGACGAATGTAGCTGACGACGACTAGGTTCGTGACCAAGCCTAGCAGGAACAGACCACCCAGCACGATGATCGCAAATCCTCGCATGGCTCTCGCTTACGCCTCCGCCAGCGCGGCCTGCTCCACGGTCTTCACGACATCGGCCATGATGCCCGTCAGCTGGAAGTCCTTGGGCGTATAGACACGCACCACGCCCATCTGGCGCAGGATGAGGGCGTCCTCGGGCGGGATGATGCCGCCGACGACGACGGGGACGTGATCCAGGCCCTCGGCGCGCATCAGGCGCACGACCTCCTGCACCAGATCAAGATGCGAGCCGGAGAGGATGGAGAGGCCGACCACGTGCGCCTTGCCCTCTTTCGCCCGGGCGACGATCTCGGCGGGGGTCGAGCGGATGCCGTCGTAGATGACCTCCATGCCGACGGCGCGGGCGCGGGTGGCGATCTGTTCGGAGCCGTTCGAATGCCCGTCGAGGCCCGGCTTGCCGACCAGGAAGGTCAGCGTGCGGCCAAGCGCGGCGGAGACCCGCTCGACCTCCTTCTTCACCTGCTCGATGTCTTCGGCGCCGTCGGAGGAGACGACCAGCGCCACGCCCGTCGGCCCCCGGTACTCGCCGAACACTTCGCGCAGCGCGAAGGCCCATTCGCCGGTGGTGACGCCGGCCTTCGCCGCGGCGATGGAGGCCGGCATGACGTTGCGGTTCTCGGCCGCTGCCGCCTTCAGCTCGGCGACGGCCTTGTCGGCGGCGTTCTGGTCCCGCGCAGAGCGCCAGGCCTTCAGCTTGGCGATGACGTCGGCTTCGAGCTTGGGATCGACCGTCTCGATGGAGCTTTCGCCGGCCGACAGCGGCGAGGGCTCGCTGTCCACCCACTTGTTGACGCCGACGACCGTCATCTCGCCGGTCTCGATGCGGCGGGCCCGGGCGGCGTTGGAGCCGACCAGCTGGGCCTTCATGTAGCCGATAGCCGCGGCGCTGCCGCCCATCTCATCGATCTTGGCCAGCTCGGCCAAGGCGCCGGCCTTCTGCTCAGCGACCTTGGCCTCGACCACCTTGGAGCCCTCGAACAGGTCCTCGTATTCCAGCAGGTCCGTCTCGTAGGCCAGCACCTGTTGCAGCCGCAGCGACCACTGCTGGTCCCACGGGCGCGGCAGGCCGAGCGCCTCGTTCCAGGCCGGCAGCTGCAAGGCCCGGCAGCGGGCGTCCTTCGAGGCGGTGACCGCCAGCGCTTCCAGCAGGATGCGATAGACGTTGTTCTCCGGCTGCTGCTCGGTCAGGCCCAGTGAGTTGACCTGCACGCCATAGCGGAACCGCCGCGCCTTGGGGTCCTGCACGCCGTAGCGATCGCGCAGGATCTCGTCCCATAGCTGGGTGAAGCTGCGCATCTTGCACATCTCGGTCACGAACCGGACGCCGGCGTTGACGAAGAAGCTGATGCGCGAGCAGACGACCTCGAAGTCCTCTTCCGGCACCTGGCCCCCAGCCCGCACGGTGTCGAGCACAGCGATGGCGGTGGCCAGCGCATAGGCCAGCTCCTGCTCCGGCGTCGCCCCGGCTTCCTGCAGGTGGTAGCTGCAGACGTTCATCGGGTTCCACTTGGGAACCTCGCGGTAGCACCAGGCGATCATGTCGCCGATCAGCCGCAAACTGGGCTCCGGCGGGAAGATGTAGGTGCCGCGCGACAGGTATTCCTTGATCAAGTCGTTCTGGGTCGTGCCCTGGAGCGCGGTTCGCGCCGCGCCCTGCTCGTCGGCCAGCGCCACATACATCGACAAGAGCCACGCGGCCGGGGCGTTGATGGTCATCGAGGTGTTCATTCGATCCAGCGGGATCTGGTCGAACAGGGTCCTCATGTCGCCGAGGTGACCGACCGGCACGCCGACCTTGCCGACCTCGCCGCGGGCCAGGATGTGGTCGGCGTCGTAGCCGGTCTGGGTCGGCAGGTCGAAGGCCACCGACAGGCCGGTCTGGCCGCGGCTCAGGTTGGCCCGGTAGAGCTCATTGGACTTCTGCGCCGTCGAATGGCCCGCATAGGTACGGAAGATCCACGGCGAGTCTTTCTCGTGCTGGAAGGGCTTAGCTGACATGGCTCGATCTCCCGCCAACTATCGCAACGCACAATGAGCTCCCCCAGCCCGGTGCTGCGACGCAAAAATGTTCTTGCCAGTTTCGCGGTCTTGTCACACGGTCATGCCTTCGCGGCAAGCGTTCAGCGCCCCTGCGAGGCATGCTGTTGCGCAAAATCCGCGCAAACGATGGGGATCGTGGCAAGCCTCGAAACGGCGCCTGTATCGAGGCCGTGAACGTTCGGTGGGGGCCGAACGTTATCGCATTGCAACATAGCGCTCCGGGGAGCCGACCATGACCGTCGCCACGCTCGAGAAGATCGTCGAGAAGGACCTCTACGAGATTGGCGAGATCCCGCCGCTCGGCCACGTGCCCGCCAAGATGTACGCCTGGGCCATCCGCAAGGAGCGCCACGGCCCGCCGTCCACCGCCATGCAGGTCGAGGTGGTCCCCACCTGGACCATCGGCGAGGACGAGGTGCTGGTGCTCGTGATGGCCGCCGGCGTGAACTACAACGGCGTCTGGGCGGCGCTCGGCGAGCCCATCTCTACCCTGGACGGCCACAAGCACCCCTACCATGTGGCCGGCTCCGACGCCTCGGGCATCGTCTGGGCGGTCGGCGCCAAGGTGAAGCGCTGGAAGGTCGGCGACGAGGTCGTCATCCACTGCAACCAGGACGACGGCGACGACGAGGAGTGCAACGGCGGCGACCCGATGTTCTCGTCTTCCCAGCGCATCTGGGGCTACGAGACCCCGGACGGCTCCTTTGCCCAGTTCTGCCGGGTGCAGTCGCGCCAGCTGATGCCGCGCCCCAAGCACCTGACCTGGGAAGAGGCCGCCTGCTACACGCTGACCCTGGCCACCGCCTACCGCATGCTGTTCGGCCACAAGCCCCATGAGCTGAAGCCCGGCCAGAACGTGCTGATCTGGGGCGCCTCGGGCGGCCTTGGCGTCTTCGCCACCCAGCTGGCCGCCGTCGTCGGCGCCCACGCCATCGGCGTCGTCTCGTCCGAGGACAAGCGCGACTATGTGATGAGCATGGGCGCCAAGGCGGTGCTGAACCGCTCGGACTTCAATTGCTGGGGCCAGCTGCCGACCGTCAACGGCCCTGAGTTCAACGACTACATGAAGGAGAGCCGCAAGTTCGGCAAAGCCGTCTGGGACATCACCGGCAAGCGCGACGTCGACATGGTGTTCGAACACCCCGGCGAGGCGACCTTCCCGATCTCGGTGTTCCTGGTCAAGCGCGGCGGCATGGTCGTGATCTGCGCCGGCACCACCGGCTACAACCTGACCATGGACGCCCGCTTCCTGTGGATGCGCCAAAAGCGCGTGCAGGGCAGCCACTTCGCCAACCTGATGCAGGCCGCGGCCGCCAACCAGCTGGTCATTGACCGCCGCATCGACCCGGCCCTGTCGGAAGTCTTCACCTGGGACGACATCCCCGCCGCCCACGAGAAGATGCGCGCCAACAAGCACCTGCCCGGCAACATGGGCGTCCTCGTCTGCGCCCAGCGTCCCGGCCTGCGCACCTTCGAAGAAGTGCAGGAGCTGTCGGGCAAGCTGGCCTGAGCCGCCTTCGTCGGTATGGTGGGCCTCCCCCGGAGGCCTACCATGACCCTTACCCCCGCCGCCGACCTGGCTGCCGCAACGCCGATCCGCTTTCCCAACGAGAGCGCCGAGTATCGCGCCGCGCGCACGGCCCTGCTGGCCGAAGAGATCGAGCTGCGCCGCCACCTGGAGCGGGTCGCCGCCCAGCGCCGCGCCCTGCCCCCCGGCGGCGAGGTGATCGGCGACTACCAGTTTGATGGGCCGGACGGCCGCACCGACTTCGCCGGCCTGTTCGGGGATAAGGACACGCTGGCTGTCTACAGCTTCATGTTCGGCCCGCAGCGCGAGCGGCCCTGCCCCATGTGCACCAACCTGCTGGGCCCGCTCGACGCCAACGCCGCCGACCTGCACCAGAAGATCGCCTTGGCCGTCGTCGCCCGCTCGCCGCGTGAGCGGACGCAAGCGTTCGGGGCGGAGCGCGGCTGGCGAAACCTGCGCCTCTATCAGGACCTCAACGACAGCTACTCGAAGGACTATTTCGGCCTGCTGCCGGACGGCTCGGAAATACCGTCGTTCAACGTCTTCACCCGCCAGGACGGCGTGATCCGCCACTTCTGGTCCAGCGAGATGACCGGCGACAGCGCCGACCCCGGCCAGGACCCGCGCGGGGCGCCCGACCTGTCGCCGCTGTGGAACGTGCTTGACATGACGCCGGGCGGGCGCGGGACCGACTGGTATCCGAAGCTGGACTACCCCGCATGAGCCAGCCCTGGTGGCGCGGCGCGGTCGTCTACCACGTCTATGTGCGCAGTTTCTTCGACGCCAACGGCGACGGCCAGGGCGACCTGCCGGGCGTGGCGGCCAAGCTGGACTACATCAAGAGCCTGGGCGTCGATGCGGTATGGCTGTCGCCCATCCACCCCTCGCCCAACCGCGATTGGGGCTACGACGTCGCGGACTACGAGGCGGTGCAGCCCGACTACGGCACGCTGGCCGACTTCGAGGCGCTGATCGACCAGGCGCATGGCCTGGGCCTGAAGGTCATCATGGACGAGGTCCTGGCCCACACCTCCGACGAGCATGCGTGGTTCAAGGACTCCATGCGCCGGGGCGACAAGGCTGACTGGTATGTCTGGGCCGACCCGGGCGAGGACGGCACGGCGCCCAACAACTGGCTGTCGGCGTTCGGCGGTCCGGCCTGGGCCTACCAGCCGGCGCGCAGGCAGCACTACCACCACAAGTTCCTGCGCCAGCAGCCCAAGCTCAACTGGCGCAATCCCGACGCCAAGGCCGCGGCGCTGGGCGTGCTCGACTTCTGGCTGGCCAAGGGCGCCGACGGCTTCCGGCTCGACGTCGCCAACGCCTACCTGCACGACGAGACGCTGACCGACAACCCGGCCGTGCCGGTAGCGCAGCGGACGCGGTATCACTGGAGCCACGCCGCCAATCTTCAGGAGCATTGGCACGACTCCAACCTGGTGGAGAACCACGAGGCGCTGGACGAGGTGCGCCGCGTCGTCGAGCGCTACGACGACCGCTTCGTGTTCGGCGAGTTCTCGGAGGAAGCCGGCCGCTGCGGCGGCTTTGCCGCCTCCGACGAAGGCCTGCACGCCGGCTATTCCTTCCCGCTGCTGATCGCTTCGAAACTGTCGCCCGAGTTCATCCTCAAGCACTTTGCGGAGTTGGCGCAGAACGAGCGCCACTGGCCCTGCATCAGCTTCTCGAACCACGACGTGCCGCGCACCCTGACCCGCTTCGGCGGCAAGGACGCTCCGCCGGAGCTGGCCCGGATGATGCTGGCCCTGCTGCTGACCCTGCGCGGCACCACCCTTCTCTACCAGGGTGAGGAGCTCGGCCTGCCCGAAGCCGACCTCACCCGCGAACAGCTGCGCGACCCGGTCGGCGACCTCTACTGGCCCGTCCACAAGGGCCGCGACGGCTGCCGCACCCCGATGCCGTGGAGCGCGGGGGCCAACCACGGCTTCACCACGGGCACGCCGTGGCTGCCCGCCGCCCCCGAGCACGCCGGCCTCACCGTCGAGGCGCAGGAAGCCGACGAAGGCTCGACCCTGGCGCTGGCCCGCAAGCTCATTGCGCTCCGCCGCGACAGCCCCGCGCTGCGCCTGGGCCACATCCGCTTCATCGACGACTCCCTGCTGAGCTTCGAGCGCGAACACGAAGGCGAATGCATCCTCTGCGCCTTCAACATGAGCGCCGAAGCCGCCGACCTACCAGCAGATGGCGCGACCCTTATCGAACAAACCGGTCCCTACGGTTTCAGGCTCGCCCGGCTCTAAGGCCTTCCCCCACTTGTGGGGGAAGTGGGCCGAAGCCGAAGGCGAGGCTCGTTGGGGGTGCGTAAAAGCCAAGGTCCGCGCTTCCGCTGGCCTCCCAGGTCACGCACCCCCAACGACCTTCGCCGCTTCGCGTCTCAGGCCACTTCCCCCGCAAGCGGGGGAAGGCCTAAGCTGCGCGGCAAGTCGGGGAGTTGAAGATGGGCTGGAAGAGTAAGACCGCGCTGGTCGTGGTGACGGCGCTCGCGGTGCTGGTCGCCGTGGTGCTGTACCGGACCGCGACGTACGAGCCGCCCGCCGCCGACTATGGCGACGTCAAGCTGGCCGCCGCGCTGCCCTTCGACAGCGCCAAGGCCGCCGCCCACCTCGGCGAGGCGGTGCGCTTCCAGACCATCAGCAACCAGGACCCCGCCCAGGACCAGAAGGCCGAGTGGGAGAAGCTGCACGGCTGGCTGCAAACTACCTATCCCGCCGCCCACGCCGCCATGACCCGCGAAGTCATCGACGGCCACACCCTCTTCTACACCTGGCAAGGCTCCGACCCAGCGCTGGCGCCCATCGTGCTGATGGCCCACCAGGACGTGGTGCCGGTGACGCCGGGCAGCGAAGGCGCCTGGACCCATCCGCCGTTCGACGGCGTGGTTGCGGACGGCGCCGTCTGGGGCCGGGGCTCCATCGACGACAAGGGCTCGCTGGTCACCCTGTTCGAAGCGGCCGAAACCCTGGCCGCCGCGGGCTTCAAGCCGCGCCGCACGGTGATCATCGTCTCCGGCCACAACGAGGAGGCCAACTCCACCGGCGCTTCGGCCGCCGCCGCCCTGATGACCTCGCGCGGCATCAAGGCCGACTGGGTGCTCGACGAAGGCATGGCGGTGATCGAGAACTTCCCGATGGTCGGCGCGCCCGTCGCGGTCGTGGGCTTGAGCGAGAAGGGCTACGCCACCTTGCGCATCACCGCGCCGGCGGCCGGCGGCCACTCGTCCACGCCGCCCAAGGCGACCGGCGTCGAGGTGCTGGCCGCCGCCATCCTCGCCATTACCGGTGATCCCTTCCCAATGAAGTTCTCCGGCCCCGGCGCGCAGATGGTCCAGTCCATCGCCCCGCATGCCGGCTTCCTTGTGAAGATGGCGGCGGCGAACGACTGGCTGTTCGGCCCGCTTCTGGTCTCGCAGATCGGCGCGACGCCGGCCGGCGCGGCCAGCCTGCACACCACCATCGCCCCGACCATGCTCAAGGGCAGTCCCAAGGAAAACGTCCTGCCGCAGGACGCCACCGCCTGGATCAACTACCGCATCGCGCCCGGCCAGACCGCCGATGACGTCATGGCCCACGCCCACAAGGCGACGCGCGGCCTGGACGTAAAGCTCGCCTGGGAGGACCAGGCCAACAACCCCTCGCCGGTGTCCTCGACCTCATCTAACGGCTGGAAGGTGATCGCCGCGCTGGCGTCCGACGGCGGCAAGACGCCGGTCGCGCCGGGGCTGGTCATGGCCGGCACCGACAGCCGCTACATGACCGGCGCGGCGAAGGACGTCTATCGCTTCCAGCCGCTGGTCGCCTCGGTCGACGAGCTGGCGATGATCCACGGGACCAACGAGCACCTGACGCTCGATAACCTCCAGCGCATGGTCGTCTTCTACCAGCGCCTCATCGCCACGGCGGCCAGCTCCTAACCTCCGTCATCCCGGACGGCCCGACAGGCCGATCCGGGACCCAGAGTCACAGCCGCGGCTCTGGGTCCCGGCTCTCCGCTTCGCTTCGGCCGGGATGACGGTTATTGAGAGCTATGGCTGACGGCGAACATAAGTCCGCGAAAACCGCCCAGAAGTTCGGGACGGGGTTCCTCCATGACATCTGGTACTTCGCGGCGCTGTCGGCCGACCTGAAGCCGGGCAAGCTGCAGCGTTACGAACTGCTCGGCGAGCCGGTGCTGCTGGGCCGCAAGGCGAGCGGCGAGGTCTTTGCCCTGCGCGACATCTGCCCTCACCGCGCCGCGCCGCTGTCGGCCGGGCGCATGGTCGATGGGACCGTCGAGTGCCCCTACCACGGCTGGCGGTTCCGGCCCGACGGCGCCTGCGCGGCCATCCCCTCGCTGGTCGACAACCAGGCGATGGACACCACCCGCATCCGCGTGCGCCGCTATCCCGCCGCCGAGAGCCAGGGGATGGTGTTCGTCTGGATTTCCTCGGACCCGCGCTTCGACGGCGAACCGCCGATAGCGCCGCCCACCTTCGAGGGCGTCGTCGGCGGCGGGCCGAAGTTGGTCGATCGCATGGTCTTCGACGCCCACATCGACCACGCCGTCGTCGGCCTCATGGACCCCGCCCACGGGCCTTACGTGCACCAGCAGTGGTGGTGGCGCTCAAGGCACAGCCAGCATGAGAAGGCCAAGAAGTTCGAGCCGCGCGAGGCCGGCTTTTCCATGGTCCGCCACGAGCCGTCGAAGAACTCCCGCGCCTACGCCGTCCTCGGCGGCGAGCCGCTGACCGAGATCACCTTCCGCCTGCCCGGCCTGCGCTGGGAGCATGTCACCGTCGGCAAGCGCCAGGTGCTGTCGCTGACCTGCCTGACGCCGGTCACCGAGAAGCAGACCCGCATCACCCAGATCGTCTGGTCCGACCACCCGGCCTTCGTCTTCCTGGGGCCCTTCATCGCCGCCGGCGCGCGCGCCTTCCTGCGCCAGGACGGCGACATGGTGAACCTGCAGAACGAGGGGCTGCGCTACGACCCCGCCCTGCTGTGGATCGACGACGCCGACAAACAGGCGAAATGGTACCAGCAGCTCAAGCGGGAGTGGGCGGCCGCGGCGCGGGATGGGCGGGAGTTCGTCAATCCGGTTGAACCGGTGACTCTGAGGTGGCGCTCCTAGACCGTCATCCCGGCCAAAGCGAAGCGGAGAGCCGGGACCCAGAGTCACAGCCCGGCCGTCTGGGTCCCGGATCGGCCTGGCGGCCGTCCGGGATGACGGTGGTTAGGCTTTCTTTTTGGCAGCCTGGGTCTTGTCCGGATCGCCCGGCCCGACGAACACCACCTTCGTGCCCTTGTGGACCGCGGCGCCCAGCGTCCTCGCATCCCAGTTGGTCAGGCGCACGCAGCCGTGGCTGGCGACCTTGCCGACGGTCTCGGGGTCGGGCGTGCCGTGGATGCCGTAGGTTTCCTTGGAGAGGTCGATCCAGACGACGCCCACCGGGTTGTTCGGCCCCGCCGGGATGGTCAGCTTGCCGAGCTTCTTGTCGCCGAAATTCAACTTGGCGGGGTCATAGTTCCACACCGGGTCGTTCTGGACGGTCGTCACTTCCCACTCACCCGCTGGCGTCGGCATGTCGCTCGAGCCCACTGTTGTCGGATAGATGGCCACCAGCTGGCCGGAGGCGTCGAAGGCGCGCAGCTCCTTCTCGGCCTTGTCGACCTCGATGCGCTCGACCTGCGGCAGCGGCGCCGTGGCCGAGGCGGCGGTGACCAGGATCTTCGTCCCCGCCTTGGCGAAGTCGGCGCCGGGGTTCAGCGCCTTGAGCAGCGCCTGGTCCATGTGGAACTTCTCAGCCAAGGCCTCCAGCGGCGTCGCGTACGAGAACTTCTCCAGCTTCGACATCGCCTTGTAGTCGCCCTTGTCCGGCTGCTTGGCGAGGAACGGCCCGGCCAAGTCGGCGTCGGTGATGACGTAGTCCTGCATGATCGGCTGCGAATTGCCGGTGTTCAGCGCCTGCCACACCTGGGCGTCGAGCTTGCCGTCTTCCTTGAGACCCTTGGCTTTCTCGAACGCCGCCACCGCCTGGCGGAAGTTCTCGCCGGACTTGCCGTCGATGACGCCAGGTCCGAAGTGGGCGCGGTCGAGCAGCACCTGCGCCTTGACCAGCACCCGCCGGTTCTGCGCGGCCGGCGACTGGTCGACGCCGGGCGCCTGGCCATTCACCGCCATCGCCTGCTCGGATTTGGTCTGGCCGGTCGGGCTGGTCTTGGCGGCGGGGTTGGCCTTGCCGTCCGCGCCCTCCGTGAACTCGGCCTTGTCGATGGCCTGGCCTTCGGGGAAGGGCGAGGCGACCACCTGCGGCGCGGGCGGCAGGACCACGGCGGCTGGAACGCCCTGATTGGCGGCTGACGGCGCGGGCGCGCTGGCGTCGTTGCCGGCGTCGTAGCAGGCGCTCAGACCCAGCAGGGCTGCGGCGGCGGGGATGATCAGGCGCAGGTTGCGCATGGCGGTGCTCCGGGCGAATGGCGATACTTCGATGATCTAAGCCGCCCGCGCCCGGCCAGTTCCGCGCAGCCCGGCGGTATCAAATGCGTTTCTAGCGTAAGTACGATGTGCGGAGGGACGAGCGCGCGATGTTGCGGGTGAAGACCCAGTGGTTGGCGTTGGCCGGCGTCGCCGCCGGTGTGACGCTGGCTGTCTGGATGAACGTCACGACGCCCGCCGCCGACCAGACGGTGGTTCCCACCCCCACGCCCGCCGAGCAGATCCTGCCGCAACTAGGCCCCGAACGGCCCGGCGGCGCCTGGGGATCGGAGAACTGCGCCGAAGCCCGCTACAATCACGCCGCGTTCCAGAACGCCAGCACGCTGCACAGCCTGTCGTGGGCGCCGTTCCGCCGGCCCGAGCGCGGCTGGGAGACCTACGCCGCCCTGATCGCGGGAGAAATCGGCACCGCCTGCTCGCCGACCTCGCCGGGGTTCGCCTCGGCGCTGGCGCGGTGGCAAAGGGCGCGCGGCCTGAACGACAGCGGCCAGGTCGATGAGGGCACCTTCACCTTCATGAAGAGCATCTGGCAGCAGGAGCGCCCGTTCGTGACGAGGGGCGGCGGTTGCCCCGCCCCGCCCGACGAATCCACGCTGGTCGCCGGCCGCCCGGGCGAAGGCTACAGCGGCAAGTTGGTGCAGTTGACGCCCGGCGCCTTCGCGGCTTACCGCCGCATGGTCCGCGACGCCCGCGCCCAGAGCCCCGCCATCCGCGCCGACCCGCGCTACCTGACCATCTTCTCGGCCTATCGCAGCCCGGCCTACGACGCCGCCCGCTGCGCCAAGGACGGCAACTGCAACGGCATCGTGCGGGCCAGGTGCTCGCCGCACCGCACCGGGCGAGCGATGGACCTTTATGTCGGCGAGGCGCCGGGCTATGGCCCCGACTCCACCGCCGACCCCAACCGGCTGGTGATGAGCCAGTCGCCCGCCTACCGCTGGCTGGTCGCCAACGCCCACCGCTACGGCTTCGTGCCCTACGCCTTCGAGCCCTGGCATTGGGAGTGGATCGGCGATCCGCAGACCGGTAACCAGGGCTGATGGCCAGCTTCACCGCCTCCGACGGCGTCGAGATCGCCTATGACGACGTGGGCCCCCGCGAGGGCCGCGCCGCGCTGCTGGTCCACGGCTTCGCGTCCAACCGCGTGGAGGGCTGGAAGCGCACCGGCTGGTACGCGGCCTTCGAGCGGTGCGGCCAGCGGGTGGTGGCCCTCGACCTGCGCGGCCACGGCGACAGCGGCAAGCCGCACGATCCGGCGGCCTATGAGCCATTGAACCTTGTGGCCGATTTGATCGGTCTAATGGACCATTTGGACCTGAACGATTTTGACCTGTTCGGCTACTCGATGGGCGCGCGGGTGGCGCTGGCTACGGCGCTCGCCTATCCGGGGAGAGTGGCGCACCTTATCCTCGGCGGCGTCGGCGAGCGGGCGCTGCAGCCCTCGCAGAGCGGCGAGGCCATGGCCCACGCCATGGAAGCCGATGACCCCGAAACCATCCAGGTCCCGATGCTGCGCAGCTTCCGTCAGTTCGCCGACGAGCAGGGCGAAGACCGCCTGGCGCTCGCCGCCCTGGTGCGCGGCAAGTCGGCGCCGCTGACCGAGGACGACCTCTTCGCCCTCACCATGCCGGTCCTCGTCGCCGCGGGCGCCCAGGACATGCTGGCCGGCGACCCCGAGGGCCTTGCCCGCCACATCCGCGGCGCCCACGCCGTCACCCTCCCCGGCTGCGACCACTTCAACGCCATCCCGCATGCGCTGCTGAAGGCGGCGGTGTTCGATTTCCTCGAAGGGTATCTGGATTTCCCGGAACGCTAGGTGCGTGGTTCGAGATGGCTCGGCTGAGGCCTCGCTCCTCACCATGACGAACTCTTTGCCATCGACAAACTTCGTCATCCTGAGGAGCGGCGAAGCCGCGTCTCGAAGGACGCAACGCGCTACCGCCCCATCAAATACGGCCCGCCCTTCTCCAGCGCCGCCTGCCACGCGGGCCTCGCATGCAGGCGCTCGATCCAGGCTTCCATGTTGGGGTAGGCGGCCAGCTTGCCGAACGCCTTGGTGACCTCGGGGATGAAGCTCATCTGGATGTCGGCGCCGCTCAGTTCGTCGCCGAGCAGGAACTGACGCCCCGACAGCGACTGGTCGATGTAGCCGAGGTGGTTGGCGATCTCGCTCTCGATGCGAGGATGCAGGGGGCTGCCGGCATCGCCCAGCCGCATGACGTACATGAACAGCATCAGCGGCAGCATCGCCGAGCCTTCGGCGTAGTGCAGCCACATCTGGTATTCGTCGTAGGCGGACTTGTCGGCTTCCGGCGCCAACCTGCCGCCGCCGTGCCAGCGGATGATGTAGTCGATGATGGCGCCGCTCTCGTGGATGGTGCGGCCGCCGTCGGTAATCACTGGGCTCTTGCCGAGCGGGTGGACGGCCTTCAGCTCCGGCGGGGCGAGCCGGGTGGCGGCGTCGCGCTCGTACTTTCTGATTTCGTAGTCGAGGCCGAGCTCCTCAAGCAGCCACAGGATGCGCTGGGAGCGGGACTCGTTGAGGTGATGAACAACAATCATGGCGGCCTCTCTTGGGGGAGCGCCCATTGGTCACCACGTTAGAGCCTCGCGCAATCCCATGCCTCGATCGGGCCGCGTTGTGTGCAGGTGCGAAATGAGCTACGGCCAGTGGCCGTTTTACGAGAGAGAAGTTGCCCGATATGAGCACCGCCCTGGCCGAACGACCGCTGATCCTCGAAGGCCTGACCGGCCTCCTGCGCGCCGCCGCCGACGCGGCCCAGGCGTTCGCCGCCGAGGCCCGCTCCTCGGTGAAGGCCAGGGTCTCCGAGGGCGGCAAGATCGACCGCAAGGCCGCCGACCGCGAGCAGCACGCCGTCCACGGCTTCGGCTGGTACGCCTCCTACGCCGAGCTCTTCACCCAGGTCGCCGGCTGGGCCGAGCGGCTGGAAGCCGAGGGCCGCTTCGGCGAGATCGAGGCCCTGCTCGCCCAGCTCCTCTTCGCCGAATACTCCGCCCAGCTGGTCAGCGGCATCCCCATGAACCAGGGCGAGACCATCCGCGCCGCCGAGCTGGTCGAGGGCCCAGACGCCATGCGCAAGCTCTACATGGCGCTCTACAGGCTGATCAGCGAAGGCGGCACGCAGGCGGTGAAGACCCGCATCGCCCAGCGCCTGTCTGAAGCGCGCGGCCGCCCGACGCTGGAGAACACCGGTCTCGACGACACCTTCGAGATGATCCGCGACCAGTTCCACGCCTTCGCTGAGGAGAAGGTGGTGCCCTTCGCCCACGAGTGGCACCTGAAGGACCAGCTGATCCCCATCGAGCTGGTCAAGGAGCTGGGCGACCTCGGCGTCTTCGGCCTGACCATCCCCGAGGAGTTCGGCGGCTCGGGGCTTGGCAAGGGCGCCATGTGCGTGGTCTCCGAAGAGCTGTCGCGCGCCTGGATCGGCGTCGGCTCGCTGGCCACGCGCTCCGAGATCGCCGCCGAGCTGATCCTGACCGGCGGCACGGACGCCCAGAAGGCCGAATGGCTGCCGAAGATCGCTTCGGCCGAGATCCTGCCGACCGCCGTCTTCACCGAGCCCAACACCGGTTCCGACCTGGGCTCGCTGCGCACGCGGGCAGTGAAGGAGGGCGATGAGTACGTCATCACCGGCAACAAGACCTGGATCACCCACGCGGCCCGGGCGGACGTCATGACCCTGCTGGTTCGCACCGATCCGGCGACCACCGACTACCGCGGCCTGTCGATGTTCCTGGCCCCCAAGCTGCGCGGGACAGACGCCGACGCCTTCCCGACCGAGGGCATGAGCGGCGGTGAGATCGGTGTCATCGGCTACCGCGGCATGAAGGAGTACGAGATCGGCTTCGACGGCTTCCGCGTGCCGGCAGAAAACCTGCTCGGCAGGGCCGAGGGCCAAGGCTTCAAGCAGCTGATGGCGACCTTCGAGAGCGCCCGCATCCAGACCGCCGCGCGCGCCATCGGCGTCGCCCAATGCGCCATGGAAGTCGGCTTGAACTATGCCCTCGACCGCAAGCAGTTCGGCGGGCCGATCTTCGACTTCCCGCGGGTCTCCAACAAGTTGGCGATGATGGCCGCCGAGATCATGGGCGTGCGCCAACTGACCTACTTCGCCGCCCGCCAGAAGGACGAGGGCAAGCGCTGCGATCTGGAGGCCGGCATGGCCAAGCTGATCGCCGCCCGCGTCGCCTGGGCCGCCGCCGACAACGCCCTGCAGATCCACGGCGGCAACGGCTTTGCCATGGAATACGCCGTCAGCCGCGTGCTGGCCGACGCCCGCATCCTCAACATCTTCGAGGGCGCCGGCGAGATCCAGGCGCAGGTCATCGCCCGGCGCCTGCTGGAGGACGGCAACTAAGGCGGCAAACCACCGAGGAGAGTTAAAGCGCCGGGTTCACGCCCCCTTGCGCCTTCAGCCCCTCGAACAGCTGCTTGAGTTGGCGATCCATCACCCCGGTCAGCGCCGCCGCGTTTAGCCCGTCCGACACCCGCATGTAGTTGAAGCCGTAGAGCGAGATGATCGTCTCCATGGCCAGCTGGATGTCGATGTCGGGGGCCATTTCGCCGCGGTCGATGGCGCCCTGCAGGATATCGCTGACGAAGGTGCGCAGGCCGGGGTTGGTCCCCATGCGCTCGAAGCCGGGCTCGTGGGCGGCGCCGAACGAGACGGCGAGGTAGGCCAGGTACAGCTTCGGCCGCCGCATCTGGAAATCGTAGTGGATGGCCAGCAGCGCGCTCAGCCGGTCGCAGGCGGTGCCGCGCAGGTGCGGGGTCACCCGCTCCAGCTCGCCGGTCAGCGCCGCCGTGCGCTCGGCCATCACCTGGCCGAGGATGTCGGCCTTGGATGTGAAGGTGGTGAAGACGCTGCCCACCGACACGCCGGCCTTCTCGGCGATGGCGCGGACGGTGGTCTCCTCGAACCCGGTGTGGTCGAAGAGGTCCCGGGCGGCGTCCAGCACCTTGGCGCGGGTGGCTCGTTTCTGCTCTTCGCGAACGCCCACCCCCGCCCCCCCTTTGGCCCTAGCCCTTGGCGCCGGTCAGGATGATCCGGAGCTGGTCGGCCAGGCGGCGGATCATATCATCCGCCGTCCAGCCCTCGTACACCGCCGCTCTATAGCCGGAGAGGTAGACCTCCCAGACGATGCCGCGCAGTAGCCGCACATCGGTGTTGGCGGCAAGCTCCCCGCGATCGACACCCTGCTGCAGCGCCTCGCGGATCAGGTCGACGATGGGCTTGAGCGCCTCGCGGCTGCGCGGGGCGGTGCTGGGGTGGCGGGTCCAGCCGGCCGACATCGCCGCGCAGACCATTGGCAGCTGATGGACGTGCGAACGATAGGCCGCGCCGAACAGGCCGAGCAGGGCCTCCTCGATAGTGGGCGCGTTGCGCACCGCCTCGGCCATCTCCGCTTCGAGCGAGCGGTAGTCGGTGGCGACGATCTCGTCGAACAGCTCGGCCTTGTCGGCGAAGCTGGCGAAGACGGCGCCGGTGGACATGCCGGCGGCGCGGGCGATGTCGCGCACGGTGGCGCCCTCATAGCCGCGCTCGGTGAAGAGCCGGCGACCGGCTTCGAGGATCTTCTCGCGGGTGCGCAGCTTGGCGAGGCCACGGTTGGTGAGCGGCGCCGTGCGCGGCTCGGGGGAGGTAAGCGGCTTGGCTACGAAGGACATATTGTTAGCGCCGGTCAGCGGCGCGCGGACGTTGAGAGTGGGCTCGCCCCTGCGGCGCCGATCCGGCTCAGAGCGATCAAGTTCAACGAACAGCGGCGACATTGCCGAGCCCGTTTTACCAGCTGTACGCAAGTGAGCCTTTAAACTCCCGGATCAAGGCCGCTTCCAGACAAAAGCGTCGGATTTATCCGCCATGATGCCGCAGATGGCGGCCTTCTCGCCCAAAACTGGCATTGTTCAAATTACCGAGCAAGCTCATCGAACAGGTGGGCGGCCCGGCTGGTGTCCGCGCGCGCGCGGCTTTAGGGTCGGCGCATGGACGGGCTCTTCGACATCCTCATCTATGTAGCGTTGGCGGCGGTGGCGATCACGCTGGCCTTCGGCATCTACTCGCTGTTCCGAGGCGGCGATTACGCCCGCTCGCACTCCAACAAGCTGATGCGCCTGCGGGTGCTGCTGCAGTTCATCGCCATCATCATCCTCGTCGCCGCCGTCTGGTGGCGGAGCCAGGGCGCGTAAGCGTGGTCACCCTCAACCGCATCTACACCCGCACCGGCGACGCCGGAAAAACCCGGCTGGCGACGGGCGAGCCGGTCAGCAAGGCGAGTTTGCGGGTCGAGGCCTACGGCGGCGTCGATGAGACCAACGCCTGCATCGGCCTCGTTCGCCTGCACACCGAAGGCCAGCCGCTCGACGCCCTTCTATCCCGCATCCAGAACGACCTTTTCGACCTCGGCGCCGACCTCGCCACGCCCGACACCGGCCAGGACCTTGGCTACGAGCCGCTGCGGATTGTCGAAAGCCAGGTGGAACGGCTGGAACACGAGATCGACGAACTGAACGGCGAGCTGTCGCCCCTCACCTCCTTCGTGCTGCCGGCAGGCACGCCCGCCGCCGCCCATCTGCACCTGGCGCGCACCGTCTGTCGCCGCGCTGAGCGCACGCTCGTCGCGCTGATGGCCGAAGATGAAAAGGTCAGGCCGGCGGCGCTGAAGTACCTCAACCGCCTCTCGGACCTGCTGTTCGTCGCCGCCCGTTACGCCAACAAGGCTCAGGGTGACGTCATGTGGGTTCCGGGAGCCTCACGCTAAACCCACCCCGCTCATCCCCGCGAAGGCGGGGACCCAGGTTTGTTATCGTAGAGCGCGAGGCTTTCAGAAAAAGCCAGGGTCCCCGCCTTCGCGGGGATGAGCGGGAATAGGAACCTAATCGGGCCCGCTAAAGCCCCTTCTCCACAGCCGCGACCGCCTGTTTCTCCGACCACTCCTTGCGGCTCATGCCTTCGGGGCGGCCCGTGATGGCGGGGATGTAGATGGGGTTGGCGCAGGTGCGGGTGGAGGCGTCCCACCAGGAACCGCGCTGCTCGCAATTGCGCTGCGGCCAGGCGTAGAACACCTGGTAGCCCCAGGATGCCGCGGCCCCGAGCGCGAAGATGCCCAGGAAGATCAGCTTCAGCCTGTCGATGGTGTTGTTCATGGAGCGTGCTCTAAAGGAAGACAGCGGCGCGTGCCTAGCGCCCGCTTCGGACAAAAATGCGGCCCCTCCTGACGCGACGGCCACACTTGCATTGCGCGCGTAAGGCGCTATGCCCTCGTCCGCGCAATTTTTTCGCAATGCAACACATCGGTGAGAGACACGGATGAAGGTTCTTGTGACCGTTAAGCGGGTCATCGATTCCAACGTCAAGGCGCGGGTCAAGCCCGACCAGACGGGGGTCGATCTGGCCAACGTGAAGATGTCGATGAACCCCTTTGACGAGATCGCCGCCGAAGAGGCGGTCCGCATGAAGGAGAAGGGCCTGGCCACTGAAGTGGTCGCCGTCTCCATCGGCCCGGCGCAGGCGCAGGAGACCATCCGCACCGCGCTGGCCATGGGCGCCGACCGCGGCATCCTCATCCAGGTCGACGGCGAGCCGCCGGAACCGCTGGCGGTCGCCAAGCTGCTCAAGGCCGTCGTCGGCGAAGAGAGCCCCAACCTCGTGCTGATGGGCAAGCAGGCCATCGACGGCGACAACAACGCCACCGGCCAGATGCTGGCGGCGCTGCTGGAGTGGCCGCAGGCGACCTTCGCCTCGCAGATCACGCTGAATGGCGACAAGGCCTCTGTGATCCGCGAAGTGGACGGCGGGCTGCAGACGCTGGAGGTCGACCTGCCGGCGGTGATCACCGCCGACCTGCGCCTCAACGAGCCGCGCTATGCCAGCCTTCCCAACATCATGAAGGCCAAGAAGAAGGAGATCGCGGTCAAGTCCGCCGCCGACTATGGCGTGGACATCGCCCCGCGCCTCAAGGTCGTGAAGGTCTCCGAGCCGGCCAAGCGCCAGGCCGGCATCAAGGTCGAAAGCGCGGCCGACCTCGTCATGAAGCTCAAGAATGAAGCGGGGGTGCTGTAATGGCCGTTCTCGTCATCGCCGATCACCACGACGGCCTCCTGCGCGACACCACGCACAAGACGGTCACCGCCGCCAAGACGCTCGGCGAGATCGACATCCTGGTCGCCGGCAAGGGCGTCGACGGCGCGGCCGCTCAAGCCGCCAAGATCGACGGCATCCGCAAGGTGCTGACCGCCGACTCCGACGCGCTCGGCAACGGGTTGGCGGAAGCCTATGAGGCGCTCGTCGTTGGGCTGATGGGCGGCTATGACGCCGTGCTGACGCCCTCGACCTCGATGGGCAAGAACTTCTCGCCGCGCATCGCCGCCAAGCTCGACGTGGCCCAGATCTCCGACGTCGTCGAAGTGGTGGACGCCAACACCTTCGTGCGCCCAATTTACGCGGGTAACGCGCTGGAAACGGTGCAGTCGTCCGACGCCAAGAAGGTGATCACCGTCCGTCCCACCGTGTTCAAGGCGGCCGGCGAAGGCGGCTCGGCGCCGATCGAGAAGATCGACGCTTCGGCCGCCGCCGCCCACACCCGCTTCGTCTCCGAAGAGATGGTCAAGTCCGATCGGCCTGAACTGGGCGCGGCGAAGATCGTCGTATCCGGCGGGCGGGCCATGGGTTCGGCCGAGGAGTTCCAGCGGGTCATCGAACCCCTCGCCGACTTGCTCGGCGCCGCCGTCGGCGCCTCGCGCGCCGCGGTGGACGCCGGCTACGCGCCCAACGACTACCAGGTCGGACAGACCGGCAAGGTCGTGGCGCCCGCCGCCTACATCGCCATCGGCATCTCCGGCGCCATCCAGCACTTGGCCGGCATGAAGGACTCCAAGGTCATCGTGGCCATCAACAAGGACGCCGATGCCCCGATCTTCCAGGTCGCCGACTATGGCCTGGTGGCGGACTACAAGACCGCCATCCCCGAGCTGATGGACGCCCTGAAGGCCGCCGGTAAGTAAGGCCGCGTCCCGGTTTAGACACTGAAGCGCCGGCGGGTCACTCCGCCGGCGTTTTCATGCGTCGGACGGCCGCGCTGCGCTGCAACGCAGCAAAGACTTGCCGCCCCCCGCCGCCCGCGTGCTAGAACGTCCGATCTTCGGGCCGGGCCCGTGAGGAGTTCCATGGTGGATATCAAGTCGGTCGGCGTCATCGGCGCGGGCCAGATGGGTCAGGGGATCGCCCACGTCGCCGCGCTCGCCGGCTATGACGTGAAGCTGCACGACCTGACCCGCGAAAAGATCGACGCCGGCAAGGCGATTATCGAGCACAACCTGGCCCGCCAGGTCGCCCGCGGCATGATCGACGACGGCGCCATGAAGGCCGCCCTCCAGCGCATCCAGCCCGCCGAGGCGCTGGCCGAGATTGGCGCCACGGACATCGCCATCGAGGCGGCGACCGAGGACGAGGAGGTCAAGAAGACCATCTTCCGCGCCCTGCACGACCACCTGGGCCCCGACACCCTGCTGGCGTCCAATTCATCGTCCATCTCGATTACGCGGCTGGCCTCCGTCACCGACCGGCCGGAGCGGTTCATCGGCCTGCATTTCATGAACCCGGTGCCGCTGATGAAGCTGGTCGAGGTGATCCGCGGCATCGCCACCGACGCCCAGACCTACGACGCCGCCGTCACCTTCGCCCGCTCGCTCGGCAAGACCACGACCAACGCCGAGGACTTCCCCGCCTTCATCGTCAACCGCGTGCTGGTGCCGATGATCAACGAGGCGATCTACACGCTGTACGAAGGCGTCGGCACGGTCGACGCCATCGACACCGCCATGAAGCTGGGCGCCAACCACCCGATGGGCCCGCTGGAGCTGGGCGACTTCATCGGCCTGGATACCGTGCTCAGCATCATGAACGTGCTGCACGAGGGCCTGGCGGACTCCAAGTACCGCCCCTGCCCGCTGCTGGTGAAGTATGTCGAAGCCGGCTGGCTGGGCCGCAAGACCGAACGCGGCTTCTACGACTACCGCGGCGAAGAGCCGGTTCCGACGCGGTAGGTCACCAGACGGTCGATACCGGGTATTTCCGAATCCAGGGATCAACCGTCAGTATCGCGGCCCCGATCGCCTGTGCCTGCGCAATGATCAGCCGGTCCCACGGATCGCGGTGGATCAACGGTAGACGCGCGGCGGCCGAGGCCTGGGATGCTGTGACCGGCAGCCACGTCAGCCCGATAGACTGTGCGTACGATTCCACGTCGTCAGGGAAATCGGCCAGCTGCGGGTCGCGCGGCCGCTTCAAGTCGATTTCGTAGGCGCTGACCGCGCTGACATAGACCTCATCCCCACCCCGTTGAAGCGAGCCGCGCAATTCGTGACTGAGATGCTCCGGCTCGATGGCAATCCAGATCACGACGTGAGTGTCGAGGATCAGTCTCATTCAGGCGGAAAGATCGGCCCGTCAGCGGCCTCTTCCATTTCTGGATCGGGCCGCAGGAAAAGATAGGGGTCACTCAGCGGCGCTAGGTGAGTGTGGGTGCCTATCAAAATGCCCTTGCGTTGACCTGACGGCAATCGGAGAGGTCGGATTTCCGCGACGACCTCGCCATCCCGTGCGACGAGAACTTCCTCGCCCTTTTCGGCGCGGGAGATCAGTTCAGAAAGCTTGGCCTTCGCCTCGGCGATGTTCATTTGGATCGTCATGCGTCCACACTACCATGACCATCGCGTTGGTCCAAGCTGTTGGACCAACTACGGTTCGCCCCACAGCCTGACCAGGTTGCCTATGGCCTTATCCAGCGTCAGCCGGGCTTCGCTGTTGGGTAACGACTCCCGCGTCCGGCCGAGGTCGAAGAGGATTTCGCGTTGGTCGGCGCGGCGGATGAGGCTCTGGATCCAGCCGACGGCGGCGAGGCGCTCGCCCGAGGTGACGGGGGTTACGCGGTGCAGGGCGCCGGTGGGGTAGAGGACCACCGAGCCGGCGGCCAGCTTCACCTCCCGCTCTCCGTCCAAGCCATCGACGAGCAGCGCGCCGCCTTCGTAGGTCCCTGGGTCCGACAGGAAGAGGGTGAAGGACAGGTCCGTCCGCACCTCTCCCATCACCGGATTGTCGACGTGGAAGCCGTAGGCGTCGCCGCCCTGGTAGCGGTTGAACATCAGCGGCGACCAGCGGGCGGGCCGGGCGTAGAGGCTGAACACCGGATGGCGCTCCAGCGCCGCGCGGACGAACTTGGCAAGCGCCTGAACCTTGGCGTCGGCGCCGTCGGCCTGGGCGTTGGCCTTCACCGATTTGGCCGAGCCGCTGGCCGTGCGCTTGCCATCGCCGAAGGGGGCTGAGCTGAGGCCATCGCGGACCCGCTCCACATCCTCCGGCGTCAGCACATCGGCGATCGTCAGCATGGCTTCTCGTCGCACTATTGCGAATGACTTGCAACAAGCCTCGCCGGGTGGTTAGGTCCGTCCGCCCCATTCGGAGATCGCTCATGACAACCTTCCGCCCCAAACTCTGGACCAGCGTGTCCGCCGCCATCCTGCTGGCCGCCACCGCCGGCTGCTCGGGCGGGGGCGGTGAGGCGGGCGAAAAGGGCGCCGCTAACACCCCGGCCGCTGCCGTCGGCGAAGGTGGCGAAGGCGGAGCCGAAGGCGGTCCGGGGGCCGGCGAAAAGGGCGCTCAGAATGCTTACGTTTCGGTACCGGCGGAAAGCCGCCTCGCCCTGCGGCTGGCGCACCTCAAGGGTTTCCTGCTGGTGGCGCAAAAGCAGCCGGACGGCGCGGAAGCCGCCGCCGCCCTGGTCGGCCAGGGCATGGCCGAGGTCTTCGACGCCCAGCCCGACGCCTTCCGCTCCGGCGGCGTCAACGAAGCGGCCCTGCGCCAGGCGGCCGAGACCGGCGCGCCCGCCGACCTCAACGCCGCCATCGCCACCATCGAGGCTGCCCAGGCCAAGGCCGGCGGTGACGCCGCCGCCGTGACCAAGGGCCTCGTCGATATCGCCGCCGGCCTCTACTCCGGTGTGATCGCCAACGGCGGCGTCGACACGGTCGAGTACCAGCACTCCTACGGCGCGGCGCTCGCGGCCAAACAGGTGGCGGACAAGTCCAGCGATGCGAAGGTGCAGGCCGCCAAGGCCGACCTCGACAAGCTGATCGCGCTATGGCCGGCGGCGACCGCGCCCGAAAAACCGACACCTGTGGGCCAGGTCTCGGCCCAGGCCTCTCGCGTCGAACTGGCGCTGAGCTAGAACCGCAAGCTTCGGAATGCGCGCCGGGCGACGAGGCGCCATGCTGGTTCTCCCTTGAGGAGCCGGTCATGACCTACGCCACCGACGACCAGCGCTGGGCCGCTATCGAACGCCGCGACGGCGGCGCCGTCGGCGCCTTCTTCTGCGCGGTGAAGACCACCGGCATCTACTGCCTGCCGAGCTGTTCAGCGCGACCGCTGCGCAAGAACGTCAGCTTCTACGAGACGGCCGTCGAAGCCGTCGCGGCGGGCTACCGCGCCTGCAAGCGCTGCAAGCCGGCGTGAACGGGACGCAGATCGCCGCTCACCATCACGAACTCAGAAGATCGTCATGGTGAGGAGTGAGGCCTCAGCCGAGCGTTTCGAACCACGCATTGACCGCCAGCCCTCACCCGTTTAGCCCCGCGCCATGACCGCCCTGCCCGCCGGCCTTTCGGAACTGCGTGACCGCTACGATGTGCTGCTCTGCGACGTCTGGGGCGTGATCCACAACGGCCGCGAGAGCTTCCCCGCCGCGCTGGACGCGCTCGTTCGCTGGCGGGCGGAGGTCGGGCCGGTGGTGCTGATCTCCAACGCGCCGCGCCCGTCGCTGGCCATCCATTCGCAGCTGGAGCACTTCAAGGTGCCGTCCGGGGCCTGGACGGCGTTTGTGACCTCCGGCGACGCCACCCGCACCCTCTTGGCCGAGCGCTCGCCGGGTCCTGCCTGGACCATCGGCCCGCCGCGCGACCAGCCGCTCTACGAAGGCCTCGGCCTCGCCTACGCGGACGTCGAGGACGCGGCCTTCGTCTCCGTCACCGGGCCCTACGACGACGAAATCGAGACGCCTGAGGACTACCGTGGACGTTTTGACGTAGCGGTAGAACGCGGGCTCGAAATGATCTGCGCCAACCCCGACCGGGTGGTGCAGCGCGGCGACCAGCTGATCTACTGCGGCGGCGCGCTGGCCGATCTCTACGAGGAAATGGGCGGCCGCGTGCTGATGGCCGGCAAGCCCTACCGCCCGATCTACGACCTGGCCCTGCGCGAAGCCGGCGGCGCGGACCGCTCGCGGGTGCTGGCCATCGGCGACGGCGTCATCACCGACGTGAAGGGGGCGCAGGACCAGGGCCTTGACTGCCTGTTCATCGCCAAGGGCATCCATGGCGACGCGGCGATGAAGGACGGCAAGCTCGACGCCCACCTCGTCAAAGGGCTTCTGGCCGAAGAGGGCGTCACCGCCCGCTACGCCATGGCCGATCTGGTATGGTGAAACGGGAACAAGGGGAGCGCGCGTGAAGGGCCTGTTTCTTGAAGACCTCAGCGTTGGCCAGGCGGCCGAGCTGACGAAGACCGTGACCGAGAAGGACATCCAGTCGTTCGCGGAGGTGACCGGCGACGTGAACCCGGTGCACCTCGACGAGGCCTACGCGGCGACGACGCCGTTCAAGACACGCATCGCCCACGGCATGCTGTCGGCCGGCTACATCTCGGCGGTGATCGGCACGCAGCTGCCGGGACCGGGCGCCATTTACGTCGGCCAGACCCTTCGCTTCAAACGTCCGGTGAAGATCGGCGACGTGGTCACCGCCCGCTGCACCATCACCGAGATCGACCAGGAGAAGGCCCGCATCGTGCTGGAGACGGTCTGCACGGTCGGTGACAAGCCGGTCGTCGAGGGCGAGGCCACCATCATGGTCCCGCGCCGCGAGGGCTGATGAGCCTTCGCATCGTCCATAGCTGGAAGGGGCTGCCGGCCGCCGACAAGGGCGCAGCCGTGGCGCTGGGCAACTTCGACGGCGTCCACCGCGGCCACCAGCGGGTGATCGCCGGCGCCGCCCGCGGGGCGATGCAGCACGGTTGCCCGCTGGGGGTGATCAGCTTCGATCCCCACCCGCGCCGCCTGTTCCAGCCCAACGAGCCGACCTTCCGGCTGATGAGCGTGAACCAGCAGGCCCGTGCGCTGGAGGCGCTCGGTGTCGACCGCTTCTACGTGCTGCCGTTCGACTACGAGATGGCCAGCTTCACCGACCGGGAGTTCGTCGAGAAGGTGCTGGTGGGCGGCCTTGGCGTGCGCCACGTCGCCGTCGGCTTCGACATCTCCTTCGGCAAGGGCCGCACCGGCAGCCCCGAGCTGATGCAGGCCTATGGCGACGAGTTCGGCTTCACCGTCGATGTCGCCCAGGCTGTCGGCGACGGCGGCGAGAAGTTCTCCTCCACCGGGGTGCGGGCCGCCCTGCGCGATGGCAAGCCGGAGATCGCCGCCGCCATCCTCGGCCGCCCCTTCGCCATCGAGGGCGTCGTGCGGCGCGGTAAGCAGCTGGGCCGCACGCTGGGCTTTCCCACCGCCAACGTCATGCTCGGCGACTATGTGGCGCCGAGGTTCGGCGTCTACGCCACCCGCACGCGCCTGCCCGACGGCCGCGAGATCGCCGGCGTCTCCAGCCTGGGCGTCAATCCCACCACCGGCGAGGAGGAGGCGCGCCTCGAAGTCTGGCTGTTCGACTTCGACGAGGACCTCTACGGCCAGGTCATTGAGACCGACCTGATCGCCTTCCTGCGGCCCGAGGAGAAGTTCGACGGCGTCGAGCCGCTGGTCGAGCAGGTAAAGCGCGACGAGGCGGCCGCGCGGGCTATGCTGCTGCCGGACTTCTAATCGCGGCCAGAGCGCCTATCTGGGAAGCTTCAGTTTGGGGGCGCTATTGCAGTCGATCATTTCAATCACCGGCCTGTCGAAGACCTACGCGACCGGCGTGCAGGCGCTCAAAAGCGTCGACCTCGACATCCGCAAGGGTGAGATCTTCGCGCTGCTGGGCCCCAACGGGGCCGGCAAGACGACGCTGATCGGCATTGTCTGCGGGCTGGTGAAGTCCTCGACCGGGACGGTGATCGCCGACGGTCACGACATCCACAAGGACTGGCGCGAGGCCCGCACCAAGATCGGCTTGGTGCCGCAGGAGCTGGCCACCGAAGCGTTCGAGACGGTGCTGGCCACGGTATCTTTCAGCCGTGGCCTGTTCGGCCGCCCGCCCAACCCGGCCTACGTCGAGAAGGTGCTTCGCTCGCTCTCGCTGTGGGACAAGAAGGACGCCAAGATCCAGACGCTGTCGGGCGGCATGAAGCGCCGGGTAATGATCGCCAAGGCCCTCTCACACGAGCCGCAGATCCTGTTCCTCGACGAGCCCACGGCCGGTGTCGACGTCGAGCTGCGCCGCGACATGTGGGAGGTGGTCCGCCAGCTCCGCGACTCCGGCGTGACCATCATCCTGACCACCCACTACATCGAGGAGGCGGAGGAGATGGCCGACCGCATCGGGGTGATCAACAAGGGCGAGCTGATCCTGGTCGAGGAGAAGGACGCCCTGATGCAAAAGCTCGGCCGCAAGCAGCTGACCCTGCAGCTGTCCGAGCCGCTCGCCGAAGCGCCGCCGCTGCTGGCCGACTACAACCTCGAACTGTCGGAAGACGGCCAGACCCTGACCTACACTTTCGAGACCGAGCGTGAGCGCACCAAGATCACGAGCCTGCTCCGCGCCCTGGACGCGCAAGGCATCGTCTTTTCCGACCTCCACACCAGCCAGTCGTCGCTCGAAGACATCTTTGTCTCCCTGGTGAGGGCCGACCGATGAACGTCCACGCCATCCGCGCCATCTACTTCTTCGAGATGGCCCGCACCTTCCGCACGCTGGTGCAGTCGATCGTCTCGCCGGTGCTGACCACCTCGCTCTATTTCATCGTCTTCGGCTCGGCGATTGGGTCGCGGATGACTGAGATCGACGGCGTGCCCTACGGCGCCTTCATCGTGCCGGGGCTGATCATGCTGTCGGTGCTGACCGAGAGCATCTCCAACGGCTCGTTCGGCATCTATTTCCCCAAGTTCACCGGCACCATCTACGAGCTCCTCTCGGCGCCCATCTCGGTGGCCGAAACGGTGATCGGCTATGTCGGCGCGGCGGCGACCAAGAGCGTGATGATCGGCCTGATCATCTTCGCCACGGCGCACCTGTTCGTGCCCATGCACCTGGAGCACCCGGTCTGGGCCTTCGTCTTTCTGGCGCTAACCGCCTTCACCTTCAGCCTGTTCGGCTTCCTCACCGGCATCTGGGCCGACGGCTGGGAGAAGCTCTCCTTCATCCCACTGCTGGTGGTCACGCCCCTGACCTTCCTGGGCGGCAGCTTCTATTCCATCGACATGCTGCCGCCGTTCTGGCGGACGCTCACCCTGTTCAACCCCGTGGTCTATCTGATCAGCGGCTTTCGCTGGGCCTT
>Ga0190273_10000177_pt1 | contig 32084 bp, 33 predicted proteins | sample Popmic504IS_FD_134513 | JGI IMG/M metagenome (GOLD analysis project Ga0190273, IMG submission 134513) | Populus adjacent soil microbial communities from riparian zone of Shoshone River, Wyoming, USA - 504 IS | ecosystem: Environmental > Terrestrial > Soil > Riparian zone > Trees stand | place... | reverse complement strand
GCCAGTAAGCTGTCGCAGGTGGTCGACGCTATCAACGCCACAGGCTTCGGGCTCACGCTCGGCCTCCACAGCCGGATCGACGCCGTCCGACTGCTGATCGAGAGCCGCGCCCGGGTGGGCAATCTCTACGTCAACCGCAACCAGATCGGCGCGGTGGTCGGCAGCCAGCCGTTCGGGGGCGAGGGGCTCAGCGGCACCGGTCCCAAGGCCGGCGGCCCGCACTACCTCCCGCGCTTCTGCGCCGAACGGGTGACCAGCACCGACACGACCAGCGCCGGTGGCAACGCCACCTTGCTCAGCCTGGAGGACGTCGGCCCGTAGCGCCGTGGGGTGCGAGGCTCGCTTGGTCATTACGGCGGCGGTTTGCGCTTTGGCGGAATCGTGCTAGCCCCCCCTGTGGGGCTCAAGGTCACGCGGCTCCGGGACGCTTCGGCCTCGCGGCCGGGGCGTCCGCTCCGTTTGAAGAAAATAAGGGGAAAGTACATGAAGACAATCCTGAAGACGGCGGCGCTCGCCGCCACCTTCGCGCTCGCAGCTTGCGGCGGCGCAAACGACACCGCCGCCAACAACACCGGCGGCGACATGACCGCAGCCAACGAACTCGACGCCGCTCAGGGCACCATCGAGAACGTCGCCGACAATGCCAGCGGCAACGCCGCCGACATGCTCGGCAACCAGGCCGAAGCCGTCGGCAACGCCGCCGATGCGGCTGGCGACATGGCCGCCAACACCGCGACCAACACCCAGTAAGCTTCACGGCTTCCTGAATAGGGAAAGGCGGCGGCTCCCCGAGTGGGGCCGCCGCCTTTTTCGTGTCCTCATTCCCTGCGCTCCGATGAACGGCGCGTTCGGAGGCCGTTCAGAGCCACCGTGGCATATCCCACTCATGCGATCGGGAGCTTTCCCCATCGTCCCATAAGTGGAGTTTGTTTCATGCGTAGACTCATCATGCTTGGCCTGATCGCCGCGGTTGTGGCGCCCGCCGCGGCCTCCGCCCAGTCCCGCGGCGAAATCCGTCACGACCGCCGCGAAGTGCGCGAAGAGCGCCAGGATGTCCGCCAGGCCCTCCGCTACGGCGACCGCGGCGACGTGCGCGAGGAGCGCCGCGAACTGCGCGGCGCCCAGCGCGAATTGCGCGAAGACCGGGTGGATCGCCGCCAGTCGACCCGCTACGCCGCACCCTACCGGAACTGGTCCTACCGCCCGGTCGGCGTCGGCTACCAGTTGCAGAGCGGCTTCTACGGCTCGCGTTACTACGTGAACGATTACGGCCGCTTCGGCGCGCGCCAGCCCGGCCGGTTCCAGCAGTGGATCCGCTACGGCGACGACCTGCTGCTGGTCAACGTCCGCACCGGCCGCGTGCTGCAGGTGATCCGCAACCGTTACTACTACTAAGCGGTTCGCAACGTAAAAGGCCGCGGCGTGGGCATTCCCCGCGCCGCGGCTTTTTCATGCCCGCTCCGGGTCGCTCTTGCCTTCGGCGCCGCGCTCTGCCTCCAGCCGCGCCACGGCGGCTTCGAGACGGTTCAGGCCCTCCAGGATCAGCACCTGCTCGTCGTGGGTGAAGGCGTCGCGATTCTCGTTCAAGCGGTCGACCAGCCGGACGATGATCAGCGGCGCGACGCAGAACACCGACACGTGCATCAGGAAAAAGGCCAGCATTTCGCCCGCCACGCTTTTGGGCGTGATGTCGCCATAGCCAGTCGATGTGGCCGTGGTGCCCGCCCAATAAAGGCTGGTGGCGAAGTCATGCCCCTCCAGCCACCTGAAAAGGAGGGCGCAGGCGAGGATCAACATCGCGTAAAGCGCCGCGAGCTCCTTCAGCGTATCGGTGGCGGCGCGCAGGTTTCGCATGTCCTCAACCCCTGATCACGTGCGGAACGAAGCGGGCGCGGTTGCCGGTGATCAGCCCATCTTCCCTGATGCCCATGCCTGCCGCGGCGCCGTCCACTATCCAGCTTCCGATCACCGGATAGCCCTTGCCGAAATCGCGCAACGGGTAGAGCTCCTGATACATGGTGAGGCCCTCGACATATTCGCCGCCGCTGCGCGCCAGCGTCTGGCCGCTCTCCACCACCTCGATGTTCGCGCCTTCCCGGGCTAGAAACGGCTTGGCGACATAGCTTGCCCCGATCCGCTCCGGCCGCACCGACGCGGCGAGGAGGTTGGGGTGGTTGGGAAACATGTTCCACAAGATCTGGAGGATCGCCTTGTTGCTCCAGATCATCTTCCAGATCGGCTCCATCCATACGGTATCCGGCAGGTGGCGGACGATGTCCGGCCCATAAGCTTCCTGCACGATCCACTCCCAAGGGTAGAGCTTGAAGATCGCGCTGATCACCTGGTCCTCATGGTCGAGGGTTCGGCCATCCGCATCCAGCCCGATATCGTCGATCAGCACCCCGTGGGTCTCCAGCCCCGCCTGCGTTGCAAGGTCGCGCAGGTAGGTGGTGGTGATCGTGTCCTCATGGCTGGGATCGGCGGTGTGGGTGAACCAGATGCGCTTGCCGCGGAGGCGCGGGCGAAGCTCGGCCCAGCGACCGATCAGTTTCTCGTGCAGGCTGTTATACTGGTCGAGATCGGGGAACAGCGTTTCCTTCCACTCCCACTGGATCACCGCCGCTTCGAGCAGCGAGGTCGGCGTGTCGCAGTTGAATTCGAACAGCTTGGGCTCGCCCGTGCCGTTGAAGCCAAGGTCGAAGCGGCCGTAGTTGAGCGACGGCGGCTCCGCCTTCCACGCCGCCTTGATCGCGCGGTGGCAGAATGCCGGGATGCCGAACAATTCCATCAGTTCGGTGTCGCCGATGATCTTCTCGCCGGCTTCCAGGAAGAGCTGGTAGAGCGCTTCGCTCGCCTCCTCGATCGCCTCCACCTCGGCCAGGGAAAAGGCGTAGTAGGCGCTTTCGTCCCAATAGGCCTGGTCGCCCTCGCTGTGCCAGATCAGCCCCTGGGCTTCGACGATTGCCTGCCAGTTCTCGCGCGGCGGCGAGGCGTGCCGTTCCATGGGCTTTGCTCAGGACCGGCCGCTGCTGCCGTAGCGCCTGGAACTCGAGCCGAGCCCGCCGCGCGACACCGCCTGGCTGCGGGTCATCCGCGTCGAATCGGGCGCGCGCGCATAGGAAACGCCGGGTTTCCGCGCGAAGCCGTTATACTGGGCGTAGCGCGAATAGCGTCGGTCGTGGATCGAATCCCCGTAATAGGGCACCGCCGAGTTGCGACCGATATAATACCACAGGAACGCATTCCCCATACCGCCGCCGTTTGAGCGGTGCGCGTTGTCGTTGCACTGGCTGTCGTCGACTCGTTTGCCCTGCTGGTCGACGCAGACCGCGGTGTCCTGCTTGGCGATGGTTTCCCCGTTCCAATCGTCGTTGGACGAACAGGCGGGCAAAGCGGCAAGCGCCGCCGCCATCGCGCTGGTCATGATCATCTGCTTCTTCATCGGATCAATCTCCTCGCTCGGCGGGGTTCAAGGGACCATGCAGGCGGCCTGGAGGATGCCGATCCCCAGGCTCATGCCGCCGACGAAAATGCCCGACGCCGCGCACTTTTCGGCGATCCGCTGCGAGATCGAGCGGAACAGCAGGCGCGCGATCACGAAGAAGACGAGGAGCTGGACCAGCGCCGCAACCGCGCCCCACAGCAGCATGTCCGGAATGCTAACCGAATGGCCGATCACCACCGCCACCGGGATGCAGAAGCCGAGGAAGGTGCCGGCGAGCTGCACCGCCGCGGCGCTGTTGCCCTCCTTGATCAGGGCGAATTCCTTGTGCGGCGTGATCAGCACGTAAATCGCGAGGAATGCGACCGCCAGCGCTACCGCCGCGGCGAAATAGGCGAGAAAGTGCGGCAACGTGTCCGTGAAATATTCCAGCATCTGCAAGGCCCCCCTTATGTGTGCGGGCGAAGCCTAACAGGCGCGGTGGGCGGGCGTAAAGTGGCGCCGCGCGGGCTTGCGGCCGGACCGGCGCCCGGAGCTTTCCCAACTCCCATCCCAAAGCTTGGTGAAAAATCCTAACATCGGCTGGCGCGCCGGGCGGCGTGAGACCTGTCCGGCAAGAAAAAAGCGCGAAATTCTGCCGCTTCCCGCATTTGGCACGCCTCTTGTTATACTCCCTACAACCGCAGCGAATGCGGACGAAACAACAGGTTCAAGGGAGCAATCATCATGTTCAACACCGACATCAAGCACAGCCTTCTCGCCGCGGTCGCGGCGCTGGTTCTCACCGCCACCGCCGTCGGCGCAGCCGTCGGCCCGGCCGAAAGCGTTCAGGGCCCGATCCTCGCCTCCGCCGCCCAGACGGTTGTTGCGGCCCGTGCCTGAGCCGATCAACATCGGCCGCGACGAGCTGGTCCGTATTCCGTCCCGGCCAACGCCGCGGCGGCTCCACGGCGCCGAGATGCCCCGCCCCGCCCGGACGATCCGGTCCTTCACGGAGTTCCTGCCCATGAGCATCTTCACCCGGACGCGCGACATCTTCGCCGCCAACTTCACCGACCTGCTCGACAAGGCTGAAGATCCGGCGAAGATGATCCGCATGATCATCCTGGAAATGGAGGAGACCCTCGTCGAGGTCCGCTCTTCCGCCGCCCGGACGATCGCCGACCAGAAGGAAATGCGCCGCCAGGTCCTTCGCCTCGACACCATTCAGGCAAACTGGACGGAAAAGGCCGAGCTCGCGCTTTCCAAGGGCCGGGAAGACCTCGCCAAGGCCGCACTCACCGAGAAGCAGCGCGCCGCCGACATGGCGCTCGGCCTCGAAGCCGAGGTCGCCGCGCTTGACGAGACCTTGCGTGCCTTTGAAGCCGACCTTGCCAAGCTGCAGGGTAAATTGCGCGAAGCGCGCACCCGCCAGAACGCAATCCAAAGCCGGCTCGAAAGCGCCGAGACGCGGGTCAAGCTCCGGGAAATGTATGCCGGTGCCAAAACGCAGGACGCTTTCTCGCGCTTCGACGTGCTGGAGCGGCGCGCCGATCTTGCCGAAGGTCAGGCCGAAGCGCTCGCGCTCGCCGCCCCACCGCGGACGCTGGACGAAGAAATCGCCGATCTGCGCAATTCCGAAAAGGTCGATGCCGAGCTCGAGGCGCTCAAAGCCCGGCTCGCCGCCGCCGCAACCAACAACTGATTATACGGGAAAAAGGGAGCTTTATGATGACAAGGGGCCGCAAATTCCATCTCGATCGCCGCAACGGCAAGGTGATGGGCGTGTGCGCGGGTATCGCGGAGTATACCGGTTGGGACGCGACCCTGATCCGCGTCGCCGCGGTGCTGGTGACGCTGCTCGGGGCATTTCCGTGGACGTTGATTGCCTACTTCGCCGCGGCATTGATCGCGAAGAACGCGCCGGATGGCGAGGGCTCGGCGAGGGGCAACGCCCGGGTAAGCACCTCCACCGCCGAGATGCGCGATTCAATGCGCGCCATCGATTACCGCATGGCCGAGGTGGAAAGCTTCGTGACCAGCTCCAACAACAGCCTCGCCCAGGAAATCGACAGCCTGCGCTGAGCGCGGCCGTTCGCCCCAAGCACAAGGGAGGATCAGCACATGACAGAACCCATGACGATGATCGCGCTGGCCGGCTTCGGCCTGGCCGGCCTCGGCCTCGCGCTTCTCGCCGCCTTGAAGGGCTGGCAGGGATGGCTCGAGCTGAAGCGGATGGAGCTCACCGTCGCCGCCGGGCAGCCGGCCGAGCGCCCGCACGGCGGCGCCGGCGACCTCATCGAGATGGCGGACCTGCGCGAGCGGATCCGCAAGCTGGAAAGCATCGCCGCCTGTGTCGATCTTTGACCTCCAGCTCCTGCCGCTTGCCGGGCCGGGCGCTTCCCTGTGTGGCGGCGCGCCTCGCCCGGTGGACAGCCTGAAGCCTGACGCGTCGGCAGCGGGAGACCCGATCTCCCGCGCCGCCGCCAAGGCCGCCGCCTTCATGCGCGCCCGCGGCGCCTGCTGATTTCAAGCGCAGCCTTTAGAACAGCAACATCCGTCGAGCGCACCGGGCTTGCCTTCGCCTAGCTGGTCCCGCCACGGGGAGTGCGATGACAAAGGCAGGCGATCATTATCAAGCCAGGATGCAAAGGGTGCTCGATCATGTCGACGGCAACCTCGATGGCGACCTGAGCCTCGATGCGCTGAGCGGCGTCGCCGCTTTCTCGAAGCATCATTTCCACCGCCAGTTCAGCGCCAGCTTCGGCCTCTCGGTCCATCGCTACGTCCAGCTCGCCCGCCTTAAGCGCGCCTCGTGGCAGCTCGCCTATCGGGCAGGCACCAGCATCACTGAAATCGCGCTGGACGCCCGCTACGAAAGTCCTGAAGCCTTTGCCCGCGCCTTTCGCGATCGGTGCGGGCAACTGCCCTCCGCCTTCCGAAAAGCCGCCGATTGGGCGCCGTGGCTGGCTGCATTCGAACCCCTCAACGAAGCAAGGAGCAGGCGCATGCAGACCCAATGGTCGGCGCAGGATGTGAAGATCGTCGACTTCCCCGCGACGCCGGTGGCGATCCTCGAACATCGCGGTGATCCCGCTACCATCGGTGATTCCATCCAGCGCTTCATAGCCTGGCGAAAGGCCAACCGCCTCAGTCCCGATGTCAGCGCCACCTTCAACATCTTCCACTCCGACCCGGCGACTACCGACTCGGCCGACTACCGCCTGAGCCTCTGCGCCGGCACGCCGCGAGCGGTGGAGCCGAACCCGCAAGGCGTCGTGCCCGGCGAAATTCCGGGCGGACGCTGCGCGATGCTGCGAGTCACCGGCGGCAGCGACGACCTCGAGGCGCCCGCGCTTTACCTTTATCGCGATTGGCTGCCGGAAAGCGGCGAAGCCCCCCGCGATTTCCCGCTCTTCTGCCGCCGCCTCAGCTTCTTCCCCGAAGTGCCGGAAGGCGAAGCGGTGACCGAATTGTACCTGCCCCTGCGCTAAGGGTGGGGCAGGCCGCGCTGATAAATTCATGCGTGTTGCCGAAGGTCGATTATCTCTGCACATTCTCCCGCATCGTGGAGAAACTACCGCGTCCCAGTTGGCTTTTCCGGCACGACTTCAAGGTCGTCACCGCCGAGTGCCGGAGCGCCTTTTCCGGCTGGGGCGACCGCGCGCTGCTGCTGGTGATGCTGTTGGTTGCAATCGGGATCCTCAAGTCGGCCGCCGAAGCCGTGCCGGTAGAGTGGCTGGCAACCGCCGCGGCGATCACCGGCGCCGCAGCCGGCGCAATCGTGCAGAACGTCGCCCGCACGCGCCTGCGCTTCTTCGCCGAGGAATCGACGCTTGCACATGAAGCCCTCCGCGGAGGCGGTGCCCGTGCCTACCTCCTCAGCCTCCATTGCACTGGACTTGCCTTGCTATTGCTGCCGGCGATTGCGTTCCGCGCTGCGGCGGTGCCGATTTTGGCAGCGGGTTACGCGTGCGGGGCGGCCGCAATCTTCGTCCTGCCTGGCGTGGCCGATCATCGGCTCTTCCGCGCCCCCTTTGAGGCGCGGCTGACTGGCGGAGCGGTGCGCAGGTGGTTCGGCCATCCAGCCGCCGGCGCGGTGGCGGCTCTGGCCGTGGCGGGCCTTGCCTGGTTCCTTGACGGCCGGACCTCGGAAATCGCGGCGCGCAGCTTTTTCACAGGGTTCGTGGTCGGAGCGCTCCTTATCCTTGGACGGGTGGATCACGCCGAGGTGCGGTTTGACGCAGTGTCGGGGCTCGCGACGTCGCGCAGTTTGCGACTCCACATCGGGCCTACGCTGCTGTTTCTCGCTGTCCTGATCCCCCTAGCCGCTCTAACCGCCGTCTCGGCGGCTGCGATCGCTGCGCTGGCGGGAACCGTCGCCATCGTCTTCGGCGTCACGAGGATCTGTCTGTATCGCGCCCACTCGAAGCGAACCTCGGACGTTCTGCTGGCGGTGGTCGCAGGCGCCCTGGCGCTGATGGCGATGTCCGCACCCATATTGCTGCCGCCCGCGGCCTTGGCGGTGGCGCTGCTGCTCTGGCGGCGATCGGCAGGTGCGTCGTGGCTGATCCCTTGAACGCGAAGGTCGCTGTTCGGGACCTCCGGGTATCGCGCGGGCGAGTCCTCGCCATCGCCGGAGTTTCCGCCCGTTTCAGCGCTGGCCGCTGGCACGGGCTGATCGGCGCGAACGGTTCCGGCAAGACCAGTCTGCTTCGAGCGATTGCTGGGAGGCTGCCGATCGACTCGGGCGATTGCCTTGTCGGCGACGTTGATCTGACCGCAGACCGGCCGGCGCGAGCACGTGCCATCGGCTTTGCACCGTCGGCGGATATGCTTCCCCCATCGCTTCTCGTCAGAGACGTTCTGGCGATCGCCGCCGGCTCACGGAAGGTACCCGCGACGCTGCCGCCGTCCATCACAGAGAGCCTCGAAATCAGCCGCCTGCTCGATCGGCCGGTTGGATTCTGTTCCGCGGGAATGCGGCAACGAGTCGCGGTCGCCTGTGCCTTCGCCGAGGGCACGGACATCGTTGTCCTGGACGAGCCCTTCAACTGGCTCGATCCGGTCGCCGCCTACGAGCTTCGGGGCGCGCTTCGCACCTTGGTCCGGGAAGGTCTGACGCTGATCACAGCTCTCCACGACCTGACCACACTGGCGCTGTCGTGCGACGAGGCGACGTTGCTTGCAGACGGCGGTGTGAAGCTGGCTTTGTCGCAGGACGATATGGCCGCCGCGGCGAACAATCCCGTCGCGTTCGAGAGGCGAACCATCGATCTCCTCAGATCTAATCGCCCGGCAAGCCGATCTGCTCGGTAGCGCCGGAGTTCCTGGCCACCGCCCACACCGCGCCGTAATCGGTTTCAGCCAGCGCTGCCGGACGGGTGCCGCCGAGCCCGGCGACGATCTCCGGCACCGTGTTCGAATGGCCCACTACCAGCACGGAGCCCGGCTCCGCCTTCACCCGCGCAACCAGGCCCGGCGTGTCCCGGGGATCGTACTCCTTGATCGCGAGCCCTAGCCTGGCCGCAAGCGGCGCCGCAGTTTCGCGGGCGCGGCGGGTGGTGCTCGCATAGATCGCGGTCGGTTTGGGGCGGCCTTTGAACCAGGAGGCCAGCCGCTGGGCGTTGGCCGCGCCTTCGGCGCTTAGCGGCGGGTCGCTGCCGTCGGTGCCCTTCTGCAGGTGGCGCATGACGTAATAGGCCGGCTCACTGGCCGCGCGGCCGACTGTCGTTGCGCAGTTGTTGAGCATCAAAACCGCCAGTGCTCCCGCTAGAACCGCCCTTAATCCCATATCGCCCCTCCCATCGTTCCTCCCCCGCATAGCATAGGATGACGGGCGCGGGAGCCGCCGCCGCCCCGGGGCGTTGGCACAGCTAAGCAAATCTGCTTAGACGCCCGCGAAGCGCCGCGGCGCCACGACAAAGAACCCCGGCCGTTCGAGCCGGAGGCGAAGGAGAGAGGATGACCACCAGTCCCGAGCGCGCCAACCGGCCGGCGCTCTCCCTTCACGTCCCCGAGCCCGAAGCGCGGCCCGGCGACGAGATCGATTTCAGCCACGTCCAGATCCCGGCGGCAGGCTCCGTCCGCCGGCCCGATCCCGCCGTCGCTGCGACCGATACGCACGACCTCGTTTATTCGCTGATCCGGGTGCTGGATGAAGAGGGCAGGGCCGTGGGTCCCTGGGACCCGAAGCTCGGTCCCGACACGCTGCGCCGCATGCTGCGCGATATGATGATGGTCCGCGTCTATGACGACCGCATGTACCGCGCCCAGCGGCAGGGCAAGACCAGCTTCTACATGAAGTGCACGGGCGAGGAGGCGGTCGCCGTCGCCGCGGCCCATGCGCTCGACCGCGAAGACATGTGCTTCCCCACCTACCGCCAGCAGGGCATCCTCATCGCCCGCGATTATCCGCTGACCGAAATGATGTGCCAGGTCTACTCGAACCGCGGCGATCCGCTGAAGGGCCGCCAGCTCCCGATCATGTATTCGGCGCGCGACCACGGCTTCTTCACCATCTCGGGCAACCTCGCCACGCAATATCCGCAGGCGGTGGGCTGGGCGATGGGCTCGGCGATCGCCGGCGACAGCCGCATTGCGGCGGCGTACATCGGCGACGGCTCCACGGCCGAGGGCGATTTCCACGCGGCCTGCACCTTTGCGGGAGTCTACCGTGCGCCGGTGATCCTCAACGTCGTCAACAACCAGTGGGCGATCTCCACCTTCTCGGGCATCGCTGGTGGTCAGCTAACCACCTTCGCCGCCCGCGCGGTAGGCTACGGCATTGCCGGCCTCCGGGTGGACGGCAACGACGCGCTCGCCGTTTACGCCGCCACCCAGTGGGCCGCGGACCGCGCCCGGTCCAACCTCGGGCCGACCTTGATCGAGCTGTTCACCTATCGCGTCGAAGGCCATTCCACTTCGGACGATCCCACGGTCTACCGGCCCAAGGGCGCCGGCGAAGCGTGGCCGCTCGGCGATCCCGTCGCGCGGCTTCGCCAGCACCTAGTGTCGCTCGGCGAATGGGACGAAGCCCGCGATACCGCCTTGCTTGCCGAGCTCGACGCCGAAGTACGGGCGGCGCAGAAGGAAGCGGAGCGGCTCGGCACGTTGCAGTCCGATCCCTTCAACGATGTCTCGACCATGTTCGAGGACGTGTTCGCGGAGCTGCCCTGGCACTTGAAGGAACAGCAGGCCCAGGCCCTCGCCGAAGTGGAGGCGAAGCGCGCATGAGCGTCATGAACATGATCCAGGCGCTCAATTCCGCCCACAAGGTGATGATGGAGCGCGATCCCACCACCGTGGTGCTGGGCGAGGATGTCGGGTTTTTCGGCGGCGTATTCCGCGTCACCGAAGGGCTGCAGAAGGAATTCGGCAAGCAGCGTTGCTTCGATGCGCCGATCAGCGAAACGGGCATTGTCGCGGTGGCCATCGGCATGGCGGCTTATGGCCTGAAGCCGATCGCGGAAATTCAGTTCGCCGACTACATCTACCCGGGTTTCGATCAGATCGTCTCGGAAGCCGCCCGAATGCGCTACCGCTCGGCCGGGCAGTGGAGCATGCCGATGGTGATCCGCTCGCCTTATGGCGGCGGCATCTTCGGCGGACAGACGCACTCGCAATCGCCCGAGGCTTTGTTCGCCCACGTCGCGGGCATCAAGACGGTGATCCCGTCCAACCCCTACGACGCGAAGGGCCTGCTGATCGCGGCCATCGAGGACCCGGACCCGGTGGTCTTCTTCGAGCCCAAGCGCATCTACAACGGCCCGTTCGACGGCTTCTACGAACGCCCAGTCACCCCCTGGGCCAAGCACCCGGCCGCCGAAGTGCCGGACGGCCACTACACCGTCCCGCTCGGCAAGGCGGCGACGGCCCGTGAAGGGAATGAGGTCACGATCCTCGCCTACGGCACCATGGTCCACGTCGCCATCGCCACCGCCGAAGCGGAGGGCATCGACGCCGAAGTGATCGACCTGCGCTCCATCGTCCCGGTCGATATCGAGGCGATCGAAGCGTCCGTTAAGAAGACCGGCCGATGCGTCATCTTCCACGAAGCTACCCGTACCGCGGGCTTCGGCGCCGAGCTGTCGGCGCTGGTGCAGGAGCGATGCTTCTACCATCTGGAAGCGCCGGTCGCCCGCGTCACCGGCTACGACACGCCATATCCGCATTCGATGGAATGGGCCTATTTCCCCGGCCCCATCCGCCTGGGCCTCGCGCTCAAGAAGACTTTGGAGGTTTAAGTGGCACGCTACGAATTCAAGCTGCCCGACATCGGCGAAGGCATTGCCGAGGCGGAGATCGTCGCCTGGCATATCAAGGTCGGCGACCAGGTCACCGAAGACCAGCAGCTCGCCGACATGATGACGGACAAGGCGACTGTTGAGATGGAATCTCCGGTTGCCGGCACGGTTGTGGCGCTGGCTGGGGAGGTGGGCGATCAGATCCCGATCGGTTCGGTGCTGGTGGTGTTCGAGACGGAGGCTGGGGCTGGGGCGTCCGATACGGCACCGCCTGCGGCTCAGCAGGAGGGGACCGAGACGGACGAAGCCGGCGAGCGGACGGATACCGTGGCTTTGGGGGATGGGTTGGTGACTCCGACGGAGGCGCAGGAACAGGCGGTTCCTTCTACGGCCAGCCAACCAAAACCGTTTGCTTCGAGCGAAGTCGAGAAGCGCTCGACCGGGCCCGAGCCGCGTGTCTCGACTTCGCTCGACACAAACGGGTTTGGGGATGAGGGGCAGGGTGTCTCGACTTCTCTCGACACGAGCGGGGGAGGGGGCGAGGGGCAGCGTGTCTCGACTTCTCTCGACACGAGCGGGGGAGGGGGCGCAAAAACTCAGGTCCTGGCCTCGCCCGCCGTTCGCCAGCGTGCCCGCGACCTCGGAATTAATCTCGCCAGCGTGAAATACGCGGGCGAGCGCATGCGCCACGCCGACCTCGACGCGTACCTCATGTACAACGGCGGCGGCGTCTCTCGCTCCGGCGGCGCACCCGCCCGGCAGGACGAGCAGGTCAAGGTCGTCGGCCTTCGCCGCAAGATCGCCGAGAATATGCAGGAGGCGAAGCGCCGAATACCGCATTTCACTCTGGTCGAGGAGTTCGACGTCTCCACGCTCGAGCAAACCCGCGCGATGATGAACACCGATCGCGGCTCCAATCCCAAGCTCACCATGCTGCCCTTCCTGGTCACCGCCATGGCGCGCACGCTGGCCGATTACCCGCAGCTCAACACCCGCTACGACGACGACGAAAACGTCCTGCACCGCTCGGGCGCCGTCCACATGGGCATGGCGACGCAGACCCCCAACGGCCTGATGGTCCCCGTCATCCGCAACGCAGAGCGGCTCACCGTATGGCAGATCGCGTCGGAAATCCTGCGCCTCGCCGAAGCCGCCCGCACCGGCAAGGCGTCGCGGGAGGAACTCAGCGGCTCCACCATCACCATCTCCAGCCTCGGGCCGATGGGCGGCATCAGCTCCACCCCTGTGATCAACCGCCCGGAGGTGGCGATCATTGCGGTCAACAAGGTCGAGGAAAAGCCGGTGGTGATCGACGGCGATCTGGAGATCCGCAAGCGGATGAACCTTTCGCTGTCCTGCGACCACCGCGTCGTCGATGGCTGGGACGCCGCCAACTTCCTGCAGGACCTGAAGAAGCTGGTCGAAGCGCCGCTGCGCCTCCTGTCGTAAGCGAAAGCTGCGCAATCTCCGTGCATTGACACTGTGTTAGCGGAGCGGCACGGTCGCTGCCACAGGAGGAGCGTTCGTGGACAATCGGGATCTCGCGTTCGAGCGGCTGCACGCTCTCGCGCGCAAGGGCTATCGGCCGGAAATCGGCACGGAAGACGCGGGCGCCACCATCGCGCTGCGCCATCTCGCCAAGGCGCCCGATCTCCTGCTCCACCCGGACGGGCGGGTTGAAGGGCTGCCGGGCCGGGTGCCGCGCTACAAGCGCAAGGTCGATGCGCCGACCATCCCGGCGCTGCACGACGCCGACCAGATCGCGTTCCTCGAATTCCTCGACGGCGTTCCAAAGGCGCGCTTCCGCGACCGCACCCGCCGCTGGCGCACCCGCTGGGTCTATCTGCCCGCGACCCTGATGGTGCTTTGGGGCCTGTCGATCGGCCTCACTGCCCTGCTCGTCAACATGTAGCCTCTCCCTCCAGCCGCTCCGCCAGCCACAAGGCATCGGCGGTGGCGGCGGAGGAGGCGGTGTTGTCGAACATGCACCAGGCCGGGCGCTCCGCGGTCCGCGCCTCGGCCATCGCCTGCGCATAAACCTCAAGCCGCTCGGCTCCGTAGGCTGAGCGGTACATCACCGGCGAGCCGTGCAGGCGCCAATAGTCCAGCCCCCGCCACCCGCCCGGCGTCGCGGCCGCGGGCACCACCGCCGGATCGGCGGCGACCCGTGCGACTTCCAACCCGGCGAGCAGCGCATCTGCTTCGGCCTCGAACCAGCTCGGGTGGCGCGGCTCGCAGGCGATGAGCTTGCCGCTCCGCGCCCGCAGATCAGCGAAGAACGCCTCTGCGACGCCTGCCTCGAACGCGAGCTTGGGCGGCAGCTGAACCAGCAGCACCGACAGCTTCTCCCCAAGCGGCGCCACCTCGTCCAGGAAAGTCGAGACCAGGTCCGCGCACTCCACCAGCTTCTTCTGGTGGGTCACTGTCTTCGGCAACTTGGCCGAGAAGCGGAAATCGTCGTCGACGCTCTCCGCCCAGCGCTGCCAGGTGGAGGCGCGATGCGAGCGGTGAAAGGACGAGTTGATCTCGGCGCCCCGAAAGCGCGCCGTGTAGCGCTCCAGCGAAGTCCCCTCGGCGGGGAATAGCCCGGCTTGCTCCCGCGGGATGCTCCACCCCGCCGTTCCGATGATACTCGTCATGCCCGGTGGAACGCGAGGCGGCGCAACTGGATGCCGCCGCCGCCTCGCGCCCGCTCCGTCAGAGGATGAAGTCCGCCGTGTTGAGCGGCGCTCCGAAGGCGGTGACCAGGAACCCGAAATCGGCGATTCCGTCGCCATCGACATCGCCTTCCACCATCCAGGCATTCAGCTCGAAGTCGAACGTCGAGCGCAGCTCGCCGGTGCCGGTGCCGGTAAAGGCGTTTTCGCCAATAAAGGAGAAAGCCTGGTCGCCGTCGGCGCTTCCCGCGTCGATCTTGCTCAGGTCGATTTTGTCCGTGCCCTTCTCGAAATCGGCAATCCGGTCGCCCGCGTCCCCCGGGCTGCTGTCGGTAACGCTCTCGAAGTGGAAGACGTCCCGTCCAAAGCCGCCGCGCAGCTGATCGGTGCCGGCGCCGCCGACCAGATGGTCGTTGCCGCCGAGGCCGTAGAGCTCGTCATTGCCAGCGCCGCCGATCAGATAATCGCCGCGCGCGCCGCCCGCGATGATGTCGCTGCCGGCCCCGCCCTGCACCACGAAGCTGCCGTTGGTTTCCGCGGTGCCGTTGAAGGTCAGCGTCTCGGTTGCGCTCAGCGAGGCGGCGGTGACGAGCAAGGTGGTGCCCTCCGCCACATTGGCGTCGATCGTGGTCAGATCGAAGCGGCTCGGGGTAGGGGAGCCGACGGAGGCGCTGCCGTAGAGTTCCAGCTGCTCAATCGAGACGAGGTCGTCCGCATCGAAGACGATCGTGTAATCGCCCGCCATGCCGACCCGGTCGTAGCCGGCGCCGCCATCGGCGGAATCGGCGTTGGTAAAGGCGCTGCCCCAATAGATGAAGTCATTGCCTTCGCCGCCGGCTGCAACATCGTCGCCGCCGCTGTTCAGCACGATCGTATCGTTGCCGCCCATGCCGTCGAAATTGTCGTTGCCCGAGGTCCCGGTCAGCGTCTCCGCGAAGCTGCGGAAATCGAACGAGGCGACCGCCGGATCGTGATCCGACAGCGCCGGATTGGGGTCGGTTGCCGTTGCCCGAGGATTGTAGCCGGTGTTGAGGTGAACCACGTCGTAAGACGCGACCGCGCTCAGCGACTGGTTGACGATGATGTGGTCGATCGCCTGGCTGCGGCCATCGAACGTGTAGGTGTAGCGCTCCGCCTCGGTGAGTTCGGTGACGGTGAGGTTGTCGAAGCGGGCGCCGCCCGGGCGGGCGGTGCCGTCCGCCAGCACGTAGCCGGTGACAACTTCGAGCGGGCGGTAGAAGTAGAAGTCGTTGAAATCGCCGCCCGCGACCACGCCGGCGCCGCCGCTGTTCTGCTCGATATTGTTGAGCACCGCATAGACGTCCTGCGCCACCGCGTTGCGCTTGGCCCAGCCGCTATTGTCGGGATCGCCGGTTTCGATGTTCTGGTTGAACTGCCAGAATTCGCCCGATCCGCCCTTGGCCGGGAAGTGGTTGGCGGTGACGTAGACGGTGTTGCCGTTGAAGGTGAACTGACCAAGCAGCGACAGGCGCGTGCCGGACCAGTCGGCCGGGTTGATCTGGTCGGCCACCATATTGTCGGAAAAGCCGATCAGATCGCCCGCGTCGCGGACGCCGTCGCCGATCCGGTCGGTATATTGGCGGCGCTCCTCGATCGTCGCGTCGGCGGCGAGGTTGCCAAGCTGAACCCGGTCGGTGTTGTAGAGGAAGCCGACGCGGATGTTGCCGCCCGGCTCACCGCCTTCGCTGCCGGGCACCGGCGCCTGGTCGACCCACTGATAGTGAGCGCCCGGAACGGCGGCGTTCAGGGCATTGACCAGCATCTGCCAGGTAACGGACGCGTCCGATCCTCCGGTCGGGTCGGCGCCATTATTGTCCTGCATCTCCTCGATCGAGATGATGTCGGGCGCGTGGAGATTGTTGGCGATGGCGTTGGCGATTGCCGCAAACCGCGCGGCGCCGTCGCCCGGATCGAGATTCTCGACGTTGAACGTGGCGACCGTCAGCGCACGCGTGTCGGTGCCGAGTTGGGTGGTTTCCTGCTCCGGCACCGTGTCGGTGAACTGGGCCGGGTCGATGTTGGTGACGAAGAGCTTGCGGTCGGTGAAGTCGAAATCGATGATGCCCGTGATGTCGCCGAGCTTGTCGCCCATCGTCAGGCTGTCGGCGAGGCCCGCCGGTGCATCGATCGCGAAGCCGGAGAAATCGACTTCGATGATGTCCGGGTTGATGTCGCCGTCATGGAGGTGGCGGCCGCCCTGGATGGTGCCGTCGTCGGTTTCGAGCGTGTCGGGCGGCGACAGCGGCGGATCGCCCGCAACGGTATAGCCGCCGCGGCTGTTGATCTGGTCGGGATCGGCGTGAACCGTCGAATAAGCCTGGAAGTAAGGCTGCCCGCCCGAAGTCTGCACGAAGCCGTCGGCGGCCACCATGTCTGGGATGGTGACCAGCATGCCTTCGACGGTTTCCCAGAAGGAGAGGCCGTAGAGCGACATGTCGAAGCTGTCGCCGGCACCGTCGGACGAGTCGGTATAATCCGGAGTCACCCCGGTCAGGATAGAGTTCGGGATCGGCCGGCCGGCGTCCAGGATCAGGGTCGGGAGGGTGAGACCGGAGGCGTTGATGACCAGCGACGAATTCACCAGCACGGTGCGCGGCATGGTGTTGAACGACTGATATTCCATGACCTGCGCGGTCACGGTGACGAGATCGCCGACCTGGAGGTCGGGGTAGAGCTCGGCAAGCGTCGCGCCGACGTTGCCGTCGTTGCGGGTCATCACGAAGATGCCTTCCGACGTGTTCAGCGCGCTGTCCCAATCCTGCGTCTCTTCCGTCAGGTAGAAGCCCTGCCGCGGGCCGTCGCCATCGACGGCGGTCACGACAGCCCGGATGATCACAGTGGTGGCCGAGGCGACGTTGAAGCTGTTCAAGCCTTCGGCGGCAAGGATCGGGCTGTAATAGGCCGTGCCCTGAATGTCGTGGATGAAGATCAGGTCGTTGTTGACGATGGTGCCGACACCCACGGCGTCGGCGAGCAGCGCAAAGCCGGTGGGGTTGGAGAGCACGACGTTGAAGGTCTCGTTGGGCTCGCCATTGGTGTCGCCGTTGACCGTGACGGTGATGATCTTCGAAGTTTCGCCCTCGGCGAAGTTGAGGGTGCCGCTGGTGCCGGCATAATCCTCGCCGGGCGTGGCGTTGCCGCCGCCCGTGGCGTAATCGACGCTGAACGGCTGGGTGCCGCCGGTGCGGGTGACCGTAAAGGTCATCGTGGTGGTGCCGGAATCGCCCTCCACCTGCGAAACGTCGCCGATCGTCACCGACGGCGGCAGGCCGTCGTCGTTGATGATCGTGCCGGTCGCGGACGCGTCGTGGGTGGTGCCGCCGACGACATTCGAAAGGACCACCGTGAAGTTTTCGTCGTATTCCGGCGTCTCGTCGCCGGCGATCTGCACGGTGATCGTCTTGCTGGTCTCGCCGGCCGCGAAGCTGACAGTGCCGGCGAGCGGGTCGGCGGAGAAGTCGTCTGCGGTGGCGGTGCCGTTCAGGACCACCTGATAGTTGGCGGTGACGGCGGTCGCGGTGTCGCCGGCACGGGTGACGGTGAAGGTCATCAGGTTGGAGCTGAAGTCGCCTTCGACGACGCTTGAATCGGCGATGGCGAGGCTCGCCTGGCCAAGCTCGCTCGTCACCTTTATGTCGTCGATGCCGACCCATTCGTCGTTGCCGACGGCGTTGGCGGTGATGATCCGCACCTGGAGCAGCGGCTGGTTGTTCGCCTCGGCGGGAAGCAGCGCGCTCACCAGAGTGTCGGGACCAAGCGTACCCGGGCCGGTGGTGGCGTCGTTGATGAAGGCGGCGGGGACGTCGATCCACGCGCCGGTCGCGCCGACGCGATATTGCAGCGCGACCTGCTGGGCGGCGTTGTCGGTCACGTCGAGGTCGCGCACGCGGTACGACACGGTGACGTTCTCGCGGCCGGTCGCGTCGAGATACACCACCAGGTACGGCGCATCGGCGGTGCCGGAGCCCTGCAGGCCGACCGTGGGATCGGTGATCTGGAACTCGGCAACACCGCCGGAGGTGCTGCCGGTGGTGGTCAGGTTCGCGATTACGTCGACGACGTTGCTGGTGCCGGTGATCGTCTGCGGGTTGGTGCCGGTGGCGCCGGTCAGATCGTCGCCGCGATAGCCGATGATGCTCGGCACGCCGCTCCAGTCGTCGTCGGCGGTGATGAGGTTGGTGTTGGACCAGTCCTGGGTGAAATTGCTGCCGGAAAGATTGTGGTAGATCGGCCCGTCATTGTCGGTGATCGTTCCGATCGCCGTGGCGTCGCTGAGCGTCGCGCCGGTTGGGCTGGAGAGGGTAACGGTCAGCGTCTCGCGCAATTCGGCAACGGTGTCGCCGATGACGGGAACGGAAATCGTCTTGGTCGTCTCGCCGACGGCGAAGGTGAGGGTGCCGCTGGTTGCCGTATAATCGGCGGCGCCGGCGCTGCCGTCGGAGGTCGCGTAGTTGATGGTCACTTCGGACGTGGGTGCGAACGATAGGGTGACGGTGAAGGTGAGCTGCGCGGTTCCGCTGTCCCCCTCCACGATCGCCACGTCGGCGATCGAGGCGGCCGGTTCCGGCGGCGTGTCCTCGTTCTGGATGGTGCCGGTGCCCTGAGCGTCGGCAACGGTTGCGCCGGTGACGTTGGTGAGGTTGACGAAGAAGCCCTCGTTCAGCTCGAGTTTGGTGTCTCCGTTGACCGTTACGTCGAACGTGTAGGTGGTGCTTCCGGCAGGAATGGTCTGGCCGGTCAGGACCTTGGCGACATAATCGCCGTCGGCGGTGGTGGCGGTGCCGTCGGCGGTTGCGATGTCGAAGGTGACGCCGCCGACGCCCGCGGGAGCGCTCAGGCTGACGGTGAAGGTGAAGGTGGTGGTGCCGGCGTTGGTCTCGAACTGGCTGACGTCGGTGATCGACAGGCTGGGAAGGGCCGGGGCGGCCGCACCCGCGGTGAGCGTGAAGTCGTCTATGGCGAGGCCGTCATCGGCGCCCGAGGCGTTGAGGTCGGTCCAGCGAATCCAGAAGGTCGCGCCCGGCGCGATGTTGAGGCCGGTGATGGTGTGGGTGATGAGGACACGGTTCTCAGGGGCATTGCCGTTGAGCGCGCCGGCAGTGGCCGCCGTTTTGACGATGTTGGTGAAATCAAGCTCGTTCACGTTCGTCCAGGTGCCCGTGGCGAGGCCGGTCGCGTCGGTCGACATCTGGAAATCGAGCCGGTCGTCGCGGGCTGCTGCGGTGTTGGAAATCCGCCATTGCTCGCCATAATAGCTGATCGTCAGCTCGGTGAGGGCCGCCCCGGTGTTGTTGGTGAAGCTGGTGCCGAAGGTCGGGATCAGGGTGCCGCTCTGCAGGCTGCCGAGCGCGCGATCGGCGTTGCCCGCCGCGCCGTAGCTGAATACGTCGCCCGTCGTCGAGCCGCCGGTGTCGACCGCATAGAATTCGTTGTCGCGCGCACCGCCTCCGGTTTCCAGGATCACCCATTCAGGCACGGGCTGCGGCGCGTCGTTGAAATTGTTTGTCGTCGTGCCGGCCGTGCTGGAGAGGCCGTTGAAATTCTGGGAATAGGGCGTGCCCGCAGACGTGAGCGAAATGGCCATCCAACGTGATCCTTCTTTGCAATTGCGGCAGCGGCGCGCCCAGGCACGCCATGTTCAGGAGAAAGGCACCGCCCTCAAACCCGCCGCCGCCTCGCACCGGCGAGGGCTGCAGGACTGGTCAAAGCGTTGAACGAATTTGCGAATCCCCCCGAGTTTCGCAACAATGTCAGCCTATCATTACAGGCGCAAGTCAGGGCTTCTCGGAATTGCGCCCAACGGTTGACCGTACCGCGCAAGGGAGTGTCCCCGTGGCGCGACGTGGCTCGTCCAAGGGGCCGGTTCCCATCCGTCCGCCGTCTCCAAGCCACGATCCGGCGCGCCCTTCGGAACGCTCCGCGTCCGAATCGACCGCCAAGTCATTCTGCCCCTGTTATGAGAAACCTAAACACAGGCTTCCGCCGCGCCGCCGCCGCATTGCTTGCCGCCGCCGCGCTCCCACTGGCCCCGCTTGCGGCGCAGGAAGCACAGCCCGCTGCCGATCCACCCGCTCAGCCGGCCGAGCAGCCCGCGCTCGAAGCCGCGCTGCCCGCGCCCACCCCCGCGCCGCCTGAGCCTGCCCCCGAACCGGCAACCGCGCCGCAGGCCGAAACTCCGGCGCCGCCTGTCGCAAGAACCGCCACTCCGGCCCGCCGCGCTCCGGCGCGCGCACCCGTTGCGGCCCGCCCCGCGCCCCGCGCCGTTGCGCCGGCGGCTCCAGTCGCCGCCGCGCCTGCACCGGCCGCACCCGCGCCGGCCGCCGAGGTTGCACCAGCGGGCGATGCCGCCGCAATCCCGGTCGGCGAGGTCGAGACCTTGCCCGCGCCCGCCGAGGCCGGCACCGATGTTGTACCGACCACTGCGGCACCGACCCAGCAGAAGGACGCTTCGATCCTGCCCTGGCTGATCGGCGGCTTGCTGCTCGCTGGAGCGCTTGCCTATCTGCTCCTGCGCCGCCGCCGCCGCGCGGATGACTATGTCGAGGACGAGCGCGTCTATGACGAGCCCGCCGCTGCCGCAGTTCAGGCGCCTTCACCCGAGCCAGTGGTCGCGCCCGAACCGGTCCGCGCGCCGCAGCCGGTTGCAACCGCGCCCACGATCGCCGCCAAGTCGCCCGCCGCTCCTGTTGGTGGCTCGATCCTGACCGCGCCGGTTGTCGGCACCGGCTTTGCCGCCGCCGCTGCAACAAGGCCGACTGCGGTGGAGATGCCCGTCGAGACCGCGCCCGCCGCCGCCGCCCCGCAAGGCGTTCCCGAAATCGACCTCAGCATGCGCGCCATCCGCGCCGGCGTGCAGGAAGACGGCGCCCGAGTGGAGTTCGAGCTTACCGTCGGCAACAGCGGCCCTGTTTCGGCGGAGGATGTGCGGGTTTCCACCTGGATGCTCGCCTCCGGCGCTTCGGAGCCCGAACGGGCGCTGATCGCACCCGCCGACCATGCCGACACACCCCCCGTCACCATTCCCGCCGGCGAAACCCGTACCCTTCAGGCGGCGGTCGGCCTGACCAGCGCCGAAGTGACCGGCGACGCCGTTCTCCCGGTGGTGGTTGCCGACGCGACGTACCGCCTGCCCGACGGAAGCACCGGTCACGCCACCGCCCGCTTTGCCGTCGGCGTGCCCGACGGGGAGGAGCTGGCGCACTTCTCGATCGACAATCCGTCGGGCCTGCACGAGGGCGTGGTCGCCCGCGAACTGGGATAATCCGAACCGCGCCGATCGGCGTGGACCCGGAAGGGGGCGGCTTCGTTATGGCCCTGTCATGACAAAGCCCGCCCCCGGTCCCGCCCTTTCCCTCCTCCTTCTCGCCGCCGCCGCGCTCTCCGCGGCGCCGGCCGCTGCCCAGTCCGCGCAGGCGCCGCCGCCTGCCGAGGAGCAGCCCGTCGAGGATGAGGCGCCGCCCGCGCCGGAGCCCGCCGAGCGCGAAGCCCCGCCACCGCGTAGCAGCGAGCCCGCCGAGCGCCCGGCCCGCACCGCGCCCCCCGCGGATATTCCCACCGCCGCGCCCGCGCCTCCTTCCGTGATCATCGAGCAGGTTCCGGTGCCGGTTCCAAGCGCGCCCGCCACCGACCCGTTCATGACCTCCAACACCCTCGAGATCCTGCCCGACGGCGGCTACAATGAAAGCCTGAACGAGGTTGAGGTCTATCCGGAAGTCAGCACCCGCGTCGACGAAGGCGGCGGCTATGGCTGGCCGCTGATCATCGCCGCGATCCTGCTGGTGCTCGGCGCCATCGCATTCCTGATCGCCCGAGGCGGCCGCCGCCGGCCCGAGACGGTGATTCACCGCGAAGTGCGGGAAGAAGCGCCGTTGCCCGTCGTTCCCGTGGCGCCACCCGCTCCCGTTGGGCGTCCGCACGTCGATCTGCGTATCCGGCCGGTCCGCGCCGGGCTGGAAGGAGAGGGCGCCCGGGTCGAGTTCGAACTCACCGTGCTCAACGAAGGCCCGGTCGATGCCGAGGACGTGCGCGTCTCGACCTGGATGACGCTCGGCGGCGGCGGCGAGGACCCAACCCGCGCCCTTGTGCCCCCACCCGGGCACGTCGCAACACCTCCGGTCACGCTGATGGCCGGCGAAGCGCGCACCCTTCAGGCTTCGGTGGCACTGCCGCGCGCCGAAATCCCGGGCACCAGCCTGCTGCCGGCGGTAGTCGCGGACGTGCGATACCGCCTCCCGAATGGCCGCGAAGGGAGAACCGCCGCGGCATTCTCCGTCGGCCTGCCGGCCGGTGACGAGCTCGGCCCGTTCCCTCTCGACGGCGCCGCCGGCCTTCACGCAGGCGTCATCGCCCTCCCGTTGGGGAAGGCGGTAAAGACGTAGGCGGGGGCGCTGCGTTGGCTTGCAGCGGCGTCCTGCTGCCGCCATGCTGCCCCAGATGACGAGCGTTTCCTTACCAACAGCGAGTGGGCGAGCCCGCAAGGCGCTGGACGTGGTTTACCGGGAGTTCACCGCACCGACGCCACAAGGGATCGAGGGGTGCCCATGCTGCAGCGAAACGCGCGGTGTCGATGTTCTGCTAACGACCCCCTTGCGCGAGCTCACTGGCGAGCAGCTTGGGCGCTACGTTTCGGGGCTTTTCTATACGATCGGCAGTGAGCGGGATTTCAGGTACTTCCTTCCCCGTATCTTCGACATATCGATCAACGATCCCGAGCACGCCAACAACCCGGAGATCGTGCTTGAGAAGCTTCGGCTCGGGAATTGGCGATCGTGGTCGGTTGCGGAGCGGCGGTCCGTTGAAGCGTTGGTCGATGCCTGGTTCGAGTTAGCCCTCGCGCAGGACCTGACCGGGGCGGACGAGTGGTGGATTGGAGACGAGGCTGAAAGCGTGCTCTGCGGCGCTGCGCGGGCAGGATTTCCTCTCGCTCCCTGGCTGGCACGACTCCAGGAGCCGTTCGCGAGCCCAGTGCTTGCAGATCTGGAGAGACGGTTTCCGAAGAAGTTGTCGGCCTTCTGGGACAATGCCTCGGTGGGTTGGGGCGAGCTATCGCTCATGCTCGCTGAAGGGCAAGGTTAACTCCGACTCTCACCGTTTCCGACGTTTGTCCGGCCAGGGAGCGGTGAGCTCACCCCGCGCAGCAGGTGCGAGCGCGGCCATGAAAAAGGCGGCCCCTTGCGGAGCCGCCCTTCTACTTGCTTTCTTGAACCCAGAACCATCCGGGGTGCCATCGAAGTAGTACTTCGATGGCACCCCTTCCGACGGTTCTGAATGCCCTTACTTGACCTCGACGGTCGCGCCGGCTTCCTCGAGACGCTTGCGGAGTTCTTCCGCTTCGGCCTTGGGGATGCCTTCCTTGATCGGCTTCGGAGCGCCTTCGACCAGGGCCTTGGCTTCGCCGAGGCCGAGCTGCGTAATGGCGCGCACTTCCTTGATGACGTTGATCTTCTTGCCACCGTCGTTGACGAGGATCACGTCGAATTCGGTCTTTTCTTCTTCAACCGGAGCGGCAGCGCCGCCGCCGCCGCCCGCAACCGCAACCGCGGCAGCGGCCGAGACGCCCCAACGCTCTTCGAGAGCCTTGGCAAGGTCGGCAGCTTCAAGAACGGTCAGCTCGGACAGCTGATCGACGAGGGACTGGATGTCAGCCATTTTTCATTCTCCAAATCGGGGCCGTGGGCCCACCAGGTTCAGTTCAAATCGAGTAGATATTCTCGGGTATGTTACGCGTCTTCTTTGGCGGCATATGCGCCAATGACACGGGCGAGCATCGCACCCGGCTCGTTGATGGTGCGTGCGATCTTCGTTGCCGGCGCTTGGATAAGGCCGATAATCGTCGCGCGCAGTTCATCAAGAGACGGAAGCTCGGCGAGCGCCCTCACGCCTGCCACGTCGAGGACCGTATCGCCCATTGCGCCGCCGACGATCTCGAAACGATCGGTCGTCTTGGCGAAATCAACCGCAACCTTGGCAGCCGCGACCGGGTCGGCCGAGGTTGCAAGCGCGGTCGGACCGGTGAGCATGTCACCGATCGGGGCGTAAGTGGTACCCTCGAGCGCAATCAGGGTGAGCGTGTTCTTGGTCACCTTGTAGCTGGCGCCAGCGTCGCGCATCCGGTTCCGCAGGGCGGTGGACTGGGCCACCGTCATGCCGAGATTGCGGGTGACGACCACCACTCCAACCTCGGAGAACGTCTGCTTCAGCTGTGCGACCTGCTCGGACTTTTGAGCTCGATCCATTTGCCTTGCACTCCAAACAGCCCGCCGGCACATCCGACGGGCGAAATTCCGCTTGCGCAGCCGGAGCTGCGAAAACGGGTGGCGGCCCCACGCGCGGCGAACCGCTCGAAGGGCCAGATGTCCGTGGGGAGTGGTTGACGGCCTGAACCCAGGCAGACCCGGCCGCGCTTGAAGCGCTGGAGCCGGTAAAAACTCTTCCCCGTCTAGGCTGGAGGATTAAGGGGCTCACGCCCCACCAGCTGTCTCGGACGGCAGCTCCCGCGGGCGAACCTGCGGGAGCGATTGCGCGCCTATACAGGATCTGGCCGGAGCTTCAACCCTTTGGTGGCGCTCAGCCTCAGCTGATCTTCACCCAGGTCTGCTCCTTGCAGAAGAAGCCGCCGATCAGGCAGCCCCGGCCGACCACGCGGGTCGGGCCGGCGGCGGTGATCGTGCCGGAGAAGGTGCGATTCATGTCGGGCACGAAGACGCGGCCCTTCCACTGGTTCGGGCCTGCGGGCTTGAACTCGCGGAAAAGCTGCGTTCCGATCAGGGTGTTGCCCGCGGCGCGCGCCTTGGCTTGCGCCTTGGGCGCCGCCCAGACAACGGTGCCGCACATCGTCGGACCGCACGGCTGCAGCTTGACGTGCACCGTGTTCTTCGGGTTGCGCCAAACGCCTTGAACAGGCGTCGCCGCGCCGGCGGCGGGCACTGCGGTAGTTGCAACTGCGGCGGCCATGACGGCGAGGCCGATGATGATCTTGCGCATTCCAGACTCCACGATGCGGGCTCAAACACAGCCCGCTGGACGATCGTCCTTCGCGCAAGAACATGGCGATTCAATGGCTTGGTTCAAGCGAGGGTGGGGCAGGGCATTATGCACGGCAGCCACGAAAAAGGGCCGGAAGCTTACGCTCCGGCCCTTCTTCAACCCGTTGGAAAATGAAGCGCTTAGGCGCTTGCCACTTCCGCGACGTCGACCTTGAGGCCCGGGCCCATCGAGGAGCTCAGCGCCACCTTCTGGACATACTTGCCCTTGGCCCCGGTCGGCTTGGCGCGCACGATCGCGTCCACGAACGCATCGAAGTTGCGGCGCAAATCCGCGTTGGAGAAGCTCGCCTTGCCGATGCCCGAGTGGATGATCCCGGCCTTTTCGACGCGGAACTCGACCTGGCCGCCCTTGGCCGCTTTCACGGCTTCGGTGACGTTCGGGGTGACGGTGCCGAGCTTCGGGTTCGGCATCAGGCCCTTGGGGCCGAGCACCTTGCCCAGGCGGCCGACGATGCCCATCATGTCGGGCGTCGCGATGACGCGGTCGAAATCGATGGTGCCGCCCTGGATGCTTTCCATCAGGTCTTCAGCGCCCACGACATCGGCGCCAGCCGCGGTGGCTTCTTCGGCCTTGGCGCCGCGCGCGAACACCGCGACGCGGACGTCCTTGCCGGTGCCGGCGGGGAGGGTGACGACGCCGCGGACCATCTGGTCGGCGTGGCGGGGATCAACGCCCAGGTTCAACGCGACTTCGATCGTCTCGTCGAACTTGGCGGTGGCGTTGGCCTTGAGCGTCTCGATCGCGGCATCGACCGCGTAGAGCCTGGTCGTGTCAACCGCGGCGGCGAGCGCCTTTTGCTTCTTGGTGAGCTTCGCCATGATCTTAACCTTCCACCACTTGGAGGCCCATCGCGCGGGCGGAGCCTTCGATGATCTTGGTCGCGGCGTCGAGATCGTTCGCGTTCAGATCCTTCATCTTGGTTTCGGCGATCTCGCGCACCTGGGAGCGCTTGATCTTGCCCGCGGAGGCCTTGCCCGGCTCCTTGGAGCCCGACTTCAGGCCCGCGGCCTTTTTGAGCAGGAAGGTGGCCGGCGGCGTCTTCGTCTCGAACGAGAAGGAGCGGTCCGCGTAGACGGTGATGATGGTCGGGATCGGCATGCCCTTTTCCAACTCGGTGGTCGCCGCGTTGAAGGTCTTGCAGAATTCCATGATGTTGACGCCGCGCTGGCCCAGCGCTGGGCCGATCGGCGGCGACGGATTGGCGGAGCCCGCGGGCACCTGGAGCTTGATATAGCCCGTAATCTTCTTTGCCATGTGTCTCACTCTGTAGGTCGGGTGAAAGTGGTACTTTCACCCGGGTTCAAGTTTAGCGGTCCAAGCGACGCCCCCGAAGGAGCGCCTCCCGCAATTTCCACTGCTGCTGCGTTGGAAGGGAGGGCCTGTAGCGGATTCGAACCCACGGGCCAAGCCCCCCTTGCCCCTCTGGGGGAACTTGGCACGGCGGCAGCGCGATACCCCCAACTTTTGGAAATATTTCGGGGTATTCTGGGGGTATTCAGCCGGCGCCGCAGCGCCGGATGCTTGGATCGAGCAGCGCCACGCACGCCGCCCCGGCGGCGTAGCAAAGCAGATCGAACGGGTCGAACGACGAACCGAGCACCACCCGCGCGAGGCCGCTGCCGCCGAGCCCGAGCAGCTCGCTTAGCCGAAGAAACTGCCCAAGCTCCACCAGCACCGCCACCCCAAGCGCGGCGCCGAGCGCGACACGGCGCCGAAGCGGAGTCGCCGCCCGAAGCGCCAGGTAGACGAGGACCACGGCGAGGCTGTCGCCGACGAAAGGGCGGATGAAGGCGTCGTCGATGAAGAGGGCGATGACGACTTCGAGCGCGAACACGGCGAGGGCGGCGAGGGCGTAGCGGCAGCGGCGCAGACGTTCGTTGGATTGGTTCTTCAGGTAAAAACCCGTCCGCTGCTAGCGTCCAGATATATCCGGTTCGCGGCTGTGAAGCCGCCGCAATACATGAAGTAGATCGGCTCATCGCGATGATTGCTGGACTTCATCCAGCCGCCATTCTCCTCGAAATCGCCCGCCGTGCAGCGGCCCTCGCCTATCAAGGAGCGCGCTGCCGTTACAAACGCGCGCCGATATTTTCCGAAGTCGTCCGATCCAGCGACAAGCTTCTCATCTTCAGCCGCGGTGGCAGCGGGGTCGGCTGGCCGGGTTGCAGAAAGCTGCTCTGCCTTTACCCATTCAGCAAACTTGCCGTCCACTATCCCGTTCGCGGCCGTGCATTGCGCATTGCCCTTATCGACGAACTCGCTCCGCCCGCCCGAACAGGATGCATCGTACAGGCGCGTGATCCGCGCCCAACCTCCCTTGCGCTCCAGAACGGTTGTCCCTTCACGAAAGAAGAGCTGGCCGACGGTCCCGCACTCCTCGGAGGGACAGCTATGCCGTTGCGCACGCTCTGTTGTAACCCACAGTTTACCCGCATCGCTCGCGGCTGCGCTTGTCGGCGCAACAGCCGAGGTCGAAACCGCATTGACCGGAACAGCAGTCTCGCTGGCATTGTTTGCCTCGTCGGTCTCTGACGCGCTGCCGCATCCAGCGAGAACAAGGCCCAACATGAGTGTTGCGGTAGCTCGCATCATCAAGTCCTCCCCAGTGCGGCGCGGCTCCTGCCGGGCGCAAGCGCATGGTGGTCGTGAACCGCGACAGGTCAAGAGGCTAAGGCGGCTGGCTCCCGCTTGTCCCAGCCACCCGCCGCCTCTAACCTGACGCGAAAGGGGTAAGAGACGCATGACCAACAAGCTGTTCTACGGGGACAATCTCGACGTGCTGCGTGAGCAGATTGCGGATGAGAGCGTCGACCTTGTGTATCTCGACCCGCCGTTCAACTCGAATGCCAATTACAACATCCTGTTCAAGTCAAAGACCGGCGACGGCTCGGACGCGCAGATCGAGGCATTCGAGGACACCTGGCACTGGAACGACAAGGCGGAGGACGCCTTCGATCAGGTTGCCCGCTCCGGCAACACCAAGGCGTTCGACCTGCTGAACGCCATGCGCGGCTTTCTCGGCGACAACGACATGATGGCCTATCTGGCGATGATGGCGGTGCGGCTAATTGAGCTTCACCGGGTGCTGAAGCCGACTGGGAGCCTGTACCTGCACTGCGATCCCACGGCTTCGCATTATCTGAAGCTGCTGCTGGACGGGGTGTTTGGGCCTGACAAGTTCCGTAGCGAAATTAGCTGGCGACGCCAGAGCGCCCATAACGATGCTGCGCAAGGGCGTCAGCAGTACGGGAATGTTCGGGACATAATATTCTTCTACACCAAAGGCCAGGAATGGGTGTGGAACTGGCAGTACACGAAGTACGACGAATCCTACGTGAGGGACTTCTATAGGCATGTAGAAGAAGGCACCGGGCGCAGATATCGACTGGGCGACATAACTGCACCCGGCGGGGCAGACCCGGCCAAGCGCAACCCCCACTACGAATTTCTGGGTGTGACCCGCTACTGGCGCTACTCACGGGAGAGGATGCAGAGCCTTTACGACGAAGGCCGCATCATCCAGACCGGAGAGGGGCGGGTGCCGCAATACAAACGGTACCTCGATGAGATGCCGGGCGTTGCGTTACAGAATGACTGGACCGACATTTTGTCGCTCCATGGTTCCAGTCAAGAGCGGCTCGGCTATCCTACTCAGAAGCCAGTAGCCTTGCTCGAACGCATTGTCGCAGCCTCTTCCAACGAAGGCAGCGTGGTACTCGATCCTTTCTGCGGTTGCGGCACCGCCGTTCACGCGGCGCAGAAGCTTAAGCGCCAGTGGCTCGGCATCGATGTTACTCACCTCGCTATCAGCTTGATCGAGAAGCGCATGAGGGATGCCTTTCCCGGCATCGCTTTCGAGGTAATTGGCACACCAAAGGATCTCGCCTCAGCCCGCGATCTTGCCGAGCGGGACAAGTATCAGTTCCAGTGGTGGGCGGTGTCGATGGTCGATGCGCTCCCCTTTGGCGGCAAGAAGAAGGGCGCGGACGGGGGGATCGACGGGATTATCTATTTCAAGCCGGACGGGAAGCGGACGGAGAAGGCGCTCGTCTCGGTAAAAGGCGGCAACAACGTCTCGGTGAACATGATCCGCGACCTGCACAGCGCCATGGAGCGGGAGAAAGCCCCCATCGGCGTCTTCATCACCGCCGCAATGCCAACCCGGCCGATGGAAACCGAAGCCGCTGCCGTAGGCCGGTTCGAGAGCGAAGCAACGGGGCGGACCTACCCCCGGCTGCAGATCATCACTCTGGCCGAGCTGTTCCAGGGGAAGAAGCCGGACATCCCGTTTGTTGATCCCGCCAGCGTGAAGCGCGCGAAGCGGGAAGAGACGGGGCGGCAGGACCGATTGATATAGCTTGCGCTTACCCGGCTTGAGTGAAAAGCTCACCAGATGAAGAATGCGAACGCGGAGCATCTGTTCGGGGGTGCTTGGACCGACTTGAAGATACGCGCGATCGCTGAGTATCTCCAATTCTATACGTCAGCGTTGAAGGTTCAGCCTTCTCCGGAAACACCCTTTCAGACATGGTATATCGACGCTTTCGCGGGAAGCGGAGAGAGAACAGAATACCGGGATGTCGGTGACTTGATATCCGGTGTGCCGTTCGGTCGTGAAAAGGTGCGGATTGAAGGTTCGGCTCGACGCGCGATCCGCATCGAGCCTCACTTTCGGCATATTGTGTTCATTGAGCAGAACCGCACGCGCCACAATGCGCTTCAGGCGCTGGCGGCCCAGTTCCCGGATCGCGACATCCGTGCCCTTAAAGGTGATGCAAATGAGGAACTGAAGAAGGTGTTCACCTCGCAGCCTTGGACAGGAGTCAGTCGGGGGCTGCAGCGCGCGGTCGTCTTTCTCGACCCGTACGGGATGAGCGTTAAGTGGAAAACATTCCGACTTCTAGCCGAAACCGGAAAAGTCGATGTCTGGTACCTCTTTCCGCTGCATGCCGTACTGCGGCAGCTCGCTAGGGACTTTGCAGCAGTAGATACGGCTAAAACGGCATCGCTCAACGAAATATTCGGCCGTTCAGACTGGCAGACCGACCTATATCGTCCGCGCAGCGCACCTGCCGATCTGTTTGCGTACCAGCCAGCGGGGAAGGAGCGCGTCGTCGGGAAAGAGGAAGTCCAAGCTTATTTCAAGGAAAGGTTGGAGTCGCTGTTCCCGTACGTGTCCGACCCGGTGCCGCTGCTCACCGGGCGCGGACTGCAGCAATTTTCGCTGTTTTGTGCCTGCGCCAATCCAAACAAAAGGGCGCAGGACCTAATCAAAAAAGGTGTCGATCACGTCGTCAGGAAATATACGCCGGCATCTCATCGTAAGTCTTGCCCCTGAGCAGCCTGCCAGCCGTTTTCTTGTTGCGGCCGCCCCACTGCTTGAAAAAGAATGCGGTGCCCGAGCGCCGGCACAAGGCCTCAATCTCCTCCACCCAATATTCAAGCATAGGTCTGGAACGAGGCCCGGATTCGCCTCCGATGATCGCCCAATCGATATCGCGCAGATCGGCTTCGGCGACGGAGCTAATCAACGGTTCGAATGATATGAAGCGGATGTACCCGGGTATGTTTCGCAAGGCGTCGATCCGCGACACCACTGCCGAGTTCTCGACGGATGTTCCGATCCAAATGTTCGGCGATCGGCGGAAGTCTCTTTGGCCAAGGAGTTCGCGCATTCGCTCGGGTCGCTTCGTGAGCACCTGATAGGTGTGCTGCGGCGTCTCGGCCATAACGGTCCAGACGCGAGCGATGAATTCGTCGGGCACATTCTCGTGAAACAGATCGGACATCGAGTTGACGAACACTTTTCGGGGTGCTCGCCACCGGTAAGGAGCGCTCAGCGCTTTCACATCCAGATTGACGCGTCCCGTCCAAACGGAACGGCCGCCGCTCTTGCGAGTGAGGCCAGCGTATTTTGCAACGCCCATCGCTTCGAGCCGCGCTGCCATTCGCATAGCGTAGCAATTCGTACAGCCCGCCGTCGCGACCGTACACCCGGCAACGGGATTCCAAGTGACGTCCGTCCACTCGATCTTCGATAACTGGGCCACGATCAATTCCTTCAGCGCTGCTGAAGAATCTAACAAACCCAACGATTTAGCAAGAAACTAATAGGAGTCTATTATCAAGCACTTACGCCCTAGCCGCTACTCGCCTGCGTGCGCCAGTCCGACCTGTGCCAAGCGCCGTATCGCCTCCGGCTTGGATGGCTTCGGCTCCGGCTGGGCGGCGATCCAGGCGTCGAGTTTCGCTTCCAAGTCGGGGTGCACGCGCACGCCGATGGTTCGCCCGCGTCCCGTTGCCGGCCGGCCCACCTTTCTTTTTTCACTTTCGGCTACTGCAGCGGTCCTCTAATTCGGCTAGCATAAATTATCTCGAACCGGGGCAAGGCTGGCACCTTGCGCCCGGCTCTGACCAACAACGCCTTTGTGGGAGGAGGCGAAGGATGGCTGGTGCGGTTCATAACCCGTCGCGGCGGGCGCTGCTAGGCGCGGCGGCTTCGGTGGTGGTTGGGGTGGTGGGGGTTCCTGGTTTGAGGGCAGACGGCGGCTCCGCCGCCGCCCCCCGCGCCAACGTCAACGCTCACCGCGCCAGCCGGCGTTGCGGTTCCTGGCATGGTCGCGCCGACACCGCCGGCGGGACAACCCGGGAACGCTGCTCCACCGCAGGCCCGCTGACGATCACCGGAACCTG
>Ga0190273_10000176_pt1 | contig 32640 bp, 31 predicted proteins | sample Popmic504IS_FD_134513 | JGI IMG/M metagenome (GOLD analysis project Ga0190273, IMG submission 134513) | Populus adjacent soil microbial communities from riparian zone of Shoshone River, Wyoming, USA - 504 IS | ecosystem: Environmental > Terrestrial > Soil > Riparian zone > Trees stand | place... | reverse complement strand
TCGGGGCGGTTGATCACCGGGGTCGAGGCGATCCCGCCCATCGGGCCGAGGCTGGAGATGGTGATGGTCGAGCCGGACAGCTCCTCGCGGCTCGCCTTGCCGGTGCGGGCGGCCTCCGAGAGCCGGAGGATCTCGCGGGCGATGTCCCAGATGGAGAGCCGGTCGGCGCCCCGGATGACCGGGACCATGAGGCCGTTCGGGGTCTGGGTGGCCATGCCCATGTGGACGGCGCCGGAGCGGTGGAGGACATTTTCGTCGTCGTCGTAGCGGGTGTTGATCTGCGGGTAATCGGCGAGGGTGCGGGCCATGGCCGTGATCAGGAAGGGCAGCAGGGTAAGCTTGGGGTTGCCGCCGCGGTCGGCGTTCATCATCGAGCGGGTCTGCTCGAGCGCGGTGACGTCATATTCCTCGACCAGGGTGAAATGCGGGATCCGGCGCTTGGCCTCCTGCATATTCTCCGCGATCTTGCGGCGGAGGCCGACGACCTTGACGGTCTCGTCCTGGCGACGCTGCCCGCCGGACCGGGAGACTCCGCCGCCATTGTAGAGCAAATAGGCGTCGAGGTCGGAGTGACGGATCCGGTCGGCGCTGGTCTTCACCCGTGCCAGGTCGACGCCGAGGTCGCGGGCGCGGGCGCGCACGGCGGGCGAGGCGAGGATCTTCAGCTTGCCCTCCAGACCGGGGGGCTCCGGTTGCGGGTTCAATCCGACCAGATCGCCGGGTTTGACCAGGATTCCGCCTTTGTCCTTGGGCGGATCGGGCTGCGGGTTGAAGCCCTCGGCTTCGCCAGGCCTCGGCCGATCTCCGGCCTGCTCCCGCCGCTCCCCCTGCCGGCGATCCGGATCGTCGCGAGGCTCCGCCCGGCGGTCGTCGCCATCGCGGCGATCGGTACCTCGCCTGGCCTCGCCGGTGCTGGGAATGGCCGCTTCGAGCTCCGGCCGCTCCTCGACCAGGCCGTCGGCGAGGGCGACCTCGTCGTGGCGCTCGGGCTGGGCCGCCGCGGCCGCCCCCTCCCCTTCGGTCTCGATCACGACAAGCACCGAGCCGATCGGGATCTGGTCGCCGACCTCGCCGGCCAGCTCGAGCACCTTGCCGGCGACGGGGCTCTCCATCTCGACCGTCGCCTTGTCGGTCATCATGTCGGCGAGCTGCTGGTCCTCCTTGACCGCGTCGCCCACCTTGATGTGCCATTGGACGATCTCGGCCTCGGCAATGCCTTCGCCGATGTCGGGCAGCTTGAATTCGAAGCGCGCCATTGACCCTAGTCCTCCAAAGCTTTCTTCAGCGCCAGCCCGAGCCGGACGGGCCCCGGGAAATAGGCCCATTCCATCGAGTGCGGATAAGGCGTGTCCCAGCCGGTCACGCGGGTCACCGGCGCCTCGAGATGGTAGAAGCAGCGCTCCTGGACGAGCGCCGCGAGCTCGGCGCCGAAGCCCGAGGTCCGGGTCGCCTCGTGGACGATCAGGCAGCGGCCGGTCTTCCTCACCGAGGCTTCGATCGTTTCGATGTCGACCGGGACGAGGGTTCGAAGGTCGATCACCTCGGCGTCGATTCCCTCGGCGGCGGCGGTGGCGAGGGCGACGTGGACCATGGTGCCGTAAGCGAGGATGGTGATCGCCTCGCCCTCGCGGACGACCGCCGCCTTGCCGAGCGGTACGGTGTAATGGCCGTCGGGGACCTCGGCGGCGGGATGCTTGGCCCAGGGAGTGACCGGGCGCTCGTAGAAGCCGTCGAACGGGCCGTTGTAGATGCGCTTGGGCTCGAAGAAGACGACCGGGTCGTTATCCTCGATCGCGGCGATGAGCAGGCCCTTGGCGTCGTAGGGGTTGGACGGGATCACCGTCTTGATCCCGGCGATGTGGGTGAACAGGGCTTCGGGCGACTGGCTGTGGGTCTGGCCGCCGAAGATTCCTCCGCCATAAGGCGTCCGGATCACCATCGGCAGATGCCATTCGCCGGCCGAGCGGTAGCGCATCTTCGCCGCTTCTGAGACGATCTGGTCGAAGCCGGGATAGATGTAATCGGCGAACTGGATCTCGGCGACGGGGCGAAGGCCGTAGGCGGCCATGCCGACGGCGATGGCGACGATGCCGTTCTCGCTGATCGGGGAATCGAAGGCGCGTTCCTTGCCGAACTTCTTCTGAAGGCCCTCGGTGACCCGGAAGACCCCGCCGAAATAGCCGATGTCCTCGCCGAGGACGACGGTCTCCGGGTTCCGCTCCATCATCACGTGATGGGCGCTGTTGAGCGCCTGGATCATGTTCATGACGCTCATCTGCGCTTCGCCTCGCCTTCCGCGATCGCCTGGGCCTGCTGCTCCCTGAGGTGCCAGGGGAGCTCCTCGAACACGTCCTCGAACATCGAGGCGATGTTCAGATAGGGGTCGGACTGGAGGGTGCCGAGCTTCTCGGCCTCCTTCTGGGCGGCGCGAACCTCGGCGTCGAGCTGGTCGAGCTGGGCCTGATGGCGCTCGTCGTCCCATTCGCCGAGCGCGACGAGGTGCTGCCGCAGCCGGGCGACCGGATCGCCGAGCGGCCAGGCCGCCCCCGCATTCTGGGGGCGGTAGACGGAGGGGTCGTCGGAGGTGGAATGGCCCTCGACCCGGTAGGTGAAGAATTCGATCAGGGTCGGGCCCAGGTTGGAGCGGGCCCGGTCCGCGGCCCAGCGGGTGGCGGCGTAGACGGCGAGCGCGTCGTTGCCGTCGACGCGCAGGCCGGCGATGCCGTAGCCGACGGCGCGGGCGGCGAAGGTGGTGAGCTCGCCGCCGGCGATGCCGCAGAAGGTCGAGATCGCCCACTGGTTGTTGACGACGTTGAGGACGACCGGAGCGCGATAGACCCCGGCGAAGGTGCAGGCGGCGTGGAAATCGCCCTCGGCGGTCGAGCCGTCGCCGATGTAGCCGGCGGCGATGCGGCTGTCGCCGCGTATCGCCGAGGCCATGGCCCAGCCGACCGCCTGCGGGAACTGGGTCGCGAGATTGCCGGAGATGGTGAAGAAGCCGTGCGCGTTGGACGCGTACATGATGGGGAGCTGGCGGCCCTTCAGCGCATCGCCGCGGTTCGAATAGATCTGGCACATCATCTGGACGAGCGGATAGTCGCGGGCGACGAGCAGGCCCTGCTGGCGATAGGTCGGGAAGCACATGTCGTCGCGGTCGAGGGCATGAGCGCCGGCGACCGCGATCGCCTCCTCGCCGGTGCATTTCATGTAGAAGCTGGTCTTGCCCTGCCGCTGGGCGCGGTACATGCGGTCGTCGAAGACCCGGACCAGCATCATGTCGCGGAGGATCCGGCGCAGGGTGCCGGGATCGAGCTTCGGGTCCCAGGGGCCGACCGCCCGGCCGTCGTCGTCGAGCACCCGGACCAGCGAATAGACGAGCTCGTGGGTGTCCGAGGCGGGGGCGGCGACGTCGGGGCGGCGGACGCTTCCGGCGGCCGGAATCTCGATATGGCTGAAATCGACCTCGTCGCCCGGCCGTGCCGGCGGTTCCGGGACATATAAGGAGAGCGCCGGCCGATTGGGGCGCTCGCTTGCTTTGTTCATTCCTCGCCCTGTTCGTTACGGCTCGAAAGCGCCCGTACCCGCTGCCGGCGCCCTTGTGAAGCGGCCCGCGGCGGGGCAGGCTAGCAGGTAAAGGAGCGACACCATGACCTTGTTCCGTCCCCTCGCCGCACTGCTGCTCCTCGCGCTCGCCGCCTGCGCCACCACGCCGCCGGCGCCGTCGCCGGTGAGCTTCTACGTGATGCGGCACCTGCAGAAGGCGGAGGGGCCGGACCCGTTGCTGAGCGCGGAGGGCTTCGAGAATGCGAGGCGGCTGTCGCGCTTCTTCACGACGGACCCGCCGCGGACCATCTATGTCAGCCCGACGCGCCGAGCCCACGAGACGGCGGTCGTGCTGGCGGCGCATCTGAGCCTGAGCCTGATCGACTACGACCCGGGCGACACGCCGGGGCTGATCGCGATGGCGAAGAGCGAGCCGGGGCCGGTCCTGATCGTCGGCCACAGCAATACCGTGCCCGAGATCGTCGAGCGGCTCGGCGGGGCCCGGCCGGCGGACCTGGCCGAGACCGACTATGGCGACATCTTCCGGATCCGCCGCGACGGCACGGTGGAGCGGCTCAGGCTGAACTAGCGTCATTCCGGCGAAAGCCGGAATCCCTGAACACTGCGGTGTGAGGATTAACCGCGTCGGTGTTCACGGATCCCGGCTTTCGCCGGGATGACGGGTGGGACCATTCCCGGCCAATGCCGCCTGCGCCGCTGGACTCGCCAGCCGGAATGAGTCAGCATCCTCCCGACGCCAAGCCATCGCATCCTGGGGGGGATCGGCCATGAGCGACGGGGATTATGATCCGACTATCGTAACGCCCGCGCGGCCGACGCTGATCGGCTTCCTCGTCGGCGGGCGGGTCCTGCCCGACCTTGCGGCACGGATCGGCATCCGGCTGGCGCGCTGGTACGGCAAGCCGTTCCGATTCCTGCGCTGGGTGATCGCGGCTCGCCACGCCCAGGCCGTCGAGATGCTCCAGCGCGACCTCGACTTCGGGATCGCGCCCGTCAACGCGGTCAAGATCGGCGAGGTCAATGCCGGCCCCTTCATCCTCGGCATGGACCGGTCGGCCGCGCTCTAGCTGGAACGCCGTGCCCTTTACGAAGCGCTCGCCGCGATCGACCTTACGCGGCTGCGTTCCGGGACCGAGGCGGATATCGAGACGGTGCTGGCCGCGATCCCCGCCGGCGGCGGGATCGACGCCGTCACCGGTTATGCCCGGCCGATCGCGGCGCGGACGGCGCGGCGGCTGTTCGGGCTCCATGCCCCGTCGGAGCGGATGCTGATGGAGGTGGCGCGCTCGGTCTTCAACCACACCTTCATCAACCCGCTGAACAAGGCCGCGATCCGGGAGCGGGGAATCCGCGCCGGCGAGCATATGAAGGCCTGGATCGACGAGGAGATCGCCCGCCGCGATCCCGCCGATCCGGGCGAGGACCTGATCGGGCGGCTGCTCGCTCAGGGCATGCTCGACAGGCACGCGGTGCAGCGGACGATCGGCGGCACGTTCGTCGGTTCGATCGATACCACCACGACCGTCGTCGCCAAGCTGATCAAGCTGGCCTCGCGCAATCCGGACATCGAGTTCGCGATGCGCCGCGACGCCGACGATCTGCACCGACTCTACGGCTGGTGCCTCGATGCGCTTCGGCTATGGCCTCACAATCCGGCCATCCTGCGCAGCGCCCTCGCCGACACCGCGATCGCCGGAGTGGCGGTCAGGCGCGGCGATTCGACGGTCGCCTGGACCCAGGCGGCGATGCAGGATTCGAGCATCGTCGAGGACCCGCGACGGGTGCGGCCGGACCGCGACCGCTCGATCTACCTCCATCTCGGCGGGGGCTTGCACCCCTGCGCCGGCCGGTCGGTGAACAGCTTCCAGATCCCGCTTCTGGTCGGCGGCCTCGTCAGGCGCGGCCTGGCGCGGGTCGGCGGAATCTCCTGGGCGGGACCGTTCCCCAACCGGCTGCCCGTGACCTTGAGGGAAGGGCCGCGCTGATGGACAGCCTCACCACCGTCGTCGCCGCCATCCGCGGCTCCGAGGTCCCCGCCTTCGACGAGGCGATCGACGGGCTCGGCAACCCGGCGGACGGGCGGCTTCGCGACGCGCTCGACCGGCTCGACCCGGACGGCGGCGGCACCCATTTCATGAGCCTTCACGCCATTCCCGGCCCGGACGGCGGCGACGCCCATCTCGTCTTCGAGTTCACCGCGGACGGAAGCGAGCGGCGGGCGCTGGAACGGATCGTCGCCGCCATCGGACCGGACCTCGAACCCATCTTCCGGCGGGTCTCGGACTGGAGCGACAATGTCGGGCTGCTCGACTATCTGCTCGCCCACAGGATAAAGGTCGGCCAGGGCCTGTTCGATTATGCCGGCCTCTGCTTCCCCGGAACGCCCGGCATGAGCGTCGGCCGGATCCGCGGCGAGGCCGAGCTTGCGAGGTTCGTCGCGCCCCTCGTCGATAACGGTCATCCCGACCTTCGCCCGATCGACCGCCTGGCCGAGGTCAGGAAGGCGGTCGAGGCCGAGCCCGGCCTGGCCTGGGCGCTCGAGCCGCCGCCGCCGCCGCTCCGGACCGGCTCCAATCCGCCGCTGTGGCGGCTGATCCTCTTTTATACCCCGCGCTTCTTCCCGCAATATATGTGGCCGTTCGGTCTGCTCCTCGCCGCCATCGCGCTCGCGCTCGTCCTTTCGACATCGGGCTGGCACCTCGTCGCCGGGCTGGTGCTGGCGGTGGCGGGAGTCGCGACCCTGATGTTCGTCACGCTCGCGCTGATCTACGTCGCCTTGCGCAAGCAGGAACGGAACGACTGGGCCGATCCGAGCTCGCCCGACCCACGGACCCTGCACGAGATCAACGCGCGCGAGAATCGCTGCGCCCAGAACCACATGGTCTCGATCACCCGCCGCAAGCCGGGGCCGGTCCGCTGGTTCACCCTGCGCACCGCTTTCTGGTCCGGGCGGCTCAACGTCTCCAAAATCTACCCGCCCGGCTTCCTGGGCACGATCGGGACGATCCACGCGGCGCGCTGGGTGACCATCCCCGGCACCCGCCAGCTGGTCTTCTTCTCCAATTACGGCGGCAGCTGGGAGAGCTATCTCGAGGATTTCATCACCGAGGCGCATGAAGGGCTGACGGCGGTGTGGTCCAACTCGGTCGGCTTCCCCAAGGCGAAGAACCTGTTCCAGCAGGGCGCCACCGACGGCGAGCGCTTCAAGCGCTTCGCTCGGGCGAGCATGCGGCCGACCCGTTTCTGGTACAGCGCCTATCCCGACCTGATCACCGACCAGATCCGCCGCAACGCCGACATCCGCCGAGGGCTCGCCGCGACCCTGACCAACGACGAGGCCCTGCAGTGGCTGGCCCTGTTCGGCTCCTATCCCCGTCCCGCGGCGAAGCTGCAGACCAGCCAGATCCAGAGCCTCGTCTTCGGCGGCCTCGGCTTCATGCCGCACGGCACCTGCCTGCTCTTCGACCTGCCGGAGGACGAGGCGCGCGCGCGCGCCTTCGTCGCCAGCCTCTATCCCCGCACGGCCTTCGGCGACGGCCGCAAGCTCAGGCGCGATTCGGTGCTCACCGTCGCCCTCGGCGGCCGCGCCCTGGAGCGACTAGGCCTCCCGAACGAATGCCTCAGCGGCTTCCCGCCGGCCTTCCGCGAAGGGATGGGCACGGACGGACGCGCGCGGATCCTCGGCGACACCGGCGAGGATGCGCCCGAGAAATGGCGCTGGGGCCGGCAGGCGAGCGACGTCGCCCTGCTCGTCTATGGAGTGACCGCCGACGACGTCGCGACGCTGGAAAGCGAGGTCCGCGCCGCCGCCGCCGCGAACGGCATGGCCGAACCCTACCGGATCCCGCTGGCCGAGGCGAAGAAGCCGTCGATCGAGCCGTTCGGCTTCGTCGACGGAGTGTCGCAGCCGGTCATCCGCGGCACCGACCAGGCCAACAGGTCGAACGATCCGATCCACCTCGTCCAGCCCGGCGAGCTCGTCATCGGCTACCCCGACAATCGCGGCAATCTACCGCCCCAGCCCGAGCTGTCGCCGCTCGCCGACCCCAGGAACCTGCTTCCGCTCGCCGACGGCAGCCGGGCCTTCGGCACCGCCGTCGCCGAATCGCCGCGGGCGATCGCCCGCAACGGCACCTTCCTCGTCATCCGCCAGCTCGAGCAGGACGTCGAAGCGTTCAATGCCTATTGCGGGGAGCAGGCCGTCGCCCTCGCCGCCCGGCTGCCCGAGCCCTATGAGGTCGACGCCGATTTCGTCGCCGCCAAGCTGCTCGGCCGCTGGAAGGACGGCTCGTCGCTGGTCCGCAATCCTTATTATCCCTACGGCACCGAGCGCAGCCGCAAGGCGGAGCGGGATTCCAGGCGGAAGGAAGCCCCGCTCGATCCCCCGCAGCCGGAGGCGGCGGAGCCGCTGGCGACGGCCCGCCCGGAAAGCGCTCCCGCCGAGGGCCAGGGAATCGCGGCGCCGACCGAGCCGAGCAGCCGCCAGGACAATGATTTCCTCTACGGGACGGAAGATCCGCAGGCGCTGCGCTGCCCGGTCGGAGCGCACATCCGCCGGGGCAATCCGCGCGACACCTTGCTGCCGGGCTCGATGGAGCAGGTGGCGATCTCGAACCGGCACCGGATCCGCCGGGTCGGAAGGCTCTACCGGGAGGGACCTGGCGAAAAGCCCGGCTTGCTCTTCATGTGCCTGAACGGCGACATCGAGCGGCAGTTCGAGTTCGTCCAGCAGACCTGGATGGCCAATTCCGGATTCCAGGGGCTGGACCGCCAGCAGGACCCGCTGATCAACGACCGGGCCCGGGGATCGGCCGGCTACCTGATCCCGAGCAACGACGGCCCGGCCCGGCTGGCGCCTTTGCCGAGCTTCGTGCGGACGCTGGGCGGGGGGTATTTCTTCATGCCGGGGCGCAGCTTCCTGGCCTGGCTGGGGGGATTGTAGTGACCTAAATCCTCCCCGGCATTTGCCGGGGAGGGGGACCAGGCGAAGCCTGGTGGAGGGGCCATGCTGAGTCCGTAGAACCCCTCCACCATGCTTCGCATGGTCCCCCTCCCCTGCAAATGCAGGGGAGGATTTTTTCGCCTCACAGATCGATGCAGGCGGCGAGGCTCTCGAGCTTGCGGATCCGCTCCTTCAGGTCGGCCAGCTCGATCCGCTCGGCCATTCCGCCGTGGCTCGCCGGGCGGTGCTCGGCGCCGGCCAGCTCCAGCCGCTTCAAGTCGAGCCAGCCCTGCCAGCCCTTCAAAGCGGCGAAGAGCAGGATGCCGAGCGCGGCCAGGCCGAAGCCCGCCATCGCCATCATCGTCATCGGTTCGCTCATCACTTCCTCCCTTCTCTCTCGGCTTCCCGTCAGCGCAGGCTCTCGATCTCGCGGGCGAGCGGGGTGTTCTGCGCGGTCACGTAGGTCTCGACCTCGGCCATTCGGCGATCGATGTCGCGCATCGAGCGGTTGAGCTCGTAGGTCGAGGTGCGCAGCGGCCGGTCCAGAGCCTCGTCGCCATAGCCGGAGACGGGCCTGCTCTTGCCGATCATCGCCGCTATGCCGTAGGCGGCCAGGCCCCAGGGGAAGGTGGCCAGGGTCAGGAGCACCACTCCGATCCGGACGAAGGTCGGGTCCCAGTTCATGTGGTTGGCGAGGCCGGCGCAGACTCCGAAGACCTTGCCGTTGGCCTTGTCCAGATAGAAACTCTTCTTCATCTTTCCCTCCTGAGTGTCTCGAGTTCGCGGCGGGTTCCCCGGATCGCGCCCGTCTTCGGGTCGCTGGGCAGGGTCCGCCAATCGGGGTTCCGGGCATTCATGATCCGGTAGATCCAGTCTTCCATCGCCTCAGCCCTCCTTGCTCGCGGCGAGCCGGGCCTTCAGGGCCTCGAGCTCGGCGTCGATCTTCTCGGCGTTACGAAGCTCGGCGATCTCTTCGTCGAGCGTCTTGGGCGGGGCGCCGAGCATCAGGGCGTCGGCCCGGCCTTCGGCATGATCGACCTGGCGCTCGAGCTGGTCGAAGCGCGAGAAAGCCTCGTCGACCTTGGGGCCGGCGATCATCTCGCGAAGCCGGGCGCGCTGGTTGGCGCTCTCCAGCCGGCTCTGGGTCGCACTCTGGCGCATGCGGGCCTCGCGCAATTTGCCCTGGAGCTTGGCGATGTCGGCTTCCGAGGCGCGCATCGCCTCGTCGAGCAGGTCGATCTCGGAGCGAAGGCTCTCGGCCAGCTCGGCCGCCTTGCGCTTCTCGGTGAGGGCGCCGTGGGCGAGGTCCTCGCGGCCCTTGCTCAGCGCCAGCTCGGCTTTCTCCGTCCAGCTCTCCTGGAGCCTGTCGAGGCGGGCGATCTGGCGCTGCATCTCCTTCTGGTCGGCGATCGTCCGCGCCGCCGAGGACCGCACCTCGACCAGGGTCTCCTCCATCTCGAGGATGATCATCCGGATCATCTTCGCCGGGTCCTCGGCCTTGTCGAGGAGGTCGGCGAAGTTCGCGGCGACGATGTCGCGGGTTCGGGAGAAGATGCTCATCGGCAGGAACTCCATCAGACCGAAGCCGGTCCCGGCCTGGCGCGGGCTGCGCTGGCCGCTTCTGGCTTCGAGGCGGCGCGGGCCGCCGGGTCTCGGCGGGATCCGCACCAGCTTGTCGGCGGGCACGAGGATCGTCTCAGGCATGGGTCGAGCCGACCGGCGCCTGGACGTAGAGATAGGGGCCCTTGTCGTCCGCCTGGGCGGGGCCGACCGTGGCGCCGATCGCCGTCGCCGAAAGCACGATCGCCAGGACCGCCGCCGCGGCGCTCTCCTTGATCTTCCGATAGTCGAACATCTGCTGCGCTCCTTGAAACCTGTTTGCTCCCCCGCTCGAAGCGGTTGCCGGATAGGTTACAAGGGCCGTGCCAAGTGCAGGAAATGGCGGAAAACCGCCGAAAATTGACCGTGCGGCGGCCGAGAGTGGGATATAACCCCACCTAGGGTTGGGAAATTATGCCAAGGGTTGGGAGGGATCGTCGCCCCAGCGCAGGCTGGGGCCCCAGGGGGTGAAGGGCTCGGTGCTTTTCACCCGCCGGGGCCCCAGCCTTCGCTGGGGCGACGGATCAGCCCCTGGCCCGAGCCACCATGCGCTGGAGCGTCGAGTGCCGATGCCTCGGCCCCCGCGTCGCGTCGAGGATCTTGGCGCCGGCCATGAAGACCGCGCCGGTGCAGGCGACGAAGAGGAGCCAGCCGCCGAAGCCGGGATATTGCTCGGTGTAATGCAGGCCCCGGGTGACCCCGCCGACGGCGAGCGCATAAATGATCGCCCAGGCTTCGAGCCGGGTCTTGATGACGAAAAGTCTTAAGGCCTTCTTCAGCATGTCCATTCAGCAGCAAGATGCGGGCCAAGGGCGGAAATCCGCGGTTTTCGGGATTGAGTGGGGGCGGAAGTGTAAACGATTCCGTCATTGCCTCGTCATCCCGGCGAAGGCCGGGATGACGGATTGTCTCCGGCGCCGGCTATTTCAGCTCCACCCAGGTGGGAGCATGGTCGCTGGCCTTCTCCTTCGCCCGCGCCTCGCGATCCACGCCCGCCGCCTCGAGCCGCTTTGCCGCGACCGGGTTGAGGAGGAGATGGTCGATCCGAATCCCGGCGTCGCGGGCGAAGGCGTTGCGCCAATAGTCCCAGAAGGTGAAGATGGGCTCCTTCGGGTGGAGATGACGAAGCGAATCCATCCAGCCCTGGGCGACGAGGCGGCGATATTGCGCCTGCGGCTCGGGCTGCATCAGGGCGTCGTCCATCCACCGCTCCGGCTTGTAGGCGTCGATGGCCGTCGGGGTCGGGATGATGTTGTAGTCGCCGGCGAGGACCACCGGCTCGCTCAAGGCCACCAGCTCGGCGGCGCGGGCGATCAGCCGCTCGTTCCAGGCGAGCTTGTAGTCGAATTTGGGGCCCGGATGGGGATTGCCGTTGGGGGCGTAGAAGCCGCCGATCAGGATCCCGCCCACGGCGCCTTCGATATACCGGCTTTGCGAGTCGTTCGGGTCGCCGGGCAGGCCCCGGCAGGTCTCGACCGGCTCGCAGCCGCGCGCCAGGAGGGCGACTCCGTTCCACCTTTGCTGCCCGTGCCAGATCGCGCCATAGCCGGCCTTCTCGATCGCGCTCGCCGGGAACTTGTCCTGTGGCGCCTTCAATTCCTGGAGGCAGACCGCGTCCGGCTTCGCTTCCGCGAGCCATTGCAGAAGCACCGGAAGGCGGCCGTTGACGCCGTTGACGTTGAAGGTGGCGATCCTCATCCCGTCCGAAAGCGTACGCTCGCGCCCGGTTCCGAACGCGAGCAAGAGCGGTCAACCCGGGACGAATGGCGGAAATCCGCCAAGTCTTTACGTGGCACCGATTTTGCTTACGATTACATTTGTGATCGACTCGACACCTTTCTACCTGATGCGGGATCATGGCGAGGGCGAACGCCTGCCGCTGAGGCACGGCTGCGTCGTCCTGTCGCGGCTCGAGGGCGGGCGGAGCACGGTCCGTGCGCTCGCCCCTTCGGTCAAGTTCGTGCTGAGCGGCGAGGAAGTCTATAAGATCGACGGCCGCGCCCGGGCGGTGAAGCCGGGCCGCTTCCTGCTGGTCGAGGCCGGCACCGAGTTCGAGGTGTCGACGCCGCGGCCGGACGAGACGGTGGGCCTGTGCGTCTATCTCGGAGCCGCCGGCCCGCCCGACTGGGAGCGCGGGCCGCTCGGCCGGGTCATCGAGGGCTGCGGCGCCGAGCCCCTCTCACCGCTCCTCGCGCGTTATGCCCGGCTGCTCGCGGCGCGGCCCGACGCCGGCCCGGCGCTGGCCTCCAAGATCGTCCTGCAGGTCACCGCCGGCGCCGAGGATTATCTTTCCACCTTCGCCAGCCGGCTCGAGCGGCTGAGCAGCCTCAAGCGCTCGACCCGGATCGAGACCCTGCAGCGGATCGAGCGCGCGCGCGCCTTCATCCACGACCATCAGGACCGGCCCCTCACCCTGGACGACATCGCCGCCCGGGCGGCGCTGTCGCGCTTCCACCTCAGCCGGAGCTTCGCCGAGGTGCACGGCCTTCCGCCTCTGGCCTATCATCGCCGGCTCCGGCTCGAAGGCGCCGCCCGGCTTCTGAGGCAGGGCGCGGTCTCGCCGACCGAGCTCGCCGACCGGCTCGGCTATGCGTCGCTGAGCGCCTTCACCCGCGCCTTCCGCCAGGCCTATGGAGTGCCGCCGAGCCGGGCTCAATAATTGTAGGCGCGCTCGCCATGATCGGCGAGGTCGAGGCCCTCGCGCTCCTGGTCGCCGCCGACCCGTAGGCCGATCGTGCGCTTCACCATCCAGAAAGCGAGCGCCGAGCCGGCGGCCGACCAGAGGATGGCGATCAGCACGGCGCCGGCCTGGACGGCGAGCTGGCCCGGAATGGAATAATCGGAAGCGCCGTAGCCGCCGAGCGCGGGCGCGGTGACGAGGGCGGTGCCGAGCGAGCCGACCATTCCGCCCAGGCCGTGGATTCCGAAGACGTCGAGCGTGTCGTCGATCCGGAGCCGGTGCTTCATCGAGGCGACGAAACCGTAGCAGACGAACGCCGCGGCGGCGGCGAGCAGCATCGCTCCGAGCGGGCCGGCGGTCCCGGCCGCGGGAGTCACCGCCACCAGCCCGGCGAGGCCGCCCGAGGCCCCGCCGAGCAGCGACGGCTTGCCCGACACGAATCGCTCGATCAGCATCCAGGTCAGGATTCCGGCGGCGGGCGCGACGAAGGTGTTGATCATCGCCGCCGCCGCGATGCCCGACGCTTCGAGCGCCGAGCCGGCGTTGAAGCCGAACCAGCCGACCCAGAGCAGCCCGGCGCCGACCAGCGCAAGCGCAAGCGAATGGGGCGGAGTCGCTTCCCTGAGGAAGCCGATGCGCTTGCCGGCGAAGAAGACGCCGACGAGGCCGGCCACTCCGGAATTGACGTGGACGACGGTGCCGCCGGCGAAATCGAGAGCGCCCATGCCGAAGATGAGGCCGCCCGGGGCCCAGACCATATGGGCGAGCGGGGCGTAGACGATGGTCAGCCAGATCAGGGTGAAGAACATGATCGCCGCGAACTTCACCCGCTCGGCGAGAGCGCCGACGATGAGCGCCGCGGTGATCGCCGCGAAGGTCATCTGGAAGGCGACGAAGGCGAGCTCGGGAATGCCGGTGCCGGGGGTGAAGGTGGGCACGACCGAGCCGGGGCCGACCCCGCCCAGGAAGGCCTTGCCGAGGCCGCCGACCAGCGGGCTCCCCTCCGCGAAGGCGAGCGAATAACCCCAGCCGACCCACATCAGGATGGCGAGGGCGGTGATCCCGAGCACCTGGCTGAGGATCGAGAGCATGTTCTTGGTCCGCACCAGGCCGCCGTAGAAGAGGGCGAGGCCGGGCAGGACCATCATGAGCACGAGGATGGTCGAGACCAGCATCCAGGCGGTGTCGCCCTTGTCGACGGTTAACGCCTGCATGCTGCCTCCCCTGACGCCACCGGGTTCAAAGCTGTCGGAGCGCCAGGCGGCGCGCAACCTGCATTGCGAACGCGGCAAAGCGCCGTGAATATTTCACGTGGGTAAGGTCCCTCTCCCGCTTTCCGCGGGAGAGGAGGTGCCCGCCGCGAAGCGGTGGGAGGAGAGGGTCTGTACCCCGGACTCAAAAAAAGACCCTCACCTCCCAAGCCTTCGGCTTGGGCCCCTCCTCTCCCGTGAAGGACGGGAGAGGGGCAAAGGTGCCGGAGCTCAGGCGGGAAGGATTTTCACCCCTGAAGCATCGAATGCCAGCCTCGCGGTGAGCAGCGCCCTGAAGACGTTGTAGCCGCCGGTGCCGGGATGGAAGGCGTGGAAGAAGAGCTGCGGCTCGCCGTCGAGGCCGGGCGCGACCGAGGCGTGGCCGGGGGCCAGCCATTCGCGGGTCGAGCGGAGCAGGGGCTCGGGCTGCTTCACATAGGGGCCGAGGACATGGTCGGCGGCGGCGACCCCGATCCCGTAGGCGGGAGTCGAGAAATCGTTGCCGGCGTAGAAGAGCCAATAGGCGCCTTTCTGGAGGGTGACCCAGGGCCCCTCGATCAAATGGCCTTCCCAGTCGAGGTCGTTGGCGAGGACGATTGTCGGCTCGCCGACCAGGGATTCGCCGTCCTCGGCGAGGCGCTGGGCGTAGATCGGGGTTCGCATCGCCTCGACGATCGAGCCGGCGACCCCGCTGCCCTCGAGAGCACGCTTGACCGGCACCCAATTGGCGAGCGCCGCCTCGATCAAGGGCTGCATCAGGAAGAAGCGCTCCATCGGCCGGCGGCTATTGGCCCAGGGCACGATCGCGGCGGCGAAGGCGGCGGTCCGGCGATCCTGCTCGCCGGCGAACAATCGCTCGATGAGGTCGGGCCGCTCCCGAAGCAGGCCCGCGAGCGGGCGCGGCCAGATCCCGTTGGTATCGGCCTTCCAGAACAGGTAGCGGCCGCCGTCGCGGTCGCTGAAGAAGTGCGAATCGATCACTCCGCCGCTCAGCTTGGGCCGCTCCGGATCGCTCGCCATGCCGGTCGTGTCGACCGCGGCACCGGTGAGCAACGGCCGGCCGAGGTCGCGCCACGGCCCGAACGGGCTCGCGCTCTTGGCGAGCCCGATGGCGAGCGCGTTGCTGGTCTGGCGGGCGGTGTAGCAGAGCCAATATTCGTCGCCGACCCGCGCCATTTCGGGCGCCCAGAAATCCGCGACCCGTCGGCCTTTGGCGGTCCATTCGGGGGCTTCCCCCTCCGGGAAGACGAAGCCCTTATGCTCCCAATGCTCGAGGTCTTCGGAATGGAGGATCGGAAAAGCGTCGGGAGCGTCGTTCGAGGTCGCGACCAGCACATAGCCCCGGTCCGTCCTCAACACCGCCGGGTCGCCATAGCCGGCGAGGATGGTTGGCGAGAGATTGTCGGTGAGCAGCGGCCGCCAGGCGGCCTCGCCCGGCGGCGCCGGCTCGCGCTGCGCGAAGGCATGGGGGATCCGGGTTCCGAAATCGGCGGCGAGCGCCGCGAAGAAGGCGGCGTAATGCTGCTGCTCGCCGCCCGGCACATGATAGACCTTCGTCTCCCGGAAGCCGGTGCGGCGGACGTCGAAGCGGGTGCCCTCCCCTTCCTCGAAGGCGTCGACCTCGAAGGCGAATCGTGCATTTTTAAGCATCGGCGGCCGGTTAGCGGGGTCGCAATCATCATACAAATACATTAATTTCGGCCGGGCTTCAGGGGTGGGGTGAGTCACGCATGGCGACGGCGGCGAGGATCGAAGAGCAGGCCTACGACACGGGCGCCATCATGGGCGGCCTCTACGGCGAGGGAATCATCTCGCTCAAAAGCGCTTTCTCCCGGCCCTGGGTGGAGCGGATGCGGGAGGATATCGGCTTTCTGTTCGAGGAGGCGCAAGGCGTGCCCGGCGGCGCCCTGCCGCGCGGGCCGCAGCGCTGGTATGTCGAGGTCCATCCCGAACGGATCCGGGGCTTCGTCGACATCGCCACCCATCCCTGGTTCGTCGCCGTCTGCGAGTCGGTGCTCGGGCCCGATTACCGGATCGTCGAGGTGGGCTTCGACATCCCCTTCCCCGGCGCCGCCGACCAGCCCTGGCACCGCGATTTCCCGGCCCCGGAAGCGACGTCGAGGGGCCGGCGCCTGAACTCGCTCGCCTTCAACCTGACCGCCGTCGACACGAAACCCGAGCACGGCGCCTTCGAGATCGCGCCGGGCACGCAGTGGGACGACCTTGCGGACTGCAAGGACGAGATGTTCCCGCCGAAGGACCGCTGGCCGCGCTACATCGCGCGCAAGCAGTCCAGGCTCGCCCAGATGGGCGACATCTCGGCCCGATCGGCCCTCACCATCCACCGCGGCACGGCGAACCGCTCGGACGAATGGCGGCCTGTGCTGGTCGTGGGAGTCGACGCGCCGGATGCGACCAATGCGGGGCACCACGATCTGCAGGTGACGCGGGGGTATCTGGAGTCGCTGCCGGCGCGGGTGAGGGATCATCTGACCTACCGGATCGCGGACGAGCTCAAGCCGGTGCTCCAACACCATGTCATCGGGGGGCTGCTGGAAACGGATTATTGATTTCCCCTCCCTGCAAGGGTGGGTAGTCAGGGCTGCAGAATCTCCACCCGCATCGTCAGCGACATCGTCTCGCCGGGCTCGAGGACGCGCATCCCGAGCTCGGTCCATTCCTCCTCGGGCGCGTTCATCGCGGCATTGGCGTGAGTGACGGGTTCGGCGACGAACAGGCCGCCGGACGCGGGGGAGTAGAGCTGGAAGAAATGCGCGTCGGGCGAGGACATGGCGATCCGGAACGGGAGGTCCGGATCGGCAATGACCGCTCGGCCGCTCCAGCCGCCGAAGCCGTGGTCGAGCGCCTGCCCGCAGACCAGGCGATCGCGCAAATCGTAACGGCCGAGGGCGGGCACCTGCTCGACCGGCAGGACATGCTCGTCGATCGTCCACACCGTCTCCACGCCGGTGTCGAGCCGGGTGTTCGGGGTGCAGAGAAAATAGGGATGCTGGCCGAGGCCGCAGGGCATCGGCTCGTCCGCGAGGTTGGTGCAGGTAAGATCGAGGCTGAGCCCCCGGTCGTCGAGCGCGAAGGCCTGGCGCGCTTCGTAATCCCAGGGCCATTCACCGGCCGAATGGCGGTATGAGAGCTCGGCATGGTCGGAGCCGAGCCGTTCGACCGTCCAGGCGTGAAGCCAGCCCTGGCCGTGCAGCGGGCTCGGGTCCGGCGGCATATTTTGCGCGAGTGTGACTCTGCGGCCACGGAAGGAAAAGGCGCCGCCGCGGACCCGGTTGACGAACGGGACGAGCGGGAAGCTGGCGAGCGCGGTCGGCGCCGGGTCTCCGGCTTCGTAAGGACGGAATATCGGGATATTTCCTTCACTTACCGCGCAGCATTCGAAGCTCGCAATGCCCCCGCCGAGGCCCGGCGCCAGGCGCAGGGAGAGGCGTTTGCGAGTGAGAATTGGAAAGTTATGGCTGTCCATCGTGAACGCCGTCCTACGGCAGCATTCACCATTGGGAAACTCTCCTGTGGGTAAATGTAAATTAACCTTGCGAGCCGATTCCCACGCAAGCTAACTACGTCCCGGGGAAGCTGGGAGGGGTTGTAATGAGTAGACGAGTCAAAGATTTTATCGAAGTGAAGGACCTCGGGTCCCTCGATGCCTTGATCGAGCGGCTTCAGGAAGTCCGCGGCAACCTCCCCGCCGGGGCCGAGCCGGAAGTGAAGATGCGCGGCGACGACATTTTCGGCCGCCATATCTGCATCAGCTTCTACCGCCCGCAGACCGACGAAGAGGCCGAGTGCGACGCGCGCTACGCCGAAGCCTATCGCCAGTCGCGCGAGCGCGAATTGAACCGGCTTCACGACGAGCTTGGCTTCTGCCCGGTGCCGGCGCGGCGCGCGGGTAAGCTCAGAATCGTCGCCTAGTTTCTGCCTCCCCATGCGCAGCATGGGGAGGGGGACCACCGAAGGTGGTGGAGGGGTAATTGGCGCCGGCCGATCGGTTTCGAGCGCCTTTCCTCCCAATCAGAGCAGATCACCCCTCCACCAGGCTTCGCCTGGTCCCCCTCCCCATCTGCGATGGGGAGGCAAATCCTACCACTCGGCGAATGTGCCGTCCTCGTGGCGCCAGATCGGGTTGCGCCAGCGGTGGCGGTCCTTGTCGGCCTCGCGGACCGCCTCCTCGTCGATGTCGACCCCGAGGCCGGGGCCCTTGGGCACGGCCAGCCAGCCATCCTCGGCGGTGAGCGGCAGCGGGTCCTTGCAGAAAGTGTAGAGGTCGCCGCCGACATTGTAGTGGATTCCGAGCGACATCTCCTGGAGGGCGACGTTGGGCGCGGTCGCCGCGACCTGGAGGCAGGCGGCGAGGGCGAGCGGTCCCAAAGGGCAGTGCGGGGCGACGGCGACGTCATAGGCCTCGGCCATCGCCGCGATCCGCCGGGCCTCGAGGATCCCGCCGCAATGGCTGAGGTCGGGCTGGATGATGTCGACCGCGCCCGCTTCGAAGAAAGGCTTGAAGTCCCAGCGCGAATGGAGCCGCTCGCCGAGCGCGATCGGGGTCGAGACGAGCTGGGCGAGCTGGGCCAGGCCTTCCGGATTCTCCGAAAGCAAAGGCTCCTCGATGAACAGCAGGCCGAGCGGATCGAGCGCCTTGGCGAGCTGCTTGGCCATCGGCCGGTGGACGCGGCCGTGGAAGTCGAGGCCGACGTCCATTCCCGCGCCCTGCGCCGCCTCGACCCGGGCGACGACCTCGTCGAAGGCCTTGGGGGTGCCGATCCAGTCGAGCTCCCCCGTGGCGTTCATCTTGACGGCGGAGAAACCCTGCGCCCGCCGAGCCGCGGCGGCCTCGCCGATCTCGTGCGGGCGATCGCCGCCGATCCAGGCATAAGCGCGGACCTTGTCGCGGACCCGTCCGCCCATCATCTCCCAGGCCGGAAGGCCGAGCGCCCTGCCCTTCAGGTCCCACAAGGCCTGCTCGAGCCCGGCCAGCGCCGACATGAGGACGGGCCCGCCGCGGTAGAAGCCGCCGCGATAGCCGATCTGGAAGACGTCCTCGATCCGGAACGGGTCGTGGCCGAGGAAGCGGTCGCGGAGCGCCGCGAAGGCGCCGTCCACGGCCTCGGCCCAGCCTTCGAGGCTTGCCTCGCCCCAGCCGACCGCGCCTTCGTCCGCCTCGACCCGGACGAACAGCCAGCGCGGCGGGACGTAGAAGGTTTCGATTCGGGCGATCTTCATATGTACCTCGTCATTCCCCGACCTCCGGATTGGCGGGCTCGGTGACGAAACCCTTGAGGTGCTTGGCCGCCTCCTCCTGCTGCTCGCGCGCGAAGCCGCGGTCGGACTGGGAGGGCGGAACGATCGGCACCGACAGGCACAGGCTGGAGGCGGGCAGGACGTCGCGCCAGTCCGAGATCAGCTTCTTGTAGGCGGTGCCGACGTTGCGGATGTTGCGGTCGAGATCGTAGAGGCCGAGCGGGTTGACGTTGCCGTTCTGCTGGCGAAGCGCCGTGTCCCAGTCGACCTGGTCGGTCAGCGAATACCAGGTGAAGCCGACCGTTGGGATGCCGACGTTGCGGATCCTCAGGACGTTCGCCCATTCCTTCCACAGCCACTGCACCGCCTCGTCGCCTCTGGGGCCTTCCCTGAGGTTGGTCTCGGTGTGCATCACCGGCAGCCGGTAGCGGTTATAATATTGGCGGGTGATCTCGCTGTAGCCGAACACCTCGCCCGAGCTTTCCGTATGGCCGTCGGCGTAGACCCGGTGCTCGTTGGTCATGTAATAATCGTTGCCGAGGATGCAGTGCTGCTTCAGCCGATGGTTGAGGAAGAAATGGTACTCCTCGCGGCTCATGCCGTTGTCCATCAGATATTCGTACATCTCGCTGTCGACCCGACGCCCATAATTGAGGTCGAGGCTGAGGAAGCGGCGGGAGTTCATCAGCTCCGCCTTGTGGATGGCGGGCGGGCTGTCGGCATGGAAATATTCCGAGCTTTCCGACTGGATGAAGATGGCGTCGGGCCGCCGCTTCAAGATCTCGATCATCGCCAGCACGTTCGCCTTGACGATGTGCTTCAAGGCCGTGACGAAGCTGCGGTCGTCGGTGGCCTGCTCGTTCCACCAGCCATATTTGGCCGAGAAGATGGCGCAGATGAACATCTCGTTGACCGGGGTGTAGAGCTGCACCCAGGGGAAGCGGTCGGCGAAGGCTCCGGCATAAGTGGCGAAGAGCTGCGGGAAGTCCGGATTCTGGAAATTGCCGATCCAGTCCGGCACTCCGAAATGGCAGAGGTCGACGATGGGCGTGATGTTGCGCCGCTTCAGCTCGGCGAAGCTCATGTCGGCGAATTCCCAGTCGTGCTTGCCCGGGCCGAGCAGGGTCCGGTGGAGCGGCGGGCCGTAGCGCAGGAAATGGATCCCGAGCTCGTCGACGCAGTCGAAGTCGGTCTTCCAGTGGCGGTAATGGCCGCACACCTCCATCTGGTCGACCCGGGTGCGGCCGCCGTTGATCGTCGGGATGCTGTTCTCGATCCCGGTGGCGAACATGAAATTGGCGATGACGGCCCTCCCTCGGCTTGCGCGAAGCCACGGCTAACGCGCGAGCGGCGACGGTGCCAGCGTCAAGCGCGCGGCTGAACGGAAAAAACTCAGGCTTGGGCGGGAAGCGGCGCCTCCAGCGCCGCCCGCACGCGCCGGTCGTAACGGTCGGCCAGCCGCCGCAGCGCCTCGCCGCCGTCGCCGCGGAAGGAGGCGCCGTGCATGACCGCGAGCAGCCTGGGCTCGAGCGCCGCGAGGCGGCGGATGGTCGGCGCGGTGAGCGGGCCGAGGCTGGTCGCTCCGAACATGTCCTCGGACGCCATCGCGGCCTCGACGATATCGTCCTCGGTGACCGCGCCGCGGTCGCCGAAGTGGGTCATGAGGTCGCCGCAGAACAGGGTCGAGCTGGTTTCCTCATAGAGCACCTGCGCCTCCCAGCCGTGCGGCACATGCGGAGTCGGGATGAGGCGGATGCGCTTGCCGCCGAGATCGAGAGCCTCGCCTTCGTCGAGAATATGCGGCGGGCGGTCGGCGAGATCGGCGACCGAGACGTCCGTGCCGAGCCGGCTGTAGACCACCCGCGCCTCGGGCGCCGCCGCCAGCCACAGGTTCATCGCACCGCATTCGTCCGCCTCGACATGGCCGAAGCTGATCCAGCGCAGATCCTCGACCGGCATCAGCCGGGCGAGCGCCGCCGACACCAGAGGAAAGAGCCGTCTCGTGCCGCAATGGAAGAGCAAGGGCCGGTCCGCGCGGATCAGGAACTGGTTGAAGCCGAAGCCTTCGGGCGGTGCGATCTCCGCCATGTGGGTCGACAGCCGGAAGATGCCGTCGCCAATCTCGTCGACCCTGGTTTCCATGAAGGTTCTCCCTTCCCCACCGCCAGACTGCTCAAGACAGGGTCCGGCGTCAAACCTGGAAAGTCGTCTTGACATGAGACTTGTGTCTTATTAGCGATGCCTTGTCAACCTGCGAGGGAGGATGGGATGGCGATGAGCCGGGCGGACATGGACCGGAAGATGGACGAACATTTCGCCTTCGAAGCGGCCGACGACGTCGAAGGCGTCCTCGCGACCCTGAGCGAGGATGCCGAGCACGATATCGTCGGCCTGCCGGGCGGCCCGACGCGGGGGCGCGAGGGCCCGCGCGGCTTCTACGAGACCCTGTTCGGCGATCTTTCCGACGGCAAGGTCGAGACTCTCCGGCGTTATTATGGCGACGATTTCCTGGTCGACGAATCGCTGTGGCGCGGCCGGGCGCCCGGACGTCCGTTCGGGATCGAGGGCAAGGGACGGCCGCTGGAATTCCGGCTGCTCCACCTGATCGAGTTCGAGCCGTCGGGAGCGATGAAGCGCGAGAATGTCTGGGTCGACCTCGCGGCGATCCAGCGCCAGCTGGCGCAGGAGGCCTGATGGCGGACCTGGCCAAAGCCGGCCGCCCCAACCAGCGCCGCCGAACCCGCAAGGACCTGCTCGACGCCGCGGCCCGGCTGATGCGCGCCGGGCGCAACCCCACCCTGGACGAGATCGCCGAGGAAGCCCTCGTCTCGCGCGCCACGGCCTATCGCTATTTCCCCGGAGTCGAGGCGCTGCTCCTCGAAGCGTCGCTGGACGTCGCCTTTCCGGACGGGGAGGCGCTGTTCGCGGACGGCCCGGCGGACGTCGCGGCCCGGGTCGAAACCGCGGAAGCGGCGGTGAGCGAGATGGTCCGTGCGAACGAGCCGGCGCTCCGGACGATGCTCGCCAACGCCTTGCAGATCCGGGCCCGGGACCAGGAGGTTCCCGCCCGCCAGAACCGCCGCTCCCAGCTGATCGAGGCCGCGCTTGAGCCCGGGCCCTTCGCCCCCGCCGAGCGCGACCGGCTTGCCAGGGCCCTCGCCTTCTTCATCGGCACCGAGGCGATGCTGGTCGGCAAGGACGTGCTCCAGCTCGACGAGGCCGAGTCCGCCTCGGTCAAGAGCTGGGCGATGCGTGCGCTCGTCGCGGCGGCGCTTCGGGAGTCCCGTTATTCCGGCGGAAGCCGGAATCCATGAACACGGACGGTGCCATTCCTCCATGAACGGTGTTCATGGATCCATTGTCCAGGTGCGAGCGTCCCCCGGACGCTCGCAGCCATGTCCGGGGGACATGGCGGCCTGGACAATCAAGTCCGGGATGACGGTTCCGGCCTGAGACGCTAACGCCACAGGCCTTATTAGGAGCTGGTGCAATGAACCCTGACGAAGACCTGCGGCGAAGGCTGGCCGAATGCCCGCTGGTGGCGATCATCCGCGGAGTGACGCCGGGCGAGGCGGAGGCGATCGGCGAGGCGATCTTCGCGGCGGGCATCCGCATCATCGAGGTACCGCTCAACTCGCCGGATCCCCTCGCCAGCATCGAGCGGCTGGCGCGGGCGTTCGGGCAAGATGCTCTGGTCGGCGCCGGAACCGTGCTCGAGGCGGCCGACGTGGCGCGCGTGCGCGACTCGGGAGGGCGGATCATCGTCTCGCCCAACACCTTCGCCCCGGTCATCGAAGCGGCGTCGGCGGCTGGCCTTATTTCGCTCCCGGGTTTCTTCACGCCTTCCGAAGCCTTCACCGCCTTGCGCGCCGGAGCGACCGGGCTGAAGCTCTTCCCGGCCGAAGGCGCCGTGCCGGCGGTGGTGAAAGCGCAGCGGGCGGTGCTGCCCAAAGACGTGCCTCTGCTGGTGGTCGGCGGGATCAGTCCCGGCAACATGCAGCCTTGGCTGGACGCAGGCGCCCAGGGCTTCGGCCTCGGCTCGGGCCTCTACAGGCCGGGCCAGTCGGCCCAGGAGACGGCGGCGAAGGCGCGCGCTTATGTCGATGGGCTGCGTGGGGTCTCCGCGCTGGAGGGGTCTTAGTGTCGTCCGAGCCAATCCGCTAGCTCGGTGCCGGTCGATTTTTTCAACGCAAAGACGCAAAGACGCAAAGAGCGCGGAGCGCTCCACCGCCGCCTCGGCTAGCGGAGCGCGTGGCTTTATCGGAGGAGCCGCGAGTTTTTCCGCTTCGCGGAGTCTTCGCGTCCTTGCGTCTTTGCGTTCAGAAATGAGTTCGCACGGCGGTCGCGAGTGGGCTCGATAGGCGCCGGCCGACCGTCATCCCAAAGCCGCTTCCGCCTTGGCGAAGGCGGCCTCGTCGTCGACGTCGAGCCACCAGCGGCCGCCTATGTCGCAGGTGAAGGCGCGGCCCGAGTCCGCAAGCGCCTGGACGCCCTCGGACAGGGACCCGGTGCCGCCGGCGGCGAGGCTTGCACGGAGCGCGTCGAGAAGCGCCGGCGTGGCGATGAAGATGCCGGTGTCGATCGCGTCGTAATTCGCCAGGGTCTTGCCGATACGCCGGATCCGGGCTTCCTCGCCGAGCTCGATCTTGGTGGCGTCGTCGAGGTCCAGCAGCGGATTGTCGACGGCATGGTCGGCACCCAGGGTCAGCGCCGAATCCCCGCGGTCGGCGGCGATCATGTCGCGAAGGATCTCCGGGTCGAACAGGTGATCCGACATCAGCAGAATGAAGTCCGAGTCGAGGCGGGCCTCGGCGGCGAGGACCGAGACGCCGTTGGGGCGTGCCCAGTCGGGGTTGCGGACGATTTCGATGGCCATTCCGATCCGCCCGGCAAGCTCGCCGAGAAAGGCCTCCAGGGGCTCGGGCTCGTACCCGGTGACGACGACGAACCCGGTGGCGCCGCCGGCGGCCGCGGCGCTCACCACATGCTCGATCAGCGGCCGGCCGGCGACCCGGGCGAGCGGCTTGGAGGCGGCGATGCTGCGCAGGCGGGTGCCCTGCCCCGCGGCGATGATCAGGCATTTCATTGGCGCCTCTTACGGAGAGAGGAGGCCACTGGCAAAGCGCCGCCGGACATCCTATTTTGTAACCGAAGCAGGAGACCAGCGATGCTAAAAAGCCTGTGCGCGGCATTCCTCGCCCTGGGCGCAGCCTGCGCCGCGGCGGCCCCTGTGCCTTCCGACGAAACCGAAATCCCTTACGCCAATAGCGACGGCATCGTCGAATGGGAGGCCGTGAGCGACGACCTTCTCTACGTCCATGCCCTTACCGGCGGTTGGTATCGAGTCCGCACGCTGGGACGGTGCGACCGGCTCAAGACCGCCTATGCGCTCGGCTTCGAGACCTCCCCGATGGGCCAGCTCGATCGCCACAGCGCCATCCGGGCCGGCGGACATCGCTGCCCGATCGTCAGCGTCGTCCGGGCGGACGGCCCGCCGCCGAAGAAGCGCAAAGCCTAGAGTTCGTCCTGTTCAGGTAGAATTGTTTCCCGGCGAAGGCCGGGACCCAGCCGCACCGCCTGTGCCGCTGGACCCCGGCCTTCGCCGGGGAACGAGAGCGTGCGTGGCTGATCGACGCCAGGTCTAAAAAAAACGCTGCCGCGGCCGGAGCCGCGGCAGCGCCGGATCGAAAAGGCCGATCAGAAGCCGACGTGCACCGAGCCCATGATCGTGCGCGGAGAGCCGAGCGCGAAGTTCGGGTTGCCCGCGGCGTTGATCTGCGTGCTGATGTTGCCGAGATAGCGCTCGTCGAAGAGGTTGATGACGTTGAGCTGGAGATAGGTCTTTTCCAGGCCCCACTTCTCGAGGTTGAGCCGAGCGTCGAAATCGACCGTGGCGTAGCCCTCGGAGCGGACGTCGTTGGTGTCGGTCGCGAAGCGGTCGCCGACCTTCTTCGCCTGGAGGCCGAGCTGGAGCGGCCCGAGCGTGCCCTGGATACGGCCGCCCCACGTCCACTTCGGAGTTTCGGCGACCATCCTGCCCGCGGTCGGAGCGCAGATGGTCGGGCCGGCGGGCCGAGTCTGGGAGGTGCCGCAGTCGGTGACCCCGGCGGGGAGCGCGCCGATCGCGACATTCTGCTGCAGCTCGGCATGGACGTAGGAGCCGAAGGCATAGAGGGTGAGCGGCTTGATCGGCGAGTAGGCGATGCTGCCGTCGACGCCGTAGCTCTCGACCTTGCCGACGTTGCGGTCGATCGAGATGCCGAGATCCGGATTGAACGAGGAGACGATCCGGTTGGTGTAGTTGATCACCCACCCGGTCGCCTGCGCCTGGATCTGGTTGTTGGTGTAGCGGACACCGGCGTCGAACGCGTCGGTCTGCTCGGGATCCACCGTCACGATCGGAGCACGATAGAGATTGTCCGTGCGCGGCGAGGAGAAGCCCTTCGCATAGCTGGCGAAAACGCTCGTCTCCGGTGTGATCCGGTAGGTGACGCCGACGTTCGGCAACAGCTTGTCGAACTTATATTCGGCCGTGAACGGCGCATAATAAGGCGTTGCTCCGGTCAGCGGCACGACGGCGTTCGGCGCAATGATGCGCAACGTGCTGACCGGCTCGCTCGTGCAATAAGCGAAACCGCTGCCGCGAGCCTCGGTATAGCAGAACTGGTTGAGCTCGCGTTTGAAGAACGGCGCGCGCAGGCCGATTTCGACCCGAAGCTTATTGTCCATGAACTTGCCGATATACTGGCCGGCGACCTGGTGCAGCAGGGCGATCGAAGTGCGGTCGCGCTGCTGGAAGACGAAGCCGTCGTTCGTCAGGACCGGCGGGCTGTTGCGGCCGCCGAACGGGCTGAGCGGCGTACCGCCCGCATCCAGGAAGCCCCACTCACCGGTCTGGCGGTGCCTGGCGCGATCGAAGGTATAGGCGACGCGGAAACGGTGCTGCGGCGTCATATCCCAGATCAGCGACGCCGTCAGGCCGTAGCGGCGGGTGTTGGTGTTGTTGGGCGTGAAGAAGCGGATGGTGTCGAGGAAATCGCCGTCACCGTTATAGTCGACGCCCGCCGAGGTGGGGTTCGCGCCTTTTACGCGGATGTTGTTCTCAGCGATCGCGGTCGAGCCGCCGCCGTTGGCAAGCACGTACTGGAAGCTCGGGTCGATGGTCAGGATGAGGCCGTCGGCGAGCGAGAAGCGGGAATTGATGCGGATGTTGCCGGTGTCCGACGGGTTGATGCGGACCTGATAGAAGTTCGAGCAGCTCGACGTGTTCAGGACGTTGTTGGCGGTCGAGCCGGCAATCGCCGGCGCCGTATTGGCCGCCGCGGTGCTTCCGCTCGGCAGGCGTCCGCCATTGTCGTTCTGAGCCCCGGGGCCGCCGACGGTCTTGGCGCAGAGCGCCAAATTCTCGAAGCCCTCGACCGTATCCCACTGGGTGTCATCGAACGCGCCGACGACGATCGGAGCATCGCCCGTCGGGAAGAACGGCGTGGTGGTGGCGGCTGGGATCTCGGCCGTTCCGAGCAGGGACCGCAGATCGTTGACCGAGGGGTTGCGGTAGAAATTGTTGCGGTTCTTGTTGAAGTGGCCGGCGATGGAGACGAAATCGTCCCCGCCCAGCGGCTGGTAGATACGGGCGTTGTACTGCTGCTTGTAGATTTCGCCCGGGCCCTTCCACTTGTCGTTGCGGGCATAGCTGGCCGAGGCGAAGGCGCGGGTGCCGAAGCTGGTCAGCTCGCCGGTCTGGACGATTCCGAACACGCGGTGATAATCGTCCTCGCCCCACGAGGCGGCGACGGTCGCGCCGAAATTCCGGGTGGGGATGATGGTGCGGTAGTTGACGGTGCCGCCGGCCGCCGAGGCGGTCGGGCTGTCGACGTCGGTCGCTCCGAAATTGACGTTGACCTGGTCGATCAGCTCGGGGTCGAGCTGCTGGTTCGAGAAGATCGCGTAATTGCCGCTGTCGTTGAGCGGCATGCCGTCGAAGGTCAGCGAGATGCGGTTGCCGTCGAAGCCGCGGATGCGGATGTTGCCGCCCGACGAGCCGTAGGCGTCCGACTGGGTGAAGTTCACGCTCGGAAGCATGTTGATCGTGTTGAGGATCGTCTGGCCCGCGCCCTGCCGGGAGATGAGCTCCTGGGTGATGACGCCCTTCGCCTTGGTCGAATCGGGGACGACGATTCCGTCGACACCGTCGTTGTTGCGCGTGCCGGTGATGACAATCTCTTCCTCGACCTCCTGCGAGCCGGTCGACTGGGCCATCACCATGGCAGGCATGACGAGCGCGGTCGTCGCGCAAAACAGCGAGAGCTTCTTCATGGTAGCTAATTCCCCTCGGAGGCCGAATCGCCTCTTCCCGGGGCCTGCTATACCCCGGATGGGACGATTCGAAGACTCAAACTGCACCCTCCGGCAAAAAAGTTATCCTGGGTGGCAGGGATGCCGCACCGCCCGCTAAGTGTCTGATTAGGCGGGCGGAACAAATCAGGTGCGAGGAGCGTCGCGAGGCCCGTCGAGGCGGCGCCCGAAGGCCACCGCGAGCGAGACGAGCGGCGGCACCAGGACGATCGAGAGCACCACCTTCGCGAGCATCTGGCCGATCAGGAGATCGGTGATCGGAAACTCGCCGTAGAAGGAGATGGTGATGAAGAGCAGGGTATCGACGATCTGCGACAGGATCGCGGCCACTCCGGCGCGAAGCCAGATCAGCCCCCCTTCCCCCTTGCCCCTGAGCGCGCTGAAGATGGTGACGTTGAGGAATTGCGAGACCCCGTAGGCGATGATTCCGGCGATCCAGATCCGCGGAGTCCCGCCCATGATCGTGTTGAAGGCGCCGAGCCGGTCCGCCGGCATGTCGTGCGCGGCGGGCAAAGCGAGGACGAGGATCGCGAGCAGGATCGACAGGACCAAGGGCGCGAATCCGATCAGCACCAGCCGGTTCGCGGTCTCCTTGCCGAACAGCTCGGCGACCGCGCTCGACATCACCACCAGAAGGAGGAAGGCGAAGATCCCGGCCTCGACCCCGAGCGGACCCAGCGCGACCTGCTTGTTGGCGAGCACTCCGGCGATGCAGACCATGCCGCCGTAAATGATCGAGTAAGAGAAGAGCGAGCGGGGGATGGCGGGCGCCGGGGCTTCTTTCGACATGACGGCTGCGTAACCGGTTTGCGCCGCCGCAAAAAGGGCTTTCCGTCCGCGCCTCTTCCCGCCATCAGTGCGGCCGTGACTGGAACCCGCCTCGACGTCCTCGCCATCGGCGACGCTATCGTGGACGTCATCGCCCATGTGGACGAGGATTTCCTCGTCGAGGAGCGGCTTGTCAAAGGTTCGATGCAGGTGCTCGACGCCGAGGGCGCCAAGCGGCTCTACTCGAAGATGCCCCAGGCGAAGGAGACGAGCGGCGGCTCGGCGGCGAACACCATGGCCGGAGTGGCCGCGCTGGGCGGACGGGCCGGCTTCGTCGGCCAGATCGCCGACGACCAGCTCGGCGACATCTTCGCGCACGACATCCGGGCGCTGGGGGTCGAGTTCCGCACCGCCCCGCTCAAGGGCGGGCTTCCGACCGGTCGCTGCCTGATCGTCGTCACCCCCGACGCCCAGCGGACGATGAACACCTTCCGGGGCGCCGCTCACGAGCTGACCGTGGCGGCGCTCGATGGCGAGCAGATACGGGATTCGGCAATCCTCTATCTCGAAGCCTATCTGTGGCGCTCGAAAGGCCCGCGGGCGGCGATGGACGACGCGATGCGGATCGCCCACCAGGCGGGCCGCAAGGTCGCCTTCACTCTGTCCGACATCGCCTGCATCGCCCCCCACCGAGCCGAGATGATGGCGATGATCGAGGCCGGAGCGATCGACCTGCTGTTCGCCAACGAGAATGAGATTTGCGAGCTTGCCGACCTCGCCGACCGCGACTCGGCGGTCGCGGCGATCCAGGGCAAGGTGCCTTTGCTCGTCGTCACCTGCGGCGCCGACGGCGCCCTGGCCATCGAGCGCGGCCGGCGGGTCGAGGTGCCGATCGCCAGGATCGGGCGGCCGGTGGTGGACACGACCGGAGCGGGCGATCTGTTCGCCGCGGGCTTCCTCGTCGGCCAGGCCCGGGACCGCGACCTGGAGCAGTCGCTGAGGATCGGCGCGGTCGCCGCGGCGGAGGTCATCTCCCACGTCGGCGCCCGCCCCGAGGCCGGGCTCAGGGAACTGGTGGAGAAGCTGTGAAGCGCTTGGCTGTTTATTGCGGGTCGAGCATGGGCTCGGATCCGCTTTTCGCGGAAACCGCGCGCGCGCTGGGCAAGGAAATGGCGCGCCGAGGCCTGGATCTGGTCTACGGCGGCGGCCATCGCGGACTCATGGGAGTCGTCGCCGACGCGGTGCTGGCGGGCGGCGGCAAGGCGTTCGGAGTCATTCCCCAGGCCCTGGTCGACCTCGAGGTCGCGCATAGGGGCCTGACCGAGCTCCACACGGTCACCTCGATGCACGAGCGCAAGGCCAAGATGACGGAGCTGACCGACGGCTTCATCGCCATACCGGGCGGAATCGGAACCCTCGACGAGCTGTTCGAGGCCTGGACCTGGAACGCTCTCGGCTATCATTCGAAGCCGTTCTGCCTCCTGAACGTGGCGGGCTTCTGGGACCGGATGATCGAGTTTCTCGACCATGTCACAGACAGCGGCTTCATGTCGCCGGCGCGCCGGTCCCAGCTGCTCGTCGCAAGCGAGATAGGCGAGGCCATCGAAAAGCTGGACGCGGCTGAAAAAGCCGCCGAAACCAGGATGGTCTGGTAATCCTGCGCGAGGCCGCGCAAGTTTGAAGGGGGATTTATGGGGGCCGACGTCAACCGGATCTTGATGGGGCTCGCGGGGATCGCCGCGATCCTGGCCATCGCCTTCCTGCTGTCCTCGAACCGCCGGGCGATCCGGCTGCGCGTGGTCGCCGCGGCCTTCGCACTGCAGGTCGGCATCGCCGTGCTCGTCATCTACAGCGACATCGGCCGCGCCGGGATCGCGGGGATGTCGCGCGGGGTCTCCAACCTGCTCGGCTATGCCAACAAGGGCACCGAATTCCTGTTCGGACCGGCGGCCAACAACCCGCTCGCCAACACCTTCGCGATCGCGGCCCTGCCGGTGATCGTCTTCTTCGCGGCCCTGGTCGCGATCCTCTATTATCTCGGGATCATGCAGCGCATCGTCCGCTGGGTCGGCGGCGCGATCGGCTGGATCACCGGCATCAGCCGGGTCGAATCGCTGGGCTCGGCCGCGAACATCTTCGTCGGCCAGTCCGAATCGCCTCTGGTCGTCCGGCCCTATCTGGCCGCCCTCCCCGCCTCCCAGCTCTTCACCTTGATGGTGGTCGGGATGGCCGGGGTCGCGGGCACGATCCTCGCCGCTTATGCGAGCCTGCTCGGCGACGCCTATCTTCCCTATCTGCTCGCCGCCGCCTTCATGTCGGCGCCGGGCGGGATCCTGATGGCGAAGATCATGATGCCCGACGAGCCGGCGCGCGCGGACGAGCTTCCGCTCGAAGGCGCCGAGGCGCCGGTCGAGCAGAAGATCGAGGTCGCCGAGACGTTCGAGGAGGGCGAGCAGCCGGCCAACATCATCATGGCCGCCGCCCAGGGAGCGCAGACCGGGGTCCGGCTCGCGGTCGCGGTCGGGGCGATGGTGCTCGCCTTCGTCGCCCTGGTCGCGCTCGCCAACGGCCTGCTCGGCGGGGTCGGCGGCTGGTTCGGCTATCCGGACCTCAGCTTCCAGCAGATCGTCGGCACCGTCTTCGCCCCGGTCATGTTCCTGATCGGAGTGCCGTGGAACGAGGCCGGGACGGCCGGCGGCCTGTTCGGGACCAAGGTGGTCCTGAACGAGTTCGTCGCCTTCATCGATCTTGGCGCCCTTCCGGCCGGGACCCTCAGCGACCGCAGCCGGGCCATCGTCACCTTCGCGCTCTGCGGCTTCGCCAATTTCAGCTCGATCGCCATCCAGATGGCGGTGACCGGCAACCTCGCCCCCAACCAGCGGCCGGTGATCGCGAAGCTCGGGATCAAGGCCCTGATCGCCGGCTCGCTCGCCAATCTGATGAGCGCCGCGCTGGCGGGGCTGCTTCTGCCCTGATCCCGTCGCCCCAGCGCAGGCTGGGGCCCCGGGGGGTGATGACCCCGTCGCCTTTCCCCCCGGGGACCATCGAGCAGGTGCAAACTGCCCCCGCAGGCAGCTAATTGGTGCCAGCTAATTGGTGCCAGGCACCATTTATCGTAATTGGTGCCTGGCACCATTTAGCGCGTCGCCCCAGCGAAGGCTGGGGCCCGAGGGGCGATGACCTCCTCGCCCTTCACCCCAGGGGACCCCAGCCTTTAATTGGTGCCAAGCACCATTTATCGCAAACTGCCCCCGCAGGCAGCTAATTGGTGCCAGGCACCATTTATCGTAATTGGTGCCTGGCACCAATTAGCGCCGCGCTGGCGGGGCTGCTTCTGCCCTGATCCCGTCGCCCCAGCGCAGGCTGGGGCCCCGGGGGGTGAAACGCACCTGCGCCTTTCACCCGCCGGGACCCCAGCCTTCGCTGGGGTGACGAATTGCGCGGTTCAGGGTAAGACCGAGCCATGTCCACGCTCGCCCAACCCCGCATCGCCTCCGTCTCGCTGACGGCTTCCGACTCCGATCCCGAAGGCTTCGCCCGGGAGCTGGGCGAGTCGTTCGAGCGCTACGGCTTCGCGATCGTCGCCGACCACGGCATCCCCGCCGACCTCATCGCCCGCGCCGAGGAGAAAGCGAAGGCCTTCTTCGCGCTGCCCGAGGCGGTGAAGAAAAGCTACAAGATCGAGGGCGGCGGCGGCGCCCGGGGCTATACGCCGTTCGGGATCGAGACCGCCAAGGGCGCGGTCAATTACGATCTCAAGGAATTCTGGCACGTCGGCCGCGAGCTGCCGCCGGGCCACAGATACGAAGCCGACATGGCGCCGAACGTCTGGCCGGAAGAGGTGCGCTCGTTCCGCGACACCTTCCTCGAGCTGTTCGCCGCTTTCGACAAAGCGGGGCTTCGAATCCTCCAGGCGATCGCCCGCCATCTCGGCCTCGATCCCGATTATTTCGAGGATACGGTGAAGGACGGCAATTCGGTGCTCCGCCTTCTCCATTATCCGCCGATTCCGGGCGACGGGCCCAACGTCCGGGCCGGCGCCCATGAGGACATCAACACCATCACCCTGCTGCTCGGCGCCGAGGAAGCGGGCCTCGAATTGCTCGACCGCGACGGCAACTGGCTTCCGGTCAGCCCGAAGCCGGGCGAGCTCGCCGTCAATATCGGCGACATGCTCCAGCGCCTCACCAACAACGTGCTCCGCTCGACCACCCACCGGGTCG
>Ga0190273_10000175_pt1 | contig 32763 bp, 29 predicted proteins | sample Popmic504IS_FD_134513 | JGI IMG/M metagenome (GOLD analysis project Ga0190273, IMG submission 134513) | Populus adjacent soil microbial communities from riparian zone of Shoshone River, Wyoming, USA - 504 IS | ecosystem: Environmental > Terrestrial > Soil > Riparian zone > Trees stand | place... | reverse complement strand
CACGCCGCCATCGAACGCTTCGTTACCCCCGACGAGTTCGCCGCCTACGAGGCCATCGCCCGCTCCAAGGGTTTCCTGATGGTCTCGGCCAGTCCCCTGACCCGCTCGTCGCACCACGCCGGCGAGGACTTCGCGCGACTCCAGGCGGCGAGGCTGGCGCGCGAGGGAGCCGCTTAAGGGTGCGGCACGAGCTTACGCGCATCATCCACTATACGCCCGAGCAGGTGTTCACGCTGGTCGGTGACGTCGGCGCCTATCCCCAGTTCGTGCCGTGGCTGACCTCCATCCGCACCTGGAACGCCCGCGAGGCCGCGCCTGGCGTCACTCAGCTCGACGCCGAAGCGCAGGTCGGCTTTGCCTTCCTCAAGGAACGCTTCGCCACCCGCGTCACGCGCGACGCCAATACCCGCCACATCAGGATCGAGCTGCTCTACGGCCCGTTCAGGCACCTGATCAGCAACTGGCGCTTCGAGCCTGACCCGAACGGGACGAAGCTGCTCTTCGATATCGATTTCGCCTTCAAGTCGCGGCTGCTCGAAGCCTTGCTGACGGCCAACTTCTCGACGGCCGTGAACCGCCTGATCGCCTGCTTCGAAGCCCGCGCCCAGACCCTCTATGGCTCGGGCGCGGCGCTAGAGAGCATCCCGTAGCATCTGCAGGGCCAGCGCCACGCTGGCTAGCTGGACGCCCGAGCGGTCGGGGTGCTCGAAGCGCTCCATCTGGTGGTGGATGCCGTGGTTGGTGCGGGCGGTGGCGAAGTGGACCGTGCCGACCGGCTTCATCGGGGTGCCGCCGCCCGGTCCCGCGACGCCGGTGATCGCCACGGCGACATGGGCGTTGGAAGCCTCCAGCGCGCCCTCGGCCATGTAGCGCACCACGGGCTCCGACACCGCGCCGTGGTCAGCCAAGAGGTCGCCTGGCACGCCCAGCACCTCCTGCTTGGCGCGGTTGGTATAGGTGACGAAGCCACGCTCGAAAACATCGGACGCCCCGGCGATGGAGCAGATGGCTCCGGCCACCAGCCCGCCGGTGCAGCTCTCGGCGGTGACGATGCGCAGGTTCTTGCCCCGGGCCTCGTCGATCAGCAACCGGGCGAGGGTTTCGATCTCGATGGAAAACATCACGCGGCTCCGAAGCTCTGGCTAAGCTGGCGTTCTTCAGCTCAACATTCCCCGCATTCGTCAGGCAAGGCGATTCGGGGGCGATGACCACAGACGCTGCCACAGAGGCCGTGAGGCCCGTTACGCCAACACTGTTCGTGCTGGCCGCATTCACGGGCGCGGGCCTGATCTTCTTCGTCCAGCCGATGGTCGCCAAGCTGGTGCTGCCGCTGCTGGGCGGCTCACCGGCGGTGTGGAACACCTCGATGGCCTTCTTCCAGGCCGCGCTGCTGGCCGGCTACGGCTACGCGCACCTTCTGCAAAGGCTGCCGTCCATCAGGGCGCAGGCGGTGGTCCATGTCGCGGTGCTGCTGATCGCTGCTCTGGTCCTGCCGCTGAGGGTGACGCAGCTGGTGGGCGAGCCGTCATCGACCATGCCGGCGCTCTGGCTGCTCGGCGTGCTGGCGATCTCCATCGGCGCGCCGTTTGCCGCCCTCTCGGCGACCGCGCCCTTGGTGCAGTCCTGGCACGCGCGGGTGTTCAAGGGGGAGGGCGCCGAGCCCTGGTATCTCTACGCCGCCAGCAATCTTGGCAGCCTGATCGCGCTGCTGGCCTATCCCATCGTCGTCGAGCCGTTCGCCACCCTGCAGCACCAGCGTTACGGCTGGAGCGCGGCGTACGTCGTGTTCGTGCTGATCACGGCGGCGCTGTCGTTGTCGGCCTCGCGAGCCGCGCCCGGCGATGAGGTCGCCACGACCGCGGCCTCCGCGCCGGCCAGCTGGAAGAGCCGGCTGACCTGGCTGGGGCTGGCCGCCATTCCGTCGAGCCTGATGCTCGGGGTGACCACGCACCTGGCCACCGACGTCGCCTCGGCGCCGTTCGTCTGGGTTGTGCCGCTGGCGCTCTACCTGCTGACCTTCATCATCGCCTTCCAGACCAGGCCGGCGATCCGTCCGGAGATGGCGCTGCTGCTGCAGGCGGCGCTGCTTCCGGCCTGTGTCTTCCTGCTGCCTATCGGCGGACAGATCGGGCTGCAGTTCGCCGTTCACCTGGGTTGCTTCTTCATCACGGCGCTGGTCTGTCATCAGGCGCTGGTGGCGCGCAGGCCCGATTCCGCCCGCCTGACCGAGTTCTATCTGTGGATGTCGCTGGGGGGCGTGGTCGGTGGCGCCTTCAACGCCTTCGTGGCGCCGGTGATCTTCAACAGCGTCATCGAGTATCCGCTGGTGCTGGTGCTGGCCGTGCTGGCGCGGCCGTGGAGCAGGGCGCGCCTGAGCTTCTGGCAGATCGGCCTCGTCGTGGCGGCCGTGGTCGGCGCGGCGGCGGCCGCTTACTTCGTCCGCCACCCGCCGCGCGATATCCTCAACATCGAGGTCTACGACACCCTCAAGTTCCTGCTGATGCCGGCCGTGGTCGGCGCGCTGCTGCTGCGGCGCAACTCGCTGGTCTTCCTGACCCTGATCGCCGTGCTGTCGCTGTCGGCGCATGCGGTGGGTCAGCGGCAGGAGGTGATCCGCTCGAGCCGCAGCTTCTTCGGCGTGCTGCGGGAGAGCTGGTTCGACGTGCCGCGGCTGGGCGGCCCGGTCCGCCTGCTGGCCCACGGCACGACGTTGCACGGGGCCCAGACGAAGGACCCCCGCTACCGCTGCCGGCCGCTGGTCTATTACGCACCCGAGACACCTATCGGGCAGGTGTTCACCTCCGTTCAGCGCCGCAAGAGCGCGTTGAACATCGCCGCCGTGGGCCTCGGCACCGGCGCCGTCGCCGCCTACACGCGGCCGGGCGACCGGCTGACCTTCTTCGAGATCGATCCGCTGGTGGTCAGCATCACCCGCAACCCGGCCAACTTCACCTACGTCAGCCAGTGCGCGCACGGGCAGGTCGGCTACGTCATCGGCGATGCGCGGCTGACGCTGGCCAAGCAGCCGGCGGAGGCGTTCGACGTCCTGCTGGTCGACGCCTTCTCCTCCGACGCCATTCCGGCCCACCTGCTGACCGTCGAGGCAATGCGCACCTACCTGTCGCGGATCAAGCCGGACGGCGTGGTGATCCTGCACCTTTCGAACCGGCACCTCCGGCTGCAGGAGCCCGCCCACGGGATCGCCAAGGCGGCGGGCGGCGTCTCGCTGGAACAGGATCACCGCGCCGCCCAGACCTCCCCGATCATGTGGGAGTCGTCGGAGAACGTGGTGATCGTCGGCCGCTCGGCGGCGGCTCTGGAGCCCTACCGAACCGCGCCCTACTGGGAAATCCCGCGGCCCAGCCGTGCGCGGACCTGGACCGACGACTACACCAACATCCCCGGCGCTTTCTGGGCCGAGCTGACCAAGCGGGACTAGCGCGGCATCTCGACCGCGACGATGGCCTGCGCGGCCAGACCTTCGCGGCGGCCAGTGAAGCCCATGCCTTCGGTGGTGGTGGCTTTGACGCTGACAGCGCCGACATCGACGCCGAGCAACGCCGCCAGCCGCTGGCACATGGCAGCGCGGTGCGGCTTGATCTTCGGCGCCTCACAGATGAGCGTCACGTCGGCGTTCAGCACCCGGCCGCCCTTGGCGCGCAGCAGCTCGACGGCGTGGGTCAGGAAGCGGTCGGACGAGACGCCCTTCCACTGCGGGTCTGACGGCGGGAAGTGGTCGCCGATGTCGCCTTCGCTAATGGCGCCGAGCAGGGCATCGGTGAGGGCGTGCAGGCCGGCGTCGGCATCGGAGTGGCCGATCAGGGTGGCCTCGTGGGCGATCTCCACCCCGCACAGCCAGACGCTCTCGCCAGGGCCGAAGCGGTGGGCGTCGTAGCCTTGGCCGACGCGGGTCACCCGCGCAGCGCCGGGAAGCCGTTCGGCCATGGCGAAATCCTCCGGCCAGGTGAGCTTCATCAGCATGGGGTCGCCCTGGACGATGGCGACGCGCCCGCCGGCCGCCTCAAGGACCGCCGCATCGTCGGTGGGATCAGCTTCGGCGCTCCATCCGGCGTAGGCTTCGACCAGCCGCAGCTTGCGGAAGGCCTGCGGGGTCTGCGCGCGCCACAGGCCTTCGCGGGAAGCGGTGAGCGTATGCCCGTTGACCGACTGCTTGAGCGTGTCGGCGACGGGCAGGGCAGGGATGGCGCCATCGGCCTGCTCCAGAGCGGCGAGCAGAGCTTCGACTTGAACGCGCGTGACGAACGGCCGGGCGGCGTCGTGGATCAGCACAGGCTCGTCGTCGGGCCCGCTGAGCGCCTGTAGCCCGGCCTGCACGGACTTGGAGCGCACGGCGCCGCCGACGGCCGTCGTCCAGCCGGAGAGGCCATCCAGCGCCTTCGCCGCATCGGCATCGGCGCCGTCGGCGATTACCACCACCACCTCGCGCGCTCCGGCCGCGAGCAGCGCCTCGACCGACCAGCGCAGCACGGGCTTGCCGCCGAGCATACGCCACTGCTTGGCCGCGCCCGGACCTGCGCGGCTGCCGCTGCCGGCGGCGACGATGACGGCTGAAAACCCCATGCGGGTTGTTTAAAGGCCGGGCGGTGCTTGTTCCAGCTTTACGGGGGCGGCCGATATGCCTAAAAAGCGTGCGTCCGGGGTGAGTAGAAAATGAGCAACACGCTCAAGATTGGCGACGTCGAGGTGCCGGGGAGGGTGTGGATCGCACCCATGACCGGCGTCTCCGACCTGCCGTTCCGGCGCGCCGCCGCAAGGCTGGGCGCGCCGTATGTCGCCACCGAGATGGTCGCCTGCGCCGAGTTCGCCCGCGGTCGTCCCGACGTGGTCCGCCGCGCGGCTGTGGGCGAGGGCCTGCCGCTGATGGTCATCCAGCTGGTCGGGCGCGATCCCGCGCTTATCGCGCAGGGCGCGAAGCTGGCCGCCGAGGCCGGCGCTCACATCATCGACCTGAACTTCGGCTGCCCGGCCAAGGAAGTCACCGGCGCCGCCTCCGGCTCGGCCCTGATGCGCGAGCCGGACCTGGCCGAGCGGCTGGTTGCTGCCGCCGTCGACGCGGTCGATGTGCCGGTCACCGTCAAGATGCGCCTCGGCTGGGACGACGCCTCGAAGAACGCGCCCGACATCGCCGCCCGCGCCGAGGCGGTGGGCGCGAGAGCGATCACCGTCCACGGCCGCACCCGCTGTCAATTCTACAAGGGCGAGGCGGACTGGACTGCGGTGCGCGACGTCACGGCGGCGGTCTCGGTCCCCGTTCTGGTCAACGGCGATATCGTCGACGCCGCGACAACCCGGGAGGCGCTGGCTCAGTCAGGCGCCGACGGGGTGATGATCGGACGCGGCGTTTATGGCCGCCCTTGGATCGCCCGCTCGATCGAAAGCGGGCTAGCCGAACCTTCGCTGGACGAGCGGCTTGGCATCGCTCTCGAGCACTTCCGGGAGAGCCTGACCTTCTACGGCGACAAGCTCGGCCTTCGCATGTTCCGCAAGCATCTGGCGTCCTACATCGAAGCCGCGCCGCAGGGCACGCTGGAGAGCCGCCGTGAGGCTCGCGGCCGCCTGTGCCGGATCGATGATCCCGCCGCCGTGGAGCAGGCGCTGACCACGCTGTGGACCGCCGGGCCCGACAGGCTGGCCGCATGAACCGGGCGATGCCGAAGGGCGACCGGACGGACGCGCTGAAGGCCGCCGCCTTTGACCTCAGCCCTGAACCGGCGCTGGTGGTCGACAACGTCGGCGCGCTGGTCGCCGTGAACGAGGCCGCCGAGGCGCTGTTCGGGCAGGGGCTGGCGCTGCTGGCTCGGGGCCACTTCCGCGCAGCCCTGCCGCCGGGCTCGGCGCTGGTGTCCCTTCTCAATCGGGCTCTGGAGGAGGGGGCCCGGGTCCGCGAACACGGCGTCGAGATCAGCCTGTTCGGCCACCCATCGTTTGAAGCCGACGGCGCCGCTGCGCCATTGGGCGACGGGTCGGTGCTGCTGACCCTGCACATCAAGGGAGGCGCGCTGGGCGTCGAGCGCACCGCCGATCCGGCCGGGCTGCGCTCCGTGGTTGGCCTCGGCCGCATGCTCGCCCACGAGATCAAGAACCCGCTGGCCGGCATCCGCGGCGCCGCGCAGCTCCTCAAGACGGGAGCCGCCGCCGAGGACCAGCCGCTGGCGCAACTGATCGTCGACGAGACCGAGCGCATCCGCCGCCTCGTCGACCGCATGGAGGCCTTCTCAGAGGACGCCGCGCCGCAGCGCACCGCCGTCAACATCCACCAGGTTCTCGACCGTGTCCGCGCACTGGCCGCAAACGGGGTCGCCGACGGGCTGGTGCTGAAGGAGGCGTACGACCCCTCGCTGCCGGCTGCCTGGGGCGACGAGGACCAGCTGATCCAGATATTCCTGAACCTCGTGAAAAACGCCGCCGAGGCCGCCCACTCGCGCGGCGACGGGCGCGGGGAGGTCTCCATCTCGACGGCCTGGCGGGCGGGCGTCCGGGTGCGCGGACCGGACGGGGCTAAGCTCAACGGGGCTCCGCTCGAGATCCGCGTGCAGGACAACGGCCCGGGCGTCTCGGCCCATATCCGCGAGCACCTGTTCCAGCCCTTCGTCACCTCCAAGGCCAACGGCGCCGGCCTAGGCCTGCCGCTGGTCGCCAAGCTGGTCGCTGCGCACGCCGGCCTCATCGATTTCGAGTCAGAGCCGGGGCGGACCGTCTTCCGCGTCCTGTTGCCCGTCGCCCCGGAGACCGCATGAACGCCCCCAATTCGCCGGCCGCTAACGCCAACAAGAAGATCCTGATCGCGGACGACGATTCATCGATCCGGCTGGTGCTGAGCCAGGCCTTCACCCGGCTCGGCTATCAGGTCCGCGCCACCGGCAACGCCACGACGCTGCTGAAATGGGTGACGGACGGGGAAGGCGACCTGGTCGTCACCGACGTGGTCATGCCCGACGAGAACGTCTTCGACGTGCTGCCCCGCATCCGCAAGGAGCGGCCCAAGCTGCCCATCATCGTGATGAGCGCCCAGAACACCCTGCTGACGGCGGTCAATGCCGCCGACGCGGGCGCCTTCGAATACATCTCCAAGCCCTTCGACCTGGACGACATGACCGCCGCCGCCCGCCGCGCGCTGGCCCGGCCCGCCGACGCCGAGGCCTCAAAGGCTCAGGCGCGCGCCATGAAGGATGAGCGGCTGCCGCTGATCGGCCGCTCGGCGCCGATGCAGGATGTCTATCGCACCATCGCCCGGCTGGTCGGGGCCGACCTGACGGTGCTGATCCTCGGCGAGAGCGGCACCGGCAAGGAGCTGGTCGCCCGCGCCCTGCACGACCTCGGCCGCCGCCGGGACGGGCGGTTCGTGGTCATCAACCTCGCCGCCGTACCCCGCGAGCGGGTCGAGACCGAGCTGTTCGGACGCGGCGACGGCGACCCCGGCAAGCTGATCGAGGCCGACGGCGGCACCCTGTTCCTCGACGAGATCGGAGACATGCCGCTCGACGCCCAGACGCGGCTGCTGCGGGTCATCGACGGCACCGAGCCGGCGCTGAACCCGAAGACTGGGCGGCGGCCGAACGTGCGGGTGATCGCCGCCACAAACCGCGACCTGCGCCACCTGATCCAGCAGCACCTGTTCCGCGAGGATCTTTTCTTCCGCCTCAACGTCGCGCCGGTGCGCCTGCCGCCGCTGCGCGACCGCACCGAGGACATTCCGGACCTCGCCCGCTCCTTCCTGCTGCGCGCGGCCCGCGAGGGGCTGCCGTCCAAGACCATCGACCAGAGCGCCCTGGAGCGGCTGAAGACCCACCCATGGCCCGGCAACGTGCGTGAGCTGGAGAACCTGATCCGCCGCATCTGCGCCCTCTACGGCGAGGACCTGATCAGCGCCCGCATCATCGAGCGCGAGCTGCAGGACCACAGCCCGCCGCCGCCGGGCCAGGAGGGGCCGGTGACCCTGTCGCAGCTGGTCGAGCGCCACCTCGCCGGCCACTTCGCCGACCAGCCCGACGGCGTCCCGGCCCCGGGGCTCTACGACCGGGTGCTGGAGGAGGTCGAACGGCCGCTGATCCAGCTGACGCTGGCGGCGACGCGCGGCAACCAGGTGCGAGCGGCCGAAATCCTCGGACTGAACCGCAACACCCTGCGCAAGAAGATCGGCGACCTCGGCGTGGAGATGACGCGCGGCAAGCGGTAGCGGCTGGCGCAGTCGCGCCACATTGGTGTTGCAGAAGAGGCGCAGTCTCACCTAGGCTGGCCTCATGAGTTCCGCCATTGCTGAAGCTCCTCCGGTTCGGGTGCGGCCGCCGTGGCGGCGGTTCATCGAGTCGCGCTATCTGCTCGGCGGCGGCTATGCGCTGGCGGCGTTGCTGACCGGGATCGGGGTGGTGCTGGCCTCCTCGCCGCCGGCGCAAGGGCCTATCGGCCCGGCCAGCCAGACCATGCTGGTCATCCTCGGCTTCAACCTGGTGCTGATCGCGGCTTTGGCGGCCTTGATCGGCTGGCGGGTGCTGAAGCTGCTGTCGGTCCGCTCCAGCGATCCCGGCGCCCGGCTGCACCTGCGGTTCGTTTCGCTGTTCGCGCTGGCGGCCGTCGTCCCGGCCGTGATCGTGGCGCTGTTCTTCGGCGTGCTGGTCACCCGCGGCGTCGAGGGCTGGTTCAGCGAGCGGGTGCGCACAGTCGTCGAGAACTCCGCCACCGTGGCGCGCTCCTACGTCGACGAGCAGACCGGTTACATCCGCGACCACATGTTCCTGATGGCGGGAGACCTCAACCGGGCCGCCCCGGCGCTGGAATCGACCCCGGTCACCTTCGGCCACTTCCTGGCCTATCAGGCCAGCTACCACGCCTTTCCGGGGGTCTATATCCTCGACCGCGACGGGCGTGTGCTGGCCAGGGCCGAGACCTCTGACCCACCGCCGTTCCTGGCGCCGCCGAAGTCCAGCTTCGACGCGGCCGACGAAGGCGACATCTCGATGCGCCCGTTCGAGTCCGCCGACCTGATCCGGGCGCTCTACAAGCTCAAGGAATACCCCGACGCCTACCTCTATGTGGCGCGGCCGGTGGACCGGGGCATCCTCAACCACCTGCGCGAGACCGAGGCCTCGCTGAACGCCTATGGCGAGAGTGCCAAGAACCGCCAGCGCATCCAGGCGGCCTTCGCGCTGACGTACCTGGAGACCGCGTTGCTGGTGCTGGTTGGGGCGATCTGGCTGGGCATGGCGGCTGCGGGCTCCATCGCGGCGCCGGTCGCGCGGCTGGTAAAGGCCGCGGGCAAGGTCTCGGCGGGCGACCTGACCGCGAGGGTGAGGGCTGATCGCGACCCTGAAGAGATCGCGGTCTTGTCTCGCGCTTTCAACCAGATGACAGAGGATCTTCAGCGCCAGCAGGCTGACCTCCGCGCCGCCAGCGTCGATGCAGAAGCGCGCCGTCAGTTCATCGAGACCGTGCTGCTCGGCGTCAGCGCCGGCGTTGTCGGCGTCGATGGCAAGGGCAAGGTGTCGGCCGCCAACCGTCAGGCCGCGGTGCTGCTCGGCCTCACCGACGGCTCGGTGGGGCAGTCGCTGGCCAAGGCCGCTCCCGAACTTGCCGATATCGCCGCCCGCGCCGCCGGGAGTGGCCTTGAGGTCGAGGAGGAAGTGGACGTGGCGCGCGGCTCCGAAACGCGCCGCCTGCGGGTCAGGGCCTCGAGCGCCAGCGCGGGCAGCCTGGTGCTGACCTTCGACGACATCACCCGGCTGGTCTCGGCGCAAAGGAACGCCGCCTGGCGCGATGTCGCCCGCCGGATCGCTCACGAGATCAAGAACCCGCTGACGCCCATCCAGCTGTCGGCCGAGCGCCTGCGCCGCAAATACCGCAAGGAGATCACCGGCGACCTGGAGACCTTCGACCGCTGCACGGACACCATCATCCGCCAAGTCGGCGACATCGGCCGCATGGTCGACGAGTTCTCCGCCTTCGCCCGCATGCCGGCCCCCAAGTTCGCTGACGTCGATCCCGCCGAAATGCTGCGCCAAGCGATCTTCGCCCAGAAGGTTGCCAACCCCGACATCCACATGGATATCGAGGAGCCGGACCAGCCGCTGCGCCTGACCTGCGACCCGCGCATGGTCGGCCAGGCGCTGACCAACGTCGTCAAGAACGCCACCGAAGCCGTGATCGCCGCCGGCCACCCGGAAGGCGAGGGCCGCATCGTCGCGCGCCTGCTCACCGACGACAAAGGCCTTGCGTTCGAGATCGAGGACAACGGCGTCGGCCTGCCCGCCAAGGATCGCGACCGGCTGATAGAGCCCTACGTCACCACGCGGGAAAAGGGCACGGGCCTGGGCCTCGCCATCGTCAAGCGCATCGCCGAGGATCACGGCGGCGAGCTGACCCTCTCCGACACGCCGGGCGGCCAAGGCGCCCGCGTCACCCTGCATTTCCCCAACGTGCGCCGCGCCGATGTGCCCGCGCTCAGGCCTGAACTGATCGAGGAGCCCCATGGCCGCTGACGTACTGGTAGTCGACGACGAAGCCGATATCCGCGAGCTGGTGGCCGGCATCCTCGCCGACGAGGGCTATCACGTCCGCACCGCCGCCGATTCCGAGCAGGCGCTGGCCGCCGTGCGGGCCCGCAAGCCGGCGCTGCTGGTGCTCGACATCTGGATGCAGGGCGGCGGCATCGACGGGCTGGAGCTGCTGGACCTCGTCAAGGAGCTCGACGCAGACCTGCCCGTGGTGATGATCTCCGGCCACGGCAACATCGAGACCGCCGTGAACGCCATCAAGCGCGGCGCCTACGACTTCCTCGAAAAGCCGTTCAAGTCCGACCGCCTGCTGCTGATCGTGCAGCGGGCGTTGGAGGCCGCTAACCTCAAGCGCGAGAACCGGCGCCTGCGCACCCAGTCGCTGGCCCCTGAGGGCTTCATCGGCAAGTCGGTGGCCGCCCAGTCGCTGCGCCAGCTGGTCGCCAAAGTCGCCCAGGCCAACAGCCGAGTGCTGGTCTCCGGCCCACCCGGCGCCGGCAAGGAGCTGGTTGCCCGGCTGATCCACGACTCGAGCCCTAGAGCCAAGAGCGAGTTCGTGGCCATCAGCGCCGCCGGCATGACGCCCGAGCGCATGGACCTGGAGCTATTCGGCGAGGAGGGGGAGGGCGGCCGCCCGCGCAAGATCGGCGTCTTCGAACGCGCCCACGGCGGCACGCTGTTCCTAGACGAAGTGGCCGACATGCCGCGCGAGACCCAGAGCCGCATCCTGCGCGTGCTGGTCGAGCAGCGCTTCCGGCGGGTCGGCGGCGACAACGACGTGCAGGTCGATGTCCGCGTCATTTCCTCCAGCGCCCGCGACCTGCGCGAGGAGATCAGCGCCGGGCGCTTCCGCGAGGACCTGTTCCACCGCCTCAACGTGGTGCCGGTGCGGGTGCCGGGGTTGGCCGAGCGGCGCGACGATATCCCTGAGCTGGTCGAGTACTTCATCGACCGCATCTGCGGGGCCAGCGGCATGGTCCGCCGGCGGCTGGCCGACGACGCCGTCGCGACACTGCAGGTGAACCCCTGGCCCGGCAACGTCCGCCAGCTGCGCAATAACATCGAGCGGATGCTGATCCTGGCGGCGGGCGAACCGACCGAAATGATTACCGCCGACATGCTGCCGCATGAGGTTGCCGCGGGCGGACAGGCCGGCGCGATCGGGGCCGAGCGGATCATCGCCCTGCCGCTGCGCGAGGCCCGCGAGCTGTTCGAGCGCGAGTACCTCAACGCCCAGATCCTGCGCTTCGGCGGCAACATCTCGCGCACCGCCGCCTTCATCGGGATGGAGCGCTCCGCCCTGCACCGCAAGCTCAAGTCGCTCGGCCTGGCCGGCGCGCGTGTGGTCGAGGACGAGGAAGTCTGATGTCGCGCTGGGCCTATGTGAACGGCCAGTTCGTCCGGCATGGCGATGCGTCGGTGCACATCGAGGACCGCGGCTACCAGTTGGCCGACGGTGTCTATGAGGTGTGGGCGGTGTTGGGCGGCAAGCTGGCCGATACCGAGGGTCACTTCACCCGGCTGGAGCGCAGCCTCGACGAGCTGAAAATCGCCCGCCCCATGAGCCGCAAGGCGCTGGAACTGGTGCTGCGTGAGGCGCTGCGCCGCAACCGGGTGAGGGAAGGGCTGGTCTACCTGCAGGTCTCGCGCGGGGTGGCCCGCCGCGACCACGCTTTCCCGGCCACGCCGGTCTCGCCCAGCATCGTCATCACCGCCAAGTCGCTCGACCGGGTCTCCAGCAACGCCAAGGCTGAGGCCGGGGTGGGCGTTATCACCACGCCCGAGAACCGCTGGGGTCGCTGCGATATCAAGACCATCGGCCTGCTCCCCAACGTGCTGGCCAAGCAGGCTGCCCGCGAGCGCGGCGCGGCGGAGGCCTGGTTCATCGATGAGATGGGGCTGGTCACCGAAGGCGCCTCGTCGAACGCCTGGATCCTCGACAAGGAGGGCGTGCTGCGCACCCGCGACACCCAGGCCAACATCCTGCGCGGCGTCACCCGCAAGAGCCTCCTTGAAGTCATCGCCGACGAAGGCCTGAAGGTCGAGGAACGGCCGTTCACGCCGCAGGAGGCCCGGGAGGCGAAGGAAGCCTTCATCACCGGCGCAGGCACGCTGGTCACGCCGGTCACCAGCATCGATGGTCAGCCGGTAGGCGACGGCAAGGCCGGTCCGGTCGCCACCCGTCTGCGGCAGCTCTATATCGAGCGCGCCAGGTCGGCTTGAGCTTGCGGCCAAGCCCTTTGCAAGCCTAGGATTTTTCCCGTGTGTGTGAGGCCGCTCTGGCCTCGAACGAAGGGAACGCCCGATGACCGAGAAAAAGCAGAACCTGCAGGACACCTTCCTCAACAGCGTGCGCAAATCGAAGACGCCGCTGACCATCTTCCTCGTCAACGGCGTGAAGTTGCAGGGCGTGGTGAGCTGGTTCGACAACTTCTGCGTTCTGTTGCGCAGGGACGGGCAGTCGCAGCTCGTCTACAAGCACGCCATCTCGACCATCATGCCGGCCCAGCCCGTCCAGCTCTACGAGCCCGAAGCCGATCAGGACGAAGATTGAATCAGTCGGTAGACCGTAGCGCGCCTGTCCAGCGGGCGCTGATTATCCATCCCACACGAGCCGGCGACGGGGACGCGCGCGACCCGGGCGCCCGGCTGGCTGAAGCCGTGGGCCTGGCCCAGGCGCTCGACCTCGTGCCCGCCGAGGCGCTGACCGTGCCTCTGCGCGGCAAGACGCCCGCCACCCTGTTCGGCAAGGGCAAGGTCGAGGAGCTGAAGACGCTCTGCGAGGTCGAGGAGCTCGACGTCGCCGTGGTCGACGACGCCCTGACGCCCGTGCAGCAGCGCAACCTCGAAAAGGCCTGGCAGGTGAAGGTCATCGACCGCACCGGGCTGATCCTCGAGATTTTCGCAAGGCGCGCCCGGACGCGGGAAGGGCGGTTGCAGGTGGAGCTGGCCAGGCTCGCCTACGAACGCTCGCGCCTCGTGCGCACCTGGACCCACCTGGAGCGCCAGCGCGGCGGCTTCGGCTTCCTCGGCGGCCCCGGCGAAACCCAGATCGAGGCTGACCGCCGGCTGCTCGCCGACCGCATCGCCAGGCTCAAGAAGGAGCTGACCGAGGTGCGCCGCACGCGCGGCCTGCACCGCGACGCCCGCAAGCGCACGCCGTACCCGACGATTGCACTCGTGGGCTACACGAACGCCGGCAAGTCGACGCTCTTCAACCGGCTGACCGGCTCGGGCGTATTCGCCGAGAACCTGCTGTTCGCCACCCTCGACACCACCTTGCGCGAGGTAAAGCTGCCAGACGGCCGGCCGGCCATCCTCTCCGACACCGTCGGCTTCATCTCCGACCTGCCCCACGAGTTGGTCGAGGCCTTCCGCGCCACGCTCGAGGAGGTGCAGGAAGCCGACGTCGTCCTCCACGTCCGCGACATTGCCAACTCAGACAGCGACGCTCAGAAGCGCGATGTCGAAGAAGTGCTGGCCGAACTGGAAGTCACCAAGGACACCGGCCGCACCATTATCGAGGTCTGGAACAAGGCCGACCTCGTCCCCGTCGAACAGCGAGAAGACCTCCAAGGCGCCGCCCGCCGCTCCGGGGCCGCGCTCGTCTCCGCCGTCACGGGGGAGGGCTGCCCCGAACTCCTCGAGCGCCTCGGCGCCATGGTCGACGACGCTCCGGAGGTGGAAGTCATGCTCCCCCACGGCGACGGGGAGGCGATGGCCTGGCTCTACCGCAATGGCCGGGTGGTTGATCGCTCAGAGGACGGCGAGATCGTACGGCTTTCGGCCAGGCTTGACCCGCAGGCCCTGGGCCGCTTCGAGCGCCTCTTCCCCGACGCCATCCTCAAGGCCGCGGCGCAGTAGCTCTTCCCCCGCTTGCGGGGGAAGTGGGCCGACGGTAAAGCCGAGGCTCGTTGGGGGAAGTTAAAAACAAGAGGTAACTTCCCCCATCGACCTTCGTCGCTACGCGCCTCAGGCCACTTCCCCCGCAAGCGGGGAAGATCTAGGTCCGCTCCGCCGCCTTCGCCGCGTCCCACAAGGCGTCCATCTCAGCGAGGTCGGACTGGTCCGGGGTGCGGCCCCTCTTGGCTAGCTCGGCTTCGATGAACGCAAACCGCCGCGCGAACTTGGCATTCGTCGCCCGCAGCGCATCCTCGGGCTCGACGTCCAGCTTCCGAGCCAGGTTGGCGATCACGAACAGGATGTCCCCGAATTCCTCCCGCGCGTTGGCCATGTCGCCGGCGTCGATCTCGGCCTGCAGCTCGGCGGTTTCCTCGGCGAGCTTGGCCATGACCTCGCGGGTCGACGGCCAGTCGAAGCCGACGCGGGCGGCGCGTTTGGTCAGCTTCACGGCGCGGGTGAGGGCAGGGAGTCCCACCGGCACGTCGTCCAGCACGCCGGGCTTGGCCTTCTCGGAGCGCTCCTTGGCCTTGATCACCTCCCAGGCGACGGTCTGCTCGTCGGAGGTGCGCGTGTCCGCCTCGCCGAACACGTGGGGGTGGCGCCGGATCAGCTTGTCGGTGATGGCCCGGGCGACGGCGGCGAAATCGAAGGCGCCTTGCTCCTCGGCCATCTGGGCGTGGAAGACCACCTGCAACAGCAGGTCGCCCAACTCCTCTTTCAGCTCGCCCAGGTTCCCGCGCTCGATGGCGTCGGCGACTTCGTAGGCCTCCTCGATGGTGTAGGGGGCGATGGTGGCGAAGGTCTGCTCGACGTCCCAGGCGCAGCCGGTCTCGCGGTCCCGCAGGCGGGCCATGACCTCGAGCAGATGGAAGAGCGGATGGCCGCTACTCGGCGGGATTCTGGGCGACATTGGGCTGCAGCACGGCGATGTCCCCCGGGACCGGCGGGAGCACGGGCTGGCGATCATCGAGCTGAGCCCGAATCTCGGCGTGCCGCGCCTCGGTCAGGGGGTAGTTCATCATCGTCAGCGCCGCCAGCACTCCCATCAGCCCGGGGGCGACGGCGTAGAAGACCATCAGGCCGGTCATCCCGGCTTGCGTGCTCTGGGCCGGGTCATGGGCGTTGAAGCCCAACCAGCCGAGGATGATAAAGGTGGTCACCGCCAGCGCGCTGCCGATCTTCACCGTGCCTACCAGGATGGCGTAGAGCAGCCCGGTGCGGTCGACCCCAGTGCGCAGTCGCTCCTCATCGCTGACGTCGGCCAGCATCGCCCGCAGCAGGAAGGGGGCGGCTGAGTAGGGCAGCCCGGCGAAGATGATGAAGGGCACGGCCGCCAGGAAGTTGCCGTTCGGCAGGATGAATACGCCGAGCTGGACCGCCGCATAGAGCAGCGAGGACGCCATCAACACCCCGTGCTTGCCGAACCGCTTGGACAGCCACACCCACACCGGCGCACCGAGCACCGCGGCGCAGAAGTAGACCATCAGCAGCATCTCGGCTTCGGTCTTTTCAAAGCCCTTCACCCGCTCGAAGAAGAAGAAGAACAGCGAGCCGGCGATGCCGGGGCCCAAGGCCATCAGCAGGTCCGCGGTCAGGATGCGCAGCACCGTCGGGAGCTTCAGCATCCGCAGGTAGTCGGCGGGCGTGGCGCGCTTCTCATTGGCGTCGACGGTAATGCGCGGCTCGTCCACGGCAAGAACGGCGAGGAGGGTGGTCAGCGGCAGCAGGATGACGATGAACCAGCCCATGGCTCGCACACGGGCGGCGTAGGCGGCCTGCTCGACTCCGAGCTTGCTGACCATATCGGGAGCGAGCAGTCCCGCCAGCTGGCCGGGATCCTTGAACATTGCCGACAGGACGACGGGCAGCATGATGACCAAGATCATGCCGACGACGTTGCCGGTCTGCCAGAAGGCGTAGACGCGCGAGCGCTGGTGGTAGTCGGCCGACAGGGTGGAGGCCCAGGCGCTGTGGGACAGCACGCAGATCGAAAAGGCGCCATAGACGATGCCGAGGCCGGCCCACAGATAGAGCTGCCCGACGCCGGCGTGCGCCATGAACAGCATGGCCGAGGCGGCGACCACGATCGGCGCGCCGATCGCCATCCACGGCTTGAAGCGTCCGACCCGCCAGCCGGTGCGGTCCAGAACCGTGCCGAAGAACGGGTCGAAGGCGATGTCGAACAGCCGGATGAACAGAAAGGCCGCGCCGACCATGCCGACGCTCAGACCCAGCGTCTCCGAATAGTAGTTGGGCAGGTAGACGACGAGGGGGAGGCCCAACGCGGCTAGCGGCAGGCTGGGGGCGGCGAAGGCCGCCAGAACTGCGTTGGATCGCCTTGCCCGAGCCATTCGGCCTCACGGTTCAAACACGCGTACGAAACGCGATCTGACCGCGCCCGGCGCGCCGAGGCAAGCGAAAGCGGAACGAAGCGCCTCATTCGCCCGCTTTGCAGCCGTGAGCCAGCCGTCCCAGACAGGTGCGAAAGCGCTGATCCCGAACCCGGCGTTGAAACCACTGGAATTTCTCGTAGGCGAGTGGCGCACGAGCGGCACGCACCCGATGCTGCCCGGCGAGACGCTGCACGGCCGCACTTCATTTGCCTGGCACGAAGGCGGGGCGTTCCTGATCACGCGATCGCAGGTCGACCATCCGCAGGTTCCGGACGGCATAGCGATCATCGGCAGCGACGCCGCCGGAAGCTTGGCCATGATCTATTTCGACGAGCGCGGCGTTTCGCGGATATTCGAGGTGACGGTCGGGCCCCGCACAGTGACGTGGCGGCGTGGCGATCCAACGTTTGCGCAGTCGCTGACCATCACGGCGGACGACAGCGGTGACGAACTGACCAGCAAAGGCCGGATGTCGGAGAAAGGCGGCGACTGGGTTGATGACCTGTCGCAGGTTTTCAGGCGGGCAGAGGGCTCTTAGGCGGTCAGCTCGCTATGGGTGAATACTGCGCCTAAGGAACATTATCGGAAATAACAGCTAGGCGTTCCGGGCCGTCAGGCCCCCGTCCACCTGGATCACCGCCCCGGTAATGTAGGACGCCGCCGGCAGACAGAGGCTCAGCGTGATGTGCGCCACTTCCTCCGGCTCGCCGTAGCGGCCCAGCGCCGTGCGGCGCCGCGCGTACGTCGCCTTGGCGTCGTCAGGCACCCGCTCGGTCATACCGGTGTTGATCGGCCCGGGACAGATGCAGTTCACTGTGATCGCGTCGCGGCCCAGCTCCACGGCCAGCGAGCGCGTCAGCCCGGTGATCCCGGCCTTGGCGGCGCTGTAGGCGCTGTGGCCGGCCGTGGCGCCCAGCGCTTCGGTCGAAGCGATGTTGACGATGCGCGGCGCCGCTGAGGCCTTCAGGTGCGGCAACGCGGCCCGGATCATCCGCTGCGTTCCGGTAAGCATCACGGCTAATGCCTTGTCCCACATGGGATTATAGCCGTCGTCAGTGATCGGCACATAAACCGAGATGCCGGCGTTGTTGACCAGGATGTCGAGCCCGCCGAACCGCTCCGCCACCTCGGCCACGACGCTGCCGACGGCGTCTGCATCAGCCACGTCGAGCGCCCAAGCCTGCGCCTCACCGCCTGCTTCGCGGATACTGGCCGCCACGGCCTCCGCGGCGCCGCCATCGACATCGGTCACGGCCACCTTGGCGCCTTCGGCGGCAAAAACCCGCGCGGTCGCGGCGCCCATGCCGCTGCCCGCGCCGGTGACCAGCACTACGGAGCCGTGGACCGAGCGGCTGAGTCTCAGTTCATCGGCCATTCGATCACCATCCCATCGTATGCGGGCTCCACATTGGCAGGAAGATGCGAGCGTATGACATTGTAATCTATATCAATATGCATGTTGGTCAGGATTGCCCGGCGCGGCTTGACCCGCTCGATCCAGCTGAGCGTCCGCGCCACATGCGCGTGGGTCGGATGCGGCGTGAAGCGCAGCGCATCGACGATCCACACGTCCAGACCCTGGAGCGCCTCAAACGCTGTGTCCGGCAGGTCGTGGACGTCCGGCGAGTATGCGACATCGCCGAAACGGTAGCCCACCGAGCGGATGCCGCCGTGATCCTGGTCAAAGGTGGTCACCGGGATCGCGCCGCTGGGCCCACTCACCTGCCAGGCTTGGCCATGCGGCGGGACGACATGCGCGTCGAGGATGGCGGGATAGCCGCCCTTGGCCTCAAATATGTAGCCGAAGCGATTGTGAAGGCTGGCGAAAGTGGCCGCGTCCATGTGTGTATGGATCTGCGCGCGCTGGCGCAGGAAGAAGGCGCGCAGGTCGTCGATGCCGTGCGCCTGGTCGGCGTGGTCATGGGTAAACAGCACCGCATCGACGCGCTTCACGCCCGCCGAGATGGCCTGCTCGCGCAGGTCCGGCGCAGTGTCGACGATCACCGTCGTCTCGTGTGCCGCGTCAACGCCCTTGAGCCGCACCAGCAGCGAACACCTGCGGCGGCGGTTCCTTGGCTCCGCCGGATCGCAGGCACCCCAGTCGCCGTCCGCCCTCGGCACCCCGCCGGAAGAGCCGCAGCCGAGGATGGTGAACTCCAGCGCACTCACGGCCGCGGTATCCGGTCGAAACAGGCAAAGAAGGCGTCTTCCGTCCGCTGCTCCGCCTCCTCCAGCGTCCAGCCGCGGATTTCGGCGAGTTTCTGAAGGATGTGAGGTAGATAGGCAGGTTCGTTGCGCCGCCCACGCATCGGTACGGGCGCCAGATACGGGCAGTCGGTCTCCAGCATAATGCGGTCGGCCGGCATATCCGCGATCACCGCCCTCACCTCCTCGGCCTGCTTGAAGGTGGCGATCCCGGAGACGGATAACCACGCCCCCAGCGCCGCGCATCGCCGGGCCAGCTCCGCGCCTGAGGTGTAGCAGTGCATCAGCAGCTTGAAGGCACCGCGCGCATGCTCCTCCTCGAGGATGTCGCCCATGACGCCGTCCGCCTCGCGGGTATGGACCACCAGCGGCAAACCGGTGGCCCGCGCCGCCTCGATGTGAGCCCGGAACACCTGCGCCTGCACATCGCGCGGGCTGAGGTCGTAGTGGAAATCCAGACCGCACTCGCCGATGCCGATCACCTTCGGGCGCTGCGTCAACGACATCAGGTCCTGCGCCGTAAGCTGCTGGTTTTCCTTGGCTTCATGCGGATGCGTGCCGACCGTGCACCAGATGTCGTCGTGGGCCATGGCGATGGCGTGGACGGCTTGAAATGACGAGACCTTGTCGCAGATGGTCACCATCAGCCCGACGCCGGCGGCCCGGGCGCGGCCGATGACCTCCTGCTGGTCTTCGGCGAACTGGGGGGCGTGCAGGTTGACGTGGCTGTCGATCAGCATCAGGCGGCCGCCGCGCTCTGCAGCTCGCGCATGGCGGTCCAGAAGACGTCGGCGCGGTCGAGGTTCAGCGCCTCGGCCTCGCGCGGCAGGCGGGTCAGCACCTCCCAGGCCTGCGCCCAGCGCTCCAGCGCGATCCCCTCTCCGGCTAAGGCCTGAGCCGTGGCCATGGCGTGCACCTGCTCGGCCAGCCGGTCGAACAGCAGCTCGAACCGCTCTTGCCCCTCCGCGCCCCTGAACTTGTCGGCCAGCGACAGCAGAGCGGCGTCATCGGTGCGCGGCAGGCTGCGGAGGATTTCGTGAGCGGTGGCGTCCACCTCCAACGCCCCGATGCCGGCCAGCCGCAACGCCAGCCCCGGCGCGCCCTTGGCCATGCGGGCCAGCCGGGTGGCGTCTTCGATGCCGAGCCCTGCGCGCTCTTCGACGATCGAGGCGACCGTGGCGTCATCCAGCGGCGGAAACGCCAGTCGCCGGCAGCGCGAGCGGATGGTCGGCAGCAGCCCGCCGGGCGAGTGGGACACCAGCAGCAGGACGCCGCGTTCGGGCGGCTCCTCGAGCGTCTTCAGCACGGCGTTGGCGGCGTTGACGTTGAGGTCGTCGACGGCGTCGATGATCGCCACGCGATAGGGCGACGACGCCGGCGACTGCGAGAAGAAGTCTGGCAGCCGGCGCGCCTCATCAACCGGGATCACCTTGCGGACCTTGCCGTCCTCGCCCAGCCTTTCCAGCACCAGCAGGTCCGGATGCGAGCGGGCGGCCACCTGGCGGCTGACCGGGTCGTCCACCTTCGAGCCGAGTGGCCCCAGCGCCGGATCGGCCACCGCGCCCAGCAACCGCCGGGCCACCCGGTACGCAAAGGTCGCCTTGCCGACGCCCTCCGGCCCGGTCAGCAGCCAGGCGTGGTGCAGGCGGTCACGGTCGAGCGCTTCCTGGAACGCGGCTTCGGGACCTTCCAGTCCCTGGGCCTCATAGACGTCGCGCGGATGCAGCGGCTCGTCCATCAGAGCCCCAGTCTCTGACTGACAGCCGTCCAGATCGCCTCGGCCACCGCCTCCTGCGGCTGGGTGGCGTCGATAACCACGCAGCGCTCCGGCTCGGCGGCGGCGATGTCGAGGAAGCCCTGCCGCAAACGCTGGTGAAACTCGGTCCCTTTAGCCTCGAAACGTGCCTCGCCCCCGCCCCGGCCGGCCGCGCGGCGCAGGCCGTCCTCCACCGGCAGGTCGAGGATGAGCGTCAGGTCGGGGCGCGTGTCGCCGACGACGTGGCGCTCGACGGCCTCGATCAGCGCCGGATCGGCATCGCCGCCGGCGCCCTGATAGGCCCGCGTCGAATCGGCAAAGCGGTCGCAAACCACGAACGCCCCACGCTCCAGCGCCGGGCGGATGCGCCGCTCCAGGTGGTCCCGCCTGGCCGCGTTCATCAGCAGCACTTCGGTCGTCGCCGACCACTTGTCCGGCCGGCCGTTGACCAGCAGCTCGCGGATCGCCTCGCCGCCGGTCGAGCCGCCGGGCTCGCGGGTCGAAACCACGTCATGGCCGAGCTCGGCAAGCCGCGCCACGAGGCGGTTCTGCTGGGTCGATTTCCCGGCCCCCTCCCCGCCTTCCAGTGTGATGAACCGTCCGCGCGCCACCCCGTCTCAATCGGCCGGATCGCCCCGCTTGTCTAGGAGCGCGGCGCCGGACCCAGATAGCGCACCCGCACCCTGGCCAGCCCCTTGCCCACAAACCCGAGCTCCTCGGCGGCGGCGCGGGAGAGGTCGATGATGCGGTCCTGGTTGAACGGCCCGCGGTCGTTGACCCGCACCTTGATGGTGCGCCCGTTATCCAGGTTCTTGACCTCGACCATGCTGGGCAGCGGCAGCGTCCGATGCGCCGCGGAAGGCTCGTTCATGTCGAACACCTCGCCGTCGGCCGTTCGGCGGCCCTGGTGCTGCGGCCCGTACCAGGAGGCCATGCCGACCTCCTTGTAGTGCGGGTCCTCGCGCGGAACGTAGCGGACGCCTCTGACGACGTAGGGCTTCATCGTCCCGCGGGCGATCTGCGCCGGCTCCGGCGTGGAAGCGCAGGCCGCCACCGCGGCTGAGGCGATCAGGGCGGCGGCGAGCGAGGTTCTGCGACTCATGCCGACATGGTCAATCGCAGGGCTTGAGAGCCGGTTAAGAACCGCCCTGCCCAGCCCGCGTTGGATGTTCGATGCCTCAGATCTACCTGGACTGCGACGGCGTGCTGGCCGACTTCGACAAGGGCGCGAAGCAGGTGCTGGGCATGCACCCCCGCGCTTACGAAAAGCGCTTCGGCCTCGGCAAATTCTGGAAGGCGCTGGCCACCACGCCGGACTTCTTTGCGAACCTGGAGCCGCTGCCCGACGCCATGCAGCTCTACGAAGCCGTCCGCCACACAGGCCCGATCATCCTCACCGGCTTGCCGCGCGGCAACTGGGCCGAGCCGCAGAAGCGCCGCTGGGCCGAGCGCCACTTCCCCGGTGTCGAGGTCATCACCACCAGCGCCGCCCTGAAGCGCGAGCACTGCCATCCCGGCGACGTGCTGGTCGACGACCGCGACCAGTACCGCCACCTGTGGGAGCAAGAAGGCGGCGTCTTCATCCACCACAAAAGCGCCGCTGCCTCCATCGAGGCGCTGCGAGCCGGCGGCTTCCTATCAATCTAGTGCGCCAGCGGAGCACCGATCTGCCAGCTTGGGCCGGGGCCTAGCGCCCCAGACCGCAGCGCTCTGCAACACGTACGGCGCGTCGTCAGCGCCGGGTGTGAGAACCAGCAAAAAATCCAAATCTTGCCTTAGCTGCCCATGCGCAATCCTGCTGACCGCCAGAGTCGGTGGCGTCTCGCCGCCCCGCAGATTGCGTTTGACCCTAATCCTCATGTCGAACCGGCCGTGGCCGAGGATGTCATCTGGCCCGCTCATGTCCGTATAGGCGATCGTTTCCACGCGCCCGATCACCACAACGTCTTCGCAGCGCCAATCCACAACCCCGGCGTCTTGGCCCGCAGACGCGGCTGCAAGGCTGAACAAAGCTGCCGTAAGCGCCAGCGCGCATCTTGAATCGATCTCGCCCATTGCTCAAGCGTAGCTCCTGCTCGCCGCCGGGTCGAGCCTGGAGCAAACTCTAGAACCGCGCTGGCCTCAGCCGCACCGGCACGCGCTCCGTCGGCGTCCAGCCGTGATCGCGAATGATGTCGTTGCTCTCCCTGGCCTGCCGTCCGGCCGCCAGCGACCAGGTAATGTGGTAGGTCGAGCCGTCTGGCCGCTCCGTCGTCCCGTCCAACTCCACCACCAGCGCCTGCACGCCCTTGCCATCATCCGCCTCGCCGACAATGACGGCGCTGACCTCCTGGGGCGGTGGCGTGTCTTCACTCGCCTTCGCCTGCAACGTGACGTGGTGAGCAACGACATTGCCGTAGATCAGCGGGAACCGCTCCAGCAGGCTAGGCCGCTGCGCCTCGTCTAGCAGCCATCCGATGACGCTCATGACCGCCTCCTGTCATCGACCGAACGTGTGAGGCTGGCGGATGTGGTGGTCCGCTTCAAACCGCAACTAGAGGCCAAACATTGCCCTTAAGGCGCGCACAACGGCAGCCCCTTCGATGTTGCGAAAGGCGAGCCCTGTCACTGCTAGAAACATGGTTGCGGGAACCGCGCCTTCCCAAAGAAAAAATCGGACGATTGTTCGAAGCGAAGAGCCCTCAAAAAATCCGCGCACAAGGCTGAGTTGCTTCGTGCTCAGCGCTACCGCTTTCTCCACCTCGGCACGTACGTGTTCGGGCTCGTTGCTGGCCCTGAACTCATCCCGCGCGATCTCAAGGTCTGTGGTGAATGTCTTTATGAGTGCCGCGTACGGCCCACCTTCGACTCTTCTGAAGAACTCTCCGTTGAAGGACACGGCTCGCCAATACTCGAACGCGAACCCCGTCGAGTAGTAGAGCGCCGCGGCGTAGAGGCACGCCCTGACCAGATCACTAGCCAAGCTTAGATGGACGATCAGGATCGTCGCGTCGTTCACCGCTGGCGCGAAGCTGATAAACGATGCGCTGCAAGCGATGAGGGCTGATCGCTTCAGCCTGTGGAATTGGTCATCCAGCACAAGATCGGGTTGATGTTGAATGTTGGGGCCTCTTCCCGGGAAACGACCACTAGAGTTGCGTGCCGTAGCTCAACGAGATCGACCCGCTACGGGGTAGCTATGGCGGATGGGGTGGGATTCGAACCCACGGTGAGCTTTCACCCACGGCGGTTTTCAAGACCGCTGCCTTAAACCACTCGGCCACCCATCCGGCGGGGGCCGATGAACCATACCGCCGCGGGGGCGTCCAGCGGCGGCGGGCCGCGTGACGGCAAAGGTTACAGATTAGTCATCTGGCGTAACGTTGCTCTTTGCCCAAATCCGGTAGAAACTCGAAGTTGAGGGACTTTACAGCGTTCGCATGCGGCGGGAGCCGGTGCGGCGCTGAAGTATGGGGGTATGATTAGAATGGCTACGTTTAACGGCACCGACCTATCCGAGCTCATCGAGGGCACGGCTCTGGCGGACGTGATCAACGGCAATGGCGGGGATGACTCGCTCTACGGCCATGGCGGCAACGATGTCATCAACGGCGGCGCGGGTGACGACTACCTGTCCGGCGGCGACGGTAATGACGTTCTGGTCGGCGGCAGCGGCTACAACGATCTGAAGGGCGGAGCCGGGCTCGACACCTTCCGGATGAGCGCCCGCGCCGGCGCGGTATTCAGTGACGACCTCGTCTATGACATGACCGACGGCGACCTGGTCGACCTGTCGGCGTGGGGCGTCAGTGACTTCAGCCAGATCCAGGCGCTGATGGGCGTCAATCAGTACGGCGCGGCGCTGGACGCCTACTATGGCGGCATCCACCACGTGCTGAGCTTTGCCGGCGTTGCGCCTTGGCAGTTCGAGACCTCCGACTTCGTCTATTCAACGGCGGTGGGAAGCACGATCAACGGCACCGCTCTGCAGGACGTGCTGTTCGGCTCGGCCTTCAGCGACGTGATCAACGGCGGCGCCTCCCGCGACAAGCTGCTCGGCGGCGGTGGCGGCGACACCCTCTATGGCGGCGGCGGCGATGACGACCTCATCGGCGGGACCGGGCGCGACAAGATGAACGGTGGCCCTGGCGCCGACTGGTTCATCTTCAACAAGGCCTCGGAGACCGGGCTTGGCGACGCGAGTGACAGGATCACCGACTTCGTTCGCGGAGACGACAAGATCGTCCTTTGCGATATCGACGCCAATACCGGCTCGGCGGGTGACCAGGCCTTCACATGGATGGGCACGGGCGCACTGACCGGCGCGGCGCAGCTCAGCTACGCTCATGTCGGGACCAACACGGTTATCTATGGCAGCACCGACGGCGACGCGGCCTCGGAGTTCGAGATCGTGCTGAACGGCCTCTATGACCTGAGCGCGAGCGACTTCTTCCTCTAGGCAGTCGCGGCCTCCCTCAAGCGGAACCCCCTGCCCCGGCAGGGGATTTCCAGCTTGAGCTGGAGGACCATCCATGGCGCGCAATCTCGCCAAGTATCAGTCGATGCGCGACTTCGGCGTCACTGCCGAGCCGAGCGGCAAGAAGGCTGCGCCCAAGGCTGGCCGCCCGCGCTTCGTCATCCAGAAGCACGCCGCCACGCGCCTGCACTACGACCTGCGGCTGGAGTTCGAAGGCGTCTTCCTGTCGTGGGCGGTGACCAAGGGTCCGTCGCTCGACCCGAAGGACCGGCGCCTGGCGGTCGAGGTCGAGGACCACCCGATCAGCTACGGCGACTTCGAGGGCACGATCCCGAAGGGCCAGTACGGCGGCGGCTCGGTGATGCTGTGGGACCGCGGCTACTGGGAGCCGGAGGGCGGCATGGACATCGCCCAGGGGCTCAAGAAGGGCGAGCTGAAGGTCGTCTTCGATGGCGAGCGGCTGAAGGGCTCGTGGGTGCTGGTCCGCATGCCCCGCCGCGGGCGGGAGAAGCGCGACAACTGGCTGATGATCAAGCACCGCGACGGCTTTGAGCGCGAGGACGCCGAGGATTTCCTCGACAAGACCGCCTTCTCGATTGCGTCGGGCCGGACGATGGAGGAGATCGCGGCCGGGACCGGCAAGGCCCCTACCCCCTTCATCAACAAGGCCAGGGGCAAGGCCGACGCGGTCTGGCAATCGAACCGCGACCCCGAGGGCAGCGCCGAGGCCGCGGCGATCAAGCATGACGCCCCGAAGGCGCCCGCCGCCGCCAAGCCGAAGAAGAGTCCGGTCGGCATGCCGGGGTTCATCGAGCCGCAGTTCTGCAAGCTGCTCGACCGGCCGCCTCAAGGTACGGGGTGGGCGCACGAGATCAAGTTTGACGGCTACCGCATGCAGCTGCGCGTCGAGGGCGGCCGGGCGAGCCTGAAGACCCGCAAGAGCCTCGATTGGTCGGTCAAGTTCAAGGAGATCGTCGCCGAAGGCGCGGCCCTGCCCGACTGCATGATCGACGGCGAGGTGGTGGCGCTCGACGCGAACGGCTCGCCTGATTTCGCCGGCCTGCAGGCGGCGCTGTCGGACGGCAAGACCGCCGACCTGATCTTCTTCGTCTTCGACCTGATGTTCGCCCAAGGAGAGGACCTGCGCCGGCTGCCGCTGGTCCAGCGCAAGGCCCGGCTGAAGGCGCTGCTTGAGGACCACGCCGACGGCAAGGCCCAGCGCCTGCGCTACGTCGACCACTTCGCCACCGGCGGCGACGCGGTGCTGGAGTCGGCCTGCCGCATGGACCTGGAAGGCATCGTCTCCAAGAAGCTCGACGCGCCCTACCGCTCCGGCCGCGGCGAGACCTGGACCAAGTCCAAGTGCCGGGCCGGCCATGAGGTGGTGATCGGCGGCTGGACCCAGACCGGCTCGGCCTTCCGCTCGCTGATCGTCGGCGTCTATCGCGACGGCAAGCTGGTCCACGTCGGCCGCGTCGGCACGGGTTTCGGCCGGGACAAGGTCGCCCGCATCTGGCCGAAACTGAAGGCGCTCGAGGCCGACAAGTCGCCCTTCCAGGCTGGCACGCCCAAGAAGACCGCCGACATCCACTGGATGCGCCCCGAGCTGGTCGCCGAGATCGAGTTCGCGGGGTTCACCGGCGACGGCCATGTGCGGCAGGCGTCGTTCAAGGGCCTGCGCGAGGACAAGCCCGCCCAGGAGGTCGAGAGCGAAGCGCCGGTGCCGCTGGAAGAGGCCGAACTCGCCGAGCCGGCGCCGAAAGCCAAGGCTGCGCCGAAGAAGACACCGCCGGGGGGCAACGTCGTCATGGGCGTGACCATCTCCAACCCCGACAAGGCGCTGTGGCCGGACGATGGCAAGGGCAAGCCGGTGACCAAGCTCGACCTCGCCCGCTACTACGAGGCAGTCGGCCCATGGATGATGGAACACCTGAAGGGCCGCCCCTGTTCGATCATCCGCATGCCGGACGGCATCGACGGCTCGCAGAAATTCTTCCAGCGCCATGTCGGCCGCGGCTCGTCGGCGCTGATCAACGAGGTCAAGGTCTACGGCGACCACAAGCCCTACCTGCAGGTCGACCGCATCGAGGCGCTGGCGGCGTTGGCCCAGGTCGGCGCGGTCGAGCTGCACCCGTGGAACTGCCAGCCGTTCGATCCGGAGGTCCCCGGCCGGCTGGTGTTCGACCTCGACCCCGACGAGGAGCTGGGCTTTCCAATGGTGATCGAGGCCGCCCACGAGGTGAAGGCGCGGCTGGCGGCGCTGGGGCTGGTGGCGTTCTGCAAGACCACCGGCGGCAAGGGCCTGCACGTGGTCACCCCGCTCGCGAAATCGAAGAAGAAGCTCGACTGGCCCGCGGGCAAGGCCTTCGCCCGCGAGGTCTGCGCGCGGATGGCGGCGGACTCACCCGACAAGTTCACCATCAACATGGCCAAGAAGGTGCGCGGCGGGAGGATTTTCCTCGATTACCTCCGCAACGACCGGCTCTCGACCGCGGTGGCGCCGCTGTCGCCGAGGGGACGGCCGGGCGCGCCGGTGTCCCTGCCGATCGAGTGGAGCCAGGTGAAAGTCGGGCTGGACCCCAAGAAGTACACCATCCGCACCGCCCCTGCCCTGGTGGCCAAGATGACCGCCTGGAAGGACTACTGCGACGGCGAACGGTCGCTGGAAGCGGCGATCGCAAAGCTTGGGAAGATGAAGAAGGCGGCCTGATCTGATCCTTCTCCCCTCGCGGGAGAAGGTGGCAGCCGAAGGCTGACGGATGAGGGGGCGCACTGACCTCTCCGGAAGCTGCCTATCCGATAGTTCTGAGAGCCCCCTCATCCGACCCGCTTCGCGGGCCACCTTCTCCCGCGAGGGGAGAAGGGTTGTTATGCCGACTTCTTCTTTGGTGCGGACTTGGCGGCCGGCTTCTTCGCCGGAGCCTTCTTCGCCGCTGGCTTCCTCCGCTCCCCTCCCGGGCCGAGGCTGCGCCTCAACGCCTCCATGAGGTCCACCACGTTGGTGTCCTTCGGTTCCTCGACAGTGGCGAGGCGGCCCTTGCCCTTCTTCTTCTCTTCGATCAGGGCCCGCAGCGCATCCTCGTAGCGGTCGTTGAACTCGGTGGGTTCGAAGGGTCCGGCCTGTTGTTCGATGATCTTTTCGGCGATCGAGATCATCGCGGAGTCGGCCTTGTGGTCGGGGATGTCGTCGAAATAGGCCTCGGGCTGCCTCACCTCATCATGGCTGCGCAGGGTGTAGGCGAGCAGGCCCTTGTCGCGCGGCTCCAGCGCCAGCAGGCGCTCGCGCTGGTGCATGACCACCCGGCCGAGCGCCACCTTGTCGGTGTGCTTCATGGCCTCGCGGATGACGGTGAAGGCCTCCAGCGCCAGCTTGCCGTCGGGCATCAGATAGTAGGGGTCGTTCCAGTAGAGGCGGTCGATCTCGCTCGCGTCGACGAACCGCTCGATGTCGATGGTGCGGGTGCTCTCCAGCCGCACCGACTCGATCTCCTCGGGCGTGACGATGACGTACTGACCCTTCTCGTACTCGTAGCCCTTGACGAGATCGGAGCGGTCCACCGGCCCGATTTCGGGGTCGGTGGTGATCATCTTGATGCGGTTGTGGGTGTCCTTGTGCAGGAGGTGGAAACTGACGTCGCCGGACTTCTGCGTGGCGGTGTAAAGAGCCACGGGACAGGTCACCAGCGACAGCCGCAGGTGGCCTTGCCAGGTAGGACGCGGCGCCATGGGTTTCTCCTCCGATATCCGGGCAGAACGCTCCGGCGGGAAGGGCGGTTGCCGTGGGTGATTCGGAAGAGACGGTCGTGGATGCGCGCGGGCACCGCTGCCCGGTGCCGACGCTGCGGCTGAGACGGGCGATGGAGGGGCTGGGATCGGGCGCCGTCGTGCGGCTGCTGGCCAACGACCCGATGGCCCGGATCGACGTCCCCCACTTCGCGGCTGAAGCCGGGCTCGAGGTGTTGGAGACCTCCGACGACGCCGGCGCGCTCAGCTTTCGGGTGCGGAAGTTATAGGCCGCTCGCCGCGCAGGTCGGGGATCAGCTTGGGGTGCAGGGGCTTGAGGGCGATCTCCACCTCGGTCGCCAGCGCCCCGCCGAAGAAGATGGCGTTGACGCTCCACGACAGCCAGATCAGGAAGATCACCACGGTCGCCACCGAGCCGTAGGTCGCGCCGAGCTGGGCGATCTGCTCGACGTAGATCGCGCACAGCCCTGAAAAGGCGAGGAAAAGCGCCGTCGCCGCCGCGCCGCCGACCAGCGCTGCGCGCCAGATCACCCGCTCGCGCGACATCGCGTAGCGGTAGATGAGGCTGATAGCGAAGATCAGCGCCGCGCTGGTCCAGGTCCACTCGCTGAACAGCCACGGCACGCCGGCCAGAGGCTTCAGGTCCAGCGTCGCGGCGATGACCCGAAAGAACACGAACGCCGCCGCCACCGCCCCGGCCAGGATCAGCGCCACCACCAGCACCACCAGCGCCATCAAGTTGAAGGCGAAGAAGCCGTGGGGATTGTCCTCGTCGTGGATGAACGACAGCCCGGCCAGCAGCGCCTTGAAGCCCCGGTGGGCCGCATAGCCGCCGATGACGAGCGCGAGCGCGCTCTGGGTCGAGATGGTCACCTCGGGCGTGCGGGCGAGGCGCGCGAGCTGGTCGGTAATCAGCGCCTGCGCCCCCGGCGGCACCACCTGGGCCAGGGTGTCCATCTGGGCGGCGACCTGGGCCGGATCGGTGAGCAGGCTGTAGACGCCGATGGCGATGGCCAGCCCCGGAAACACCGCCAGCATCACAAAGAAGGAAACGCCGCCCGTGTAGAGCATGACGTCCCGCCCCCACATCCGCGAGGCGGCCTTGCCCAAAACGCGAAGGCCCTCGCGCAGCCAGTAGAGCGGATCGTAATCGCGGGCGCGGGACTCAAGGGACATGGGGGGACCGTGCCTACCGGCGGCCCAAATGGCAACGGCGCGCCAAACCGAAGCTTGGCGCGCCGCCAGGATGACCTTGCCATCGTCCTGGTTGATGTCCACCGCTATCGAGGGACGGGAGAGTCGCGGTGGCCATCCACGGGCGCAATTTGCGGCCCGGCCAGTGAACCGCACCTGAACGGATCGAGGCCTTTTCTAGAGCGCTCCAGTTCCTTTCAGCGCCTCAATCTCCCCGGCGTTGAAGCCCCATTCGGCCAGCGCGGCATCGTTGTGGGCGCCGATGCCCGGCGGCGGACCTTGGATCTCGCCCGGCGTGGCTGAGAAGCGCGGCGCCGGCGCCGGCTGGGTGACGCCGGCCACCTCGACAAAGGTCTGCCGGGCGGCGTTGTGGGCGTGCCTGGGCGCTTCATCCAGCGTCAGCACCGGGGCGAAGCAGACGTCGCTGGCCTCCATCAGCTCGCACCATTCGGCTTGCGTCTTGGCGGCGATCACGGCGGCCAGCTTTTCACGCAAGGACGGCCAGTGATCGCGCGACATCTGGTTGCTGAACTCAGGGTCTGTAATTCCAGTCTTTTCAAGCAGTAGCGCGTAGAACTGCGGCTCGATGGACCCGATCGACACCCACTTGCCGTCGGAGCACTGGTAGGTGTCGTAGAAGTGGGCGCCGCCGTCGAGCAGGTTGGAGCGCCGCTCGTCCTTCCACATGCCCATCGCCTTGAAGCCGTAGAACATAGCCATCAGCGAGGCCGCGCCGTCGCTCATGGCGCAGTCGATCACCTGGCCCTGCCCAGTCTGGCGGGCGCTGATCACCCCGGCCAGCAGCCCGAACGCCAGATAGAGCGCCCCGCCCCCGAAATCGCCGACCAGGTTCAGCGGCGGCACCGGCTTGTCACCGGTGCCAATGGCGTGCAGCGCGCCGGTGATGGCGATGTAGTTCATGTCATGGCCGGCCGCCTTAGCGTAGGGCCCGGTCTGCCCCCAGCCGGTCATGCGGCCGTAGACGAGCTTCGGGTTACGGGCGAGCGCCACGTCGGGCCCGAGCCCCAGCCGCTCCATCACCCCCGGCCGGAAGCCCTCGAACACCGCGTCGGCGCTCTCCATCAGCTTCAGGCAGGCCTCAACCGCGGCCGGCTGCTTCAGGTCCAGCGCCACCGAGCGGCGGCCCCGCGCGGTGATGTCGGCAGGCGACGACCTCCCCTGCCCCTTGCGGTCGATGCGCACCACGTCGGCGCCCAGGTCCGACAGCAGCATGCCGCAGAACGGCCCCGGGCCGATCCCGGCGAACTCCAGCACCTTCAGTCCCGACAGCGGTCCCTTACCCATCACGCGCTCCTCTTCGTTACGAACAGCTAGCCGCCATGACGTTCGGTCAGGCAAGACGCGCGGGGTCGCTTACGGACTGCTAAGGTGGTCTGTGCGATTCCCTCTTCGGGACATGACCTCGTGGGCAGCGAACGATTGACGACCGAGCCGCGTATCCTGATCGTCACGCGTGACGAGTTCCTGATCGGCCCGCTGGCGGAGGGCATGGAAAAGCTCGGCTGGCCGGCGGTGATAGCACGTAGCGCGGCCGCGGCTGTCGCGGCGGTCAGCGACCGCATGATCGAAGCCGCCATCGTCGACCTGACCGGCGACGACTTCGCCGACCTGCCCCAGCGGCTGCAGGACGCCAGCGCCCCGCGCCGCCTGCCGGTAATCGCTGTCGGCGCGCCGCCCGAAGACGCCACCGGCATCGACCTGACCCTCAGCGCCCCCGTCCACCCGGCCCAGGCCGTATTGCGGCTGGAGTCGCTGGTGCGGATGGCGATCGCCGAGGAAGAATTCGAGCTGCGCCGTCAGACCTTCGCCGAGCGCGGCAAGACGCTGGAGCTGCCGCAGGTTCCCGACACCCCCTACCGCGTGCTGGCCATCGGCGAGCCCGCGCCGCAGTTCCTGGCGCTGTCGAACGCGCTCGCCCGAACCGGCGCGGAGATGGTCGGCGCCTTCACCGCCTTCACCGCCTTCGACTACCTGCACGAGCGGCCGTTCGACGCGGTGGTGCTGTGGGCCGGCGAGAACGAGAGCGAGGCGATGTCGATCGCCGCCGGCATGCGGCGCAACACGCGCCTGTATCATGTGCCGACCATGCTCTACCTCGGCGAAGGCAGCCGGGTGACGATGTCGGAAGCCTTCCACCGCGGCGTGTCGGACATCGCCTCGCCGAAGACGCCGGAGACCGAGACGGCCCGCCGCGTCATCGAGCTGGCCCGCTGCTATCGTCGCCAGACGGCCATCCGTCAGGCGCTGGAGAAGGCCCGCAGCTCCGGCCTGATGGACGCCGCCACGGGCCTGTTCACCCGCGACCTCTTCGCCGCCCACCTCGCCCGCTTGGCCGAGGCGGCGGAGGAGCGTCACCGGCCGCTGTCGGTCTGCGTGCTGCGCGTCGCCGACAGCACCACGATAGCGGCGGCGCGAGACGGCGGCTGGCTTGACCGCGCCGTCCCGCAGATCGGCTCGATGATCGGCCGGCTGATCCGCACCGAGGACACCGCCGCCCGGCTGGGCAGCGAGGTGTTCGCGCTCGCGCTGCCCGGCACCAACGAGCGCTCCGCCCGGACCGCCGGCGAGCGTATCGCGGCGGTG
>Ga0190273_10000174_pt1 | contig 33235 bp, 38 predicted proteins | sample Popmic504IS_FD_134513 | JGI IMG/M metagenome (GOLD analysis project Ga0190273, IMG submission 134513) | Populus adjacent soil microbial communities from riparian zone of Shoshone River, Wyoming, USA - 504 IS | ecosystem: Environmental > Terrestrial > Soil > Riparian zone > Trees stand | place... | reverse complement strand
GCGATCGTCGGCGGCTTCGAGGACGTCTACGAGTTCGGCAAGTTCTTCCGCAACGAGGGGATGTCGCCCCAGCACAACCCCGAGTTCACGATGCTGGAGATGTTCGTCGGCGGCGCCGACTACAACGGCGTCATGGAGTTCATCGAGGGGCTCGTCTCCACGGTGGTCCAAGAGGTGATGGGGACGACGAAGGTGATGCGCGACGGCGTCGAGATCGACTTCGCCGCGCCCTGGCCGCGGGTGCGCCTGCGCGATGAGCTGCAGCGGGAGATCGGCCTCGACATCTACGAGGCGAGCCGCGACGAACTCGCCGAGGCGGCCGGCGACGCGGTCGGCCCCGACGACGACTGGGCCGGCGTCGTCGACACCCTGCAGGGCAAGTTCGTCGAGCCGAAGCTGATCCAGCCCACCTACATCATCGACCTGCCGATCGACATCTGGCCGCTGGTCAAGGTCCACCCGGAGAGCGACCGCGTCTGCGAGGCCTTCGACGGCATCGTCGCCGGGATGGAGATCGTCGGCGGCGGCACCGACCTCAACGACCCGATCGAGCAGCGCGAGCGCTTCGTCAAACAGCGCCAGCGCCAGGAGACGGGCGCCGAGCCCGACCCGCACCCCAACGACGAAGAGTTCGTGCGCGCCCTCGAATACGGAATGCCGCCGGCGAGCGGCTGCGGCCTCGGCATCGACCGCCTGCTGATGATCATGACCGGCGCGAAGACCCTGCGAGACGTGATCATCTACCCCGCGATGCGGGAGCTGAAGGCGTAGGGAACGCCGCCGGGGCCTAAGACCCCGCCAGCGCCCCTTCGAGGTTGGCGAAGCATTTGCTCCAGCCGTCTTCGTGGTCGCGGACCGCCTCCCGGTCCAGCAGGCCGCTGTGGGTCATCCGCACGGTGGTCACGCCCTCGGCCTCCTCGAAGTCGAGCTCGATCAGCGTCTCCCGGTCGTCTCGGTCCCAGGTCCAGGTGAAGGCCAGGCGAGTGGGCGGGTCGATCTCGGTGTAGTGACCGCCGCCGCCGTACTCGGCGTCTTTGCCGGGGTCGCGCATGACCACCCGGACGGTGCCGCCGACGCGGAGGTCGACCTGCGCCTCCGGGGTCTCCCAGTCGTGTCCGGCGTGGAACCAGCGCCGCAGCACCTCCTCGCTGGTCCAGGCCTCGAAGACGGCCTCGGCGGGAGCCTGGAAGGTGCGCTGGATCCGCAGCGTCTCGCCGCTCATCGCTCCCGCTCCGCTCGCTGCCGCAGGCCCATCGCGACCCATGCTCTCACCGCCAGCAGGCCGGCGCCGGGGCCGGCCACCATCGGCAGCAGCTCCTCCAGGGGCACCCCGGCGACGTGGGCGAGCGGGATCACGTGCTGCTCGCGCCGCGCTGGGAGGCGGTCTGGTCGGAGAGGGCGTGCTCGAAGGCGGTGGCGTCGCCGTATTCGTCATGGCGGTTCCACCAGACGTAGGCCTGGGTCTGCGGGTAGCCCTCCGGCGAGTCCTCCCAGATCTCCTGCCGCCCGAGCGCGGTGATGTCGAGGTAGGACCAGACGCTGCCGAGCGCCTCGTCGCCGCGCTTGTCGACGAAGTAGGTGCGGAAGACCCGGTCCTCGTCGTCGCGGTAGAAGGCGTTGGTGCCGTGCCATTCGTCGACCCCGAAGTCGGCGTCGAAGCCGTCGGTGATCGTGTACCAGGGCATCTCCCAACCCATCCGCTCCTTCAGACGGGCGATCTCGGGCTGGGGGGCGCGAGAGACATGGGCGAGGGTGGTGTCGCGGGCGCCCAGGTGGGCGAGGTGGGCGACTTCGTCGGCCATGAACGAGCAGCCCCGGCAGCCGGCGTCGGGCCAGCCGTCGACGCCGGGCTCGAAGAAGAAGCGGTAGAGGATCAGCTGGCGGCGGCCCTCGAAGAGGTCGAGCAGGCTGACCGGCCCGTCCGGGCCCTCGAAGCGGTAGTCCTTCTCCACCGCCATCCGCGGCATCCGCCGGCGCTCGGCGGCGAGCGCGTCGCGGGCGCGGGTCAGCTCCTTCTCTTTCACCAGCAACTCCTCGCGGGCGGCGTCCCACTCCTGGGGCGATACGACCGGCGGCATCTTCATCTCTGCTCCTTCTCGTTGAGGTACTCGTCGACGACGTCGAACATCCGGGTCCAGACGGCGCGCTGGCGCTCCATCCACTCGGCCGCCTCCTCGAGCCGCCGCGGTTCGAGCGAGAGGCGGTGCGTGCGGCCCTCGATCACGCGGCTGACGACGCCCGTCTCCTCCAGGACCTTCAGGTGCTTGGAGAGGGCGGGCTTGGAGACGTCGAAGCCGCGGGTCACTTCGCCGACGGTCGCCGGGCCGGCGGCAAGCCGTTCGACGATCTCGCGGCGGATCGGGTGGGCGAGGGCGCGGAATGGATCGTTAACCATTTGGTTAACAGTAGCGCACGAGCTGTACCGGCGAGCTCATGAGCCTGCCGTCGCTCAGGACGGTGGCGCTGGTGATGACGTAGGTCAGCGGCGCGATCTGCTCCATGCTCCTGCGAGGAGCAGACAGCCTGCGACGAGAAAGAGCGTGGCAAGGGCGTAGCCGAGGTTGGATGGGTCCTTTTCGGAGAGGACGGCGAGGAACTGCCCCGCGCCCGCACCGGCGAGCACGCCGCCCAGCGCCGATACGCCCTGGATGACTCTCGATTCAGAGCCGGACTGAAGCGCCACCCGGGCATCATCGATGTGGCGGGCTGAAACGATGTCGAGACCTCCCCTCTTCGCCACCCTCACGGCCTCGACCCCCAGGTCTTCCAGGAACTCGGCGTGGGCATCCAGCAGGGCGGCACGTGCCTCGTCGCTCAGGTCCCTGGGGCCGTTGGCATCGAACTCCTTCTCGATTCGGTCGAGCGCTCGTTTGAGGGCTGAATCCTCGGGTTGCTCTGGCGTGGTCTGGGTGGTGGAATCCTCCTCGAAGACGGCCACGATCAACCCTCGTCGCCGGCCGCAGCCGCCCTCGGTGAGAAGCAGCGAATGATCTCGCGGTCCCGCGCCAGGCTCTCTCCGAGAGAGGAGAAGACGGGAGGAGCCGGCCCGCTCTCCGTGCTCGAGTCCTGCCGCCTCAGTTTCGAAAGGACGTAGGTGGCGAAGACGATGAGCGCCGGCGCGATCGCCGGGCCTGCCGCCACACTGGCGGCCAAGCCTGCGACGGTGGCTGCCGCGGTCAAGGAGCCAAGCGTTCCCAGGGCAAGGTCTTTCGCCAACTGCTCCCGACTCTCATGGCGCTCGAAACGATCGTGCTCGAGGGCCAGCCGCCGTTCCAGATCCTTTCCGAGATCCTTCGACAGCAGGTAGGCATGCTGCGCGTAGAGGTCGGGATACAACAGGGAAGCACGCTGCAGGTCAGGCGGCGAAGAGTCTTCGTCTGGACCTTTCGAACGCTCAGGCATGCTCAAAACCTAACGGGCGAGGCTGCGGGCGGCAATCGGCTCAAGGCACTAATGCCTACACAGAGCGCAAGAGGCCGCCGTCGATCGGGATGACGGTGCCGGTGACGTAGGCGGCGCGCTCAGAGCAGAGGAAGGCGACGAGGTCGCCGTACTCCTCGACGCTGCCGAGCCGCCCGGCGGGCACTTCCTCCCGGGCGGCCGCTTCCACCTGCTCCATCGAGCCGCCGAGCTCGGCCATGCGGTCGGTGGCGAAGCGGCCGGTGGCGACGGTGTTGACGGTGATCCCGTCGCCGGCGACCTCGCGCGCGAGCGTCTTGAAGAAGCCGACCGTGGCCATGCGATGGGCGTTGGAGAGGTTGAGGGCGGGGTTGGCCTCGATCGTCGTCGTCGAGCCGACGTTGACGATGCGGCCCCAGCCCTCGCCGCGCATGCCGGGGACGACGGCGCCGGCGAGCACCCGCGGCGCCAGCACCAGTGAGCGATAGGCCTCCTCCCATTCCTCGAAGCCATGGTCGAGCGCGCCGCCCGGTGGCGGCCCGCCGGTATTCGTCACAAGAATGTCCACCGACCCCAGCGCCTCCGCCACCTCGAGCGGCAGCCGTGCCAAGCGCTCCAAGTCGGCGGTGTCGGCCTCGAAGGTCTCCGCCGCCCCAACCTCCGCAGCGGCCGCCAGCAGCCGCTCCCGCGACCGACTGGCCAGAGCCACCTGCGCCCCTTCCCGAGCCAGAGCCCCAGCGACCCCAAGCCCAATTCCCCTGCTAGCGCCCATCACCAGAGCCACCCGCCCCTTCAGCCCGAGATCCATGCCCAGACCCTAGCTCCAGCCGCGACGCTCAAACCCCCCTGCGCGGGTAACCTTCCAGAAGAGCGCCCGTAGCTCAGTGGTCAACGGGTCCTTTCGGGGGCCCAAAGAGCGTCGGTCTTTCAAGCCGAAGGTCGCGGGTTCGACTCCCGTCGGGCGCATTCCTTGGTGTTTTGCTTTGCACCGCGCGTTGCCAGGTGCAAAGCCAAGTTTTCGGCCTAGCGGCGCATGGGCGTTCCGGCGGCAGCTTGGCGATTCCGCGCGGTTCCGGGGCGCCTTGGTCTCATCCTGGTCTCATGCCTTATGGCCCAGAGCGCTTCTGGGCGGTTCGTTGGGAGAGATAGGTAATCAACCCAACGAGGGCATACTGGAGTTCTTCGAGGCGCTCCACGGCTTCCTCTATCGAGACTCCGTACTCACCTCTCAGCTTGCCCTCAAGCAAATCACCCTGGCGGTTGATGCGATCAATCGTTTCCTTTGCCGCTTCGTCTTGCCGCCCCTGGCGGATCGAGACGAAGAGGGTTAGGCCCAAGCCGAAGAGGAACACGACGCCGATGAGGGTCGAGATGATGGAAATGAGGCCGGCTAGGTCGCTATGGGATTGCACAGCAGCGATCTCACCGCCGCCGAAGGAGGCAAGTACGTAACGGCCAAAATCAATCAACGAAGGTGGGTCCGTGTAGGTGAACGCTGAGTCATCGGCCTTAAAGAGCGCGTAGTTGACAAGCGAAAGGGTGGCCAAGGTCTGCACGAAGAGACCGAGGTAGCTCGCGAAGTTGAAGAGGATCGAAAAGGTGCTGCGTCGGTATTGGTCGAGCTGGTAGGCCCAGAAGCCAAGCACTCGGTGCGCGAGTACGGCATTGGCGAGCGTCGACGTAAACGTCTGCTGCTGCTGGGCGTTGAAGATCTCCACGTCCTCGCTCTGTAGCTCCTCGCTAAGCGCGACAATTCCCTCCATGCGGTCGCCCTCCACTACCCGCTCGATCGTCGTCGCTTGAAAGCTCAAAAATCGGGCGGGGCGGATCGAGAAGCGGATCGTTCGCCAGAAGGAAACGATTAAGACGGACAAGAGGGCCAGCATGCTCACGACTAGGAGCGCATCCCAATCGGTGGCGAGGATGAACACAGCAGCGAAAACCCAGGTAGCGGTGGCGACCGCGACATAGCGAAAACTGCCGAATACATCAACGACCACGTTTGCGACGGCGAAGAACGTGATCCAGCTGCGGGTCTTGATCAGAGTCTTGGGGATCTTCCACAGCAACACCACCAGAGGAAAAGCCAGGACGTAGAGGACGATCGCTTGTGGCTTCAGCCGTTTGCCAACTAGGGCCGCTCCAGCAAGTAGCGCAAGAAAGATCAGTACGCGGTAGTTGCCAAGAGATTCGGCTCCGGGAGAAATCAGACCCAGCAAAGCGCGGTCGACATTGAAAACGAAGACCTGGAGAAAGGCGTAGATCCAGAAGACGCTGGCAAATAGATCTACAAAGGGCCGGACCCTTTCCCATTGCACGAGCCAGTCTTTGCCCTCGACTTTGGGCGCGGCAATCCCATTGCTCGTGTCGCTCTCCTCAATGAGGTCGTAGTTGACCTTCGACCAAATGTCTCTTGCCATCGGCTGGCTCCTCCCCGTTCACCGTCGAATTCGCGACCCTAGCGAGGCGAGACTGCCGAGCCCGAGACGCCTCTTATCTATGCCTTTCGGAGACCCTGGCTAGCTCGGCGATCGAGACATCTAGGGCCTAGGCAATGTCTTCAACTGCGCCCCAGGATGGATTGGCATGGCCACGTTCGATCATCGAGAGATGCCCTACGGTGATCTCTGCCTCTTGTGCCAGCGATTCCCCCACCTGGAATCGCGACAAAGGCACCTTCAAGCGGAAGGCCGACGTGCAGAAGCCATCGACGAGGCGTACGGCCCTTCGGGTAGGCCGGACACCCTCGGCGACTTTGCCGCCACTTGGACCGAGCGCCACCCACGATCCAAGCGCACCAACGCAACGAACGACCACCGCATCAGCCGCGTGGCCGACGTGGAGATAAAGGGCATCCCCTTGAAGGACTGGCCGCTCCGCGAGCTGCGCCGGCGCCACACCTCGCCCTGGTCGACCACATGCTGAGGACCGAAGGTCGAGCGACCACTGGTGCCGTCGGCATCCTCCGCGCCCGCTCTCAGCGATGGCCGAGGACGCGATCACCGACGAAGTCTGCGACCAAAACCCCTTCAAGGGCATCCGCATCCGAGCGAACGACCCAAGGGCGAAGAAGAAGCCGAGGCCGATCCGCGTCTTTCACCTTCGAGGAGATGCACCGCTTCGCGAAGGCGGCCGGCCGCTACGAGGCGATGGTCCGAGTCTTCACCGACTGCGGCCAGAGATTGGGGGAGGTGCTGCCGCTGCGCCGCGAAGACTTCGACGGCGAGACCCTCCAAGTTCGCCGCACCGCCCACGAGGGCCAGATCCTCGAGGGAACGAAGACCGACCACGGCGAGCCCGACGCCGGTCGCGTCGTCCCCGTCCCCGCAACCCTCGCCTGGATGCTCGAAGCCCAGATCAACCTCAACGGCCTCGACTGCCAGCTCCTCTTTCCGACCCCTCGCGGCCGCCTCTGGCGCGAGCGCACCTTCTACCGCGACGTGTGGAAGCCGACCCAAGAAGCCTCGGGTCTAGACATCCGTCCCCACCAGTGCCGCCACAGCTTTGTGACGTACCTGCGCGCTGCCGAGGTTAATGACGCCGACTTAGCTGCGATTACCGGCCATCGAGTTGAGACGATGCTGGCCCATTACACCCATGCTGTCGGCGAAGCCTTTGCAGAAGTACGCGAGGTAATCGGCTAAAGGTCACGTAGCGCCCAAGAGGCGAGGGAAGATTCCGTCGCCAGAAGACCCTCGCAATGACGTAAATTCGGGCAACCTAGAGAACCCTGTCGACAATCCCTTGGCCGTACCGATATACAGATATCCTGATGCCAGGAGCACAAATCGACCTGCGAGCTGCCTTCAACGCGGTTTCTGACGTAATCGAGAACCGCCCAGCGCCCTTGCGCGAGTTCGACCAGATCTACATGAAGGCCGGAGATATGGTGATGCAGGCAGAGCAGGTTGCCCGTTGGGCTAAAGACAAAAATCTAGCCTTCATAGGTGACGGAGACGCAATTAGCATTTGCACCGCCTACCTGCATCACGAGGGGATCTTCGAATATGGACCAGCCAAGGTCACCGTTTTCGACTTTGATCAACGGATCTGCAATGCGGTCGAGCGATTCGCTGATGCTGCGCGTTTGAGTCATCTAACGTCGGTTCTTTACAACTGCCTTGATCCGTTTCCGGGACCCACTGACTTTGATTGCTTCTACACCAACCCGCCGTGGGGGGCAAGCAACCAGGGCGAGAGCGTGAATGCCTTTATCCAACGGGGGATGGAGGCAACCCAGTACGCTGGGGAGGGCACCGTCGTTATCGCTGACGACCCTGAGCTCACTTGGCCGAAAGAGGTGCTGTCGAAGGTTCAATCCTTTGCAGGCGATGCCAGCTATTACATCCAACGTATGGCCCCGTACCTGCACACTTATCACCTCGACGACGACCCCGACCTGCATTCCTGCAACCTCTTCTTGGCGCCTATTGCACCACAGCGGCGACCGACTGAAAGCCTTCCAATCTCTGACCCCGACCGCCTTGAGCATTTCTATGGTCGCGATAAGACGCCGCGGGTCAGGTATGTACTGGAGCGCGATAGGCTCGATTATGGGAAGGCGCATGAATCCGAGTACGAACTCGAGTTACTGGAGGGTCCGAAGTGAACGAGATCATCAGCCCCGGCGAGGACATCCTCTTTATGAAGGTAGGTACCCATGCGGCCGAGCCGCTGGAGAAAATCATCGAGCGAAAGCAGGCCGAGATTGACGGTGCGGGATATGCCCTTTGGGGTTATGGCGGCAACACCTGTCATCCCTTAACCATGGTCCAGCCCTTCGCCCGCGCTGCGATCGAGCGCGGCAATCAGATTCATCTATGCATGGAAGAAATGGAGTCGAATCACTTCGCTGTCTCGGAGCGTGCAACGCAGTTCTCTGAGGATGGAATTGATTGGCTCGAGATCCCGCCCGAGATCCACGTAATCGGCTCGCGGTATGCGCTCGCAATCAGAGGCTTGGAGCAGCGTTCTCTGGAGCTGCCTCTAGCCCAGACTGAGGTTGCGATTGGTAATAGCAAGGGCCGTCGAGGAGATCGCTATATCAAGGGTCGTGTCGATAAGGCATGTCTTGAGGTGGTCGAACCTGCCGAAACGGGCGACGATTCCGGGCCAGTGGTTGAGATTGGCTTGGTGGCTCAACTAGTAGAGCCTTACGCCGTCATCGTCCGCAACTAAGGTTCTAGGGTAAGAACTTCCGGGGCGCTCTCCCGTATGGCGTCGATGTATTGCTTGAGCGCATCGAGGGCGGTCTCGCGTTGCGTTGGAGAATTGCCGAAACAGCCGAAGCAGACGCTCAAAGACTTATCGACCTCAGGCTCGCCGCAGATTGCTGCTGAGCACGCACCAAAACCCTCGGGTTCTGTTGCCGCACGCAAAGTGATTTGCTCCAGACAGCGCACCCGTTGCCGGAGTGGCTGGAGCCAGTTGAGTTGAGGGCGCAACTTCTCAAGCGCAGAGATCGCTCGCTTATCTCCGGTTTCTAGGAGGTCTACGCCACGATTGAGCACTATCGCTGCCAGCTGGCTCTCGCCGGCGTCCAGTGCCAAGCCGAGCCTCTGGCCGGAGAGCTCCAACTCGGCAGCGAGCGCGATCTCCACCTCGTTTGGCTCCACCTCCTGGCAGCGAGTGAGCAGTGCCGCGAGGCGGTCTTGGGCCCCAGTAGGTCCACCGCGCAATCCGTGGCGTTGGATTCGATCGGTGACGACGTACCGTGCGGCACCGAGGATCCCGAGGACAGCCTCGTGGCTCTGGGGCCAGAACTCGTCCTCCAGTCCGTAGCTAACCGCCTTCAGGATCAAGTCGTTATCGACCGCAGCATTCATTGCTCGAAACGCCTACTTAAGCGGGGCGCCAAGGACTCCATGCAGAAAATGGGCTGAGTCAGCCGGTACTTCCTCAAGGCTGAGCTGGGACATAGCAACTCGATTGACCTGCTCCCAAACAGGTGCAGCTTGCCGGTAGATTGCCTTTAGTGCGCCGTTTGCGGTTCGCCAGTCTTCGGTCGAGAAGCCAAAACAAAGGGCAAGAGTTCCTGGCTCGATCTGCAACTGCTCAGCCTCTTGGAGAGCGACATTCGCCAGTCCCGAGGGACTGGCCGCAGCACTCGCCTCTGCAGCACGGACTTCAAGATCTGGCCGCCCGGTAAGTAAGTCGAGCGCGAAACGATCGGCTGCGCTCTCTTCGGCGTCCTCGACCCGCAAGCTTTCATCTTCACGCTCAAAGTCAACTATCGTCTCGCCGGCGTTGAGGTGGCCAAGGCCGATATGACCTAGCTCATGCGCTAGATAAAAAGCGATAGGCGCTGGATATTCGGCGTCCCGGGCGAGCAGCACCGCCCATCGATCTCCAACCCGGACAGTCATTGCCGACATTCGTTTTTGTGGCCAAGGGAATACCCGCAGGTGAATTACTGCGATGCCGATCCCCCAGCAGAGCGCCAAAAGGCTACTAAGGTCGACGTATGGCCTTCCGCTGGCGAGGATTGCCTCGCGCAGCACTGGTGCTTGCAGCGGACCAACCTCTGCGTCATGTGGCGTTGCTGCCAAAACGGTTGCAGCGACCGCGCGGCCAAATGCGCTGATCCCCGATCGCTCGATCTCAGTTTGGTTGGAGAGATGCTTGAAGCGGACCTCCTCATCACCCCAGAGAAAGCGTGGCTCATCATCCGCGCCAAGGAGCGAACGAGGGTCCAGCCCTAGCCTTCTCGAGATGCCAAAGCGAAGCTCGGCTTGAGCAGAGGCGCTGTCCTCCGCCTGTTCGCTCCACCACGCTGGCCAGACGGCATCAATCGCGTCATTGCTAAGACCAAGCGCTGTCAGACGCTCTTTCAGATCTTTGCTCTCACTCATCACCGCGCTCCTTCGAAGTTCCCCGCCAAAGATCTTGTGAGGCCCTGATCAGAGTGGCGAGCGCCTCGGCATGTTCAGGTGAACCGTCCCAGATTTCGACCAAAGCATTGCGAGCGGGCTCAGGTAGGGCCGCCGCCTTGCGGCGCATCTGAATATAACTGCATAAACGTTCGTACTCCTTGCTGCGGCGTAGCGGCACCCGCCTACGCGCTCTTGAGACCGTAGGTTGGCTGACATTTGCCTTTTCGGCAAGAGAGGATTGAGTCAGCCCGCTCTTTAGAAGAGCCTCTATCTCCGCTGGAACGTCCACGTCATTCTCTAGTATGCAGATAAGAATGAGTTCCGCCCAGGATCGGCTCCCTTCCGCCTTCTGTTGGACGCGCTTCGGAACCGAGGCGGGAGAGACGATCGATGCGATCCTCTCTCGCAAGGAGCGTGAGCGCCGCGCCAATGGGGGCGTCTTCTTTTGGGGTATCGGCAACTCAGTTGCCCCTGGGCTACATGAGTTGTTGAACCGCTGTGAGCGCCCTCAAGTTCTCTTCAGCCCAATCAAAGGCCCCCCCCGCATTGCTGACGTCGCGCCCCCCGCGGTGGTTGACTGGAGGGGGGGTAAAACTCTAGGAGGAGAGGACTTCGATCTTCCTGCGGGAGCCCGGGTAACGAGCCGAGCATCTGGCCGCCGGCCTGGTGGCCACTATGCGTTGGTTTGCTCGACCGAACGACCTCTCGTGATCGCTGACTTGGGCGACCTTGACTTCCTCGCCTTGCGTAATCTGGTTAGCGGCAATCCCCTAGGTGTCTCCCAGGTCACGGCAGTAGTGAGTCGTGGAGAGAGTGATGCAGGTGCCGAGTTGAGTTACCCAGTCGCCCTTCGAGCCGCCCTTGTCTGGCCCTACTTCGTGCGTCTAACTACACCGCGTGGAGCCGCGGAGCCGTTGCAAATGGCTTCTACCTAGCTAGGCTAGGTGGGGTTGACGGTCAGTATCTTCACTCATGTTGGCCATGTGCTGCGGCCGGAATTTCGAATGCTCCTGCGGCAATCTCATGAAGCCGCTCCTCGTCCGAATATGAGAATTGCCACACATAGCTGTAACTACCTGGCTCAGCAGTGTCGGCACCAACGAAGTTATCTGGATAGCAAAATGCGGCGTTGAGCGTGGTGTCCCGGCGGGAAGCAACTGCAGTATTCCCGCTGGAGTCAGTCACCTTGCAAAGGAGCGCGTTAGCTCTCTTCTCGGCTTGGAGGTGAAGCAGCCGGGGTTGCCACGCCACGCGTAGTAGCGCACTACCCTCGCCAGGTTCGACCGTAGCGATCCAGCCCGGATTAAGAACCGGCTCCGACCACACGATATTGGTTTCAGGCGTGGTGTGGTGAGAAGGACTACTCCAAACAACTCGACTCCCCGGAATTTCGCCATGGAAGAAGCGCTGAGCGGAGTCATTCCAATCGGTACTGAAAAGCGTCTCGCCAGGCTCGATGTCAGAGAAGAATCTATGGAACACTTTTGGATCGGTTGCCGCTGCCGTCTCCGCGCGAACAACGTCATCGCGCTCGTCCTCGTTGAATTCGATGCCCAAGGCCTCCGCCGCTTTCGCCATAAAAAGTTGTAGCCCATAAATCCAAAGCGATTGCCCCGCCTTCTCACGCATCTCCTCAATCAGCTGTGGCTGGGGGCCGACTACCTTGTTGTGGCGGATCCACCACCAGTCGGGCTTTCGCTCCTCGGTGACGAATATCACCGGCTTCTGCTCAGCATCAGCCTTAGCAATGACGTCGAACCAAATCGCGAGATCCCCATAGCGATCAGGCTCCGGCTTCTTTTTGTCGCCCCAGCCAGGCGGTACTTTCTGCTCGTAGCGTTTGCTTCCCTCTTTAGCCAGGCCAGCAAGATCCCGGGGTTTGCCGATATGACCGGCGAGTAATGGCTCAAGAGCATCACGTACGACGTCGCTGCCGAGCGGATCCTCGCTTGACAGCGGATCGGGATGGCCCTCTCGAAGGGTCTCAAGGTGAGTCTGGACAGGCGACAGCGCATCTGCAATCCGAGTTTCGAGATCTTTGCGATCAAGTCGTGGGTGCTCACGCAGACCTTCTCCAACGCTCGTCGCAAAGCTATTAATGGCTTTTTCGACCTGGGCATACGTCGCTATCTGGTCATCTATGACGGTGAGGCGATTCCGTTGAAACTCGACCCCCACTTGATAGGGGATGAAGAGCCTGTCCTTCAGTCTCTCGAGGACTTCGAGCAATTTGCTGCGAGTCGTCTCTGGGAGGCGGTAAAGGGTCAGGAGCACATTGGTGTCTGGCACGATCAGCGCTGACTCCCAAAGCGCTTCAAATTCGGCCTCGGATGGTCTGTAGTGCCCAGGGAAGCTCTCCCGCATGGGATGAGGTTTTAGCAGCATTAGGGCTGACGTGGACCGCCCTGTTGTGCGACGACTGGGCCGATGGCGATGATCTGCAAGGGTGTGGACCTATGACGCTGGCAGCTACTTGGTGTAGTTACGAGCCCCCTGCTCCCCCGCGGCTATGGATGGCCAGCGATAGCCGAATCAGCGACGACGAAGCCCCTCTAATCGATCAAGGCTTGAAGCTCTTTGAGGTACCGATCATCTGTCGGGCACCCGGCCCCACTGGGTTTTTCGACCAGATCGTGTTTGAAAGTGCAATCGGCCTCGTCGCAGCAGGTGGATCTCTGGTCTTCCAGCACGTCTACGGGAGCCTTGTTCCACTGCTCGCCAACCTGATCCGCCCTGTGCCTGTCGTTCCATCAACCTCACAGCTAGCCAGCTTCGTTGGGAGGGTGATGACGATCTACGTTCGCTCACTCGGCCATCGTCGTCATGACGCGGGCCGCGTAATGATTATCGTCGGCGGTGAATCGCTAACCGGGCAGGCCAGTGCTTACAAACTCATTCCGCAAGTGGATACGCAAGACCTCCTAGAGTTTGTGCCCATGCAGCTTGAGTTGGCAGACGGAGTGGTCCATTTCATCGGTGATCGCACCGATGAGGCCCAATCGATGTATCGGGATATCGCGATGCGTGACGAGCCCGGTGCTTCTCGGCAACGCGCAGCCTTGAACGTAATTCGTAACTTCATAGACGATCCGGAGATACCCTCCGTTGGCGGAGAGGTCCAGATTGGGTATTCGGCCGGCGGCCGATTCCGGAGGGTTGCGTCGGTAGTTCCTGGAACGGAACCGCCACCTTCACGTTCGCGTTATTTGTTGAATTCGATCGATCTTGAGGAACTCGGGTCGGTAGGCGATTGTGCTCTCGGTATCGACGCTGTGGCAATCGTGTAGCTGGCTTCCAATGACGATGCCAGGCGGCCGTCCAAGCACCCACCTGCGAGTCTCATATCGGCCTCATCGCCGCCGCAAACCGCTCCAATAAGCCGCCGCCTGCCGTCCTTTCAAGCCATATCTCAAGGTCGGTGGAGGCCTTCCGCTCAGTTAGGTGTTGGCATATCGCCGAATCAACCCGGCGCTGGCTTACGCACGGTCACGACGCCTCTCCCGACCTCTGTCCGGCGAGGGCCTCGTCGAGGCTTGGATGAATTGCGATCGCCTCCGGCAGGCCGACGATCATGAGCAGGCGGTTGAGCTGGGAGGACTCGGGGATTACGAGGGTCAGCTTCGCGCGCCGGTGGTCGAGGCGGTCGCTGAAGCGCAGGAGCATGTCGATGCCGGCGCTGTCGAGGTAGCGGGTGCGGCTGAGATCGATGACCAGGTTCAGGGCGTCCGGGCCGAGTGACTCGGCCAGCTCTCGCTGTACGGCGGCGGCGTTGGCGGCGTCCAGGTCACCCTTGAGATGCGCGATCACCATCCCGTCGATCTGCTCGAAATCTATTTGGCTCATGAGCGGTCGGCGAGCCTCTTCGTCAGTTTGACGACGGTTCCATCCTCGTCGCTGCTGATCTCGACGTCATCGACGAGCTTGCGCATGATCGACAGCCCTCTGCCCCCGCCCGGCGGCCGAGCGGTGCGCCAGCGGCCATGGTCGCGGACGGTCACCGTGACCTCGTCGGCCCCCTGCTCGCAGGAGACGGTGAAGTCGGATTCACTGCCGCCGTAGGCATGCTCGATCGCGTTCGCGGCGGCCTCGGAAGCCGAAAGGGTGACGTCGAACTGCTCGTCTTCGTTGGCGCCCGCCGCCTCGAGCCAGCGGCCAAGCGTGCTGCGCAGCCCGGCGAGCACGCCGGCGCGCGCGGGCAGGATCATCTCGAGAGGACCTCCGAGCGGGAGGGTCTCGATGGCCAGCAGAGCAACGTCGTCCTCGAGCGGCATTTCGTCGAGGAGCGCGTGGTACACGTCGTCGGCCAGGTTGGTCTTGGGGTGCCTGGCGGCTGCTGCTGCCGCGTCCGCCAGCCGCTGGAAGCCGATGTCGATCGACTCGCCGCGCCGCTCGATCAGCCCGTCGGTGTAGAGCAGCAGCCGGCTGCCGGCGGGAAATGGATAGTGGAAGGCTTCGTACTCGTTGCCGGCGCGCACGCCGACCGGCAGGCCGGCCTTCTGCTCGAGGAGCCGAGGGTCACCGTTCGGGTCGACGACCAGGGGCGGCAGGTGCCCGGCGACGACCGCCTCCAGCTCTTCGGCATCGGGGTCGAACGCGAGGAGCGAGAGCGTGGCTCCGCGGTTGCGGCCCATGGAGACGAGCAGGTCGTTCAGCATCGAGACGACCTCCGCGAGCTTGTGCCCCTGCATCACGTAGGCGCGGACCGCCGTGCGGATCTCGGCCATCACCGATGCGGCCAGCACGCCGCGGCCGACCACGTCACCGACGACGAACCCGAGCCGTCCGTCGGTGAGCTGGAAGACGTCATACCAATCGCCGCCGATCTTGATGCCGGTTCCGGCCGGCAGGTACTTGGCGCTGAAGCGCATCCCCGGTATCTCCGGCAGCGCCTCGGGCAGGAGGGTCCGCTGCATGATCGCGGTCACCGCGCGCGTCTCCGAGATGCGGGCGTCGTCGATGGCCAGCGCGGCGCGGTCGGCGGCAAGCTGCATCAGCGCCACGTCGTCCTCGTCGAAGTCCCGGAGGACGAGCGTGCCGATGTGCATGACGCCGATGACGCGGCCTTCGGCCTGGAGCGGGACGCCGAGCATCGAGCGAATGCCCTTCTGGCGGAGGATCGGATTGACGACGTCGGCGTGTTCGAGGTCGATGATGATCGGCCTCGCCTCGGCGGCGACGCGCCCTGCGAAGCCGCGGGCGAGCGGCACCTGAACGCCCTGACGGACCTCCTCCTCGAGGCCGCGCGCGGCGCGGGCGAGAAGGACCCCGCGGTCCTCGTCGAGCAGCAGGACCGCCGCGGTGTCGACTTCAAGCGCGTCGCGGATCCGCTCCAGCAGCTCCGACAGCATGTCCTCGAGGGACATGTAGCCGAGGCCGGAGTCGGTGATGCTGAGGAGATGGTCGCGCCGGCTCTCGGAGATGCTCGAGCCGGCCCCCTGTTGTGCCTCCATCAGAGCCCTATACCCAGACGGAAACATTTCCCACGCCCGCCGCGAGCCGACGGCGTACTCGCCTCCCTCAGGACCGCGGCTCGGCCTCCTCGACCAACCTCGCGACTTCCACCCGTGAGCTGACATCGAGCTTGCGGAAGATGTTGCGGAGGTGGCTCTCGACGGTCTTTTCGCTGAGGAACAGCTCGGCGGCGATCTCGGCGTTCGTCAGTCTTTTGACGAGGAGCTGGGCGACTTCTCGCTCTCTGCCGCTGAGGGATTCAAGGCCGGTGTCTTCGGCGGCGGGACGGCTGCGGCGGGAGGGGCGGTGGCCGAGGCGGCCGAGCTCCTGCTCGACCCGGTCGCGGGGGCGGGGGGCGCTGCACTGGTCGAACTCCTCCGCGGCGAGGGTGAACTGCTCGATCGCTCCCTGTTCGTCGCCGCCGGCGAGGAGGGCCCGGCCGGCGAGCTCGCGCGAGAGCGCGCGGTCGAGGCGGGCTTGCAGCCGGCCGGCGGCCTCTGCTGAGGCCAGGGCTAGCTCGGCCGCGGCGGCGTGCTCCTCTCTCGCCAGCAGCACCTCCGCCCTCGCCCGGTCGGCCCACGCCTGCGCCATCGGCAGCCCCGTCTCCGTCGCCGCCTGGTTGGCATGGCGCTGACCCTCGTCTGCGAGATCGAGGCGGCCGGCGGCGACGGCCGCCCGCGTGAACTCCATCGCGGCGTGGGCGCGCCAGCCGCCGGGGATCTGGCCCGCACCGCTGCCCCCGACCTTGGAGGTGAAGGTCTCGATCGCGCGGTCGTGCTCTCCGCTCTCCCGCAGGGCGACGCCGAGGCACAGCCCCGCCCAGCTGCCGATCGCGCTGTCGCCGAGCTGGGCGGCAAGCGCCGTGGCCTCCTCACCGCTGGCGATCGCCGCCTCCGCGTCGCCCTGCATCGCCTGCGCGAGCGCGAGGTTGAGGAGGTTCCAGGCGAGCTGGAGCTGGTTGCGGCTGACCCGCGAGGCCTCGACCGCGGAGGAGAGGGTCCCGACCGCGAGCTCGATGTCGCCGAGCACCCAGGCGCAGGTGCCGACGCAGGGGACGAGGGTCGGCGCGAACGCGGCGCGGCCGCTGGCTCTCCCCACCTTGAGGCCGCGTTCGCCGTGGGTGACGACGTCCCCGAACTCGTCGAGGTACATCTCGGCCGCGGTCAGGCAGCCGATCGCGTCCAGGCGCTCGGCCAGCTCGGCGTCGGAGAGGTCGTCGATCAGGGCGATCACCCCGGGCCGGTTGCGCCGGGCCTCCTCGATCCGGCTTCCCAGCGCGCAGGCCATCAGATGGGCAGCCTCGGCGGCGGCGCGCAGCGGGCGGTCGTCGATCTCCGCCGCCGCGGCAACCGCCTTCTCCCCCCACTCGGGCATCTCGTCGAACCTGCGGTCGTAGAAGCGGTCCATCACCTTCGCGATCAGCAGGGCGACCGCGTCGGGGCCGCCGCCGCCGACCGCCTCGATCGCCCCGTCGAGGCGGGCGCCGGCGCGCTCCCGGTCCCCGAGGACGTGCTCGAAGGAGGCGCAGGCGATCGTCATCGCGACCCCGAGATCTCGCTGCTCGGAGGTGACGCTGGCGAGCCCGGCGAGCGCGGCCTCGTAGGCGCCGTTGAAATCGCTCAGCGAGGTGAGCAGGCCAGGCAGCGGCAGCAGCAGTTCCTGCCGCAGCTCGGTCGGGGCGTCCTCGGGCAGCAGCCGCAGCGCCGCGCGCAGCCACCGCACGGCGCTTGCCGGGGCCCGCGCCGCCGACCCGAGCGCGGCGTCGCGCAGCAGCTCGACCGCCTCCAGGTCCCCGAACTGCGCCGACTGCTCGACGTGGTGGGCGCGCACGGCCGGCCCCTCGCGGCCGTCCCGGAGCAGCTCGGCGCAGAGCGAGTGGATCGCCAGCCGGGTGCCCTCCGGAACCGCGTCGTAGACGGCCGAGCGGACCAGCGGGTGGCGGAACTGGAAGCGCCGCGGGACGTCGGTCGACCTGATCAGGTCCGATCCGGCCAGCTCGTCGAGGGCCGCCAGCCCGTCGCCCGGCTCGAGGCCGGCGGCGCCGACCGAGAGGTCGAGGCTGAAGGGGTCGCCGACCACGGCGGACGCGTTGGCGAGGGCGCGGCCGTCGGCGGAGAGGGCGCCGAGCTCGCGGTCGATCGCGATCCTGATCGCCTCCGGGACCCCGTCGAAGCCGCCGCCGGCATCCACCGGCCCGGCGATCGCCTCCGCGCGTGAGAGCTCGAGGATGTAGAAGGGGTTGCCACCGCCCTGCGCGAGGATCTCCTCGCTGCGGGGGTTGCCGTCGAGGAGCACGCCGGCGTCCTTCGGCTCCAGCGGGGCGAGGCGCTGCAGGCCGAGGCTGCCCGCGTCCGCGGCGGCGCGGATCTCCGCCATCACCGAGGAGTCGAGGCGCCGGGTCCGGTAGCTGAAGACGACCATCACCTTCGCCCGCGGCGGCCGGCGCAGGAGGTGGCCGATCAACTCCAGCGAGGCGCGGTCGCTCCAGTGCAGGTCGTCGAGGGTGATGAGCACGGTCTTGCCCGGGGCCAACGCGGCGAGCAGCTCGCGGGCGGCGCCGTAGACCCGCACCCGGTCTTCGGGCGCGGGCGCGGGGGAGTCGCCGGAGGCGAGCGGGCGCATCGCCGGGAAGGCGGAGGCGAGCTCGTCGATCTGCTCCTGGTCGAGGGCCCCGAAGGCCGACCCCGGGGCGGCCTCGAGGAAGCTGTCGAGCGCGTCGACGAACAGCCCGAACGGCATCTCCCGCTCGAACTCGGCCGCCCGCCCGTGGAGGACGACGCAGCCCCGGCCCGTCGCCCGCTCGGCCAGCTCCCGCAACAGCCGGCTCTTCCCCAGCCCCGGATCGCCTTCGACCGCGGCGAACTGCGCGCTGCCGCCCTCGGCCTCCTCGAGCCGAGTGGTCAGTAGCTGCAGCTCCCGGTCCCTCCCGACCAGCTCCGTCGCCATCTAGCCACTCTAAGGGTCGATTCAGGGTCTGTCCCTGATGTAAGGGACCCGGCGCGAGGCGAACCTGCGGCTATGCAATCAAGCAACCGCAGAGGAGCGCAAACCATGCAAGTCCGTAGGAACATCGCGGCCCGCGCCGCGCACTGGAGCTCTACCCATCGCAAGCTGGCCATCTGGGGATGGCTGGCGATCGTCGTCGTCCTGTTCGGAGTCTTTCTCGGCGGCGAAATGGTCGAACGCAAGGACATCTCGGCCGTCGACGCCTTCTCGGGGGAGTCCCGGCAGGCCGAGCGCGCGCTCACCGACGCCGGGCTCCGCCCGACCGAGGAGGTGCTGCTGATCCAGAGCAAGTCCTCGACCGCCGCGGACCCTGACTTCCAAGCGATAGTCGAGCGGTCCGCCGCGGAGTTGCGGCAGACCGCACACGTCGAGAACGTCGCGACCCCGGGCGAAGGCGGCGGAGCGATCTCCGCGGACGGGCACTCGGTTCTCGTCGACTTCGAGATCGGCGGCCCCGAAGACGAAGTCGCGGTCAACGTCGAACCCAGCGAGGCGACGGTCGCGAAGCTGGACGGCTCCGCCTCCGGCTTCACCGTCGAGCAGTTCGGGTCGGGGTCCTCCGAGAAAAGCCTCGAAGACTCCTTCAAGTCGGATCTCGGCAAGGCCGGCATGATCTCCTTGCCGCTGACCCTGGTACTCCTGCTGATCGCGCTCGGGGCACTGGCCGCGGCGGCCGTGCCGCTCGTCCTCGCCCTCACCGGCGTGCTGGCGACGATGGCGATGGTCGTCATCCCCAGCGCGTTGTTCCCGCTCGACGGCAACATCGACGCGCTGATCCTGCTGATCGGCCTCGCCGTCGGCGTCGACTACTCGCTGTTCTACATGCGCCGCGAGCGCGAGGAGCGCGCCGCCGGCAAGAGCCCGCACGAGGCGCTGATGGCGGCCGCGGCCACCTCGGGGCGCGCGGTGATGATCTCGGGGATCACGGTGATGATCGCGATGTCCGGGATGTTCCTCACCGGCGAGGCGACGTTCGAGTCGTTCGCGGTCGCGACGGTGACCGTGGTCGCGATCGAGCTGCTCGTCTCCCTGCTCGTCCTGCCGGCGGTCCTCGCCTGGCTCGGCGACAGGGTGATGAAGGGCCGCCTGCCGTTCCTCGGCAAGCGGCGCGAGGGGGGTGGCGCCGGCGTATGGCGCCGTGTCGTCAGCGCGGTCACGCGCCGGCCGCTGGTCTCGGCGGTCGCCTCCGCGGGCGTCCTGGTCGCGATGGCGATCCCGGCCCTGAGCATGGAGACGACCCAGACGAGCAGCGACGACCTGCCCAAGGACCTGCCGGTGATGCAGACCTACGAGCGCTACACGGAGGCGTTCCCCGACAAGGCGAACGTCAACGAAGTGGTGGTCGAGGCCGGCGACGTCCGCAGCGGCGAGGGTGCCGACGTGGTCAGTCGCGTGGTCGCCGGCGCCCAGGAGTCGGCGACGTTCATCGGCTCGCCCGACGTCACCTACAGCGAGGACGGCACCGTGGCCAACGTCGCCGTCCCAAGTGAAGGAAACGGGACCGACGACGCCTCGGTCGCGGCGCTCGACGAGCTCCGCGACGTGGTCGTCCCCGCCGCGCTGACGGGAACCACCGGAGTCGCGGTGAACGTCACCGGCGGCGCCGCGCCGACCGAGGACTTCGCGCAGGTCCTCTCCGAGCGGTTGCCTCTGGTGATCGCGTTCGTCCTCGGGCTCGCGTTCCTGCTGATGCTGTTCACGTTCCGCTCGATCGTCGTCCCGATCAAGGCGATCGTCCTCAACCTGCTCTCGGTGGGCGCCGCCTACGGAGTGCTGGTGGCGGCGTTCCAGTGGGGCTGGGCGGAGTCGCTGCTCGGCTTCGAGTCGAACGGCGGGGTCACGAACTGGTTGCCGGTCTTCCTCTTCGTGATCCTGTTCGGGCTCTCGATGGACTACCACGTGTTCATCCTCACCCGGGTCCGCGAGCTGTACGACGGGGGCATGAGCACTGACGACGCGGTGCGCGAGGGCATCTCGCAGACCGCGGGCACGGTGACCAGCGCCGCCACCGTGATGATCGCCGTGTTCTCGGTGTTCGCCACCCTCTCCTTCCTCGATTTCAAGGAGATGGGAGTGGGTCTGGCGGTGGCGATCCTGATCGACGCGACGATCATCCGGGGCGTCCTGCTCCCGGCGACGATGAAGCTCCTCGGCGACCGCAACTGGTACCTGCCGGGGTTCCTCGAGCGGATGCCGCAGCTGCGCCAGCCGCGCCGCGCCGAGGTCGGCTACGAGCCCGATCCGGCCCGGACCTGAAAGCAATCGACGCCCATCCGCGGCCGGCGCCCAGCGAGGCGCCGGCTGCGGGGATCGGAGCCCGAGATGTCTGACTTCCTCCTCCAGCACCATCACGACCCGAGCGAGTGCGATTCGGCCTTCGCCGCCTGGCGCTCCTTCGACAGCCCGCTGCGCGGAAGCTCCGCTCCGTCCACCTGCCTCGCCGGCGGCCACCGGATCTGGTGGCTGGTCGAGGCGCCGGACGCGGCCGACGCCCTCGCCCTGCTCCCCGACTTCGTCGCCTCCCGCACCGAGGCAACCGCGGTCCGTTACGTGGAGGTCCCCTGATGAGTGATCCGATGAGAAGACACGCCGCCGTGGTCGGCGCCGGCATCGGCGGCCTGGCCGTGGCGGTGGCGCTGCGGCAGGGGGGATGGGAGGCGACGGTCTACGAGGCGGCGCCGGAGGTGAGGCCGCTGGGCGCCGGGCTCTCGATCTGGCCGAACGGGGTGCGGGCGCTGCGCGCCCTCGGTCTCGGCGAGCTCGCCGCCGCGGCGCCTCGGGCCGACGGCGCCCTGCGCCGGGCCGACGGCTCGGCCCTGGCCGAGTTCGATCCGGACGTCCTCGAGGCCCGCTTCGGGGCGCCGCTGGTCGGGTTCCACCGCGCCGACCTCCACGAGGGGTTGATCGCGGCGCTCGGGTCCGCGCGGGTGAGGACCGGGATCAGGCTCGTGGGCCTCGAGGACGGAGAGCTGCGCTTCGACGACGGCTCCGCGGTCCGGGCCGACCTGGTCGTCGGTGCCGACGGGCTCAACTCGACGGTGCGGGCGGTCCTGCTCGGCGATGGCGAGCCGCGCGACTCCGGCCTCGTCGCCTTCCGCGGGGTCGCCGCCCTCGACGACCCGGTCCCGGCCGGAGAGTGGTGGGGGCCGGGCAGCGTCGCCGGCCTCTTGCCGCTCGGCGGCGGGCGGGTCTACTGGTACCTCGCCCATCGTGGAGATCCGGACCGGGCGGCGCTGTCCGGTCTGGTCGCCGAGTACGGAGAGCCGGTCGGCGAAGCTGTTGGTCGCACGGAGCCGGGGCAGGTGCTCGTGCACCGCCTCTATGACCGCGACCCGGTCGCGAGCTGGAGCCGGGGGACGGTGACCCTGCTCGGCGACGCCGCCCATCCGATGCTGCCGTTCCTCGGCCAAGGCGCCGGCTCGGCCCTCGAGGACGCGGCGGCGCTGGGCGCGGCAGTGGCCGCGGAGCCCGACGTCGAGACGGCGCTGGCCACCTACGAGCAAGCCCGGCTTGAGCACACCGCGGCCCTCGTCGCCGGCTCCCGCAAAGCCGCGAAGGCAGCGCTCCTGGAGTCCCGGGTGGGGCGGGCGCTGCGCAACGCGCTCGTATCGAGGGCGCCGGAATCGATCCGGCTGCGCCAGCTCGATCCCTTTGTGGGGTAGCGCCTCTCGTGTCGATTTCGGCGTCGGCCGTTCGTCGTGTGGGTAGAGGCGCGGCTAGCGGAGCCATGCCGGCAAAGAAGGAGATGGAGCGATGGGTGCAAGCGTTCTCTACATGTCGATGTCCCTCGACGGGTTCGTCGCCGGGCCCAACGCGGGGCCGGACAACGGGCTAGGGGACGGTGGGGAGCGGCTGCACGAGTGGATCTTTCGCGGCCCCGCCACCGAGCACGGAGGGATCCCCGGCCGTCCGCCCGGCGTCAACGGGACGGTGATGGACGAGGCGATGGCGACGGGTGCGGTCGTCGCCGGCCGCGGGACCTTCGAACCGGCGGGTGGCTGGGGCGGGGACCACCACGATGGCGTGCCGATCTTCATCCTCAGCCGCAACCCCGAGGCCGAGGAGGCGCGGTGGCCGCTGGTCACTTACGTGAGCGACGTGGGGGAGGCGATGGCCGCCGCGAAAGAGGCCGCGGGCGAGCGTGACGTGCTGGTCCACGGCGCCGGCACCGCCCAGCTCGCCCTTGCCGCCGGCGTCCTCGACCAGTTGCAGATCCACTTGATCCCGGTGCTGCTCGGCGAGGGCAGGCGGCTCTTCGAGCACCTCGGCACCGACCAGACCGAGCTCGAGCCGGTCCGGGTCCTCGAGGGCGAGGGCGTCACGCACCTGCGCTACCGGGTGGCGTCGTGAGCGGCGACGACGGCCGCCGGCTGATCCTCCACATGTCGGTTTCCCTGGACGGCTTCGCCGCCCACCGCGACCACTCGCTCGACTGGCTCACTCCCAGCGACGGCGAGCTGCCCGACCACGGCGACCAGCGCCACCGCATCAACCTCGAGCTGCTCGGCCAGGTCGGCCTGATCGTCCTCGGCCGCCGCGGCTACGAAGACATGGTCGAGGGCTGGGCGCCTTCGGACAACCCGATGGCGCAGCTGATGAACTCGCTGCCCAAGCTCGTCTTCTCGCGGAGCCTGGAGGCGGTCGAGTGGAACAACGCGACCCTGTCCCGGCGCCCGCTCGCGGAGGAGATCCCCGAGCGCAAGGCCGAAGGCGGCAAGGACATCGTCGTCTTCGGCGGTGCCCGCATCGCCAACAGCCTGATCCGCGAGCGCCTGGTCGACGAGTACCGGCTGACCGTCCACCCGGTCGCGCTCGGCGACGGCCTGCCGCTGATGCACGGCCTCCCGGAGCCGCAGCGCTTCGAGATGGTCAGCAGCACCGTCTACGCGGACGGCTCGCTCGGGCAGGTGCTGCGGCCGCTCTAGCTCGCCGGCGGCGACTTGTACGCGAGCAGAGAGACGGTGACGGGGAAGCGCTTCCGCGGGTCCGGCGTGCGGTTGATCGCGCCGGGCCCGACCTGCTCGACCTCGTCCCAGGCCGCCGTTACCCGTTCGCGGATCAGCTGCCAGGCGGGGTCGTCGACGTCGAGGCGCAGGTTGACGATCACCGGGTCGTCCTTCTGCATCGTCCCGTGTTCGAGCGCGGCCTGCGCGCGTTCGACCGCTTCGCCGATCGCGTTGGCGCAGATGCCGATCTGCGCCTCGTCGGGCAGCTGCAGCCAGTCGTCGCCGTCGATCAGCATCTTCCGGTTGGCCGCGTAGATGTGCTTCGTCGCGCCCCGCACCGCTTCGGTGTCGACGAGCTGGATCGCGTTGTAACGGTGAAGGACGCGGACGTGGTAGGCGATCAGGTTCAAGCTCTGTTCCTCACCCTTCGCCGCCAGCCGTTCCATCAGGTCGTTAGGGCTCCCCGGGTGTTCGTTCAGCGAGGCGAGCAGCTGCGCGCGCAGGGGGTGGGAGAAGACTTTCGCGAGCCGTTCGGGGAGCCGAGGCAGCCGGTGACCGACGCTCTCTCCGTCCCGTTCCCCGCCGTTACCGCTCTCTGACACCGCAACTACCTCCATGGTCTGATCTTGCTTGAGCAGTCGAGATTATTCGTACTTGGAGTTAAACGCAACCCAATACGCGAGTACTCAGTTGGTAGATCAATTGACCGGTAAGCGCCGCTGACCAACCTTGCGTTGAAGCACAACCCAACGCAAAGGAGGTGAGCAGCACGATGGTCATCAAGAAGACCAATCCGATCTGCCTGGTGAGCATGGTCGTCAAGCAGGGCTGAACGACAGGGAGGAGGGTCGCCGAGCGGCGACCCTCCCCGAGTCCGCTTAGTTGGCCTTGGTCATGGCCACGGGCAGTTTCGAACCCACGTTGCTCGTCTTCATCCGGCTCACCTCCTTCCTGGCTTTGTCCATCGGGTGAGACCTTGTGAGCGGTCGAACCGCGACCCTCAACCTTGACGTTCTGCGCATGGTCGGCGGACTTTGGTGCGGGCAGGTAGATTGAGGTCAACTCATCTGATTAGGAAGACGATTTGCCCCCTATCTCCCCCCCGACCGACCCGCAGCGGGCGAACAGCTCCTCCTCTGAGGACTCGGTTGTCGCAATAACGAGGAAGGTCGCGAAGGCGGTGTCGCACCCCCTGCGTGTGCGTATCCTGGCAGCGCTGAACGAAGCCGAGATGGGCCCTGGAGGATTCACGCACAGGAATCCGGATGTGGACTTGCGAGAGGCCAGCCGGCACTTCCGCAGGTTGCGCGATCTCGAGTGCATCGAGTTGATCGGCCGCCGGCCCGGACGAGGTCGCGAACAGCTGTATAGAGCCGTCCGCCGTGCGATGTTTGACCTGACCGCCTGGGAAGCAGTTCCCCCGAAGAAGCGGAGCAGCGTGACTGGGGAAGTGCTCTCGACCTTTATGCGGAGAGTGGCGCAAGCCGCGGAAGCCGGCACCCTCGATCTCCGTGATGAGAGATGGGTCAGCTGGACGGCCCTGAAGTTCGACGAACAAGGGTGGTGCGGATTCCTCGCCTCAGTCGAAGATGCTTTCGATCTGTCCCTTCAACTCGGGGTTGACGCTCCTTTGCGGATGACGAAGACGAACGAGGAGCCGATGCCGGTCACCGTGGGTCTGTTCTATTTCGAGAGCCCGGCCGATGACGATCACGATGGGGCCCAGCTTCAGCCCTCCGCTTCCCCCGGCTCCTTCGAGAACACCTTCCTGGGTCTTCGGTCTCCGAAGGCACTCGCCAGTGAGCTTCGGGTTCGGATCCTCGTCGAGCTCAACCGGCGACCGCTGAGTCCCAAAGGCTTTCAAACCAAGTTCGGCAACTGGCCCTTGCAACATGTCGCCGTCGAGTTTCGGCGACTGGAGGAGCTGCGGTGCATCGAGCCAATCCCTAATCGAGGAAAGAAACCGGGTGCTGGCAGGGGACGGCCCGAGCAGCTCTACCGTCCGCTCCGCCGGTCCCTCTTCGACGAGGAGACCTGGAGGGAGCTTCCATCTTCTCTGCGAAGCGATGTCACCGGGATCACCTTCACCACCTTCATCGAGCGGGTGGCGGAAGCGGCGCGTGCAGAGGTCCTCGATAAACGGCCGGACCGCCACCTCACCTGGTCGGGACAGCACTATGACCTCCAGGCGTGGCAGGAGATGCTCAGTTGCCTAGACGACCTCTTTCAGAAATCGCTGGCGATCCATAAGGAGTCAGCATCGAGAGCGCGAGAGGGGAGCGGTCAGCTCGTTCCCGTGACGGTCGGTCTCACCTGCTTCGAGTCCCCTCGCCAAGCGAAGGTCACGTCTATGGAGATCCTCCGGAAGTATTTGGCTCGTTCCGGGTGAACCAAGCGAGCCCGCTCGCGGTCGTCGCTGGATTTAGTAACAAAAACGGCAGTAGAGATTCCACAAAGCGCCCCTAGACTCCTCAATCGTTCTCAGCATCCTGAGTAGACCGGGTCCGGAGGAGGGGAAGCAAAAGCATGGAGGGGAAACGACGACTAGTAGGGCGGAAGGACGCCAAGACCAGCGACAGCCGGTCTGACGATCCCCACGCAGCCAACGCAGGCCTTGTCACCGCCCTCAATCACCCCACCCGCCGCGCGCTCCTCAAGCTCTACCTCGAAAGCGACGCCGCGCTCTCTCCCAAGGAGCTTTCCGAGCTGACCGGGGAGAAGCTGCCGACGATCAGCTACCACGTGCGGGTGCTGGCGGACAAGAACGCGATCGAGCTGGCGGAAGAGGAACCAGTGCGGGGGAGTGTGGCTCACTTCTACCGGGTCACGGCTCTCACCAAGAGCACGCCTTGGGTGCGGGAAAGCCTCGACTTCGAGTCGCCGACGTCCTGAGCCGGGCTGCCGCGTTAGGCGGCAGCGCTACTTTCCGAGACAGGGGGGTTTCTGAGGGCGTCGGCCCTCAGGGAGGGACCAGTCGAGAAGGAGGCGGGATGGGCATTTGGGCGGAGGCGTTCGGGGGAAGGGCAACCCGGCGTTTGACGGGGGGACTGCTGGCGGCGATGGCCCTCGGGGTTGCGGTACCGGCCACGGCCAGCGCTGAAGCGAGCTCGAACATCCGCCGCAGCCCGGGGGAGTCGGCGGCGTTCACCTTGACCGGGTCGAACGGTTACTCGCTCTACTTCAAGAGCGAAAAAGGTCAGCTGACGGTCATCGCTTCGCGGCTGCGGCCGGCGCAGGCGACGATCGCCCCCAGCGGCAAGCTGGTCCCGGCGCGGGTCGCCCCCGCGAGTGAAAGCACCTACCTCTTCCGCGGGGTCGCGCGCGACCCCGCGACGATCGAAGCCGACCTCGGCCCTCTCGGCAAGGTCTCGCTCTCGTTCGAGCCGAGCGGCAAGAAGAAGGTAACCATGATCGACCTCTCCGACAAGACCGAAAAATGCATCGGGGCGACGAAGGTGGTCCGCCGCCTCGGAGCCTTCGTCGGCAGCGTCAGCTTCCACGGCGAGAACGGCTACACGACGGCCGAAGGCGTTCGGGTCCCCGGCACGGTCGGTACCTCCACCTTCCGCAACTGCTCGCAGCTCCCGAAGCACAGCCCCGAGGAGGAAGTGCTGCCCGAACGCCCGACCGTTCTCGGCGTCGGCGGCAAAGCGGCCCTGTTCGCCCTGCGGGACGCCGAAGCCGCCCGCTTCACCGCGTTCGAGGCCGAAGACCTCGGCGGCGAAGTCTCGGTCTTTCGCGTGGCGACTGCGGTAAGCAAGCCGAGCCTCTTCACCTTCAGCCCGGACGGGTCGCGGGCGAGCGTGCGGCCGCCGGCGCCCTTCTCGGGTACTGGCGTCTACCGCGACACCGCCGCCGGCTCCCCGACCTGGAGTGGCGACCTCAGCGTCAGCTTCCCGGGCGTGCAGCGGCCGCTGACGGGAGATGGGTTCGTCAAACCCGTCCTGAAGCCGGGCACGAGGCGGGGGGCCTAGGGTGCGCGCGCTACTCGGCCTTGCCTCTGCGCTGCTGCTGCTCGTCCTTGCTCCCGGTGCCCTCGCCGCCTCGGAATGGCAGACGACGCAGTTCCCGGACGAGGGCGAGACCGGCCTCTTCCTCGACGTCGACTGTCCCTCGGTCTCACTCTGCGTCGCCGTCGGCTCCAACGACGCGATCGCCAGCTCGAGCGATCCGACCGGCGGCATCGGTGCCTGGCGGATCGGCCATCTGCAGGAGCCCGGCAGCTACGGCGACGTCCCAGCCCCTCCCGGTGGCAACGTGTTCCTGCCCGGCGCCCAGATCCGCGGCGTCTCCTGTCCCGACACCGGCTTCTGCGTCGCCGTCACCCGCCTCGGCGGCATCTTCACGACGACCGATCCCGACGGCGGCGTCGCGGCCTGGAACGGGTTCCACCTGCAGCAGAGCGGGCCGCGGGTCCACATGTACGGGGTCTCGTGCCCGAGTGCCTCGCTCTGCGTCGCCGTCGCCCTCGGCGGCAAGATCATCACCTCGACCGATCCGGCGGCGGGCCCGGATGCGTGGAGCGTGGCCCAGCTTCCCGAGGAACTCGAACTCCAAGGCGTCTCCTGTGCCTCGCCGTCGCTGTGCGTGGCGGTGGGAGAGGACGGGACGATCGTCACCTCGACCACCCCGACCGGCGGCGCTGGCGCCTGGACCGTCGTCCATGAACCGCGCTTCGAGACGATGATGGGCGTCAGCTGCCCCTCGCGCTTCTTCTGCGTCACCGGCAACGACAAGGCGGTCTTCTCGAGCGATGACCCGACCGGGGGCGCTGGCGCCTGGAAGGAAGCAGCCGGGGTGACGCCGCTGCCGCTGACCGCCTTCGACTGCGCGAGCACGGCGGCGTGCGCGGCCGTCAACAACAACTTCGACGTCATCGCCTCGATCGACCCCGGCGGTCCGCCGTCCGACTGGACCTTCACCAACGCCGTCCCCTACACCAGCGCCAACGGCGCTTTCGGGGTCTCCTGCCCGACGACCGACCTCTGCGTCGCGGTCGGCACCCACTACCTGATCGCGACCTCGACCGACCCGTTCGGCGACGGGCCCGCGGCGGCCGGGCAGAAGGCCGGCCTGCGGCGGCCGACGGTGAAGATCACCGGCCACCCGCGGCGAAAGATCCGCACGGCCAAGAAGTGGGTCAGGGTGCGCTTCCGCTTCCGCGAGATCGGCGCCGACGTCGGCTTCCTCTGCAAGCTCGACAAGCAGAAGTTCCGGCCCTGTAGATCGCCGCGCGCCTACCGGGTCGGGATCGGCAGGCACGCGTTCCGGATCAAGGCGAACGACCCCGGCGGCCCCGACCAGACGGTGACCAGCTTCCGCTTCCGGGTGATCCCGAAAGCGCGAAGCGCGCGCTAGGCCTTCGTGCGCAGCTCGTCGGCGAGGGTGGCCAGCTTGCCGACGCTGGTGCCGAGCGCGTCGGCGAGCCGCAGCAGCGTCGTGTAGCTCGGGTTCCTCACCCCGCGCTCGATCCCACCCACCTGGGTGAGGTCGGTGCCGGCGCCTTCGGCCAGCTGCTCCTGGCTGAGGCCGCTGTCGCGGCGCAGGGAGCGGACGGCCTCGCCGAGGGCGGCGTGCTCGGGCGAGCGAGGCTCTTTGCGGCGTTGGGGCGGCACGGCGCCCCCGAGCCTTTCGGTTAACGAACTGGACTGTTAGAGCATTAATGCTGCAACAGGTTCAACCGGCAGAATTACTTAAAACAGTCGTCTTCCGGTACGCGGGTGCGCAGCGGAGATGGTGAAAGGGAGCATGGAGGCGCGAGCGCAGTTCCTGCGCCGCCGCGGCCGCGGTTTCGCTGGCGGCGCCGGTGACGAGGAAGACCTCGGTCGCGGGGTAGGTGCGCAGCTGGTCGGCGACGGTCTGGACGATGTCCTCGTCGCCGATCTTGGCGCTGGCGGCGACGCCGGCGCGGGCGAGCGAGGCGAGGGTGAGGACGAGGCTGCGCTGGGCGCGTTCCCGGCCGGGGCCGACGTCGCAAGCCCAACGGTCGAGGAAGCGGTTGTGGGCGGGGGCGACGACGCGGACCTCCGGCTCGGGTTCGGCCGGGTCGAGCGGAGCGGAGGCGGCGGCGATCCGCTCGACCGCGGTCTCGTCCTCGAGCGGCTCGTCGACGACGACGAGCAGGTGCTCGCGCAGGTCGCCGGGCGGCGGCGGCACGATCGGGTGCAGCGGCGGGTGGCGGACCGCCATCACGACGATGATGCCGGCGACGAGCGAGCCCTCGGCCATCCCCATCCCAGGTCCGCCGACGTAGAAGGCGGCGACGATCGAGACGCAGATCCCGGCCACGATCAGGGGCAGCTTCCATGCGCTGATGCCCTGATCGCCCATGGGACCGACCTTAGAGACTCACCCGCCGGAGTCAATCCCCTTCCTGGGTGACGAGATCGCGCAGGCTGGCGAAGTCTTCGGCGCAGGCGGGGCAGCCCTCGAGGTGGGCGTGCATGCCGGGGATCCGCGCGTCGGCCGTGTCGCCGGCGAGCGTCAGCTCGACGTAGCGGTCGAGCTCCTCGAAGCACTGCTCGCAGGTCAGCTCCGGGGCGCCGGGGCCGAGGACCCGGGCCAGGGTGGCGTCGCGTTGGTCGTCGGGCTTCATGCCTCCTCCTCTCCACCCGTTCCTACCCGGAAGCCGCGCTTGGCGAGCGCGGCCCGGAGGTTGCGGCGGGCGTCGTGCAGGTTCTTGTAGAGGGCGCCGCGAGTCGAGCCGAGGCGCTCGGCGAGGACGTCGATCGGGACGCCGTTGAGGGCGACGGCGACCAGGACCTCGCGCTGGCGCTCGCCGAGGCGCTCGATCTCCTCGCGCAGGGCGGCGAACAGCTCGGCGTCCTCGGCGCCGCGGCCGGCAGGGGCGCCCGCGTCGGCGAGCGCGCCCCAGGCCTCGTCCTCGAGCGGGATCTCGCGCCCCTGCCAAGCGCGCTTGCGCACCTTCACCGCCGCCTCCAGGAGGGCGAACTTGTACGCCCAGGTGGTGAAGCGGCTTTCGCCGCGGAAGTCGTCGAGCTTGCGCAGCACCGCCATCAGGGCGTCGTCGGCGGCCTGCTGGGCGAGGTCCTCCTGGTCGCCGCCGCGCAGGTGCGAGAGCGCGGCGGCGCGGCGGCCGATCTCGAACCGCGCCGCCTTCAGCAGCAGCGTGTGCAGCTCGGCGACGGCGGCCTGGCCCTCGGCGCCCTCCGCTCGCAGGCGCTCGACCCAAGAGATCTCTGGAGGCGCGGTCATCAAGGTGGTCGCCATGCATTGTTAGCGACCGTTCGCGGCGAATCCTTACTCGAGGTAAGAACCACGCGGTTGACGACGCAGACGGGACAGAGATCAACTCCGACCCGACAAGGGAGGTCCCATGTCAACCACCGCAACCCTCGATCCGCGCGAGGCGACGCTCGCGCCGACCCTCGGCGAACGCCTGAGGAGCGACCCCGCCTACCAGGCCTTCACGCTGCTCCGCATCGCCTTCACCGTCGCCCCGATCCTCTTCGGCCTCGACAAGTTCTTCAACGTGATGGTCGACTGGGAGCAGTACCTCGCGCCCTGGATCGACGACATCGTCCCCGGCAGCGCCGCGACCGCGATGCACCTGGTCGGCGTCGTCGAGATCGTCGCCGGCGTCTTGGTCTTCCTCAAGCCGCGCTACGGCGCCTACGTCGTCGCCGCATGGCTGGCGGGGATCATCCTCGACCTGCTCACCTACTCCGGCTACTACGACATCGCCCTGCGGGACTTCGGCCTGATGCTCGGGGCACTGACCCTGGGGCGGCTGGCGAGCGTCTACGACCCGCCGGGAGCGGAGGTCCGCTTCTGAGCGCGGCCTAGACTGGCCGCGTGCCGTCGCTGCTCGAGCGCCTGGGGGTGGAGCTGCCCGTCGTCCAAGCCGGGATGGGCGGCGGGATCAGCCGGCACGAGCTTGCGGCGGCGGTCTCCGAGGCAGGGGGCCTGGGGACGATCGCGGTCAACGGCGCCGGAGCGATCCGGCGCGAGCTGGCGGCGGCGCGGGCGCTGACCGGGCGCCCGCTCGCCGTCAACGTGCTGCTGCCATTCGCGCGGCGCGACTGGTTCGAGGCGGCGGCGGAGGCCGACGTCGTCGTCACCTTCTGGGGCGAGCCGCGGCGCCGGACCGGCGGCACCTGGCTGCACCAGTGCGGCTCGGTCGCGGAGGCGCGGCGGGCGCGGGCGGCCGGCGCCGACGGGGTGATCGTCCAGGGCGTCGAGGCGGGCGGCCACGTGCGCGGGACGACGCCGGCGCTGCAGCTGCTCGCGGAGGCGCGGCAGGCGCTGCCGCGCGAGTACCCGGTGCTGCTGGCGGGCGGGATCGCCGAGCGGGACGACGTGCGCGAAGCGCTCGCCGCGGGCGCGACCGCGGCCGTCGCCGGCACCCGCTTCCTCCTCTCCGAGGAGAGCCGGGCGCACGCTCTATATAAGGAGCGCCTCCTGGCGGCGGGGGAGACCGTGCTCACCGACCTCTTCGGCGCCGCCTGGCCGGCCCCCCACCGCGTCGTCCCCAATGCCGCCACGGAGCACTGGTTGTCGGGCGGCGTTCGTCTTTTGTACCCCCTACGAGGTACAAAAGACGAACGCCGCGGACTTCGGCGCGGCCCGTGGCTGAACCGGCTCCTCAACCATCTGCTCGCTCCGGGGGCGCGGTACGCGCCGCCGGGGTTGCAGCTGCGGATGATCCGGGCGCAGCGGCCGGGGAGCCGGTTGCTCTCGCCGGCCGGGCCCACCGACGACGCGCCGGCGACGCTCGTCGAGGCCGGTGCCCTCTACGCCGGCGAGACCGTCTCCCGCATCGGCGAGATTCGCCCTGCTGGACAGCTGGTCCAGGTCCTGACCCCATGATCCTGGGCCGGACCCTCATCCTGGGACAATGAGGGCCATGGCCGGGGGGCAGATTCTGCGGATTGCCGAGAGCTCGATCGGGGTGGATCGGTGTGAGTTGCGGCTCGAGGGCGAGCTCGATCTCTGGAGCATCGAGCGGCTGCAGGCGGTTCTGCAGCGGGTCGCGCGCGATAGCAAGGCCATCGTCGTCGGGCTCCAGAGCTGCGAGTTCGTCGATTCGACCGGCATCGCCCTCTTCCTCCAGGTGCGTCGCCAGCTCGAAGACGAAGGCGGTCGCCTCGTCCTCTACGGCTGCTCGGACCAGGTGCAGCGAATCTTCGAAGTCGCCGGTCTCACCGACGCCGGCATCGTCTTCGACAGCCGCGGCGAGGCGATTACGGAGCTGAGCTCCGTTAGCTGAACTCGCTCTCGCCCGAGAGACCCCGCGCCAGCCGCGCGCACCACAACGCGAACAGCGCCACCGCCAGCACCGCGCCGGCCCAGTGGACGCCGACGACGACGGCGAGGATGCTCGGCAGGCCGGCGAGCGCGGCGCCGAGCAGCGTCGGCCCCAGCGGCAGGCGCAGGACCCGGGCGGTGAAGGCGGCGCAGAGCATCCAGGCGCCGGGGCCGGCGAGCCAGCCCCAGTCCTCGAAGAAGCTGTGCGGCAGGGCCAGCGCCAGGGCGATCGAGAGCAGGGCGACCGCCGCCAGCTGCAGCAGCGCCGCCCGCCAGAGGGTGGGGACGTCCATC
>Ga0190273_10000173_pt1 | contig 33268 bp, 28 predicted proteins | sample Popmic504IS_FD_134513 | JGI IMG/M metagenome (GOLD analysis project Ga0190273, IMG submission 134513) | Populus adjacent soil microbial communities from riparian zone of Shoshone River, Wyoming, USA - 504 IS | ecosystem: Environmental > Terrestrial > Soil > Riparian zone > Trees stand | place... | reverse complement strand
AGGCGGCGCCACCTACAACCAGCCGCAGATGTACTGGAAGACGATCGGCACCTCGGTCCGCGCCGTCTACGAGCACACCTACCTCTACAACCGCATCTACGGCCACCCGATCTACCCGATCGGCCAGACCTACGAAGGCCCGGGCAGCGCCTCGATCAGGCTCTTCCGCCGCTTCGCCCAGAGCTACGGCGGGCAGCCGCCGAGCTGGTGGTCATGGCAAGAGACGAGCGGACCGGAGTGGGGGGCGCTCGGCGCCGACAGCGCCCTGCAGCCGGTGACCGGCCACCGGATGGAAGTCGTCCACCCGCTGCTGAAGCGGGAGAGCAAGGGCGACATAGTGGTCTGGGCGCAGCAGCACCTGATCGCCGCCGGCGCCGACCTGCCGGTGACCGGTCTCTTCGGCCGTCAGACCGCCCGCGCCGTCCGCGTCTTCAAGGAAGAGCACGGCCTGCCAGCCGACGGCGTCATCGACACCGACACCTGGAACGCCCTCCTCACCCTGACGCCCTACCGCCCGCGCTGGACCGCGGCGGGAGCAAGCTCCGCCTCCGGCCGACAGCGCCCGGCGACCCGGCCGCCGTCGGCGCGTCTGCCGGCAAAGGCCTACGAGATCCCGCCTAAGCGCTGATCAGCGTGGTGAGCCGGCCGAGGGTCGGCGATTCGATCGCGACCTCGTCGCCGTCGGCCAGCCAGACGCGGGGCTTCCGGCCCATGCCGACCCCCTCGGGGGTGCCGGTGGAGACGACGTCGCCGGGCTCGAGGGTCATCAGCTTCGAGAGCTGGACGACCAGCTGGGGGACGCTGAAGATGAGGTCGTCGGTGGCGCCGTTCTGCATCTCCTCGCCGTTGAGGGTGAGGCGGATAGCGATCGCCTCGGCGGGGCCGGCCTCGTCCGGCGTCACCAGGTACGGACCGCAGGGCGCGGAGCCGTCGAAGACCTTGCCCGGCATCCACTGCGGCGTCGCGCCCTGCAGGTCGCGAGCGGAGAGGTCGTTCAGCAGCGTGTAGCCGGCGACGTGATCGAGCGCCTCGTCCTCGCCCACGTCCTTCGCCCGCTTCCCGACCACGAAGGCGACCTCCGCCTCGTAGTCGGTCTTCGCCGTCGGCACCCGCACGGTCGCCCCATCGGCCACCAGCGCGTTCGGGTACTTGGCGAAGATCGTCGGCATCTCCGGCAGCTCGGTGACCCCGACCTCGGCCGCATGCTTGCGGTAGTTGAGGCCGATGCAGACGATCTTCGACGGATCCGGGATCGGTGGCAGCAGCCGCACCGATGGGAGTGGGTGGGAGGGGGCGCCGGCGTCGCCCGTGCGACCTCTCAACTCATCGATCCGGCCGGCGGCAATCAGCTCCCGCAAGCTCCTCCGGTGCGGCTCCCCCAGCAGCGCCCAGGCGTCGAGGACGCGCTCCTCCTCGAGCACGCCGGCGCGCGCTCCGTCCCCCGCGTCGTAGGTAACGAGCTTCACGGGCCGCAGCGTACGGGACGATCGGGCCTAGAGGAGACCGAAGGTCGCTTCGACCGTCGCCTGCACAGTCGAGGCGCCGGGCTCCACCGGCGGCGCCGGCGCGTCCTCGGCGGCGCCCTTCTGGGGAGCGGAGACGGGCGTCACCCCGCCGCTCTCGACGATCGTGATCGCCGGCCCGAGCGTCGCCCCCGCCGCGGAGGCGAGCAGTTCCGCCTTCCCCTTCGCCTGCTGCATCGCTTCGACGAGAGCGGCCCGATAGGCAGCTTCCCGGTCGCTGGCGAAGAACCTGGGCCCACGCGTGCTCGTCGCCCCGGCTGCAACGCCAGCCGCAACAAGTTCACCCGCCGACTCGGGCTCGTGGGTGATCACGGTGACCCCCTCGCTAGCCCGGTAGACCGGCCGCTTCCCCTTCTCGACCCGGCGCACAGTGATCGACCCGGTGCTGACGTCGCCAGGACCAACCCCGGGCGCCGCCTCCGCTGCGGCTAGAACCGCCCGCACCCGCAAAGCAACAACTCGAAGCGCCGCCGCCCGCCCCGCCCGTTCCTTACTAACGGCGAAGTGCACTTCAGCAGCATCGTTCGGCACCTCCCGTTCAACAGTCGCCCGAACGCTGACCGTCCGATCCAGCGCCTGAGCACCGGCCGGCAGGAGAAGACCGACAGCGAGAACGAGCAGTGGGAGGAGGCGGCGCATTGAAAGGATCATCCCCCCACTGCTCGGACGTTGCCAGTTCTACGCTCTCGCGGGCTCGACCTCCGGCTCCACCTCGAACGCGGTGTCAACCAGCGTCTCCCGCTCGATGTCCCCCTCCCGCACCAGCCACAGCGCGAACACCGCGCCCGCGAAGGAGAGTAGGGCTCCCAGCAGCAGGATCTCGTTGAGCCCGTGGAGGAACCCTTCCTGAGCCGCGGTCGCCGCCAAGTCACGAGCCCCCGCCGGCAGTTCCGCCACCGCCTGCGGCAGCGCTCCCGAGGAGGTCGCCTCGACCAGCCCGCGCGCCTGATCGCCGGTGAGCGTCCCTTCCGCGGCCGACTGCGTCTTCGACGCTCCGGCTCCGAGGAAGATCGCGCCCCAGGCGGCGATCCCGACAGCGATCCCGACCTGGCGGAAGGTGTCGTTGATCCCGGCCGCCATCCCGCTCTGCTCCTTCGGCACGACGCTCAGCGCCACGTCGGCGATCACCGGGTTCAGCAACCCGACGCCGATGCCGCTGATCAGGAACCCGGCCAGCAGCGCGGTCCACTCCGAGTCCATCTGCAGCCCCGACATCAGCAGCAGCCCGAGCCCGGTCAGGGCGAGGCCGCCGCTCATCAGGTAGCGGGCCTGGACCTTCGCCAGCGCCATCCCCGAGAGCGGGGCGACGATGAACGAGGCGACCGTGATCGGCAGGTAGCGCAGGCCGGCGTCGACCGGCGAGAAGCCGAGGAAGCTCTGCAGGTAGAGCGTCAGGTAGAGGAACAGCGCGAACATCGAGCCGGAGACCGCGAACGCCGCCAGCTGCACGCCGGTGAAGGCGCGGCGGCCGAAGAAGCCCAGCGGCAGCATCGGCTGCTCGACCCGCCGCTCGATCGCGACGAAGGCCGCCATCAGCACCGCGGCGGCGCTGAGGAGGCCGACGATCAGGGTGCTGCCCCAGCCCTCCTCGTTGCCGCGCACCAGCGCCAGCACCAGGACGAAGAGCGCGGTCGAGAAGGTGAGGAGGCCGCCCCAGTCGATCCGGGTCGCGTTGGGGTCGCGGGACTCGGCCAGCTTCCAGTAGGTGACGGCGATCGCCGCCAGGCCGATCGGGACGTTGAGCAGGAAGACCGACTCCCAGCCGAAGCCATCGGTCAGCAGGCCGCCGACCAGCGGGCCGATCGCGACAGCCATTCCGATCGTCGCCCCGTAGATCCCCATCGCCATCCCGCGTTCGGGGCCGCTGGGGAACTCCTGGGCGACCAGCGCCAGGGAGACGGCGAACATGATCGCGCCGCCGACGCCCTGCAGGCCGCGGGCGAGGTTGAGGAAGGTGGGGTCGGGCGCCAGCGCGCAGAGCAGCGAGGCGGCCGAGAAGACGCCGAGGCCGATCGCGAAGACGCGGCGGCGGCCGAGCCGGTCGGCCAGCGAGCCGGCGGTCAGCACCAGCGCCGCCAGCGAGAGGGCGTAGGCGTCGATCACCCACTGCAGGTCGGTGAAGCTGCCGCCGAGGTCCTGCTGGATCGCGGGCAGCGCCGTGTTGACCACGGTGATGTCGAGCAGAAGCATGAAGGTGGCGACGCTGACCGCGCCGAGCGTCCACCACTTGCGAGTCGAGTCCATTTGAGGTCTCCTGGTCATCGAGTACAATTCGTAAGGCAACCTTGTAAGGCTTCCTGACCAGGCGACCTTATCAGTCTCCCTGACGACATGTCACCAGGCTCGAAAAATCCCCCCGCATGGATCCCCCTCCCGGGGCTCCTCGATATCGCCTCCGAGGCGCTCTTCGCCGAGTTCCGGGCCGAGCTCGAGCAGTCGGAGTTCGGCGACATCAGGCCCACTCACGGCTGCGTCTTCCGCTTCGTCCAGGGGGAGGGCTTGCGCCTCACCGACATCGCCGAGCGAGCGAAGCTGACCAAGCAGTCGGTGGGGGAGATCGTCGACGACCTGGTCGAGCGCGGCTACGCCAAGCGCATCCCCGACCCGGACGACCGCCGGGCGAAGCTGATCTGCCTGACCGAGCGCGGCGAAACCGCCCAGGCCCACGGCCGCAAGCTCTTCGCCAAGGTCGAGAAGCGCTGGGCCGAGCGCTACGGCGCCGAGCGGATCGCCGCCCTGCGCGACCTCCTCGAAGAGATCGCGGCCGCCGAGGCCCCCTTCGCCGTGCCGGAGATCGCCCAGCCCGCGCCCGCCGCCGCTTAGCCCGCTCCGAGGCCCCACCAACCACTTGCGGATGCGCTAGCTTTCGGCTCCGGGCCGCACCCCATGGCCCGCCGCAGGTTCCCTGGGGGCGTAGCTCAGTTGGTTAGAGCGCCGGCCTGTCACGCCGGAGGTCGCGGGTTCGAGTCCCGTCGCTCCCGTATCTGCCTGCCGCGTCCCAGGTGGCTTCCCTCCTCTGAATTTCACCTGCTCCGGGGCAGAGTGGGTACCAGACGGGTACCCACTTAAAGGGCCCCACCTCATGGACCGCGCTTAAACACCGCTTTCCAGCACTCAGGCGGAATATGCTCGGCACTCTGTGTACGAGCTGATCCACCATCAGGAACTTTGTTGTCTCGGGCAGAGCTACCCCGAGGGGGTTGGCCAGTGAGCGGTGTTTCTCCCCCTCCCCTTCGGCTTTGGGCCGACAACCCGACTGCCCTCGACCTGTTGGGATTCGCTGACATTGCCGAGCCAGTGCTCGAGGCAGTGGCTCGCGAGCGTCTCGACCCGGTTGCAGTGGGGGTCTTTGGCGACTGGGGCTCGGGGAAGACGACCGTGCTTGAGATCATCAACGCCCAACTCAAAGACAAGAAGGGCACCCTCGTCGTCTACACCCGCCCCTGGGAGTACGACCCTACGCTCGACGCGCGAGCGACCCTGATCACGGAGGTTCTCGAAACCATCCGGGAGAGGATCAAGGAAGACGAGACTGCTTGGGATAAGACCAAAACTCGATTCGCCGACCTGGCCAAGCGAATTAAGTGGTCCAAGGCCCTCACCCTGGCAGGGCGCTCGGCAGTGACCTTCACTCTCCCCGACCCCGAAAAGCTGATCGATCTCTTCGGTGCTGAGGAGGAGGTGGTTGATCCGACCCTGCAGGGCTTCAGGCGCGAGTTCGCTGAACTAATGGATCAGCTGGACGGGATAGAGCGGGTCATTGTCCTAGTCGACGACCTCGATCGGTGCCTCCCGGAGACGGTCGTGATGACGCTGGAGGCAATCAAGCTCTTCCTCTCGGTCGAGAAGATGGCCTTTGTGATTGCCGCCGACGAGGCCCCGATCAAGGCGGCGATCGCACGCCACTTTGATCGGGATGAGCGCGGGGTGCGAATGGCCGCTGACTACCTGGAGAAGATTGTTCAGATCCCGGTCACGGTGCCAGCATTGGGCGAGGGTGACACGGAGGCCTACCTGGCGCTGATGCTTCTCGACCAACACTTTGGCGGAAACGAAGAGGAACTGGCAAAGATCGCGGCCCACTGCACCGAGCGCCGGCGAGCCGCTAAGGAGAACGTTCTTGAGGGCCTCGACAACTTGCCTGACGAGGCGGGGCCAGATCTGGCGCTGGCAGCGGAGCTAGCGCCCGTCCTCTATCAGCGTTTGGCCGGCAATCCGCGTCGTCTGAAGCGCTTTCTCAACGCCTTTTGGATTCGTGGAGACATTGCAGCCAGGCGGGGGATCGAGCTGGACCCACCAACCCTCGCGAAGTTAATGGTGCTCGAGCGAATCGAGGAGGACGCATTCGGCAAGCTGCTCGACTGGCTGGGGAAGGGAAGGCTGCCCGACGAACTGAAGCGCATCGAGGAGGCTGAGGAGATTGAAGAGCCCTTCTCTTGGTGGGCAAAATTGCCGCCTAAGCTGGCCGACAAGAACCTCGGCCCGTATCTGCGCTTGGCTGCCGCCTTGCGCCGCCGGTCGGGCCCTCGCACGGATCTACGCTCTGACCTCGCTGCGCTCCTCGTGGAGCTTTCGTCTAGTTCATCCCCCGAGCGAAACGCGGCACTGAAGCGGCTCTCCGAGCTACCGGACACTGACAAGGCGGTCATGGCGCGCGAAGTTGTTGAGGGGATTCGTCGTGACCCAAGCGCCCAGGAGGCGCTTTCGGAGGCGCTCGCACAGTTCATAGCCGAAGGGACCCTGGTCGACTTCGTCGCGGAGCGGTTAGCAACGCTCGACGCGTCTCGGGTCGAGCCAGTGCTGATCATCGCGCTCAGCGACGGCGGTACGTCACATGAGGCGATAGTCGCCGTGGCGAGGGAGTGGCGCGACAGTCCGGCGATCTCCGCCATATCCAAGAATGCGGTTGAAGAGAGCTTCGGAGGTTCCTGATGGGAACGATGGCTGGCTGGAGTGGCTCGGGAGGAAAGTGGAACGACGTCCGCACTCTCTCGGAGGAATTAGTCGATGAAGACGGGACGGTCTCGGAGGACAGGGTCGACGAGTTGGTCGACAAAGTGCTTGAAGTCCTTGATGCCGAAGCTGACCGCGAGCCCCCCGCCCAGGACGAGCATCCGCATTTGCCCCTCCCGGTTCCCGGTGGTCCCTCCTGGTCAGCCGGTCTCCGACTTTCCGGCCGAGGCGGCTCCGGGGATGGTCTTGGCGGGGGCGGCGGTGCGGCTGGCGGTGGAGGTGGCGGCGGCGGACGAGCCGGGGGGGCTCACTCAAGGGCGCGAGCTGCCGGAATCGGTGGAGGCGTCCTCGCTGCAGCAATGGCGCTGCGCGATCAGGACGCGAAAACCCTAGAAGAGCTCGGCCTTGATCTCGATGAACTGCGCTCCTTCGGAGCGCTCAAGCGCAATAACGCGATTCTTAATGCGGTCGTCGGTGCCGATGGTGGTCTTGAGGAGGCCGGTCTTCGCAGGGTTGCGGCGAGGGTCCTGACGGCGGTGCTCAAGGACAACCTCGACGCCATCCAAGCGGTTCGGCTCTATATCGCCGAATATTGCTTCGAGACTTGGGCTCTTGAGACCGGGGAGCGCCTTCGGTCGGAACCAGACCGAGCTAAACCAACCAGTGACTTCGAACGGCAGCTACGCGCCGCCTTACGTGCCCGAGCGAAACAGATTGATGTTGCCCCCGCGTCCGGCGAGGACGAGTTGCGCCACGCAATCGACCAGTCGCTCGACCTGATGCGTGGATTGACTGAGGTCGCCTGAGATGCACCGACTTCGCTTTTCTGCGTCTGGGGCCTCGCTAACCTCCTTGCCAGCCGAGGATCTCCTCTGGCGACCAGTTGGCCTGGCGTCTTCGGTGGACACCAGTCTCGGCCCCCGGCTTGAGGGTCTTGGCCCGGTCCCCGCCATGAACGTCGATTTCGTTCGCCTGGCGGCGCTTGTCTTCTTCTGCGACCGCACGGTCAAGCGACCGTGGAACCTGCGCAGGACCTTCGAGCTCGAGGTCGCAGTGTCAGACCCGAAGTGTTGGTCGGTGCAGGCCAAACGGATTTCGGCCCTTCTCTCACTTCTCACTGGAGATGCCTGGACGCTTCGCTTCGCGAGTCGGCGACAGCCACGTCTCGGTCAGATTGCCGATCTTCCCGATCACGATCTCGTCCTCCTATTTAGCGGCGGATCGGATTCGGCGTGCGGTGCGATAACGGCCACTGGGGAAGGCTTGCAGCCTCTCCTCGGCTCTCACGCTGACTGGACGGCGACGACTGGAGCACAGAACCGAGTAATTGAGGCCATCGAAGACGCCGCAGACTGCGCGCTCGATCAGGCTCATTGGCAATTCGGGCGGAAGGAAACGCAAGTTGGATCGGCAGCGGAATTTGGAGATGAGCGGTCGCGTCGCAGTCGTTCTCTGCTCTTCCTCGCCCTCGGGGCGGCGATCAGCGGAGCTAGCGGAAAGCCGCTGTGGGTCGCTGAGAACGGGTTCACCTCGCTCAACCCGCCGCTCGTTCCCGAGTCCGTCGGAGCCCTCTCAACGCGGACGACTCATCCGGCATTTCTTCGAGGCGTTGGTGAATTGTTGGCAGAGGTCGGCATTCCTCTTGCCCTAAACGACAAATTTGCGCAACAAACGAAGGGGGAGATGTTCGCCGAGGCAAAGAGAACGCTTGGCGCTGCTAAGGCCGCAAAAATTCTGAGGGCGTCGCACTCATGTGGGAAACCACCTCAAGGTGTAAAAAGGGTTGCTCCAGAAACGCACTGCGGCGTCTGTTACGGCTGCTTGGTACGGCGCTCCGCGTTTATTGCCGCTGGGCTGGCTGATGGCACGCGCTACGCCGATCAGGTCGTTGCAAAAAGCGATCGGAAGAAATATCTCTCACCCAAACGCATGGCTACTTTTCGCGCTATTCAGCACAGGCTCGAGATCGGTTTTAACGAGGAGGATGTTCTCAACCTAGGCCTCCCCAATGATGCCGATCTCGACAGTGCCCTCGATCTGATTCAGCGGGGGTTGGCCGAGCTTGCGACTGTCAAGATCGAATAATGCTCCCCGCGATCGATGCGCATGCTCATGTCGAAGTCTATGTCGGCCCCGAAGACCTAGTTGAGCTCGACGCCTTGGTCCTAGCCGTGACGACCCAGGCTGAAGAATGGGCCCCCGCCGGTGGTCGAGAAGACGAGATGACTATCTGGGGAATAGGCGTTCATCCACTTAGGCGGACTGAGCTAGAGAGCTTTTCTATAACCCGTTTTGAAGAAGCGGTCTCCGGTTGCCTACTCGTCGGGGAGATCGGGCTTGATCGAAAGACGCTCTCGGATCGATCCACGATGGTCTTCGAAGAGATCTTGTCGGTTCTCGCCCAAGTTTCGCGCCCTGCCACGATCCATAGCTCGGGGGCGGAGAGGAGCGTCCTTGACGCACTTGCACGGAAACCGGTTCAGGCTCCGATTCTGCATTGGTGGCGTGGCGGAGTTGCCGAGACCAGAGCTGCGATCGACCTCGGCTGCTATTTCTCGCTGAATGGCGCTCAGGCGGAGAGCAACCGCCTTCTGGAACTGATCCCTCCGGACCGGGTCTTCACCGAGACGGACTATCCCCATTCGCGGAAGCGTGACCCCCACGCATCGCGGCCAGGCGCGGTGGAGACGATCGAGGACAGGCTGATGAGTGAGTGGGGGGCAGATCGTTTCGCTGTCCGTCGGCGTCTTTGGCGAAATGTAGCCGCCCTCTTTGATCGTTGTGAACTGCTCGAACGGCTTCCACTCACCACCCAGGAGTCGATTCTTGCCGCTGGCCTCGACTAGGCGCGAATCTTCCCCTGACGCAGACGCGTGAATCGCAAACAACGCAAGCGCCGCCATGGTCGCCGCCGGGCAAGTCCAAAAAGCGATGGGACGCCCAAAGGCGTCAAAGGCTTCGAGGAAACGTTTCTGGACTGGGAGCTTCCCGATGGAGTCGACCCAGAAGCCGCAAGAGCAGACTTTCTGAAGCTCGCGGCTGAAGCGCCGGAGCGGATCGAGGCTCTGCGAGAGGAACTGGTCGAAGCCTTGGATCCTTTCGATGCCTTTGATGTCGTGGCAAGTGTCTGGACGATCAACACGCCTATTGATCCGAACACCTATCGCGAGAGTGCACAAACTGGATTAATGGGTGTGGTGGACTACGTCGCCCTCATCTGTTCCGAGCGCGAATCCCGAAGGCCGGTGATCGACCGAGAGCCACTCATCGACGGCAAAGCTCTCGATCGAATCGATGGTTTGGCAAGGCAGATCCTCGCGCTGACCGACTTGCACCTTTCCGCTGGTGGGCCTGACACCGACGCGTTTGAGCAGGTGCGTCGGCGGATGGTGCGTCGGCGGATGTATGTCCAGGGCCCCGGCTTTGAATTCCAAGAGTCCGAGCTGATTGAGGCGCTTTTCGGCGACGAGCAAACCGAGCGCGATCTGATTGCGGCAATCGGCTTTTCAGCCGCTGACGCACTACAGATAAACGAGGCGATAATCGAAGTCAGCCTTCGGAAGCTCGAGGAGCGGTCCCGGGACGGGCGGGCACTCCCCACCTTGCTCGAGCGCGAACTCCAAGATGCTGGCCCTCTTCTTGAGAAGCTCAAGTTGTCCGACATGCTGCCGCAGTTACCCCCGAGGGAGCGCGCCCGGTGGTTGAAGGAGTTTGGCCAGGCCTTCACGTTCCTGGCCCTCGGAACCACCATGCAGGTCAGCATTCAGGAGGTGGCCGATGCCACGGGCATTGAGGCCGCACGGGTCGGCGCGTTCTTTGAGGAGTTCTCGACGCCCTTCGGTCAGTCACATACTTCGTCGCTCGGCACCGAGGTTCTCCGCATCCGTAGACGGCCGCTTTTAGACGATGGTGACGGGCAGTTTCTGCTCTCCTCGCATATAGCGCTCCACTGGGCATTGCGCCCCGGGCTTGAACAGGCGCTAAAAGAGAATCATCGAGTGTGGACGGCATTCGATCGCCGTCGATCCCGTGTGGTCGAGTCGAAAACTCTGGACTGCCTTGCACGAGCACTGCCCGGCTCGCAAAGCTATCCAGGCGCGACCTTCGAGCTAGAGGAGGACGGTGAAAAGCGCAGATATGAGATCGACGGGCTGATCGTTTGCGACACGATCATGCTGACCGTTGAGTGCAAAGCGGGCTCGCTTACGCCTGCTGGAGAACGGGGCGCCCCGGGGCGGGTTTCTAAGAGGCTTCGCGACCTACTCGTTTCAGCAGCTACGCAAGCCGATCGCGCCCGGCGAGCGCTTGAACGGGATGACCCTTGTTTTGTCTCGGCCGAGGGGACGAAAATCCGCTTGCCAGATCAGGTGTCAGAGGTATTCCCGATCGTTGTAACCCTCCAAGACCTTTCAGAGGTCACGACGACGATCTGGGAGCTTGAGAAAGCGGGTCTACTGCCTGAGTCGGTCGCGACGCCATGGGCCCTCAGTCTCTTCGAGCTCGAGCTTATTTCTGACCTGACGGAGTACGCGGCGATGTTGATCCATTTCTTACGCCGGCGTTCCCGCCTCAATGTGCTCAAGCGGGTTGATGCCTCGGACGAGCTTGACTGGTGGATGTACTACCTGGAGCGGGGGCTTTACTTTGACAGGCAGTTAGAGGGGCCAGAGTCCCCAGATGTCATCCACTTGATGTCGATGACCGATCCGCTTGATGCTTACTACCTTTTTACCCGAGGACAGCGGACTAAGCCTGCGAAGAAACCGCGGCAACGACTCCCTCGCGAGTTGCGGGCACTCTTGGATTGTCTTAACGAGCGAAAGCTCGCTGGCTATATCGAGGCTTCGGTCGCACTCCTCGAACTGGATGACAAGGCCCGGGAGGAGCTATTACGCGGCTATAGGCGCCTGCGGGAAACGACGGCGTCAGACGGGGAGTGGCACAACCTTTCGCTCTTGGTCGCGCGAGAAGCATCGTTTGGCATTACCTTCATGACGGCTCCTGGGGCGAATCTGGATCAGCTTGAACAGCGCCTCGGCCAGTACTCGGTCGCCAAGAAGTATCAAAGTCAGCTACGCAAATGGGTTGCGTTTGGATGGTGTGAGGAAACCCCTGGACTCCTCGATCTAGTTGGAGTCTTCATTGGAGACTGGCGGCCGGATTCGTTCCTGGACGAGCGACTTGACGAGATGGGCCTCGATCCAACGAAGCCCGTTGAGCCGCGGGACACGGCTGGACCGCTCCGGCCTCCGCGGGCGGCGGTTCGGCCACCCCCAAGACGCAAGAGTGCCAGTTAGTCGCCGATCCGGCAGATGCGACGCGTTCATTTCGACGCACCTGTCTAGCCGAATATCGAGGTCAATTTCGCGACGTCATCGGGGCGTGGCTTCGAATGCAGGTATCGCTCCGTCGTGGTCAGTTTCGAGTGGCCCATCATGTCCTTGACCGCGACAAGGTCGAACTGCTGGATCGCCGGGCTGCCAAACGTATGCCGTAGGTCGTGGAAGCGGCGCACTCGTACGCCGGCCTGTTCCTGCGCGCGAATGAAGCGGCTTCGGACGGCGGACCGATCGAGCGGGGCGCCGTCTGGGCGGCAGAAGACATGGTCGGTGTGGCTCGTGAACCTCGGCCGCTCCCGCAGTCTTCGCAGTTCCTTCGCTGCCTGCTCGGCGAGAGGAACGGTGCGGGGACGTCTCGACTTGGTGCTCGACTCCTCGCCGGCAGACATCGCGCGGGACACGGTCAGGGCACCGGCCTTGAAATCGACGTCTGACCATCGAAGGGCGAGGAGCTCGCCCAACCGCAACCCCCGTGCAGGCGGCGACGATGAAAAGCGCGGCGTCCTGCTCGTTGATGCGCTGCCACTCGGCGTTCGTCTCCTCGGAGTAGCCGTGGGCGGGGCGGGTGCGGTGCAGGCTCGAGCGGGCAGCCTCGGCGATCGCCCTCAGTTCGTCTGGCTCGAAAGTCTCGATCGGGCGTGCGCCTTCTTCGGGGCGCTTCCTGGTCCCGGCGACCGGGTTGTCGCGCAGGGCGAAGACGTCGTTGCGCCTGGCGTGCTCGAAGATCGAGTGGAGCAACTGGCGATGGATGTTGACCGTGCGAGCGCTGACGTCCTCCCGGTCGATGCCAGCAAGGAGGCGTTGGACGTCCTGGGTCGTGATCGAGCGGAGCTTGCGGCCGGCGAACTCCCGCATGATCCGCGCCCCTCGCTGGCCTCGCTCTCCCGGACGCGGATGGGCGAGGAGGTTCCGGTAGCCCGCCAAGGTCGAGGGCTTGGCCCGCTTCTCGAATTCGAGGTGTGCGAACCAGGCCTCGACGGCGTCCTCGAAGCGCGCCTCGCGTTTTGTCGGCGCGATCTGCTGCTCGGCTTCGACCTCGGCGATCACCCTGGCCATCTCGCGGTAGGCAGCTCGCTCATCCAGGTAGCCGCGGCACACTCGCCCTCGGCGCCTCTTCCAGCCACCGCGAGGATCCGGCTCCAGCCACGCCCGGCCCAGCCGGCGCTTGCGCTGTCGCTTCCTTCCGTCCCGCCACTTCGCCTCGTAGAAGGGCGTTCCCTTGTGGGCGCGGACGATCAGCGCGCCCGTCTCGATCAGCTCCGTCTTCATCTTGGACCTCCGGTATCTCGATGCACTCGCCGTGGGTGATGTCCAAGCCGACGACGGTTTGCATCGGGTCATCGGATCTTGGGGCACGCGGGTACCGTCACGCCGGAGGTCGCGGGTTCGAGTCCCGTTCCCTCCTCTCCCGCCGCTCCGAGTCGTTGCCCCTTCTATGCGCCGCCTTGCCTCCATAAACAGGTGGGGCTATCGCTCGATCGGAGTGGCTCCCCGGGCTGAGATCATTAAAAAAACCCCCAGTTTTTGGTTTTTTCTGTTTAGATGATGTTGTTCCCCTGGCGATGGAGGCATCATGGCGGTTTGCCTCAGGGCCTTTTTGATCTGTGCCGCGGCGACTCTTGCGGCCGCCGGTTCTGCCGCGGCGGCGAAGCCACCCGTTGCCTTCGTGCAGAGCGAAGCTGTTGGCACCTCATGCGCAGAACTCGCCGAAAAGGGGGTCCGGCTGCCGATTCGCAACGAGACCTCCACCCCGAGGAAAGTGCGCGTCGGTCTCGTCCTCACTCGGGCGGACGGGCAGCAGATCAGGCCGAGAGCGGTCTGCGGCGGTCTGCGGCGGAGCCCCCGGAAACTCGTGCTCCGCCCAGCCGGGGCCAGGGCGATCACGCTGCGGGCGGCCAACGCGGAGGCGAAGGGGACCTACACCGGGTGGGTCGCGATCTTCGGCCGCAAAGGTCGGGTCGCTCGCAGGGACCTGAACATCGCCGAGCCGGCGACGCCGGGGCTTGCGATCACCCCGCTCGTCACCAGTATCAGCGCCGCGATCCATACCGGCGACAAGGGCCCGTTCTGGGTGCCGGTGCAAGGAGCGAACGCGGATCTGCCGGGCCCGGTCAAGGGCGCGGACGGAGACCAGCCCGTGCCCGTCGGGGCGCTGACCGGACCGAGCGGCCCGGTCACCGTCACCTACGACGGCGAAAGCCAATCGCTCGCTGCCGGGGTTTCGCAGATCGGGCTGAACCTGGAGGGTGATCTATCCCCGGGCACCTACTCAGGCCAGGTCGACCTCGCCCCTGAAGATGCCGAAGTGGGCCCAGTTGCGATCGAGCTGAAGGTCAGCAGGAGCATCGGCTGGGCGATCGCTCTGATCTCGATCGGAATCCTCGTCGGCATCGCTCTCCTGCGGGGCACCGGCCGCATGGTTCCCGCCGCGCGGCTGCGGGCGCGGGTGGCGGGACTGGCAACTCGGTACGCGGCTGCAGTCGACGAGCTGAAGAGGGGCCCCGGCGCAAAGCCCTGGCAGAAGTTCGAAATCGACAAGTTCGAATCCCTGCGAGAAGGCCTCCTCAACCAGATCACGGACGCGAAGAAGAAAGTCGCGGTGAAGATCGACCCGAAGACGATCGAAAGCATCGAAACCGCGATAGGCGGGGTCGAGCAGCAGGTCGACCTGTTGAAGGAAATCCCCGACCACGCGCACGAGGTCGAAACTCTCCTTCTTCCGCCGGTGGTGGAGCTGCCGAAGCCGGCAGACGATCCCGGTCAGAGCCGGCCGAAGCTCGAGATCGAAGTCGCGAAGCGCCTCGAGGGCAAACCTCTCAAAGCCGATCGACTGAAGCCGACGATCGAAGCGATGGACAACGACGCGAGGCTGCTCGGAGAACTCCGCCTGCTCGAGAGCTCGCTGGCAGAACTCTGGCAGCTGAGAAAAGCCCTCGACCGCAGCGATCTCTCGGAGTTGGACAGCCATCTGGAAGATTGTCGCCGCACGCTTTGGCTCCTCAGCGATACAAGAGGGCTCGAGCACGCGCGCGACCAGATCCAGAGAGCATGGGAAGAATTCGTCGATCTGCGCGGCCGGCAACACCCGGCGGAGGGGGCAGGTCGCGCCGCCTCGCCCGTGGCCGGTGCGCTTGCCAGCTGGCTGTGCTGCAAGCAGACGATGCCGCCGCTGGCAGCAGTCCGGCTAGCGGGGGCCGTCGGAGCCCACGCCGTCGTTGCGCCCCTCTCGGCTGCTATCGCCGCCGGGGAGGCCACGGCCACGGCCCCCACGGCTCCACAGCCGCCGCCTCCTCCGCTCAAGAAGGAAGATGCGCGTCCAGCGGTATCGAAAGCGCTGCTGATGCAGGCATTCGTCGTACTCGCTGCGGCCGCGATCGCCCTGATCGCAGGGCTGGAATTCCTCTACATCGGCAAGACCTGGGGCACGGTGTGGGACTTCTTCGCCGCCTTCTTCTGGGGGATCGGCGTCCAGACCACGGTGACGGCGCTGGCAACCTCAATCGACGATCTCAGCGGCCTGCGTTGGCTCCGCCGCACCTGAGCTGCTTTTAGCGCCGCTTCCTCCTGGCAGCGAGGACACCGCCGGACCTGAGCTGCCCAGCGCCGCTCCCCCTAGCAGCGCAGCGGCGCTCCTGACGATGGGCGAGCCGGAGAATCGGGCGGCCTCAGGTGCGAGACCTCCGCTCCCAGCTCGTCTTCCAGCCGCGCCGCGATCAGGGAGCGGTGGCACGCCTCGGGGTCGCGCTCGACGCAGAGGAGGGCGGCGTGCTGGCGGCCGACGAAGCGGACGATCGGCTCTAGGTCCACCTGGTCGAGCACCTCGGCGGTGTAGCGGTCGACGTACTCGGGCGCCAGCTTCGTGCGAGAGCGTTTGCCCTCGCCGCGGCGCTCGTCCTCGCGGTACTGCAGCTGCCGCATCTCGGTCGTCGGCGCCAGCTCCGGCAGGTGGCTGTAGCCGATGCCCGCATCGGCGAGCGCCGCCTGTAGCCGTTTGGCGTTCGCCCAGGCGTACTCGCTGCCGCGCACGCCACGGCGCCGGCGGACGTCGAGGACGATCCCGACCTCCGCCTCCTTCAGCGCCCGGATGAAGGTCGGTCCGTCAAAGCCGTAGACACCGATGGTGGCGAACCGCGCCATCACCGGCGTCTACCAACTGCGTGTGAAGGTAGGTGTCTCTCTGGCGCTGCTAGCGCGGCGGGACTTCGCGGTAGGCGGGGTCGCGCACTTCGCGACGTTCTTCCACGGCGGGGCCGGGGGCGACTTCGCCCGGAACGCGACGGCGGGCCCAGACGATTTCCTGGAAGAGCCCGATGAGCAGGCCGACGGCGCCGGCGATCATCAGGATCACGCCGATCGTGTCGACGGAGACGCCCTGGATGTGGATGTTGGTCGCGAACTTGAGAATCGCTCCGACCGCGATAAGGAAGATTCCTGCTCCGATGGTCATGGCGGCTGGATACCCCGGGTTTGGATCGACAAACCGCAGCGGCTATCGGAGAGACGTCCAGAGGCGACGCTCGGCTTCGAGCACCTCGCCGGCGCTCGCGCCCACCGCTCGCCACAGCTCCGCCCGTGGCTCGTCCTCCTCGCTTGCCGCCCGGAACGCCTCGGCCAGCTCGGTCCAGCGCGCCGCCGCTTCGACCGCCAGCGGCGCCTCGTCTCGGCCCGCCTCGGCCAGGAACCGCGAATACATCAGCCGGAAACAGCCGCCGCCGGTGCCGCGGCGCTCGATTACCTGGTAGGCGAAGCGGGCGCACCACTGCCAGTCCTCGACGACCTCGGGCCAGGCGCCGGCCTCGGCCGCCAGCCGCTCCAGCGCCGGCACGCCGGCGAACTCGCCGAACGGCGGCTCCAGCATCTCGCTCACCGCCCGCTCGATCGCCCGCGGCACCGCCGCCTCCACCCGCTCGCGGTCGATCGCCTCGCTGACCGTGAACATATGACCTTCAAGCGGGTAGGCGGGGTGACCGCTGTGGCGCGCCCGCGCCAGGTTCTCCAGCCGCGTCTTCTGCAGCTCCTCGAAGCCGGTGTCTGAGAGGTGGGCGACCTCGGTGTCGTATCCCGCGAGAACGACCGCGTGCCCCGGGAAGTGGGCCGAGTTGCCGTAGTGGTCGAGGTAATAGATGTCCGTGAGGAGCAGGGCGGGGCTGCCGGCCTCGACCTGCGCCCGCGCCGCCTCCCATGCCTCCTCGCCATCCTCCGCGGCGAAGGTGCGCAGCTCCAGCGCCGCCCCGGTCAGCTCGCGAAACGTTTCCTCCAGCCGCGCCGTGCGCCCGTTGAACCAGCGGCTCGGCGAGCTGTCATCCATCGCCAGGTAGTAGAAGCCGGCGCCGGCACCGAGCCCGAACGCCATCTCCTCGCTGATCTCGACGCCGTGGAAGGCGAGCAGGTTTCGCAGTGCGGTCGAGCCGCAGTGGTGGCCGGGGACGTGGACGAAGCCGGGGACCTGGGGCATGTGGCCTATTCTCCCGCGCCGATGCGCGACCTCGACCTGAAGCTGCTGCGCTGGATGCGCACCCACGGCCACACCGCGGCGGTGGAGGACGTCGCCGTCGCCCTCGGCAAGGCTGGCAACAACGGCCTCGTCTGGTTCCTGCTCGGGGCGGCGTTAGCGATCCTCGACAACGACCGCTGGGAAGCGTGGCTGATTTGTGCGCTGCTGGGACCTCTCGCGATCGGCCTCAACTACGCGATCAAGCTGGCGGTGCGACGCCCGCGGCCGGTGCTGGAGGGCCTGCCGCCGCTCGGCGGCGCGCCGAGCTCGCTCAGCTTCCCTTCCGCCCACGCCACCTCCTCGTTCGCGGTGGCGACGGCGATGGTTCGGGTCGACCCCGCGATGGCCGCGGCCTTCCTCGTCGCCATCGCGCTTTCGCTTGGCCGTCCCTACCTCGGCATGCACTACCCGTCCGACGTCCTCGCCGGCGCCCTCCTCGGGATCCTCCTCGGCCTGATCGTCCCGCTCTCGTTCTGATGGAGCGCTCGTCATGAAGGTCGGGATCGTGGGACTGCCGAACGCCGGCAAGTCGACCCTCTTCAACGCCCTGACCAAGGGCGGGGCGCAGATGGGCGACTACCCGTTCACCACGATCGAGCCGAACGTCGCCGGCGCCCAGGTGCCCGACGAGCGGCTGGAGCAGGTCGCCGCGACCGTCGGCAGCTCCGAGCGGGTGCCGGCGAAAATCGACTTCCACGACATCGCCGGCCTGGTCAAGGGCGCCTCCGAAGGGGAGGGGCTTGGCAACCAGTTCCTCGCTTCGATCCGCGAGACCGACGCGATCTGCCACGTCGTCCGCTGCCACACCGAATCCGACGTGCCGCATCCCGACGGCCGGGTCGACCCGCTCGCCGACATCGAGACGATCGAGACCGAGCTGGTCCTGGCCGACTACGACCAGGTCGAGCGCCGGCTCCCCCGCGTCGCCAAGCAGGCGAAGTCAGGCGACAAAGAGGCGCAGGTAGAGCACGAGTGGCTGCAGGCGGTGCATGAGGCGCTCGCCGCCGGCCGGCCCGCGCGCTCGATTCCGGTGCCGGAAGGGGCACCGCTGGCGGTGCAGAACCTGCAGGCGCTGACGACGAAGCCGATCCTCTACGTCGCCAACGTCGACGAGGGCGACGCCGAGCCGCCGGAAGCGGTCGTCTCCCACGCCAACTCGGTCGGGGCCGGCGTGGTCGCGGTCAGCGCCCGGATCGAGGCCGAGCTGGCCGAGCTCGATGCCGCCGAAGCGGAGGAGATGCGCGAGTCCTACGGCGTCGAGGGCTCGGGCCTGGCGCGCCTGGTCCGCGCCGCCTACGACCTGCTCGAGCTGCTCACCTTCTTCACTGCCGGCGAGGGCAAGGAGGCGGTGGCGCGGCCGCTGCGGCGCGGGGCGACGGCGCTGGAAGCGGCCGGCACGATCCACACCGAGATCATGGAAACGTTCATCAAAGCCGAGGTGATCGGCTGGGAGGACCTCGTCGCCTGCGGCGGCTACGTCGCCGCGAGGGACAAGGGCCTGCTGCGGATCGAGGGCCGGGATTACGCGGTCCAAGATGGGGACGTCATAACGATCAAGGTCTAGTGTCGACTTTTGCGTCCATATGGGCGCAGAACTCGACACGGCCTTAGGCTGGGCTCATGGAGGAACGGGCGCGGTTCCCTGAGGTCGGCACCAAGGCCGGCCACTACGAGAGCTTCTACGTCAAGGCCTGTGAGCCGGGTGGCGGGCGCGGGATCTGGATCCGCCACACCGTTCACAAGCGCCCCGGCGCCGAGCCGAACGCCTCGATCTGGTTCTGCTTCTTCGACCGCGCCGCCGAGGGGCCGCGGGCGACGAAGGTAACGGTGCCGGCGGCGCAGCTGTCGACCCCCGCCGGCTCCTGGATCCGCGTCGCCGACGCCGAGATCGGACCTGGCCGCGCCGAGGGCTCGGTCGACACCGAGGCGCTAAGCGCTGCTTGGTCGCTGACCTTCAGCGGCGACGCCGAGCCCTGCAAGTACCTTCCGGCCGACTGGCTCTACAAGGCGCCGCTGCCGAAAACGAAGTTCCTCGCCCCCTATCCCGACGCTCGCTTCCAGGGCCGTCTCGAAATCGACGACACCTCGATCGAGCTGACGGGATGGCCGGGGATGATCGGCCACAACTGGGGCAGCGAGCACGCCGAGCGCTGGGTCTGGCTGGAGGGGACCGGCTTCCCCGACGCGCCCGACACCTACTTCGACGCGGGGGCCGCCCGCGTCCGCCTCGGCTCTCGCACCAGTCCCTGGCTCCCCTCGGGGATGCTGGTCCTCGACGGCGAGCCGCACCGGCTCGGCGGCCTCGGCGCGATCGGCTCGGCCCGGATCGAGGAGCAGCCGACCGTCTGCAGCTTTCACCTCCCCGGCAAGGACATCGTCGTCCATGGCCGCGTCAGCGCTCCCCGGAAGGACTTCGTCGGCTGGGTCTACGCCGATCCGAAGGGCCCCGAGCACCACACCGTCAACTGCTCTGTGGCCGACCTCGAGCTGACCGTCGAGCGCCCCGGCTTACCTCCCCGCCGGCTCAGCCTCCCCGCCGGCGCCGCCTACGAGCTAGGCATGCGCGAGATCCCGGATCATCAACAAGATCACGGCATCCCGATCCAGCCCTACCCCGACGGCTAGCCGACGACCTTCTCGAAGCTCATCCAGGTGTCGTAGCCGCCGAGGGCTACGGAGAGCTGGGAGCCGGTGACGGTGCTGACGCCGCCGGTGCCGTAAAGCTTCGCTTCGACGATGCGGGGGGAGACGCCGCGTTTGGTGATCGCGACCTTCTTCAGGCGCCCCTTCAGGTAACCACCGAGCTTGGCGCTTATCTCCGGCCCGCTGAAGCGCAGGGTCCAGTCATGCAGGGGGCAGTAGTAGTCGAAGGGGTCGGGGACGCCGATCAGGTACGGAACCGGTGAGCCGAAGACGTTGACGGCGCTCTCGGTGTGGCCGCCGGAGCAGGCCGAGTAGAGGGTCTGGGCGATTTCGCTCCCGTACATGACGACCTGGCCGCGGGTTTCGGCGACGGCATCGTTGGTGCGCGCGTACTCGCTTTCGAGCCCTTTGTAGACCTGACTGCGGGTGTCGGAGTAGAGGTCGAAGCCGTTGCCGCCGACGTCGCCGCTGATCGCGATCGAGCGGACCGCCACCGCGTGGGCCTTCAGCTCCTCCGTCGGCCAGGACGGCGGCACCTCGTTCGGCATCACCCCTTTGACGTACTGCTCGAGCGCGAGGGCGTTGACGACGTTGAGCGAGCCGGCGTCGCTTTCGGTCGGCACGCTCTCCAGCGCTCCGCGGAAGGTGCCGTAGCCGGCGATCGTGATCTTGCCGGCGCCCGCCGCGCGCAGCCTGCGCCCGCAGTCGGCGAGCGGCTTGCCGCCGGAGCTGCGCAGCTTGACCCGGTTGCCGGTGCGGTGTGCCTCGTAGCTGCGGGCGGGATCGAGCCCCTCGCCGCAGGCGCTGGTGGCGCCGCTGAATTCGACGTCGCCGGGGGAGATGCCGAGCAGCACTCGGACCACGCGGCTCCCCTGCAGCGCGCCGATGGTGGTCCCCGAGTAGTAGTGGCCGAGGATGAAGCCGTAGTTCTTGCCCGCTTTGGCGTAGCCGTAGGCGCCATAGGCGCTCATCCCGACCCCATGGCCGAAGCCGTGCCCGTGGACGATCCAGCTGACCCCCGCCGAGGCCGCGATCGGGGAGGCGAGGAGCAGGGCAAGGCTCGCCGCGCAGGTCGCGAGCAGGGCGCTGATCCTCTTGGGGGTGACCCTGTTGACGCTGAACCTGTTGATGGTCTTGGACATCTCCGAAGCAACAGATTCAACGTTGCGGAGTAGCGGCCTGCATCAGCGGGGGCGTACCCTGGAAGCGCACCCCGATTCGAGGAGGACTCGATGGCGACGCAGACCGTGAAGGCAACCGACCACAAGCTCCTCGCCGCCGGCGAGTGGATCGAGACGGGCGATTGGGCCGAGGTGAAGAGCCCCTATGACGGCAGCCCCGTCGGCCGCGTCGCCCAGGCCGACGAAGCGCTGGTCGAGCGGGCGATCGAGGCGGCGAATGAGGCCTTCGAGGCGACCGACTTCCCGCAGCACGCGCGGGCCGCGGTGCTGGAACGGGCGGCCGAGCTGGTCGCCGAGCGCAAGGAAGAGCTGGCGGCGACGATCGCCGCCGAGGCCGGCAAGCCGATCAAGACGGCGACGCTGGAGGCTGAACGCTGCGTCTCGACGCTCGAGTTCTCCGCCGTCGAGGCGCGCAAGCTGACCGGTGGCACGGTGCCGATGGAGGCGGCGCCGGCCGGCGTCGGCAAGCTCGGCGTGATGCTGCGCGTCCCCTACGGGGTGGTTGGCGCGATCAGCCCCTTCAACTTCCCGCTCAATCTCGTCGCCCACAAGCTCGGCCCGGCGATTGCCGCCGGCAACGCCGTCGTCCTCAAGCCCGCCGGCCAGACGCCGATCTCGGCCCTGAAGCTGGCCGAGATCCTGGTCGAGGCGGGGCTGCCGGAGAACTGGCTCTCGGTCGTCCCTGGTCCCGGCTCCAAGGTCGGCAACACGATCGTCGAACACCCGCTCACCCGCGCGATCACCTTCACCGGCTCGGCCCCGGTCGGCTGGGACATCCGCTCGAAGGTCCCGCACAAGAAGGTGAACCTGGAGCTGGGCTCGAACGCACCGCTGATCGTCGACGCGGATGGCGACTGGGAAGCGGCGGCGGACAAAGCCCAGTTGCACGCCTTCTCGCATGCGGGCCAGAGCTGCATCTCGATCCAGCGCATCCTCGTCCACGAGTCGATCGCCGATGAGTTCACGCAGCGGCTGGTCGCGAACGTCGAAGGGCTGACCGTCGGCGACCCGCTCGACGAGGACACCGATGTCGGGCCGCTGATCACCCCCGACGACCGCGACCGCGTCCACGCGTGGATCGAGGAGGCGGTCACGGGCGGGGCGGAGCTGCTGGTCGGCGGCGAGCTCGTCGACGAGGGTCGTTGCCTGGCGCCGACGCTGCTAAAAGCGCCGCCGAAAGAGGCCAAGGTCTGGTGCGAGGAGATCTTCGGCCCGGTGGCGACGATCGACACCTTCCGGGTCTTCGAGGAGGCGCTGGCGATGGCCAACGACTCCAAGTTCGGCCTCCAGGCCGGCGTCTTCACCCGCGACATCGGCAAGGGGCTGGAGGCGGCGCGGACGCTCGAGTTCGGCGGGGTCCTGATCAACGAGGTCCCGACCTTCCGCGCCGACCAGCAGCCCTACGGGGGCGTCAAGGATTCGGGGAACACCCGCGAGGGGCCGGCTTACGCGACTGTCGAGTTGACCGAGGAGCGGTTTGTGACTTTGCAGGGATAGGTCGAACGGGAGGACCCTTCCCTGGCACATCTCGCTATGGCTCGATGTTGAGTGCCCGGGAAGGGTCCTCCCGTTCGACCTCGTCAGCTAGGGCTGGGTGTTGGTAGGGACCCGGCTTCCGTAGCCGCTCGATCACGTTGCGCCGGCTGACCGGGTCCTTGTCCTGGCTGAGCTTGAGCTTGCAGGTGAAGTGCTCGACCGGGAGGCGGATGCCAACGGTGCCGCGGGCGAACGGCGTCGCCCACTCGCGTTCGAGGTACATCGGCTCCTCGACATGGCGCTCGAAGTGGGCGACCAGGCGGGTCAGCGCCTCCAGGTTCTCCTCCTCGCTCAGCACCTCAGGCACCCCGTAGAGGTGGGCGACGCTGAAGTTCCAGGTCGGCGCCCGCGTCGCCCCCGGCCCGTACCAGCTGGGCGACACGTACCCGTGCTCCCCCTGCACGATCGCCAGCATCTCCCCGCCGAGCTCGTGCAGCTCATCGTCAGGCTTGCCCAGGTGAGTGACGATCGCCAACCCTTCGGCCTCCTCGTCGATGAGGACCGGCGCATGTGAGGCAACGAGCCCCTCGTTCGCACTGACCAGAACCGCCCAGGGGTTCTCCTCGATCAACCGCCGGACGACCTCCGGGTCGGTGCAGTCGTATGAGGGGTTGTGCCGCACCTACTCGTGGGGACGCGCCATCCGCCGGTGGTCCAACGCCTCCTCGAGCACCGCCGGCTCCACGCCTTGCTCCAAAGCCACCTCGCGCAGCGACCGCCCGCTCTCCGCCGCGGTCTTGACGATGTCCGCCGCGCGGTCATAGCCGATGTGGGGATTGAGGGCGGTAGCCGTGGCGAGGGTCGCCTCCGCATGCCGCTCCGTCATCTCCTCGTTCGCCTCGACCCCCTGCACGCATTTCTCGTTCAGCAGGCGCGAGGCGGAGGCGAGGAGCTTGATCGAGTCGAGCAGGTTGCGGGCGATCAGCGGCACCCGCACGTTGAGCTCGAATTGGCCCTGGCTGCCAGCAACGGTGATCGCGGCGTCGTTGCCGATCACCTGGGCGGCGACCTGGATCACGACCTCCGGGATCACCGGGTTGACCTTGCCGGGCATGATCGAGGAGCCCTTCTGCAGCTCCGGCAGGCGCAGCTCGGCGAGGCCGGCGCGGGGGCCGGAGCCCATCAGTGCCAGGTCGTTGGCGATCTTGTTGAGGGAGACGGCGTAGACCTTGAGCGCGCCCGAGAGCTCGACCAGGGAGTCGCGGTTGCCCTGCGCCTCGAAGGCGTCGAGCGGGCCGGAGATCTCCAGGCCGGTGTCGGCGGCGAGCCGCTCGCGCACCTTGGCGGCGAACTCGGGGTGGGTGTTGAGGCCGGTGCCGGTGGCGGTGCCGCCGAGCGGGATCTGGCCGACCCGCCGCAGGGTCCCCTCGACCCGCTGCACGCCCAGTCGTACCTGGGCCGCGTAGCCGCCGAACTCCTGCCCCAGGGTGACCGGGACCGCGTCCATCAGGTGGGTGCGGCCGGCCTTGACGACGTCGGCGAACTCGCCCGCTTTCACTTCCAGCGCTCCCTCGAGCGCTCCCATCGCCGGCAGCAGGTCGTGCGTGACCTCGTCCAGCGCCGCCAGGTGGACGGCGGAGGGGAAGACGTCGTTGGAGGACTGCCCCATGTTGACGTGGTCGTTCGGGTGGGCGCCCTCGCCGGCGAGGTTGGCGATCACCTCGTTGGCGTTCATGTTTGAGGAGGTGCCGGAGCCGGTCTGGAAGACGTCGACTGGGAACTGGTCGTCGTGCTGCCCCTCGGCGATCGCCTTGCCGGCGGCGGCGATCCGCTCCGCCAAGTCGCTGTCGAGCCCGCCGAGGGCGCCGTTGGCCTCGGCCGCGGCGCCCTTGATCCGGCCCAGCCAGCGCACCACCGGCACCGGCACCCGCTCACCGGAAACGGGGAAGTTGTCAACGGCCTTGGTGGTCTCGCCACCCCACAATTGCTCGGTCACTAATGCCTCCGTCGAAGATCGCTTGGAGGCTGGAGCGTATTGACCGGGCGGAGCCGCCCGCGTTCCTAGCCGCCGGAGCGGCCGGCGTCGAAGCCTTCGCGGTAGGCGCTGAGGAACTGCGGCGAGAGCGGTTCGGTGCCCGGCGCGTAGCGGGCGGCGACGGTGAGGCGGCGGACGAGGTCGGCGTGGATGCCTTCGCTCTCCTCGGCGCCGCGCTGCGCCGCGCCGAGCAGGTAGCCGAGCCGCAGCGCGGCCTCGCCGCCCGGCTGCTCGCGCGCTTCCGCGTTCAGGTCGGTCGCGGTATCGATCATCGCTTCGCCGATCCGCGCCAGGTCGCCCGGGCTCTGGTTGGACGCGAGGCAGTCGCTGATCGGCGTCTCCTCCAGCAGGAGGACTTCGTCCGGCGCGGCCCGCAGCGCCTTCTCGTAGACGGCCGCCCCTTCGAGGCAGGCGACCGGCGTCGAGTCGTCCTGGCCGCCGCAGCCGAAGCCGGCAAGGGCGAGGAAGGCGAGAAGCGAGGCGGCGGCGAAGCGCATCGCCGCATCCTAAGGATGCTCAGTCGCCGACCCGGGCGGAGACGCCGCCGAACCTGACCTGGGAGATGCCGCCGGAAGGGCCGGGCGGGCCGGTGGGGGCCGGGGGCGCGGAGCCGGGTTTCTTGCGCGCGATCGGCTTCGGCGCGGTGGCGCTGACCGGGAAGACTTCGACCCATTCGGCGAGGCTGAACTGCGGCGCGAGGGCGTGGTTCCAGGAGAGATGGAGGTGGTGGCCGCAGCCGTGGCCGGCGTCGCCTTCGTAGCCGACCCAGCGGAAGGGCTGGACGGGGTGGTTCTGCGTCGGCTCGGCCCAGAGGGCGAGGTTGGTGATCCCGGTCCAGTTTTCGTCGCAGCGGGAGCTCGCCTCGAGCGGGACGATGTCGACCGCGAGCCCGTTGTAGTGGTCGGAGCCGCGCACGTGGCAGCCGTGGCAGCCCGCGTGTTCGCCGTTGGGCAGCGGCCCGGAGTAGCCGTCGGTGACGTAGATCGGGTACCGCTTGGCGATCCAGCGCAGGTTGGGGAGGATCCGCCGGTCGACCATGTCGCCTTCTTCGTGCGGGATCGAGGCCGGGATCGGGACGATTTCACCGGTCCCGTAGAGCAGCTTCGTGGCCGGAAGCGGCGCCGCCTGCGAGTAGGCGCAGACGGCGAAGAGGGGAGCCAGCGAGAGGGCGAAGACCGCCAGGGCGCGGGCCCAGGCGTTGGCGAGGAGACGGTGGCTCACTCCCGCCTTATCGGCCGTACGACGCCCGTCCCTTGAATCCTGCCCCCCGCCAACCGAACTGCATCAAATTTCTTACCTGTCGGGTGGGGAATTTGATGCAGTTCGAGATCGGGGCTTGGGATTCGGGGGCTGGCCGGGCGGCCAGTAGGGTTCGGATCGTGCCGACGGTCCGCGAAGCGACGTTTGACCTCTTCCGCGAGCACGGGATGACGACGATGTTCGGCAACCCGGGCTCGACCGAGCTGCCGATGCTGGCCGATTTCCCCGGGGACTTCCGCTACGTGCTCGGCCTACAGGAGGCGGTCGTGGTCGGAATGGCCGACGGCTTCGCCCAGGCCTCCGGCCGCACCACGGTCGTCAACCTCCACACCGCGCCCGGGGTGGGGAACGCGATGGGGGCGATCTTCAACGCCCAGGCCAACCACTCGCCGCTGTTGATCACCGCCGGCCAGCAGGCGCGGGCGCAGATCACCCTGCAGGCCAACCTCACCAACCGCGACGCGACGCGGATGCCGCACCCCCTGGTCAAGTGGTCCTACGAGCCGCCGCGGGCCGAGGACGTGCCGCTGGCGCTGGCGCATGGAGCGCACCTGGCGGGGCTGGCGCCGCGCGGCCCGGTCTTCGTCTCCTTGCCCATGGACGACTGGTACGCGGAGGTCGACGAGGCCGACGCGCGGGAGGCGATCGCCCGCCGGGTCGACGGTCGCGCCGTCGCCGACCCCGAGGCGGTCCGCGCCCTGGCTGAGCGCCTCGACGCCGCGCAGAACCCCGTCCTCGTCGCCGGCCCCGACATCGACGCCGCCGGCGCCTGGGACACCGCCGTCGCCCTCGCCGAGCGCCAGCGCCTGCCGGTCTGGGCCTCGCCCGCCACCGGCGGCGTCCGCCTCGGCTTCCCGGAGAACCACCCTAACTTCCGCGGCGTCCTGCCGCCGGCGATCGGCCCGGTCGGGCAGACGCTCGAGGGCCACGACCTAATCCTCGTCGTCGGCAGCTCGGTCTTCCCCTACTACCCGCACATCCCCGGGCCGCTGCTGCCCGAGGGGGCGCGGCTGGTCGCGATCACCAGCGACCCCGACGAGGCGGTGCGGGCGCCGATGGGGGAGGCGATCGTCGCCGACGTCGGCCTCACCCTGGCGGCGCTGGTCGAGGCGGTGCCGGAGTCCTCGCGCCCGGCGCCGGAGCCGAACCCGGGCCCAGGGGAAATCCCCGCGACCGACCCGCTCAACGCCTCGACCGTCCACAGCGCCCTCCGAGAGGCGATGCCCGAGGACGCGATCGTCGTCCTCGAGTCTCCCTCGAGCACCCTGGCGCTGCGCAACCAGCTGCGCATCTCCCGTCCCGGCAGCTACTACTTCAGCGCCGGCGGCGGCCTCGGCTTCGGCCTCGCCGCCTCGGTCGGGGTGCAGCTGGCGCAGCCGGACCGGCCGGTCGTCTGCGTCCTCGGCGAGGGCTCGGCCCAGTACGCGATCACCGCCTTCTGGAGCGCCGTCGCCTACCGGGCCCCGGTCACCTTCCTCGTCCTCCGCAACGAGGAGTACGCGATCCTCAAGTGGTTCGCCGAGGTTGAGCAGGTGACGGGCGCCCCCGGGCTCGACCTGCCGAAGCTCGACGTCGCCGCGGTCGCCGAGGGCTACGGGGTGAAGGCGCACCGGGCGCGCGACCGCGACGAAGTCGCCGGGGCCCTGGCCGCCGCCCTCGCCTCCGACCGGCCGGAGCTGGTCGAAGTGCCGGTCGAGCAGGGGATGTCCCTCTTCTAAGAGGGCCGCGACGAATGGCCCTGCTGCAGCGCACCCGTCGCCAGGTCCCGCCGCCGAGCCAGCCCGTCCCTGACCGCGCCCCGGACGCGCTCGCTGCCGGCGTCGCCCAGCCGCTGCGGGAGGAGCTGGAGCAGCTGCTGGGGGAGGGCCGCGTCCTCCACCGCGTCAGCGACCTCGTCGCCTACGCCTCCGACGCCAGCCCCTACCGGCTCTTCCCGCGGGCGGTGGTCGAGGCGCGCGACGCCGACGACGTCGCCAAGGTCCTGCGCTTCGGCCGCGACCGCGGCATCCCGGTCACCTTCCGCGCCGGCGGCACCAGCCTCAACGGCCAGGGCCAGAGCGACGGCATCCTCATCGACGTCCGCAAGAACTTCGGCGGCGTCCGGGTCGAGGAGGACGGCGCCCGGGCGCGGGTGAAGCCGGGGACGATTCTCGGCCACGCCAACCGCGTCCTCGCCCCCCACGGCCGCAAGCTCGGCCCTGACCCGGCGAGCACCGACGTCTGCACCGTCGGCGGCGTCGTCGCCAACAACTCCGGCGGGATGCGCTGCGGCGTCACCAGGGACTCCTACTCGACGGTGCGGGAGCTGACCTTCGTGCTGCCGTTGGGGACGAAGATCGACACCGGCGCGCCCGGCGCCGCCGAGCGCTTCGCCGCCGCCGAGCCAGAGCTCGTCGCCGGCCTGGAAGCGATCCGCGATGAGATCCGCGCCGACGCCGAGCTGGCCGAGCGCATCCGCCGCAAGTTCGCGATCAAGAACACGACCGGCTACCGGCTCTGCGCCTTCCTCGACGCCGACCAGCCGCTGGAGATTTTCCGTCGCCTGCTCGTCGGCTCGGAGGGCACTCTCGCCTTCATCGCCGAGGTCGTCTTCGAGACGGTGCCGCTGCCGCCGCAGACGACCACTGCCTGGATTCACTTCCCGGGCGTCGACGAGGCGATCGCAACGGTTCCCGACCTCGTCGCCTCCGGGGCCACCGCGGTCGAGCTGATGGTGGCGCCGGCGCTGATCACCGCCGCCTGGAACATGGTCGGGGCGCCGCAGGAGTGGAAAGAGCTGCCGCCGGAGTCGGCGGTGCTGCTGGTCGAGTACGGCGGCGAGGACGAGGGCGCGCTGGCGGCGCAGGTCCTCCGCGCCGAAGCGATCCTCGGCTCCCACGAGCTGATCCGCCCGCTCGCCTTCACCGAAGCGCCCGAGGAGATCGAGCTGGCCTGGCGCGTGCGCGAGGGGCTTCACGGGTTGATCGGGCGGGTGCGGCCGGAGGGGACGGCGTTGATCGTCGAGGACGTCTGCGTGCCGCCGGAGCGGATCGCCGAAGGGGCGAAGGACCTGCAGGCGCTGCTCGGCCAGCACGGCTTTCTCCCGGGCGTCGCCGGCCACGCCTCGGCCGGGAACCTGCACTTCATGCTGACGCCGGACTTCGCCAAGCAGGAGGACCTCGAGCGCTACGAGGCCTTCATGCAGGGGCTGGTCGAGCTGATCGTCGAGAAGTACGACGGCTCGCTCAAGGCCGAGCACGGGACCGGGGTGAACATGGCCCCTTATGTGGAGCGCGAGTGGGGGGCGAAGGCGACCGAGCTGATGTGGCGGGTGAAGCGGCTCGCCGACCCGGACGGGGTGCTCTCCCCGGGAGTCGTCCTCAGCCGTGACCCCGGCGTCCACCTGCGCAACCTGAAAACGACGCCGGCGATCGAGGACTGGGGCGGGGCGAGCACCTGCGTCGAGTGTGGCTTCTGCGAGCCGGTCTGCCCCAGCCGCCACCTGACCACGACGCCGCGGCAGCGGATCGTCCTGCGTCGAGAGATGGCGCGGCAGCCCGAGGGCTCGCCGGTGCAGCGGGCGCTGCTGGCGGAGTACGAGTACGACGCGATCGAGACCTGCGCCGTCGACGGCTCCTGCCAGATCGCCTGCCCGCTCGGGATCGACACCGGGCGGATGGTCAAGGAGCTGCGGCATGCTCAGCACGGTGAGCGGGCCGAAAAGGCGGCGTTGGCGGTGGCTAAGCGGTGGGGGGTGGTCGAGAAGGCTTCGCGGGTGGCGCTGCGCATCGGCGGGTCATTTGCACGCAGGACCAAGCGGGGCGCGGCGGTGCCGGGGCCGGCGCGGTGGGGCGGAGGGGGTGACCCTCGCCGGGCACATCTCGCTAATGGCTCGATGTTGAGTGCCCGGAGAGGGTCACCCCCTCCGCCTGGTGCAGCGGCTGTCTACGTGCCCAGTTGCACTAACCGCATCTTCGATGGCAGTCCGGTTGAGGCGCTTGTGGCGGTTTCCGAGCGGGCTGGATCGCCGGTTTGGGTTCCGGATGATGTGGACGGGAGTTGTTGTGGGTTGCCTTGGAGCTCGAAAGGGTTCGAGGCGGCGCATCGGCATAAGGCGAATGAGATGGTCGGGCGGTTGTGGGAGTGGAGTGGGGAGGGGGCGCTACCGGTGGTGATCGACGCGGCTTCTTGCACTGGAGCAATCGCTGATCCCGCGGAGGGTGTGCTGACGGAGGAGAACGCGGGGCGGCTTGGGCAGTTGGAGATCGTCGATTCGGTGGCTTGGGCGCTGCGGTTGCTGCCGAACCTGGAGGTCACCGAGAAGGTTGGCTCCGCCACCGCGCACCCGACCTGCGCGACCCGCCGCCTCGGCCTGGCCCATCCGCTGCGCGCCCTGGCCGAGGACCTGGCCGAGGACGTCTACATCGCCCCCTCCGCCACCTGCTGTGGCTTCGCCGGCGACCGCGGCATCACCCATCCCGAGCTCACCGCTTCCGCCACCCGTCCCCAAGCCGAACAGCTGGCCGGCCGCCGCTTCGACGCCTACCTCTCCAGCAACCGCACCTGCGAGATCGCGATGACCCGTGCCACCGGCGAGGCCTACGAGTCGCCGCTGATCCTGCTCGAGCGGCTAACTCGAGCTTGAGCTCTTGACCAGGTCGACGCTCTGGGCGTCGATGTCGCGGACGAGGTCGGCGAATTTCGGTTCGGTCTCCATCCGCTTGTCGAGCAGGGGGTTGACGATCCCCCGCAGCGCCGAGACGTAGCGCCACCACCTCGGGACGAAGATCCGCGGCGCCTGCTCTTCGATCCCCCGCACCAGGCCCGCGCCGGCCTCCTCGGGGCTGATCCGTTTCAGCAGCCACTCGGGACTTAGTTCCCGCACCCGCGGCGAGGTCTCCTGCGCGAAGGCGTCCTGCACGAGTTTGGTGTCGACCCAGCCGAAGTAGGCGACGCTGGCGCTGGCGCCATGCGGTTTCAGCTCCACCCGCAGCGCCCGGCCCAGCGACTCGACCGCCGACTTCGCCGCCGCGTAGGGCGTGTTGCCGAACCCGTTGGCGAAGGCGTAGACGGAGGAGACGACGATCATCTGGCCCTTGCGCTCGACGATTTGCGGCAGCGCCGCCCGCACCGTCCGCCAGACGCCGAGCAGGTCGACCTCGAAGACCCGTTCCCATTCCTCACCGGAGATGCCGCGCACGGTCGCGAACTGCTTCTGGGCGATGCCGGCGTTGGCGACCGCGATGTCGAGGCCGCCGAACTCTTCGACGATCTGCGCGACCGCGTTCATCAGCGCGCTCTGGTCAGTGACGTCGCCGCCGAGTCCGATCGCCCGCGGCCCGATCCGCTCCGCCGCCTCGCGCGCCTCGGCCGCATTGAGGTCCAGCACCGCGACGGAGGCGCCGCGCAGGTGCAGCTGCCGCGCCGTCTCGAAGCCGATGCCGCGCGCGGCGCCGGTGACGAGGGCGACTTTGCCGTTGAGGTCGTAGCGCTCCATGGGGTCAGCACAGTAGTCGCTCGCCATTTCCGGGCGCACCTAGAATCCTCAGCTTCATGTCCGGATTCGAGCCCGTAAATCCCAAGCAGTCCTTCCCCGAGCTGGAGGAGCGAATGCTGGCGCGCTGGCAGGAGGAGGGGCTCTTCGAGCGCTCGCTCGCCCAGCGCGAGGGGGCGCCAGTCTGGAGCTTCTACGAGGGCCCGCCGACCGCCAACGGCCGCCCCGGCTCCCACCACGTCCTCGCCCGCGTCTTCAAGGACGTCTACCCCCGCTACAAGACGATGTGCGGGTTCCGCGTCCCGCGCAAGGCCGGCTGGGACTGCCACGGTCTGCCGGTCGAGCTCGAGGTTGAAAAGCAGCTCGGCATCTCCTCCAAGCAGGAGATCGAGGAGCTCGGGATCGCCGAGTTCAACCGCCGCTGCCGCGAGTCGGTCTTCGAGTACGTCGAGGACTGGAACAAGCTGACCGAGCGGATCGCCTTCTGGATCGACCTCGACGACCCCTACGTCACCCTCGAGGACGACTACATCGAGTCCGTCTGGTGGTCGCTGCGCAAGCTCTGGGACGACGGCCGCCTCTACGAGGGCCACAAGGTCGTCCCCTACTGCCCCCGCTGCGGGACGGCGCTCTCCTCGCACGAGGTGGCGCAGGGTTACGAGGACGTCAAGGACCCCTCGATCTATGTGCGCTTCCCGCTGCAGGACGACGACGCGTCACTGCTGGTCTGGACGACGACGCCCTGGACCCTGCCCGGAAACGTCGCCGTGGCGGTGGCTCCCGAAGTCACCTACGTCCGTGCGCGCGTCGGCGAGGAGACCGTGATCCTGGCCGAGCCGCTGGTCGAGCGGGTGCTGGGAGAAGGGGCCGAGGTACTCGAGCGGTTCGGGGGCAGGGAGCTCGTCGGCAAGCGCTACGAGGGCCCAGTCTTCGAGCTGCAGGACCGCGAGCCGGGAGGCTTCCCGATCATCGCCGGCGACTTCGTCACCACCGAGGACGGGACCGGCTTGGTCCACGTCGCCCCGGCCTTCGGCGAGGACGACTACAGGGTCGCCGCCGAGAACGATCTCTTCGATCCCACTAATGCCGCCAGCCTCTACAACCCGGTCGGCCTCGACGGCAGGTTCACCCCGCAGGTCAGCGGCTTCGAGGGCAGGTTCGTCAAGGATCCCGAGGTCACCGCGGCGCTGATCGCCGACCTGGAGAGCCGCGGCCTGCTCTTCCGCGAGCAGGTCTACGAGCACTCCTACCCCCACTGCTGGCGCTGCGGCACGCCGCTCCTCTACTACGCCAAGTCGAGCTGGTACATCGCCACCTCTCAGGCCCGGGACAGCTTGCTCGCCAACAACGAGGAGATCAACTGGCACCCCGACCACGTCAAGCACGGGCGCTTCGGCAAATGGCTGGAGAACAACGTCGACTGGGCGCTCTCGCGCGACCGCTACTGGGGAACGCCGCTGCCGATCTGGGAGTGCACCGAGTCCGATTGCGACGGCCGCTTCTGCGCCGGCTCGGTCGCCGAGCTGCGCGAGCGGGCGCGCGGCGAGGTGCTCGAGGACCTGCACCGCCCCTACATCGACGAGGTCGCGCTGGACTGCGAGCGCTGCGGCGGCGAGATGCGGCGGGTCGTCTCGGTGATCGACACCTGGTACGACAGCGGCGCGATGCCCTTCGCCCAGTTCCACTATCCGTTCGAGGGCAAAGAGGAATTCGAGGAGCGCTTCCCGGCCGACTACATCTGCGAGGCCCAGGATCAGACCCGCGGCTGGTTCTACACCCTGCTCGCCGAGTCGACCCTGCTCTTCGACACTTCCAGCTACAAGAACTGCGTCTGCCTCGGCCTGATCCTCGACCCCGAGGGGCAGAAGATGTCGAAGAGCCGCGGCAACGT
>Ga0190273_10000172_pt1 | contig 33274 bp, 24 predicted proteins | sample Popmic504IS_FD_134513 | JGI IMG/M metagenome (GOLD analysis project Ga0190273, IMG submission 134513) | Populus adjacent soil microbial communities from riparian zone of Shoshone River, Wyoming, USA - 504 IS | ecosystem: Environmental > Terrestrial > Soil > Riparian zone > Trees stand | place... | reverse complement strand
GCCGCTGACCTTCATCGAATTCAACTACATGCTGATGCAGGCGGTCGATTTCCTGGAGCTGTTCCGCCGCCATGCCTGCGTCTTGCAGATGGGCGGCTCCGACCAGTGGGGCAACATCGTCAACGGCGTCGAGCTGGTCCGGCGCGTCGACCAGGGCCAGGCGTTCGGCTTGACCACGACGCTGCTGGCCACCGCTTCGGGCGCCAAGATGGGCAAGACGGCGGCGGGCGCGGTGTGGCTGAACGCCGACCTGCTCAGCCCCTACGACTACTGGCAGTTCTGGCGCAACACCGAGGACGCCGACGTGGGCAAGTTCCTGCGCCGCTTCACCGACCTGCCGCTGGCGGAGATCGCGCGGCTGGAGAGCCTGCCGGGCGCCGAGATCAACGAGGCCAAGAAGGTCCTCGCCGACGAGGCGACGCGGATGCTGCACGGTGAGGACGCGGCGAAAACCGCACGGAATGCTGCCATCAGGACGTTTGAGCAGGGAGCCTTGTCGGCCGACCTGCCCACGTTTGAGCTTTCCCACGCCACTCTGGCTGAGGGCGTGGTGCTGGCTGCGCTGGCGGCTGATGCCGGCCTGGCGTCTTCGCGCGGTGAAGCCCGGCGGCTGGCGCAAGGTGGCGGCCTACGGGTCAACGACACGGCAGAGGCGGACGCGAACCGTACGTTGACCGAGGCCGACCTCGTTGACGGCGTTATCAAGCTGGCGGCGGGCAAGAAGAAGATCGTGCTGGTCCGGCCGGTCTAGCTGGCGGGCGCCGGTTCCGGAGCCGTCGGCGTCACCCCCTCGAACATCCGCCGCAGGAACCCCGGAGCCGCCAGCGACATCGGGTTGATCTCGATCCTCGGCGCGGTGAACGGGCCGGTGGCGTGGTAGGTGATGCCGAACAGGCCCTCGCCTCCGCGCGAGCCGAACAGGCCTCCCAGCGCCGCGTTCAGGGCGTAGGCGGGCGTCACCACGCCGACGACGTCCATGGTCCGCGTTTTGGTGTCCATGACGCCCTTGGCGGTGAGTCCCACCGACTTGCCGCTCGCCCGCACGTCGCCGAGCGTCACCGCCGAGCCTCTGATCTGCATCGGCGCGATCATCCGGTCGAACTGGATGGCGCCGTTCTTCGCCAGCAGCTGCGCCGCGCCCGGCACCCGCATCATGGTCATGTCGCGGATTTCGAACTCGAAGTCGTAGCCGCCGGGCACGATCCGCCCCGTCCCCGTCGTCGCGCCGCCTTTGAGGTTGTTGTAGCCGCTGAGCGACTGGGCGACGTCGCCGAGGTCGGCCACCTGCAGCGAAAGCGCCGTCGAGCCCTTGTCGGGGTAGGCGCGGATGGCGATGGCCGAGCCCGTCGTGGTCGCCGAGGTCAGGGTCAGTCGCCGCTGGTCCACGGCGCCCCATGTCCCGGCCATCTTCACATCGCGGACGTAGCCGGTCTCCGACAGCCGCACCCGGTCGATGGCCGCGTCGAGCTGGATGGCCTGCGACTTCACCGCCCCCGCAGCCCCACGGCCGGCCATCGTCTGCGCTTCCTTGAGGATCGGCCGGAAGTCGAGGTAGCGGGCATCCACGTCGGCCGCCATGCCCGCTCCGTCCCTGTGAGCCTTCACCGAGCCGTCGAAGAAACCCTCCAGCCGCGCGGTCGGCAGGTTTACCGACATCCTGCCGCCGGCGAGCGACCCGGAGCCGCGCACCGACAGCCCCTCGCCGTCCGCCGTGATCCGCCGCAGCGTCAGCGCGCCGCCTTCGAGCGCGATATCCAGAGCGCCTTGCGCCCGCTGCCCAGCCGGCTTGCTCCAGCCGGAGTTGGGCACCCGCAACGCGGTGCGGCCAAAGTCGCCGACCAGCCTTCCCGTGACCACGCCGCTGCCCTGGCTCAGCCGCCCGGAGAAATCGACCGGTCCGTCCATCATCTGCGTGACGTCCAGGCCTAGAGCCGCGAACGTCCGGTCCGACGCCGACCCCGAAAGGCCGATCTGCCGCCGACCTTCGCTTTGCGGCCCGACGTCGTAGCGGATCGCGGCGCCGGCCACGTTGGCATTGCCCGAGAGGCCGCCGTTCGCGGCTACGCCCTTGGCGCTCACCGGCAGCGATTTGGGCAGCTTCAGCGGCACGCCCAAGGCGCTGAGGTCATCGTTGTCGAGCGTCGTGCTCCAGCCGTAGACCACGGCGCCCGGCTTTCCGCCCGGCGACCACTCCAGCCGTCCGCTCAGATCACCGGCCTTATAGTCCGCCGAACCCGCCCTCTCGCCGATGCTGGCGGTCAGCGCCACCGGCTGTGTTCGCCTGAACATCGGCAGCTTGCCGACCCCGATTCGCGCCGCCTCAGCGGGCGTGATCTCGGCGTTGTAGCGGATGACTCTCGGGTTGCCGCGCGTGTAGGCGAGCGCGCCGGAATAGGCGTCGGCGGTGAGGTCGCCCGTCCACTGGCCGCCGTTCGCCGTCATGGCCAGCTTCACCGGCACGTTGGCGGGCATGCCCTTCCCCGCCGTGAGCCCGGCCTCGCGCCAGGCGGCGGGCTGGCCGACACCGGTCGCCTGCATCCGCTCGCCCTTGCGCCAGTCGGCCCGGCCCTCGAACATCGGCGAGCGCACGTCCGCCCCACCGATGCCGTTGCGGGTGTTGATCGTCACCGCGAAGGGTGCGCCGGCGCCGGGCAGGAGGGCGACCTTGCCGTCCAGCGTGATGTGCTTGCGCCCGGCGTCCGCGCCCTTCAGCGGCATCCAGAAGGCGATCTTGCCGCCATAGGGCCCCACGCGCCCGGTCCCTTCGGCATCGACGCGAGCCAGCGTGCCCTTGGTGATCAGCTCGCCGCCGTGCAGGTCCTCGCCCAGCGTGACGTCCTTGATGCGCAACTGGTGGAGGGCGCCCGAGAAGCTGACCTTCGCGTCGGCGCGGGTGACGCCCTTGCGCAGCGGCAGGCGGATGTCGATGACGAGGTCGGCCGGGCCGCTGAACCGCTCGGGCGACATGTTGGTCGAGCCCATCATGTTCAGCGGCGGTGAGTCCACCAGCCGCAGCATGTCGCCGAGATCGCCCTGGGCGCGCGAGCGGACGCTGGCGATCGCCCCCTTCGGCTGGAAGCGCGGCACGGTGACGACGGCGTCGCTGATCGCCAGCCCCCCCAGCCGTCCGGTCGCCATGGTCAGGTCGAAGCGGTTGCCCTGCACCACCCCCTGCCCCACCGCCTGCTCGATCCCGGGCAGTGTCGGGGCGACCTTCACGCCGCCACCCGAGTAGCGGAAGGCGACGCGCAGCATCTCGTTGGTCAGCCGGCTCTTGGCGAGCTGGCCGGGCGGGATATCGGCGTGGACGCTTGCGCCGAGCACCGTCGCCGAATGCAGGCGGGAGGTGATGAAGGCCCGGGCGGGACCGGCAAGCTTTTCCGGCCAGAGGACGTAGAGGCTCTGGATGCTCACCGGCCCGTTCAGCGCGATCTCCGCCCTCAGGCCCGGCGAAGCGCCTGCCTTACCGCGATAGAGCAGCGCGTTCAGCCGCACCGGCGCGTCTTCCAGCAGCACCTTCAGGTCCCGCACCTCGAAACGGCCCGTCTCCGGGGTGAGCGCGCCGGCAATCGCCAGGTCGCGCAGCGTCTGCGGCCGCGCGGTCGTGGCTAGGGCGATCAGGCTTTCGGCGCTGGCGAGGCGATATTCGATCCGCGCCGGGACGCGGCCCTTCTCCGGAACCAGCCACAGCCGCCCGCCGAGGTTCAGACGCGTGCGTTCGGCGTCGAGGCGCACGGTCTGCAACAGCACCTGCTTGCTGGCGGGATCGTAGCGCGTGACCACCTGCGCGCCGTCGAGCCGTTGCACGAAGGAGCCCAGCCGCAGTCTGCCCGCCCCTGCCCCGCCGGTGATGTCGGCGACGGTGAAGCCCCTGTCGGCGGCGTATTGCAGCCGCCCCTGCCCGCTCACCGGCGCGTCCAGCATCGAGAGCGCCCGTAGCGGACCAACGGCCGTGAAGATGCGCGCGGGCGTGAAACCGGCAAGCGAGCCGCTCGCGGTCAGCGCCTTCAGGCCGACCGTGCCTTCAGCCAGCGCCTGGATGCGGGCGACGCCCTGCCCGTCGTCGATGGTCAGGCGCGAGGCGGCCGACACCCGCCCGCCCTCCTTGTCGAAAGCGACCTTCGCCACCTGCGCCTTCCAGGCCACCGGCCCGTTTACCTGGCGCAGCGCCAGCACGCCTCGCTCCAGATCGACATGACGGATGTAGCTGAGCGGCCGGTCGCGCCGCGCCTTACCGGTCAGCGCCAGGGTGATGGCTACGAGGTCGAGCGGTGGCGGCGGCCCGGCGGCGTCATAGCCGAGCGCATACCGCCCCTGCGGCGAGACGCTCATGGCGACGAAGAAGTCATGCAGCACCAGCCGCGACGGCGCGGCGGCGAACAGCGCCAGCGAGTCCAGCCCCAGCCCAGCTTCGATGTGTTTGGCCCGCAGCACCGGCCGGCCCTTGGCGTCTACGAGCGACACACCGTCGAGGCGGACGCCCGTCGCGCCCTCGCCGCCGAACCAGGCCAGTTCGACATGATCGACATGCGCCTTGCCGCCAACGACCTGCGAGGCGAGCACCCGCTCGGCCACGGGCCGGGCGATCAGCGGCGCCAGCAGCAGGCCGAGCACGACGACCGCCACGAGCGCTGCAAGCGCGATCAGCCCTCGCCTGACGGCAGGCGTCATGCGCCAGCTCCCCCCTTTCCGCACGCCACTATGGACGAAGCTCCTTTGACGCATCAAACCTCGGCCTGAACAAGGCTGAAGGAGGACAACATGGCAGACTCGCCGCAAGCGGGCGACCGCGCCCCGGATTTCGATCTCCCCACCGATAGCGGCCGGGTCAGCCTCGGCGCGCTGAAAGGCAAGGCGGTGGTGCTCTACTTCTATCCGAAGGACGACACCTCCGGCTGCACGGCGCAGGCGATCGGCTTTTCGGAGATGGCCGACGAGTTCGCCAAAGCCGGCGCGGTGGTGGTCGGCGTCTCCAAGGACAGCGAGAAGAGCCACGGCAAGTTCAGGGCCAAGCACGGCCTCAAGGTCGAGCTCGGCTCCGACCCCGAGGCGGAGGTCATCGAGCGCTACGGCGTGTGGGTGGAAAAGAGCCTGTACGGCCGCAAGTACATGGGTATCGAGCGCGCCACCTTCCTGATCGACCGCGACGGCGTCGTCCGGCGGGTCTGGCATAAGGTCAAGGTGCCCGGCCACGTCGCCGACGTGCTGGCCGAAGTGAAGGCGCTCACCTAGGGCAAAGCGCTGCCGGTCTTGCCCTTGGCGTTAAGATCGTTGCATATCGCCCGATCTGAAACGGCGGGTTTGCGGGGGACATGGGCGTCACACGCTTCTTCGAGCGAGCTCGCCGGCGCGTGGTGGCGTTGTTTCCCGAGCGCCATCTCTACGTCCGCTCGGGCGGCGATATCCGCGGTTACGTCCTCTCCACGCGCAAGCAGCTGACCATCGCCGGCGGGGTCGCCGCGGCCTCGCTGTGGATGGGCATTTCGACGGCGGCCATGCTGGTCAACGTCATGGCGCTGTCGGCCGGGGACCAGGAACTGGCCCGCACCCAGGCGAAGTACGAACGCTGGATCGCTGACAGGCAAGCACGCCTCAACAGCGCCTTCGCCCAACTCAGCGAAACCAGCGGCACGACCAGCGAACTGGCCGGTGAGGTCGAAAAGCGCCACGCCGCCCTGGCCCTGCTGCTGACCGACTTCAAGGGCGCTCCGGGCATAACCGCCGTGCTCGCCCCGGCCAGGCCGCGCCTGCTGGCCGCCACGCCCGAGCAGCGCGTGCAGGCCGTGCGCATGGACCAGGAGCGGCTGATCGCCGCCGCCGAGACCTACTCCAGGACCCGCGCGGAGCGGCTGCGGCTTGCCTTCCGCCTGGCCGGCCTCAATCCCGACCGCTACGCCGACAGCGGCCCGGCGTTGGGCGGGCCGCTGATCGAGGCCAAGGACCCGCGCGCTCTGGCCGCCGTGCTGGACGTCGACGAGGCCTTCGCCGCCCGCATCCAGCGCGCCTCGACCAACATGTCCGACATGCGCTCGCTATCGGTCGCCGCGCAGAAGCTGCCGCTGGCCAGGCCGACGGATACGTCGAAGAGCAGCGGCTTCGGCGTGAGGTTCGACCCCTTCACCCATCGCCCTGCCTACCACTCGGGGCTGGATTTCGCCGGCGGGATCATGACGCCGATCCATGCGACGGCGCCGGGCATCGTCTCCTTCACCGGCCAGCGCTCCGGCTACGGCAACACCGTCGAGATCGACCACGGCGCCGGCTTCAAGACTCGCTACGCCCACCTCGCCGCCGTCGCCGTGCGCACCGGCCAGCGCGTCGCCGTCGGCCAGCGCCTCGGCGGAATGGGCTCGACGGGGCGCTCGACCGGTCCGCACCTGCACTACGAGGTATGGGTCAACGGCCGAGCCCAGAACCCCGACCGCTTCGTGCAGGCGGGTGAGCAGATCGGGTCCGCGTCCTAGGCCTCCACCGCGTCCCGCGTCGCGCCGACCCGCTGGGCCAGGCTCGCGCCCATGAACGCGTCGAGGTCGCCGTCCAGCACGCCTTGCGTGTCCGAGGTTTCGACGTTGGTGCGCAGGTCCTTGACCATCTGGTACGGCTGCAGGACGTAGCTGCGGATCTGGTGGCCCCAGCCGATGTCGGTCTTCTGGTCTTCCAGCGCCTGAGCCGCCGCCTCGCGCTTCTGCAGCTCCAGCTCGTACAGCCGCGCCCGCAGCATCTTCCAGGCTTCCTCGCGGTTCTGGTGTTGCGAGCGCCCGGCCTGACAGGCCACCGCGATGCCGGTCGGGATGTGCGTCAGTCGCACCGCCGAATCCGTCTTGTTGATGTGCTGGCCGCCGGCGCCGCTGGCCCGGTAGGTGTCGGTGCGCACGTCCGACGGGTTGATCTCGATCTCGATGGTGTCGTCGACCACCGGATAAACCCACACCGAGGCGAACGAGGTATGCCGCCGGGCGCTGCTGTCGTACGGGCTGATACGGACCAGCCGATGGACTCCGCCCTCCGTCTTCAGCCAGCCGTAGGCATTGGGGCCCTTCACATGCAGCGTCGCCGATTTGATGCCGGCCTGTTCGCCCGCGGTTTCTTCGATGATGTCGACGCTCATGCCGTGGGCGCCGGCCCAGCGGGTGTACATGCGCAGCAGCATCGCCGCCCAGTCCGCCGACTCCGTGCCCCCGGCGCCCGAGTTGATTTCCACATAGGCGTCGTTGCCGTCCGCCTCGCCGGACAGCAGCGCCTCCAGCTCGGCCCGGCCGGCGCGCTCCCGGATCGACTTCAGCTGGGCGCGGGCGTCCTCCAGCGAGGCCTCGTCGCCCTCGGCGTCGGCCAATTCGGCGTATTCGACGGCGTCGGCCAGGTCGCGCTCGATCGAGCGCACCGCCTCGACCTGCGCGGCCAGCCGTTGGCGGTCGCGCATCAGCGCCTGCGCCTGTTCAGGCTTGTCCCAGAGGGTCGGGTCTTCCGAGCGGGCGTCGAGTTCGTCGAGCCGCCTTAGCGCTGGTTCCCAGTCAAAGACGCCTCCTGAGCAGTCCGATGGACTGCTCGATGTCGGCCGCGGCGGCCTCGACATCCGGTCTCATGATCAAGCTCCTGATGAGGGGCGCGGGAGATAGCCCGACCCCCAGCCAACTGCAACCCGGCTAGTAGAGGCCCGAGAGATCGTCGGGGATGGTCGGCGACGGCGGCGCAGCGGGCTGGGCGGGACCGGCGGGCAGCCCGGCGGGACGAGGCTGCGCGCCGCCGCTGGGACGCGCCAGGCCCGGCGCGCGCGGTGCCGCGGCGCTTGGCATGTCGCCCGGCCGGAAAGCTTCGCGGATGCCGTTGACCACGCCCCAGCGGGTGTTCTTCGGCGCCTTGAACTCCTCGGCGGGCAGGCCCTTGTGAGCCTCCTGCATGAACTCGATAAACACCGGCAGGGCCGACACCGCGCCGGTCTCGTTATTGCCCAGCGAGCGGTTGTCGTCGAAGCCGATGAAGACGCCGGTGACGATCTGCGGCGAGTAGCCGACGAACCAGGCGCTGCGGTACTCGTTGGTGGTGCCGGTCTTGCCGGCGATCGGACGGCCGAGCACCTTGGCCTGCACGGCCGTTCCGCGCTGCACGACGCCTTCCAGCATCGAGGTGATCTGGTAGGCGACGACCGGGTCCATGATCTGCTTGCCGTTCGGCGCCAGGCGCGGGCTCTCCTCGCCGCCGAACCCGGCGCTGCAGCGCGGACACGGCCGGTTGTCGGCGCGGTAGATGACCTTGCCGTTGCGGTCCTCGACCAGCTCGATCAGGTGCGGCTCGGGCTTGCGGCCGGCGTTGACGAAGGCGGTGTAGGCGGCGGTCAGCTGGAAGGGCGTCGTCTCACCCGAACCGAGCGCCATCGACAGCACCCGGTCCATGTGCGGCGTGATCCCCGCCCGTTCCGCCATGTCTGAAATCTTGCGCATGCCGACGCCCAGCGCCAGGCGGACGGTCATGGTGTTGCGTGACAGCTCCAGCCCCCGCCGCAGCGGCATCGAGCCCATGTAGCGCTTGTTGTAGTTTTCGGGCGACCACGCCTGGCCGCCCGCGCCGGGTAGGGTGATGCGGGCGTCGGCGACGTAGCTGGCCGGCGTGTAGCCGTTCTCCAGCGCGGTCGCATAGACGAACGGCTTGAAAGCCGAGCCCGGCTGGCGCTTGGCCTGGGTGGCGCGGTTGAACTTCGACAGTGAGAACGAGTAGCCACCGACCATGGCCAGCACCCGGCCGGTGTAGGGGTCCATCGCCACCAGCGCGCCGTTGACCCTCGGCACCTGCCGCAGCCGGTAGCCGCTGCTGTTTTCCGCCGGCTCGACGAAGACGAGGTCACCGACGTTCAGCCCCTTGCCCGCGCGGGCCCAGGCGACGTCCTCGGCGACCAGCGTGCCCGGCGCATAGTCCTTCGCCGGGATGACCCGTACCGTGCCGCCGGACACCTGCTCGACCACCGCGGCGCGCCATTCCCGCCGCTCGGCCGGCAGGCTCTTGGCCAGTGCGGCCTGCTCCCAGCCCGGCGCGATCTGGTTGACCTTAGCCCAGGCCCCGCGCCAGCCGTGGCGGCGGTCGTAGGTCTCCAGCCCGTGCATCAAGGCCACTCGCGCCGCCGTCTGCAGGCGAGGATCGAGGGTGGTGCGCATGTAGTAGCCGCCCTCGGCCAGGCGCGGCCCCAGCTCCTGCAGGCCCCGGCGGCGGACTTCCTCAACGAAGAAGTCGGCGTCGCGGTACTTGGCCCGGCTGGGGGCGCTCTGGACCTTCAGATCGGTGGCCTTGGCGCGGTCGGCGGCCGCGTGGCTGATCCAGCCGACCTGGGCCATCTGGTCGAGCACCCAGTTACGCCGCCCGATGGCCGCGGCCTTGCGCCGGATCGGGTGGTAGTTCTGCGGCCCCTTCGGCAGGGCGGCGAGGTAGGCCGCCTCCTCCAGCGTCACGTCGTTGATCGACTTGCCGAAGTAGTTGTAGGCCGCAGCGCCCACGCCGTACGACTGATAGCCCAGCCAGATTTCGTTCAGGTAGAGCTCAAGGATCTGCTCCTTGCTGAGCGTCTGCTCGAGCTCGTTGGCGAGGATGGCTTCCTTCAGCTTGCGGCCGATGGTGGCGTCGCTGTTGAGCAGGATGTTCTTGGCCACCTGCTGGGTGATGGTCGATCCGCCCTCCAGCCGCCGGCCCTGCGCGGCGTTGAGCACGTTGCGCAGCATGGCCCGGCCGAGGCCCTGGATGTCCACGCCGCCGTGCTCGAAGAAGTTGTGGTCCTCAGCCGCCAGGAAGGCGCGCACCAGGTGCGGGGGCATCTGGTCGTAGGGCACGAAGATGCGGCGCTCGGTGGCGAACTCGCCGATCAGGGTGGCGTCCCAGGCGTAGACGCGGGTCGAGGTCGGGGCGCGGTAATCGGCCAGCTCGCTGGCGTCCGGCATGTCGTGGAACAGCCAGGCGGTGAACACGGTCGTCGCCAGCCCCGCCACCCCGATCAGGATCAGGGCGACGACGCCGAGGGTCCGGACCCAACTTTCAAGGGGTTTCAAAGCCGACGAATCTCCGCGGGTCGCCCGTTTCCCGCACGCGATCCTCTAGCGCGCCGAAAGCCGGGCGCCAACGGAATCGCGTCTTATCGGGAAGCGAGTTTCGTCTGCTCGGCGAAGTAGGCGTCGATGGAATCGCCCACCGCGCCCATCAGGCGGCGGCGGCCGTCGGGGGTGGCCAGCTTGCTCTCGTCTTCGCGGCTGGTGATGAAGCCCATCTCCAGCAGCACGGCCGGCACGTCGGGGGCCAGCAGCACGACGAAGCCGGCGTCGCGGTGGCTGCGGCGCAGCAGCGGTGTTTCGTCGCTCACCCGGTCCAGCAACAGTTCGGCGAACTGGGCCGAGCGGTTCTTGGTGGCGCGCTGGGTGAGATCGAGCAGGATCTGGCTGACCGTGCGGTTGTTGCCGCTGTAGCTGGCGTTCATCAGCCAGTCGTCCTTGCCCATGACCCGGGCGGCGCGGTCGGCCCCCTTCTCGGACAGCGTATAGACGGACAGGCCACGCACGCTGGCGTCAGGCCCGGCGTCGGCATGCAGGGAGATGAAGAGGTCGGCGTCGGCGCGGCGGGCGACCTTCACGCGGCTTTCCAGCGGCACGAAGACGTCGGAGTCGCGCGTCATCACCACCTTGTAGCGGCCCGTCTTTTCCAGCCGCGCCTTGAGCGCCCGGGCCGAGGCCAGGGTGATGTCCTTCTCGCGGCTGGTGACGCCCCTGGCACCCGGGTCCTTGCCGCCGTGGCCGGCGTCGATGACGATCACCCGGCGGCGCGGCGCCGAGGTCTTGGTCAGCGTCATCTTCGGCGCCGCGGCCGCCTTCGTCAGCTGCGCCCTGGGCATGCCGGCTGAAGCCTTGAGGTCGATGACGTAGCGGTAGTTGGTCATCCCGTCGCCCGGCGGCAGCAGGAAGCGGCGGCGGACGACGGCGTCGGAAGCAAGCTCGATGGTGACCCTGGCCGAGCGGCCCGAATCATCGACCGCCCACTTGCGCACCAGGCCCTGCCCGGTCCCGGCCAGGCCAATCGGCACGTCGACGTCGGCCAGGGAGATGACGATCTTGCCGTCGTTTAAGCCATCGGAGACGAGTTTGCCGCTGACCGCCTGATTGACGTCGATGACGAGGCGGGTTTCGGTCTTGTCGCCGCCCAGCCGCACCTTCAGGAGGTCGGCGGCGGCCGCGGCTTCGGCGATCTGCAGGGCGCCGACGCCCAGCACGCAGGCGGCCAAGCCCGCGAGGACGGCGGTCAGCTTGCCTGCCTTCGTGGCCTTACGTACGCCGGCCAGCCCCACCATGATCCCCATAGCTCCACGCCCGAACAAACCGTGAGCATGCTCTCGTAACGTAGCTAATCAGTTAAGGATACGCACCAACCGCGCGCCTTTCCTTTTGTGAACGATTGTGGCTAAAGTCCGCCTCGCGCACCGGCCGTTCTGCTTTGCGGAATGCTTCATGGCGCAAGAACCCCGCGTCGGGCGCTCATTCGGCAACGACGCACCATCCAATCCGCGCCTCGTTTTCACGGCGCGACCAGGGAATGAACCCATGGGCAGCGCTCACGCCCGCATCCGGCATTTGACCGTCCGCGACTTCGCGGCTGGCGGAGCCGTCGAGCGCGCCCTCCTCACCAGCCGGCGCCCGAGCTTCGCGCTCGCCGCGCGCCGTGGAGCAAACCTAAATGTCAAAGAAGATGCTGATCGACGCGGCGCACGCGGAAGAGACCCGCGTCGTCGTCGTGGACGGAACCCGGGTTGAAGAATTCGATTTCGAGAGCAAGTCCCGCAAACAGCTGCGGGGTAACATCTACCTCGCCAAGGTCACCCGCGTAGAACCGAGCCTGCAAGCCGCCTTCATCGAGTACGGCGGTAACCGGCATGGCTTCCTGGCCTTCAACGAAATCCACCCGGACTACTACCAGATCCCGGTCGCCGACCGCGAAGCGCTGATGCGCGACGAGATGGAGGACGATGACGACCATCATCACTCCAACGGCTCGCGCGGCGGCGAGTCCGACGACGAAGAGGGCGAGACCTCCTCGGCCGGCGGCGGCGACGAAGACGACGTCATGGAAGAAGAGGTCGCCCGGCGCCGCCGGCGGCTGATGCGCAAGTACAAGATTCAGGAAGTGATCCGCCGCCGGCAAATCATGCTGGTTCAGGTCGTCAAGGAAGAGCGCGGCAACAAGGGCGCGGCCCTGACCACTTACCTGTCGCTGGCCGGCCGCTACGGCGTCTTGATGCCGAACACCGCTCGCGGCGGCGGCATCTCCCGCAAGATCACCACCGTCACCGACCGCAAGCGCCTGAAGACCGTCGTGCAGAGCCTGGACGTGCCGCAGGGCATGGGGCTGATCATCCGCACCGCCGGCGCCAAGCGCACCAAGGCCGAGATCAAGCGCGACTACGAATACCTGCTGCGGCTGTGGGAAAACATCCGCGAGACCACCCTGCACTCCATCGCACCGGCGCTGATCTACGAAGAGGAAGACCTCGTCAAGCGCGCCATCCGCGACCTGTTCGACAAGGACATCGACGGGGTCTGGGTCGAGGGCGAGGAAGGCTACCGCGAAGCCCGCGACTTCATGCGCATGCTGATGCCGTCGCAGGCCAAAAAGGTCATCGCCTACCGCGAGCCGACGCCGCTGTTCGTCGCCCACAAGGTCGAGGACCACCTGGCGCAGATCTACACGCCGGTCGTGCCGCTGCGCTCCGGCGGCTACCTGGTCATCAACCAGACCGAGGCGCTGGTCGCCGTCGATGTCAACTCGGGGCGCGCCACCAAGGAGCGCAACATCGAGGCGACGGCGCTGAAGACCAACATGGAAGCGGCCGAGGAAGCCGCCCGCCAGCTGCGGCTTCGCGACCTTGCCGGCCTGATCGTCATCGACTTCATCGACATGGACGAGGGCAAGAACAACCGCGCCGTCGAGAAGAAGCTTAAGGACTGCCTGAAGGACGACCGCGCCCGGGTGCAGATGGGCAAGATTTCGCCGTTCGGCCTGATGGAAATCAGCCGCCAGCGCCGCCGCTCCGGCGTGCTGGAAGGCACCACCCACGTCTGCCCGATGTGCGAAGGCGTCGGCCGTGTCCGCTCGACGGAGTCCAGTGCGCTGGCCGCCTTGCGTGGTGTCGAGATGGAAGCCCTCAAGGGCGGCGGCGAGGTGACCCTGAAGGTCTCCCGCGCCGTCGGCCTCTACATCCTCAACGAAAAGCGCGCCTACCTTGGCCGCGTCCACCAGATGCACGGTCTTTACGTGACGGTGCAGGTCGACGATGCGCTGTCGCAAGCCGATCACGAGATCGAGCGCACCGCGCTTGGCCAGCACTCGCTGCACCAGCTCGAACAGGCTGCTCCCCTGGCCCGCGCCGTCGACCCGATCGATGAGGCGGACGACGATTTCATCGAAGAGGATGAGGAAGAGGACGAAGACTTCCTCGCCGAAACCGACGAAGCTGAAGAAGGCGGTGCGAGCGAGCCCCGCCAGCGCGAAGAGCGTGAAGAACGTGACGGCGACGGCGAACGCTCCGGCCGCCGCCGCAGACGCCGCCGTGGCGGACGCGGCCGTGACGAACCGCGCGGCGAAGGCGAACCCGCAGTCGCCGTCGAAGGCGCCGAGCCTCGCCCCGTCGACGCCGAGGACGACGACAATTCCGAAGAAGGCCAGGCCCGCCGTCGCCGCCGCCGCGGACGCCGTGGCGGACGCCGGATGCGCGAGGAAGGCGCCGCGCCGCAGGACGACTTCGCCTGGTCCCGCCCGCGTGTGCCGTTCGGCGACGAGCCCTTCACCTGGCACGACCCGGCGACCCTCGACGGCTCGCTGGCCGTGACCGCGCCTGCCGCCAATGACGTCGCCCCCGCCCCTGCCCCCGCTCAGGCGTCCGAGCCGATGACTGAGGCCGCGCAGGCCGCGGTGCTCTCGGGCGACGAAGTGTGGGTCGAGCTGCCCGCCGAGCCTGACGGCGGCCGCAAACCCCGCCGTGGCCGCTCACGCGGCAAGGCCGCCGAGCCCGTGGCGGAAGCAGCCCCGGCGCCGGAAGCAGCTCCCGAGCCGCAATCGGAGCCGGTCGTCGCCGCGGAGGAACCTGCTCCGGCCAAGCCGAAGCGCAGCCGCAAGAAGGCCGTGGCCGAACCCACCGCAGAGCCGGAAGCTGTCGCCGAACCCGTGGCCGAAGCCGCGCCCGCTCCTGAGCCGGTCGTCGTGCAGCTCCGCGAGCCGGACCCTGCCGAAATTTCGACTCCTCCGGCTGCTCCAAAGAAGGGCTGGTGGCGGCGCGGGGGTTGAGCCGCTAGATAGTGAACCAAGCGCGGGGGCGCGATTTGGAGACCAAGGGATGACCTTGTCCGCCCGGCGCCGTCCGGTCCGCTCCTTCGGCAGAGCCGCATTGCTCTCGGCGGCGCTGCTGACGCCGTTCACGGCGCTGCCCGCCCGCGCCCAGGACGGCTTGTCGCTGCTGCGCGACACCGAGATCGAGGCCATCCTACACCACGAGGCGGACCCGATCTTCGAGGCGGCGGGGTTCGAGCCCAAGAACATCCGCATCCTGCTGGTCGGCGACAAGGAACTGAACGCCTTTGCGACTCCGGGCCTGCAACTCGGGCTCAATTCCGGCCTGATCCTGCAGACCGAGAACCCCAACCAGCTCAAGGGCGTCATCGCGCACGAAACCGGACACCTGGCCGGCGGCCACCCCAGCCGCTCGGGCGAGCTGACCAAGGCGGGCCTCAAGCCCATGCTGCTGACCATGGGGCTCGGCCTGCTCGCGATGGTCGCCGGAGCGCCCGACGCGGGGGCCGCTCTGCTGACCAGTTCAGGCTATTTCGGCACCCTGGGCGCGCTGGGCTACAGCCGCGAGCAGGAAGGCCGCGCCGACCAGGCCGCCGCCGGCTTCCTCGAAAAGACCGGCCAGTCGGGCAAGGGTCTCGTCGATTTCTTCGACAACTTCCGTTACCAGGAGGTCTTCGATCAGTCCCGGCGCTTCCCCTACTTCCAGAGCCACCCGCTGTCCTCCGAGCGGATCGAGCTGCTGCGCACCAAGGTCGAGCACCTCTCCCACTACGACGCGATCGACAAGCCCGACGAGATCGCCGAACACGCGATCATGAAGGCCAAGCTCGACGGCTTCCTCAACCCGGCCCAGACGCTCATCAAGTACAAGGAAACCGACACCAGCTATCCGGCCCGGTACGCGCGCGCCATCGCCTACTACCAGACCAAGGATCCCGATCGGGCCATCAAGCTGATCGACGCGCTGATCGTCGAGCAGCCCACCAACGCCTACCTCTATGAGCTCAAGGGCCAAATCCTGTTCGAATTTGCGCGAACCAAGGAGGCCGAAGAGCCGCAGCGCAAATCGGTCGAACTGAAGCCGGACGCGCCGCTGCTGCGGGTCAACCTCGGCCAGACGCTGATCAATCTCGACGATCCGAAGAAGGTCGACGAGGGCATCACCGAACTGAAGAAGGCCATCCTGCAGGAGGACGACAACGCCGTCGCCTACCGCCTGCTGGCCGAGGCCTATGACAAGCGCGGCGACGACGGCCTGGCGCGGCTGGCGACGGCCGAAGGCTACTTCTCGGTCGGGGCTGAAAAGGAAGCGCGCGTGTTCGCCATGCGGGCCCGGGAGCTGCTGGAAAAGAACACCGTCGAATGGCGCCGGGCCACCGACATCGTGCTGGCCTCCGAACCCACCAACGACGACCTCAAGCAACTCGCCCGCGAGGGCTCGATAAACCCTCGGTGAGACTGATGCGACGCAACACCTTCCTGCTGGCGCCGCTGCTGGCGCTGGCCCTGACCGCCTGCGGCCAGCCCAAGGCCGACGCCGAGTTCGGCACAAAAGTCCGCGCCTATCTGCTCGAGCATCCCGAGGTGCTGCAGGAGGCCTACGAGCGTCTGCAGGTCAAGCAGCAGGCCCAGGCGCAGGCCGCCTCGCTCGCCGCTATCGGCAAGCACCGCAAGGCGCTGGAAAATGACCCCCGCGACTACGTGGCCAACCCGAACGGCAAGGTCACCGTGGTCGAGTTCTTCGACTACAACTGCGGCTACTGCAAACTGATCGCGCCGGAAGTGCTGGCCATCGTCCGCAGCGATCCGGACGTGCGCTTCGTATTCAAGGATTTGACCATCTTCGGCGAGGCGTCGGAGTACGCCGCGGCCGGCGCCGACCTCGCCAAGTCAAGCGGCAAGTACCTGACCGTCTACCAGCAGTTCATGGCCACCAAGCCGCTGGACGACGCCGGGGTCGCCAACATCGTTTCGGCACAAGGTATCGACCCGCAGGCCGCCCGGGCGCGGCAGAACTCCGCCGAGCGAAAGGCTTACCTAGCCGACCAGCACAAGCTCGCCGGCGCCCTCGGCATCGACGGCACGCCCGCCTTCGTCATCGGTGACACCATGATTCCCGGCGCCGACGCCGAGGCGCTGAAGGCGGCCATCGCCAAGGCCAAGGGCGCGAAGACCTAGATCATGCGTGGTTCGAGACGCTCGGCTGAGGCCTCGCTCCTCACCATGACGAACTCTGTGCAAGCTACAAACGTCGTCATCCTGAGGAGCGCGTAGCGCGTCTCGAAGGACGCAACGCCGCGCCGCTAGATCAGCCCAGCCAGCGGCGAGGACGGGTCGGCGTACATGCGCCGGGGCATGCGTCCGGCCAGATAGGCGTCGCGGCCGGCGAAGACCGCGTGCTTCATCGCCCGCGCCATGCGGATCGGGTCCCTGGCCTCGGCGATGGCGGTGTTCATCAGCACGCCGTCACAGCCGAGCTCCATCGCAACCGTGGCGTCCGACGCGGTCCCTACGCCAGCGTCGACCAGCACGGGCACACCCGCCGCCTCGACGATGAGCCGGATGTTGACCCTGTTCTGAATGCCCAGTCCCGAGCCGATCGGCGCCCCCAGCGGCATGATCGCGGCCGCGCCCGCCTCCTCCAGCTTGCGCGCATAGACCGGGTCATCCGAGCAATAGACCATTACCTGGAACCCCTCGGCGACGAGCAGCTTCAGCGCCCGCAGCGTCTCTTCCATGTCGGGGTACAGCGTCTTGGGATCGCTCAGCACCTCCAGCTTGACGAGGTCCCAGCCGCCGGCCTCCCGCGCCAGCCGCAGCGTCCGCACCGCCTCCTCGCCGGTGAAGCAGCCGGCCGTGTTGGGCAGGTAGGTGAAGCGGTCCGGCTTCACATAGTCCATCAACAGCGGCTGGTTCGGGTCCGACAGGTTCACCCGTCGCACCGCCACCGTCACGATCTCCGCCCCCGCGGCCTCGGCCGCCGCGGCGTTGGTGGCATAGTCCTTGTACTTCCCGGTGCCGACGATCAGCCGCGAGCGGAAGGTCCGCCCGGCGACGGTCCAGGTTTCTTCGGAGGTGGCGTGCGCGTTCATCCCTCACATCTGCGGAGAAAGTGAAGACAGATCAAGGCGAGACATTGGACCCCGGAATGGAGACTCCGGCCCCTGCTTATCCGCCCCTCCCTCGCCAGCCCCACACTACGTCCGTCATCCCGGCCGCAGCGCGTAGCGCGGAGAGCCGGGACCCAGAGTCACGAGGCGGGCTCCTGGGTCCCGGACAGCTGCTGCGCAGCTTCCGGGATGACGGGATTGGCAGGCGAAGGAGGGTTATGCGCGTCGAGAAAGTCAAAGGAGGGCAGTGAAGACTCTCACCCCCCGCCGATGAACGTCACGATCTCAATGCGGTCGCCGTCGGCCAAGGGCGTGGCGGCGTACGCTGACTTCGGGACGATCTCGAGGTTGCGCTCGACGGCCACCTTGCGGACGTCAAGGCCAAGTTCGGCGACCAGGGCTGCCACATCGGCCACGCCCTGAAACCCCCGCATCTCGCCGTTGACGGTAATCTGCATTTCACTTCCCGGATGGCCCTGAGCTTGTGACCCTGCCCGCCGGGCTATACAAGACGCGCGAACCGGGCGGCAGGGGCCGAATGTCGAAACCGATCTATGTGCTGAGCGGGCCCAATCTCAACCTTCTTGGCGTCCGCGAGCCTGAGATTTACGGCCACGACACGCTGACCGACGTCCAGGCGCGCTGCGAATCGCGGCTCAAGGGGCGGGGCGTCGGGCTGGTCTTCCGCCAGTCCAACCATGAGGGCGAGCTGATCGACTGGGTGCAGGAGGCGCGCGAGAACGGCTCGGCCCTGGTCATCAACCCCGCAGGCTACGGCCACACCTCGGTGGCCCTGCTGGACGCCCTCAAGACGCTCTCCATTCCGATCGTGGAGTGCCATCTGTCCAACCCGGCGGCGCGCGAGAGTTTCCGCCGCAAGACCTACGTTTCGCTGGTGGCCACAGGGGTCGTCTCCGGCTTCGGGGCCGCGAGTTATGAACTGGCCGTTGAAGCCGCCGCCGGACTGGCCGGCGCCTCGAACCCCCCGGCCTGAACAGAGGTTATCGCTTACATGCCTACCGACACGGCCACTTCCGACTCCACTGATGCGCCCGGCATCGACACCCGCCTGGTGCGCAAGCTCGCCGGCATCCTCAAGGACACGGGCTTAAGCGAGATCGAGGTGGAGCGCGGCGACCTGCGCATCCGCGTCGCCCGTGAGCTGACGGTCCAGGCCGCGCCTGTTGCGGTAGCGGCCCACGCGCCAATCGCGGCGTCTCCCGCAGCCGCCCCAGGCCAGGCCCCCTCGCCTGCCGCCGAGCCTGAACACGCCGGCGAGGTCATTCCCTCCCCGATGGTCGGCACCGTCTATCTGCAGCCGCAGCCCGGCTCCGAGCCCTTCATCCGCGTCGGCATGACGGTCGTCGAAGGACAGACCCTGCTCATTGTCGAAGCGATGAAGACCATGAACCCCATCCCCGCCCCGCGCGGCGGCAAGATCGTGGAAATCCTGGTCGCGGACGCCCAGCCCGTCGAGTTCGGCGAGCCTCTGGTCGTCATCGAGTAGCAGCCAGTGTTCGACAAAATCCTGATCGCGAACCGGGGGGAAATCGCCCTTCGGGTGCACCGCGCCTGCAAGGAGATGGGCATCTCCACCGTGGCCGTGCACTCCGAAGCCGACACCGGCGCCATGTGGGTGCGGCTGGCCGACGAGAGCGTCTGCATCGGCCCGGCCCCCGCCGCCAAGAGCTACCTCAACATCCCGGCTATCATCGCCGCCGCCGAGATCACCGGCGCCAACGCCATCCACCCCGGTTACGGCTTCCTGTCCGAAAACGCCAAGTTCGCCGAGATCGTCGAGGCGCACGGCTTCACCTTCATCGGGCCCAAGCCCGAGCACATCCGCATGATGGGCGACAAGATCACCGCCAAGCAGGCGGTGAAGGAGGTCGGCATCCCCGTGGTGCCCGGCTCCGAAGGCGCGCTGCAGACCGAGGAAGAGGCCTTCGCAGCCGCCGACATCATCGGCTTTCCAGTGCTGATCAAGGCCGCGGCCGGCGGCGGCGGGCGGGGCATGAAGGTCGCCGAGACGCGCGAGGACCTCTCCGAAGCCGTCGCGACTGCCCAAGGCGAGGCGATGGCCGCGTTCGGCGACGACGCCGTCTATATGGAGCGCTACCTCCAGCGCCCCCGGCATATCGAGCTGCAGGTCATCGCCGACTCGTTCGGCAATGTAGTGCACCTGGGCGAGCGCGACTGCTCCCTCCAGCGCCGACATCAGAAGGTGATGGAGGAGGCCCCCTCCCCGGTCATCGACGCGGCGACCCGCGCGAAGATCGGCAAGGTCGTCGTCGATGCGGTCAAGGCCATCGGCTACCTCGGCGTCGGCACTATCGAGTTCCTCTACGAGAACGGCGAGTTCTTCTTCATCGAGATGAACACCCGCCTGCAGGTCGAGCACCCGGTCACCGAGGCGGTCACCGGCATCGACCTGGTCCGCGAGCAGATCCGCATCGCCGCCGGACTGCCGCTCAGCTTCAAGCAAGAAGACGTCTTCTTCGAAGGCCACGCCATCGAGTGCCGGATCAACGCCGAGAACCCGAAGACCTTTACGCCCTCGCCGGGCATGATCACCGACTTCCACGCGCCCGGAGGCTTGGGCGTGCGGCTCGATTCGGCCCTCTACACCGGCTACGTCATCCCGCCCTACTACGACAGCCTGGCCGGCAAGCTGATCGTCCATGGCCGCGACCGCGAGGAGTGCATCGCCCGCACCTGCCGCTGCCTGGCCGAAATGGTCGTCGGCGGCATCGAGACGACCATCCCGCTGTTCCAGGAACTGCTGCTGGAGCCAGACATCATCGCCGGCGACTACCACATCCACTGGCTGGAACAGTGGATGAAGGCGCAGGGCTGACGGGCGGTGCGGGGTGAAGGGTGACGGCTTCGACGTTCCGGACCTGATCGCCTGCTACCGGCAAGGCGTCTTCCCGATGGCCGACGCTCGGGACGACGCCCGCATCTTCCTGATCGACCCGGAGCTGCGGGGCATCCTGCCGCTGGAATGCTTCCACGTCCCTCGCCGGCTGGCCCGCACAATCCGCGCCGGCGTCTTCACCGTTAAGGTCGACACCGCCTTCGACGCGGTGGTGGAGGCCTGCGCCGAGGAACGGGACGAGCGGCCGGAAACCTGGATCAACCGGCCCATCCAGCAGCTCTACCGCGAGCTTTACCGCACCGGCGGGGCGCACAGCGTCGAGTGCTGGCAAGACGGCGAGCTTGTCGGCGGGCTCTATGGCGTGGCGCTGGGCGGAGCGTTCTTCGGCGAAAGCATGTTTTCGCACGCCCGGGACGCCAGCAAGGTGGCGCTGGCGCACTTGGTGGCGCGGCTGATCCTGGGTGGTTTCCGGCTGCTGGACTCGCAGTTCATGACCGACCACCTGGCGCAATTCGGGGCGCGGGAGATCACCCGGGCCGAGTACCGGCGCCGCCTGGCGTCGGCGCTGAAGCTGGAGGCGGACTTCTACGGGTTCGCGGGAGACGGCGCGGCCGTTTTGCAGGCGATCAGCCAGGCGTCATAGACCGGGTGCTGCAAGGGGTTCACACCCGGCGTCGAGGCGTACATCCAGCCGCGGAACAGCTGGCGGCCCGGCAAGGGAGACGCGCCCTGACGCTGCCGCGGCGCCGAGTCGATGATGATGTAGGCGGCTGCTTCCGGGGCGAGTTCGTCGGGCGCGGCGGTCTCGCAGGCGCGGACGGTGAAGACGAGGTTCTTGTAGCGGACCGGTTTGCCGACCTGCGCCTCAAAGCGGATGTTCTGGGCGGTGACCTTGTCGAGCGCCTGCAGGACGGCGGTCGGCGCGCGGGCCCGCTTCAACGGCTCGGGAGGTTTTTCGGGGATCGCCGGCGTGTCTTCGGTGATTGCGGGCTTCAGGCGGGGAGCAGCGGGGCGGGGCCGGTTAAGCTGGTTGTAGGGGATCGGCGCCGATGGCAGGGCGGTGGCGGCCTCGGGCTCGGTCTGCCGGGCCTCGACGAGGCCGGCCGCGGCCACGGCCGTGGTCAGGGCGACAAAGGCGAGACGCAGGCGCACCCTTGCCTACTCCGGCGTCCAGGCTTCGTAGTCGCCGGTGGCCGGGGGGCGCTCGCCGGTGCGGGCGATGGAGCCCTTCGGCCGCCAGGCGTGAATGGTGCCCGACAGGTTGGGCCGGTGTTCCTTTTCCCACGCCTGCCGCTTCAGCGGATGGGTCGTGGGGGGTTCGACGAAAGTGTGGTGCAGCCAGCCGTGCCAGTCGGGCGACACCTTGGTCGCCTCGGCATAGCCGTTGTACGTTACCCAGCGGCGTGGGCGCTGGCTGTCGTAGCTATCCTTGGCGTCCTTGGCCTCATAGTAGCGGTTGCCGAACTCGTCCTGGCCGACGAAGACGCCGCGGCGGCCGATGGTGAACCGGATGCCGGGTGTCGAGCCGTGCCACCAGGTGAAGAGCGATTTGAACACGCGGAGGGCCTTGGATTCCAAACCGAAATGAGCGCGCGGACCATAGCGGCTGGCCCCTGCCCCGTCCAGCAGCGGCGCGACCGGCTTCGACGCTAGATGTTGTGGATGGAGGCGGTTTGCTCCGCAACATCTATTGCCGCGACTCTGCCCCGCCTCTAGCCTTTCCCAACGTGTGTGCGGGAGTCGGATTTCATGCGCTTCACAAGGCGTCTGTCGCGCGGCCAGGCCGCTGATGTCGAGCTGCGAACCGTCGAGACGGCCGGCTCGCTGGCCGGCGTGCTGGCCCCGAAGGGCTGGCCCGACGCGCGGGTCGAAGCCTGGCTCGACTGGGCCGAGGCGCTGCCCTCCGACCTGCCCGGCGAGTACCCCAAGGCGCTGGCCGAAGCCGTCGCGGCAGATCCGGTACTCGGCGGCGGACCGGAGCAGTACGCCCGCCGCATCGCCGCGTGGGGCTGCTCGCTCGGCGTCTTCACCAAGCAGACCGACGCGCTCGCGTTCCGTGATGAACTGTTCACGGCCCTGACCCTCGGCCTCGCCGCCACTAGCCCAGCCCCGGCGGCGGCTGCCGACGTGGCCATCCCCGACATTGGCGCGATCGAGTTCGCCCGCGAAGCCGCAGAGTTCGCCGGCCGCGCCCAGGCCCATGCGCTGGGCGAGGTCGCCGTTTCCACCCTCGCCGGCCGCCTGCGCGTCGTCAGCGAAGCCGTCAGCCGCTGCGAAGGCGACGCCGCGTCCTGCGCCGACCCGAAGCGCAACCTCGCCCTGGCCAGAGCCGCCCAGGCGGCCAGAAGCGCCGGCGCCACCGACGCTGTTATAGCCGAAGCTATCGCTCTGGCCGGAGCGGACGACCTCCGCGGAGGTCAGTCGACCCACGCTCCGGCGGCACGGATGATCGTGACCGGCTCTCGCGCCGCCGCGGCTGCCGGCGATCCAGATGCGGCGCTGGCCGCCCGGCTCGGCTGGCGGACGAGCGGCGTGACGCTGGCCTTCGACCTGGCCGACGCGGAGCTGCTGGCGACGGCGGACGCCGCGCCGCGCGGGGCCGTGGACGTGCTCGCCTTCGAGGGTGAGAGCTTCGATGCGGAAGGTTTCACCTCTCTCGTCCGTGTTGTGGCGACGGCGCTGGCCATCGAGGCGGCGGTGTCCGGCGGTGGCGTTGGGCGGTTGACGTTGGCCGGAGCGTCCGACTGGCTGGTGGCGCAAGGGCTCGGCTACGGCTCCGAGGACGGCCGGTTGGCGGTCGCGGGTATTTGGCGGCTGGTGGCCGAGGCGGTGGCGGGCGCCGGCGAAGAGCTGGGCGAGCACTGCACGCCTGCCACAACAGCCACCTTCGACGATCCTGAACTCGAACTGCGGCTCGGCGCGCCGCTCGGGGCCCAGCCCTGGCGTGGCGCGGCTACGGTGGCAGAGACGGCGGACGGTGAGACGGTGCGGGTGCTTTCGGAAGCCGCCGTGCTGGGGCTGCGCAAGCTCGGCATGAACGTCGAAGACGCGCGGGCCGAGGTGCTGGGGGCCGGGAGCCTGGCTGACGCGCCGGCCATCGACCATGCCGCGCTGAAGGCCAAGGGCTTCACTGATCACGAGATCGCCGCCGCCGAGGCGGCCCTGCCCTTCGTTGGCGATCTGCGCACGGCCTTCGCGCCGGCCCTGCTCGGCGAAGGCTTTGTCTGCGACGTGCTCGGCGCCACGGCCGAGATGCTGAACGAGCCCGGTTTCGACACCCTCGCGCTGGCCGGGTTCACGCCCAGCGAAATGGAAGCGGCGTCCGGCCACGCGCTTGGCGTCGGGCGGCTCAGCGGCCCCGTCTTCGCCGAGCCGGACGAGATCACCATCGCCGACCGGCTGGCCATGACCGCGATGGTCGAACCCTTCATCGGTGCGCCGGGAGCCTTCGTCCTGCCACTGGCCTTCGACGACACGCCTGCCGACGCCGTCCGGCTGCAGGCAGCGGCGGCCAGAGCCAACATCCGCGCCCTGCGGCTGCAGCGGGCTCCAGCGCCCGCCGACTTCGCGCTCGACATCGCATCGGTCGAGGAAGAAGCGCCGCGCCGCCGCCTCGAGCCCCAGGCGCCGGTCGCCGAGCGCGTGGTCGAAAAGGTCGTCGAGCGGGCCCGCGAGCGCCGAAAGCTCCCCGAACGGCGCAAGGGCTACATCCAGAAGGCGACGGTCGGCGGCCACAAGGTCTACCTGCATACCGGCGAATATGATGACGGCGAGCTCGGCGAGATCTTCATCGACATGCACAAGGAAGGCGCCGCCTTCCGCTCGCTGATGAACAACTTCGCCATCGCCATCTCGATCGGCCTGCAATACGGCGTGCCGCTCGACGAGTTCGTCGACGCCTTCGTGTTCACCCGCTTCGAGCCCGCCGGCCCGGTCACCGGCAACGACTCCGTCAAGTCCGCGACCTCGATCCTCGACTACATCTTCCGAGAGCTGGGCGTGTCCTACATGGACCGCCACGACCTCTCCAACGCCGACCCACAGGAGTTTAACGCCGACGGCCTGGGGCGGGGATTGGCCGACGGCGCGCTCGAGGAACCGGAGCCGCAGCCGGCCTCGAAGTTCATCTCCAAGGGCTTCTCGCGGGGCGCCGCGCCCGACAATCTGGTCTTCCTCCCGTTCGGCGGACGGAAGGGGGAGGAGGCGCCTGTGGCGAAGGGTCACGGGGACGTTTGTTCCAGCTGCGGCGACCTCTCAGTCGTGCGGCAAGGCGCCCTTTTCGTCTGCGAAACCTGCGGCGCGCAAGCGGGGCTGACCGGTGATTCCGGAGCCGCGTCTTAAGGTTAAGTCCCTGCATTACCGCGATTTAAGTGGCGCCGGCGGCTCTCACGGGCCACATCGGTCGCATGATGACGCGTATCACCATCGCCCTCGCCGCTCTTGCGATGGCCTTGACCGCCGGGGCCGGGCAGGCGCTGGCCGGCGACAAGGACGTGGCCAAGGTGGTGTCCTTCGGCGGCTCCTGCGCCCGGTGCGAGCTGTCGGGCAAGAAGCTGACCGGCGCCCGGTTTATGGGCGCCAACTTCAACAGCTCGGCGCTGGTCGGCTCGGATCTACGTGGCGCCACCTTCCTGGGCTCCAACTTCCAGAAGGCCGACCTGACGCGGGCCGACCTGCGCGGCGCCGAGATGATGGGCGCCAACTTCGCCTCCGCCGTCTTCATCCGCGCCCAGCTCGACGGCATCAAGGCGGCCGGGGCCAACTTCGCCGGCGCCGATCTCAGCAACGCCCAGATGACCGGGGCCGAACTGCCGGGCGCGAACTTCGCCGGCGCGGCGCTAAGCGGCGCCAATTTGTCGGGGGCGGAAATGCCGGCCTCGAACCTCTCCAAAGCCGAAGCCAGCCGGGTCAACTTCGCGGGGGCCGAGCTGAACGGCGCCAACCTCGGCGGCGGCGTCTTCACCAAGGCCTCGTTCCGCAATGTCAGTCTCGACGGCGCCAACCTTACTCGCGGCGAGTTCACCTGGGCCGATTTCGGCGGCGCCAGCCTCAGCCGGACGCAGCTGGCCGGCGCCAACCTCGAAGGCGCGCGCGGGCTGACGCAGGATCAGTTGGACGAGGCGTGCGGCGACAGCTCCACAGAGTTGCCGAAAGGCCTGACGGTCAGGGCCTGCCGCGGCTTTGCAATCCATCGCCGGATTGTCGCGCCGAGGCCGCCGACCCCGCCGAAAGCGCCCGCCCCTCCCCGCTGGATCATCGCGGGGGACTAACCTCAGACCTTGATCGGCGGGGCGGAGCGGATGTGCAGTTCCTTGAGCTGCTTTTCCTCGGCGTCCGACGGCGCGTTCATCATCAGGTCCTGACCCTGCTGGTTCAGCGGGAAGGCGATGACCTCGCGGATAGCCGTCTGGCCGGCCAGCAGCATGACGATGCGGTCAATGCCGGGCGCGAGGCCCCCGTGCGGCGGGGCACCATAGCGGAAGGCGTTGAGCATGCCGCCGAACTGCTCCTCGACGACCTCGGGCCCGTAGCCTGCGATCTCGAAGGCCTTGAGCATGATCTCGGGCCGGTGGTTCCGGATGGCGCCGGAGCACAGCTCATAGCCGTTGCAGACGATGTCGTACTGATAAGCGAGGATCTCCAGCGGGTCCTTGGTCTGGAGCGCCTCGAGTTCGCCCTGCGGCATCGAGAAGGGGTTGTGGGAGAAGTCGACCTTCTTCTCCTCATCCGACCACTCGAACATCGGGAAGTCGACGATCCAGCAGAAGTCGAAGCGGTTCTCGTCGATGAGGCCGACGTCCGTGGCGACCTTGGTGCGGGCCGCGCCGGCGAACTTGTAGAAGGCCTTCGGATCGCCAGCGACGAAGAAGGCCGCGTCGCCGGAGCCCAGGCCCAGCTGATCCATGATCGCTTGCGTGCGCTCAGGGCCGAGGTTCTTGGCAATGGGCCCGCCCCAGCCGCCCTGGTCCTCGCTCCAGAAGATGTAGCCGAGGCCCGGCTGACCCTCGCCTTGCGCCCAGCTGTTCATGCGATCGCAGAAGGCGCGTGAGCCGCCCTTCGGCGCGGGAATGCCCCACACCGCGTTCCCGGCGTCTTCCAGGATGCGGGCGAACAGGCCGAAACCGCCGCCGCGGAAGTGGTCGGAGACCTCCGCCATTTTGATCGGGTTGCGCAGGTCCGGCTTGTCGGTGCCGTACCAGGCGATGGAGTCCCGGTAGGCGATGCGCGGGAAGGGGTAAGGCGTCACCGGCTTGCCGGCGGCGAACTCCTCGAAGACGCCGTGCATGACCGGCTCGATGGCGGCGAAGACGTCCTCTTGCGTGACGAAGCTCATCTCGACGTCGAGCTGGTAGAACTCGAGGCTGCGGTCGGCGCGCAGATCCTCGTCGCGGAAGCACGGGGCGATCTGGAAGTAGCGGTCGAAGCCGGAAACCATCAGCAGCTGCTTGAACTGCTGCGGCGCCTGCGGCAGGGCGTAAAACTTGCCCGGGTGCATCCGCGACGGCACCAGGAAGTCGCGCGCGCCCTCCGGCGACGAGGCCGTCAGGATCGGCGTCTGATATTCCAGAAACCCTTGCGAAACCATACGCTTGCGGATGGAATCTATCACCTGAGAGCGCAGCACGATGTTGCGGTGGAGCGTCTCGCGGCGCAGGTCCAGGTAGCGGTGCTTTAGGCGGATTTCCTCGGGGTAGTCCGGCTCACCGAACACCGGCAGCGGCAGCTCGGCCGCCTCGCTCAGCACCTCGACGGCGCTAACGCGGACCTCGACCTCGCCCGTCGGGATGTTGGCGTTCACCGTTTCCTTCGAGCGGGCGACCACCTCGCCGTCGGCCTTGATGACGCTCTCGGCGCGCAGGTGTTCGAGGGTGTCGAAGCCGGGCGTGCCGGGGTGCAGGACGAGCTGCGTCAGGCCGTAATGGTCGCGCAGGTCGACGAAGATCAGCCCGCCGTGGTCACGCTTGCGGTGAATCCACCCGGAAAGGCGTACGGCTGCGCCCGTATAGGAAGCGCGGAGCGCGCCGCAGGTGTGGGTGCGGTAGGCGTGCATTCAGGCTCACATTCACGGGTGATTTCGAGGCGCGGAAGGGCGCATGAGCACCCCGCCTTGTCAAGAATGGCTACCCTCCCCTTACACCCCACCCCGTCATCCTCGGGTTTGTCCCGAGGACCCATAATCGAGGCGCTGAACGGTTAGCTGTGGCGGTCGCCGCGCGTTACCCACGCTCCGCCTGTGTGCATGGGTCCTCGGGACAAGCCCGAGGATGACGGTGGGGAGGTGGCGAGGGCGAGAGACGGTGGCAGTCGTCACAGGTGCAAGGTAAACTCCCCGCCCATGCCGCTATCCGGAACTCCCGCTTGGCCCGCCAGCTACGCCTGAAGCTTAAACGGCCGGCCTCTCACGCCCGCGCGGACTTTGTCGTCTCGCCCTCCAACGAGGAGGCGGTGCGGGGGCTTGACGCTTGGCCGGAGTGGCTGGGCGGCGCGTTGGCGCTGGTTGGGCCGGAGGGATCGGGCAAGACGCACCTGGCGCGAGCGTGGGCGGACGCGGTGGGCGCGGTGGTGTTCGAGGCGGGGGCAAAGCTGTCAGCGCTGGAGGGGCGGCCGGTGCTGGTCGAGGACGTCGACCGCGGTGCGGACGACGAGGCGCTGTTTCACCTCTTCAACATGGCGGGCTTAAGCGGTGGCGGGCTGCTGCTGACGGCGCGCAAGGTTCCGGCCGAGTGGAAGACCGCCCTGCCCGACCTGCGCTCGCGGCTCAATGCGCTGACCGCAGCGCAGCTGGGCGCGCCCGACGATATCCTGCTGCGCAGGATGCTGGAGAAGTTCTTCCGCGAGCACAGCCTCAAGCCCGGGGAGGAGGTTTATGCCTACCTGCTGCGCCGGATCGAACGCTCGATCCCCGCCGCCCGCGAGGTCGTGCGCCGCCTTGACGAAGCCGCCGACGAGCAGAACCGCGCGATCTCCCGGGTGTTGGCCCGCGAAGTCCTCGACGAGAGCCTGGAGCTGTTCGAGTGAGCGAGTTGCCCCTCGACGCCGTGCTGCTGGCCTCGCCCGACCGGTTCTTCAACCGCGAGCTCTCGTGGCTCGCCTTCAACCGGCGTGTGCTGGAGGAGGCCGAGAACCCGCGCCACCCGCTGCTGGAACGGCTGCGGTTCCTGTCGATCTCGGCGGGCAACCTTGACGAGTTCTACATGGTCCGCGTCGCCGGCCTGAAGGGTCAGGTCCGAGAGGGCGTGCGGGTGGTCAGCCAGGACGGCCTCACCCCCGCCGAGCAGCTGGTCCGCATCAACGAGGCGGCGGCCGAGCTGATGGAGGGCCAGCAGCGCATCTGGCGCGACATCCGGGCCGAACTGGGTACGCAGGGCCTGCGCCTGCTCAGCGCCGCCGATGTCGACGGCGAGGACCTCGACAGGGCGAGCGACATCTTCCTCAACCGGCTGTTCTCGGTGCTGACGCCGCTGGCCATCGACCCGGCCCATCCGTTCCCGTTCATCCCGTCCTTGAGCTTCTCGCTGGCGCTGAAGCTGCGGCGGGTTTCGGACGGCAAGACGCTCTACGCCCTGCTGCCGGCGCCGACGCAGGTAAAGCGGTTTTGGGAGCTGACCGGCGGCGACGCGCGGGGCTCGAAGGGCGAGCGGCGGTTCCTGGCGCTGGAGAGCTTCCTCGTCCTCTTCCTCGACCACCTGTTCCCCGGCTGTGAGGTCGAGGGACGCGGCATGTTCCGGCTGATCCGCGACAGCGATGTGGAAATAGAGGAGGAGGCCGAGGACCTGGTGCGCGAGTTCGAGGCGCGGCTGAAGCGCCGGCGGCTCGGATCGGTGGTGCGGGTCAAGGTCGAGGCGTCGATGCCCGAGGACCTGCGCGACTTCATCACCGAGGGTCTCAGGGCCGAACCCGAGGACGTGGTGGTGGTCGACGGCAAGCTGGGGCTCTCGCAGCTATCCGAACTGATCCCGGCCGACCGCGGCGACCTGAAGTTCGCGCCCTTCTCCGCCCGCTTTCCCGAGCGAATCCGTGAGCATGGCGGCGACTGTTTCGCCGCGATCCGCGAGAAGGACATCCTCGTTCACCACCCGTTCGAGAGCTTCGACGTGGTGGTCCAGTTCCTACGCCAGGCGGCGCTCGACCCCAATGTGGTGGCGATAAAGCAGACCCTCTACCGGACCAGCCAGGACAGCCCCATCGTCGCCGCCCTCATCGAGGCGGCCGAGAACGGCAAGAACGTCACCGCTCTCGTCGAGATCAAGGCCCGCTTCGACGAGGAGGCGAACCTGAAATGGGCTCGCGACCTGGAGCGCGCCGGCGTCCACGTCGTGTTCGGGTTCGTCGAGTACAAGACCCACGCCAAGCTGAGCCTGGTGGTGCGGCGCGAGGGCGAGACGCTGCGCACCTACTGCCACTTCGGCACCGGCAACTACCATCCGGTGACGGCCAAGGTTTACACCGACCTGTCGCTGTTCACGACCGACCCGGCGCTGGGACGGGACTCGGCGCGGCTGTTCAACTTCATCACCGGCTATGCGCGGCCTGAGCGGCTGGAGAAGCTGTCGTTCTCGCCGGAGACGATGAAGACCGACCTGCTGACGTACATCGACCAGGAGGTCCAGAACGCCCGCGCCGGGCTGCCCGCCGCCATCTGGGCCAAGCTGAACGCCCTCGTCGACCCGGAGATCATCGACGCCCTCTACCTGGCCAGCCAGGCCGGCGTGCAGATCGACCTGGTGGTGCGCGGCATCTGCTGCCTGCGGCCGGGCATCGCGGGCCTGTCGGAGAACGTGCGGGTCAAGTCCATCGTCGGCCGCTTCCTGGAGCACGGCCGCATCGTCGCCTTCGCGGCCGGACACGAGATGCCGGGCGCCAAAGCGCGGGTGTTCATCTCCTCGGCCGACTGGATGCCGCGCAACCTCGACCGGCGTGTCGAGGCCCTGTGCCCGGTGGAAAACCCCACGGTCCACCAGCAGGTGCTGGACCAGATCCTGATCGCCGCACTCAAGGACGAGGCGCAAAGCTGGACGCTGGATGGCGAGGGCCGCTACACCCGCGATCCGCAGTGGCAATCGACGGCCGCCTTCTCCGCCCACGAGTATTTCATGACTAACCCGAGCCTGTCCGGCCGCGGACAGAACGTGCACGACCTGCCGCGGGCGCTCGACGATGTCGCCGGCCGTTAGCGCCCCCGCCGCGCACGACGCCGCCGTCATCGACGTCGGCTCCAACTCGGTGCGTCTGGTGCTCTACCGGATCGAGGGGCGGGCGATCTGGACGACCTACAACGAGAAGGTGCTGGCGGGGCTGGGCCGCGACCTCGGCGCCTCGGGCAAGCTGTCCGTGGACGGCGCGGAGGCGGCGCTGGCCGCCCTGCGGCGGTTCAAGGCGGTGCTGGACGCGGTCAAGCCGGCCAAGGTGTTCACGGCCGCCACCGCCGCCGTGCGTGAGGCCACCGACGGTCCCGAGTTCGTGCGGCGGGTCAAGGCGGCCACCGGGCTGTCGCTGCGCGTGCTCTCGGGCGAGGACGAGGCGCGGTACTCGGCGCTTGGGGTGCAAGCGGGTGCGCCGGACGGTATCGGTGTCGTCGGCGATCTCGGCGGCGCCAGCCTGGAGCTGACGCGGCTGGACGTGAGCGGGCCGGGCGACGCCGTCACCCTGCCGCTCGGGCCGTTCGCGTTCGGCTTCAAGCGCGGCGAGGACGTCCGCAAGGCGCGGGCCCGGATCGCGGCCCACCTCGACCCGGTGGCGAGCCGCTTCCAGGCCGAGACCTTCCACGCAGTCGGCGGCGCCTGGCGTAACCTTGCTTTGCTGCACATGGGCATGAGCGGCTATCCGCTGCAGATCGTCCACGAATACGAGATGGCGCGCGGCGAGGCCCTGACGGCGGCGCGGGTGATCTCGCGGCTGTCGGCCAGTTCGCTGGAGCGGATACCGGGCGTGTCGCGCAAGAGGCTGGAGACCCTTCCCCACGCCGCGGCGGTGCTCGAGGTGCTGGTCGAACAGCTCGGCGTGCGCCGTATCCTGACCTCCGCCTACGGCCTGCGCGAGGGGCTGCTCTACGAGGCGATGTCCGCCGACACCCGTTCGGAAGACCCGCTGATCGCCGGCTGCGCGGCGCTAGGCGGCCGGCTCGCCACCGACGAAGGCCTCGGGGTCGGCCTGGAGGCGTGGCTGACGCCCGCGTTCAGCGCCCTGCCGGCCGTATTCGAAGGACGCGATCCCATCCTGATCGCCGCCGCCTGCCGGCTGGCCGACCTCGGCGCGACGCTGCACCCCGACCACCGCGCCACCCTCGTCTTCGAGCAGGTCCTGCGCGCCCCTATTGCCGGCCAGACCCACGCCGAGCGGGCCTTCCTCGCCGTGGCGGCCTACCACCGCCACACCTCCGACGAGACGCTGCCCGAGCCCGACACCATCGCCCGCATCCTGCCCGAAGGTCACCGCCGCCGGGCGCGGGCGCTGGGCGCGGCGATCCGGCTCGGCTGCGACCTCTCTGGCCGCAGCACCGCCCTGCTCTCCCACTCCCGCATCTGGCTGGACGGCGGCAAGCTGCTGCTGACCACCGAACCCAAGTGGGCCGACATGCTGCTCGGCGAACAAACCAACCGCCGCGCCCAGGCCTTGGCCCAGGCGCTAAGCGCCAAGCTGGAAATCAGGCCCGGCTGACCACCCCCACATCCGTCATCCCACGGTCAGCCGCAGGCTGATCCGGGGGACCCAAGCGGAAGTGCAAGACTGGATACGCCGCTTGGGTCCACCGGATTGGCTTTCAGCCAACCGTGGGATGACGGTCGGGGGTTATGCGGGCGTGGTGGCTCGGGGCGCACGCCGAACTTCGACTACCCGCACGCGGGCGCCGTCTAGCACCAGGGCCAGTTCGCCGCGCTTGAGCTTCAGGGCGTCGGCGCCGAAGGCGTCGCGTCGCCAGCCCTGCAGCGCCTGAACCTCGGCGTTGTCGTCGTTGGCGATCTTTTCGAGGTCGGAGACGGTGGCGATCAGCTTGGAGGCGACGCCGGCGTCTTCGGAGCGGGCCTTGAGCAGCACCTTGAGGAGTTCGACGATCGCCCCGGCCGCCTGGTTGGGCGGCGGGCCGCCCCGCTCGATCACCGGCGCATAGGCCTCCGGGTCCTTCAGCGCCTCGCGGATGGCGGCCAGCAGGTCCGGGCCGAAGCGCGAGCCCGAAAACCCCTTCGGCACGCCCCGAAGCCGGTCGAGCGCGGCGGCATCCGTCGGCCCCTGGGCGGCCAGTTCGTCGATGGCGTCGTCCTTGAGGATACGGCCGCGCGGCTGGTCGCGTTGCTGGGCGGTGCGCTCGCGCCAGGCGGCGACGGCCTTGAAGACGGCGAGGTACTTGGCCGTGTGCTTGCGAGGTTTCAGCCGCTTCCAGGCGTTCTCCGGCTCGACGTCGTAGAGCGCCGGCTCGGTCAGCGCCCGCATCTCTTCTTCCACCCAGGTCAGGCGGCCATCCTTTTCGAGCCGCGCCCGCAGCATCGGATAGAGCTTGGCCAAATGGGTGACGTCGGCCAGCGCGTAGGAAAGCTGCGCCTCGCTCAGCGGGCGGCGGGCCCAATCGGTGAAGCGGCTGGACTTGTCGATGTCGATCTTCAGCATCTGGCGGACCAGGGCGTCGTAGGCGATCTGCTCGCCAAACCCCGCCGCCATGCCGGCGATCTGGGTGTCGAACAGGGGCTTGGGCATGGCGCCCAACACGTTGAATATCTCGACGTCCTGGCGGGCGGCGTGAAACACCTTCTGCACGCCCTCGTCGCGCAGGATGTCGAGCAGCGGCGAGAGGTCCATATCGTCGGCCAGCGGATCGATGCAGGCCCCGTCCACGGGCGAGGCCACCTGGATCAGGCACAGCTTCGGCCAATAGGTCGTCTCGCGCATGAACTCGGTGTCCACGGCGATGAACGGCTGGCCTTTCAGGGACTTACAAAACGCCGCCAGTTCGGCGGTGGTGGTAATCGGCGTCATCGGCTAGCTATAG
>Ga0190273_10000171_pt1 | contig 33355 bp, 35 predicted proteins | sample Popmic504IS_FD_134513 | JGI IMG/M metagenome (GOLD analysis project Ga0190273, IMG submission 134513) | Populus adjacent soil microbial communities from riparian zone of Shoshone River, Wyoming, USA - 504 IS | ecosystem: Environmental > Terrestrial > Soil > Riparian zone > Trees stand | place... | reverse complement strand
GATCAGCCCGCGCGCCTCCTTGGCCATGAAGTTGATCGCCTCCGGCGTCGCGAACTGCGCCGCCATCACCAGGTCGCCCTCGTTCTCGCGGTCTTCGCCGTCGCAGACGACGACCATGCGGCCGGCGCGGATCTCCTCGATCGCCTCGTCGATCGTCGCGAACGGGCTCTCCCCCGCCGCCTTCGAAGCCTCTTGTCTTTGGGTCTCCGCCATCTGGCTCACGCCTGCTCCTTTCCAGCGAATGGTGCCACCAATCGCTCCACGTACTTCGCCACGATGTCGCACTCGACGTTCAGCTTGCTTCCTGCCTGGGCCTCGCCCAGGTTCGTCCGCTCCAGGGTCTCGGGGATCAGCGAGACCTCAGCCCAGTTCTCGCCCAGCTCGGCGACCGTGAGGCTGACCCCGTTGAGGGTGACCGAGCCCTTGTCGACGACGTAGCGGAGGAGCTGCGGATCGAGTTCGACGCGGAGGCGCCGCGCGAAGCCATCGTCCTCAACGGCAGCCACGGTGGCGACGCCGTCGACATGCCCCTGCACGATGTGGCCGCCCAACCGATCGCCGGCCTTCATCGCCAGCTCGAGATTGACGCGACCGCCCTCGTCGACGCCACTGAGCGCCGTCACCTCCAGAGTCTGGTTCATCGCCTCGGTCTCGAAGCTCTCCTCGTCGATCGCAGTTGCGGTGAGGCAGCAGCCGTTGACCGCGATCGAGTCCCCAAGCGCGAGCTCCTTTGAGAGTCGGGATGCGATCCGCAACCGAGCGCCCTCATCCCCGCGCTCAACGGACTCCACAGCCCCAACGTCTTCGATCAGCCCCGTGAACACGTCACCACTCCTTGAACCGGGCAGTGATCAGGACGTCGTCCCCGACCTGTTCCGTTGAGGCTTCGAGGGCGACCAGTCGCTCGACGGCGTCTCTGCCCTTCTCTGATCCGCCGATGAGCATGGGGGCGACGAAGGTACGGGATTCGTCGAGTTGGTCGGCGGCGACGAAGGCCGATGCCAGGGTCCTGCCGCCCTCTAGGAAGAGGCTGGTGATGTTGCGGCTGCCGAGCTCGCGGAGGGCGGACTCGATGCTGGTGGCAACCAGTACCTCGGCTCCGGCGTCACGGAGAGCCGCGGTGCGGTCAGTGGGGGCGTCGGGTGCAGTGACGACCAAAACCGGCGCCTGATCGAGGGTCTGCAGCAGCTGCGAATCCAGTGGCAGGCGGGCGTGGCGGTCGAAGACGATGCGGAGCGGCTGGCGGGCGCCGTCCACGCGGCCGGTCAGCAGGGGGTCGTCGGCGAGGGCGGTGCCGATGCCGACGGCGATCGCGTCGCTTTCGGCGCGCCACCGGTGCACCAGATCCCGGCTCTCGGGGCCGGAGATCCAGGGCGAGTCGTTGGGGGCCGTCGCCGTCTGGCCGTCAAGCGACATCGCCATCTTCAGGACGACCAGCGGCAGGCCCGTGCGGGAGTACTTGCGGAAGGGCTGGTTGAGGCGGCGGGCCGCGGTGGCCTCGGCGCCGGAGGCGAAGGCGACCTCGACGCCGCCGTCGCGGAGGATGCCCGGGCCGCGGCCGGCGGCCTTCTCGCTGGGGTCGTCGGAGGCAATAACCACGCGGCCGATCCCGGCCTCGAGGATCGCCTCGACGCAGGGAGGCTGCCGGCCCTGATGGGCGCAGGGCTCTAGCGTCACGTACATCGTCGCTCCCGCCGGATCTTCTCCCCGCTCGCGGCAGTCCTCCAAGGCGGCCCGCTCGGCATGGAGCCCGCCGAGCTCCGCGTGGAACCCCTCGCCGAGAACCTCACCGCCGCGGACGATCACCGCGCCGACCAGCGGGTTGGGACTAACCCGCCCCCTGCCGCCCTCGGCGAGCGAAAGAGCCTGCTGCAAGAAGCCGTTATCGGTGGTTGATTGACTCGTCAATCAGTCAGATCTTAATACCCTGACTCGCCACCCCATGAAGCTGATCATCCAGATCCCCTGCCTGAACGAGGAGCAGACCCTCCCTGCCACGATCACCGACCTGCCGCGCGAGGTCCCCGGCATCGACGAGATCGAGCTGCTGGTGGTCGACGACGGCAGCAGCGACCGCACGGTCGAGGTGGCGCGGGAGTGCGGCGTCCACCACATCGTCCGCCTTACCAACAACAAGGGCCTCGCCGCCGGCTTCCAGGCGGGCCTCGACGCCTGTCTCAAGCTCGGCGCCGACGTCGTCGTCAACACCGACGCCGACAACCAGTACAAGGGCTCCGACGTGCCGAAGCTGGTGGCGCCGATCGTCGCCAGCGAGGCCGACATGGTCGTCGGCGATCGCCGGGTCGGCGAGATCGAGCACTTCTCCGGCAGCAAAAAGCGGCTGCAGCGGCTCGGCAGCTGGGTCGTCCGCCGCGTCTCCGGGACCGAGATCACCGACGCCACCTCGGGCTTCCGCGCCTACAACCGTGAGGCCGCCCTGCAGCTCCTGGTCGTCGACAACTTCACCTACACGCTGGAGAGCCTGATCCAGGCCGGGAAAATGCTGGTCGCCGTCGACGAGGTCGAGATCGGGACCAACCCGAAGACCCGCGAGTCCCGCCTCTTCGACTCGACCGGCTCCTACGTGCGCCGCAACGCGCCGGCGATCCTCCGCATCTACGCCCGCTACGAGCCGCTGCGCGCCTTCCTCGTCGCCGCGCTCGTCGTCCTCCTCCTCGCCTTCGCGGCCTGGATGCCGTTCCTGATCGACTGGATCTTCAACGGCGACAACAGCGGCCACATCCAGTCGCTGATCCTCGGCGCCGTCCTCTTCATCGCCGCGGTCCAGCTCTTCGCCCTCGGCGTCATCGGCGACCTCCTCGCCAGCCAGCGGGTGATGACCCAGCGCGTCTTCGAGCGGGTGCGGCGGGTGGAGCTGGCGCTGGGCGTCGAGCCTTCCCACTATGAACCCGGCGGCCAGCCCGTCGGCCGCGAGACCGAGTGAGCGAGACGAAGCAGGGGGGCGCCGAGGCGAGCGCGGGCGAGTACGGCAAAACCGCGGGCTTCCTGGCGATCGGTGTCGGGTTGACCGGAATCATCACCTACGCCTACTTCCTGATCGCCTCCCACACCCTCTCCAAGCCCGACTACGGCCAGATCACCGTCCTCTGGTCGGCGGTCTTCATCACCATCTCCACCCTCTACCGGCCGGTCGAACAGCTGCTCAGCCGCCACGTCTCCGAGCGACTGGCGAAGGGCGAACCGCTGGCACAGGAGATGAAGGTGGCCTCGACGATCCAGATCGGGCTGGCGCTGCTGTTCGCGGTGATCGCCCTCGTCCTGCGCGGCCCGATCCAGGACGACCTGCTGGAAGGCAACGAAGCCCTCTACTGGGTCTTCTTCGGCGCCGTCCTCTTCTACGCCGCCAGCTACTTCGCCCGCGGCTTCCTCGCCGGGCAGCGGACCTTCGGCCTCTTCACGGCGATGATCCTCTCCGAGTCGGTCTTCCGCACCCTCTTCGCGGTCCTGGTCGCGGTCGGCCTGCTGAGCGGCCAGTCATGGGTGGCGGTCGGGATCGTCGCCGCCCCGAGCCTCTCGCTGATGGTGGTGCCCTTCGCCCTCGCCCGGCGGGCGAAGAAGGAGCAGGCGAAGGTCAAGCCCGCCAGCGACGGCAAGGAGATGACGATGCGGGAGGGCGGCGGCTTCGCCGCGGCCGTGCTGGTGATCATGTTCAGCGAACAGGCCTTCCTCAACGCCGGGCCGCTGATCACCCGCGGCCTGCAGGGAGCGGCCGCGGCCGGGTTCATCTTCAACGTGCTGATGATCGCGCGGGCGCCGCTGCAGCTCTTCCAGGCGGTCTCGACCAGCATCCTCCCCCACCTCACCAGCCTGCACACGTCCACCGACCCCGACAGCGAGCGGGAATTCCACCGCTCAGTCCGCGGCGTTCTCCTCGGCGTCGCCGCCTTCGCCGCCTTCACCGCAATCGTCGTCCTGATCGCCGGGCCGCAGCTGATGCAGCTCGCCTTCAGCAAGAAGTTCGAGTACGACCGGCCGGGGCTGCTGCTGGTGACGCTGGGGATGGGGCTCTACCTGGGCTCGGTGACGCTCAACCAAGCCTGCGTCGCCCAGGGGCAGGTGCGGCGGGCGGCCGGGCGCTGGCTCGCCTGCGCGACCTTCTTCATCGCCTGGAACTTCCTGCCGATCGTCGAGAACGAGTTCCGCCGCGTCGAGATCGGCTTCGCCCTCACCGCCGGCGTCCTCTTCGCGCTTCTCTACCTGGTCTATCGCCAGCCGCACGGCCGCGCCGAGGACATCCCGCACGAGGGCTCGACCGAGGAACTCGAGCTGCGGCTGGCCTCGATCGACGAGAACACTTAAAGGATCACGATTTATTAGTAGATCCAGATCGACCACATTTGGTCTGTCAACGCAAACCGGTTCCTCTAGGGTCGCCGCATCGGTGCCCATGACGCCCAGCTGATCCTGATCGCCGGCGTGCTCCTCTCCGCGGGGATCGCCGGCGCGCTGCTGGCCGACCGGGTGCGGGTCCCGGGACTGCTGCTCTTCCTGGCGCTGGGGATGGTCGCCGGCTCCGAGGGTCTCGGCGGAATCGGGTTCGACGACGCCGAGCTGGCGCGGACGCTGGGCACGATCGCCCTCGTCCTGATCCTCTTCGAGGGCGGCCTCACCGCGGGCTGGTCGGAGATCCGACCGGTGTTCGGGACCGCCGCGTCGCTGGCGACGATCGGCACGGTGGTGACGGCGGTGATCGCGGGCTTCGCCGCCAAGCTCCTCTTCGACCTCACCACCCTGGAAGGGATGCTGGTCGGAGCCGCGATCGCGGCGACCGACTCGGCCGCGATCTTCGCCGTGCTGCGGCGCTCAACCCTGGAGAAGAAGCTAGCGCGGTCGCTGGAGGGCGAGTCGGGAATGAACGACCCAGTCGCGCTGCTGCTCGTGATCGGGTTCATCGAATGGATCCAGCAGCCCGGCTACGGCCTCGCCGACATGGCCGGCCTGCTGGCGCTGAAACTCGCCCTCGGCGCCGCGATCGGGGTGGCATTGGGACGGTTGGCCGTGGCGGTGCTCGACCGGGTCGAGCTGCCGAGCGACGGCATCTACCCGGTGGCGACGGTGGCGATCGCCGGCCTCGCCTACGGGCTGTCCGAGATCGCCCACGGCTCCGGCTTCCTCTCTGTTTACCTGACTGCGCTCGCCCTCGGCTCCGCCCGCATCCCCGCCCGGCGCACCGTCGTCGCCTTCCACCAGGGGCTTGGCTGGGTCGCCCAGATCTCCCTCTTCATCCTGCTCGGGCTGCTGGTCTTTCCCTCCAGTCTCGATCAGGTCGCCTTCGAGGCCCTCGCCCTCTCCGCGGTGCTGATCCTCCTCGCCCGACCCGTCGCGGCCTTCACCGCCACGGTGTTCTCGCCGCTGAACGCCAAGGAGCGACTGATGCTCGGCTGGGCCGGCCTGCGCGGCGCCACCCCGATCTGGCTCGCAACCTTTCCGGTCGTCGCCGGGATCGGCGCCGGCGACGAACTCTTCTCGATCGTCTTCTTCGTTGTTGTCAGCTCAACCCTGGTGCAGGGGGCGAGCTTCGAGCCGCTGGCTCAGCGACTGGGCCTGACCACGGACGAGCCGGCGCTGCCGCGGCGGCTGCTGGAGTCGGGGCGGATCCGACGCATGGGCGGCGACGTGGTCGCTTACCGGCTACCGCCGGGCGCGGCCGCCGTCGGCCACCCGGTGCGCGATCTAGACCTGCCGCGGGAAGCGCTGGTCAACGTGATCGTCCGCGACGGCAACGCGATCCCACCGCGCGGCTCGACCGAGCTGCGCGAGGGCGACGAGCTCCACGTCCTCGTCCGCAGCGAGCTCCGCGACGAAGTCGAGGGATTGACGAAGAAGTGGAACGAGGGTCCGGTCGGGCGCCCGAGCCCGCCGCCGCTGCCGCGCCGCGCCGCCTCCCAGGTGTTCACGGTGCGCCCCGCGCGCGGTGACGGCGAGCTCGGCGAGGAGATCGACGGGATTCCGATCGTCCGGGTGCTGCGCGACCGCGGCGAGCGCGACGCCTACCTCGTCGCCCTGGCCGACGGCCGCTTCGCCGTCACCGGCGGCGGGCTGATCGCGATCGGCGGGCGCCGGGCGCTGGCGGGCTGGTGCGAGGGCCGCGTCGACCGCGACGACGTCGACGCCGCCGAACGGGCGTGGTGGCAGGAGGTGACGGGAGCGCTGATCGCGAGGGGCCGCTCAAGCGGCGCCGGCGGCATCGGCGATTTGGGCGTAGGCGGCCCCGGGGTCCCCAGCCCCGAAAACGGCTGAGCCGGCGACGAAGAGGCGCGCGCCCGCGGCGGCAAGCGGGCCGGCGGTGCCGGGATCGACGCCGCCGTCGACCTCGATCCGCGCGGGGCCGACCACCGGCATCAGGCGCTCGACCTTTTCCGGCGAGGTCTCGATGAACGACTGGCCGCCCCAGCCGGGGTTGACCGTCATGCAGAGGACGATGTCGGCGAGGCCGCGCAGCTCCCCCACCGCCTCGACGGGGGTGCCGGGATTGATCGCGACCCCGGCCAGGCAGCCGCTCTCGCGGATCGCCGCCAGGGTGCGGTTGGCGTGCGGGGTCGCCTCGGCGTGGAAGGTGATCGAATCAGCGCCGGCCTTGGCGAACTCCTCGATCTGCCGCTCCGGCGCCTCGATCATCAGGTGGACGTCGACCACCCCGCCGGCGCCATGCACCTGATCGGCGATCGCGCTCAGGACCAGCGGCCCGATCGTGATCGGAGGGACGAAGTGGCCGTCCATAACGTCGAAGTGGATCACCCGCGCCCCGGCGGCCATCACCTCGTCCAGCTGCGCCCCGAGCCGGGCGAAGTCGGCGGAGAGGATTGACGGCGCCACCCGCGGTTGCTCGAGCAGGTTTCGCATCCCATCGCTCACGAGCCGCAGCCTACTGAGCGCTTGCGGATGCGACCACGGCTACGCGGGTCTCAACATCGATGCCCCACATGACTGACATTCCATGTCCGCCGTGTTGGTCATCCGGGCGATCGTCTGGTGCTCGCCGCAGTTCGGGCACTGGGAGACGAGTTCGAAGCGGCGCAGGCAGTTGACGCAGCGCAGGCGGCCCGGCAGCTGGGTCGGGCGCAGCCACGGCTCGCCGCAGTGCGGACAGGGAGCACGACCAAGCGGATTGGACTCCCCCGCGCTCGACTGGGTGGGGTCGCTCATCGGCCTAATCATGACGCGTGCTGCTCAGACCTGGTCAGGCGGGCGAGGAAGAAGCCGGTGGTGCGATCGCGGTCCGGCCGCAGCTGCAGGCAGCGTGGCTCGGCGGTCGAGGCAAGCTCCGGCGCCTGTGCGCCGAGGTGGTCGAGCTCCAGTGGCGGCACCTCGCCGGCGGCCGAGGCCGCCAACAGCGCGGCGATCCGCTCCTCGTTCTCGCGCCGGGAGATCGTGCAGGTCGAGTAGACGAGGGTGCCGCCGGGGCTGAGGACCGTGGCGGCGTTGCGCAGCAGCCGGTCCTGGATCTCGAGCAGGCGCTCGATCGTCTTCGGGGACTTGCGCCAGCGAGCGTCGGGGCGCGAGGCGAGGGTGCCGAGATCGGAGCAGGGCGCGTCGAGGAGGACGCGGTCGAAGCCCGGCGCCATCCCGGACTCGGTCGCGTCGGCCTCGATCACGCTGACGCTGTGGAGGCCGAGGCGGCGGGCCTGGGCCGCGACTTCGCCGGCCCGGGTCGGATCGAGCTCGACCGAGATCACCTCGCCGCGATCGCACATCCGCGCCGCGATCTGCCCCGTCTTGATGCCGGGGCCGGCGCAGAGGTCGAGGACGTGCTCCCCCTCCCGCGGGTCGAGCACCTCGACCACGGCGGCGGAGCCGCGGCTCTGCGGAGTTAGCTCGCCGGCCTCGATCGCCGCGGTGACCGCCTCGCCGATGCGGCCGTCGATCACGATCATCTCCGGCGCCGCCAGCGGCCACCGGGCCTCGGGAAGGTGCGCCTCAACCTCCGACTCGCGCAGCCGTGCCAGCACCGCTTCGCGCTCGGCACGCAGCGGGTTGACCCGCATCGCCACCTCGATCCGCTCGTTGCAGGCGGCGAGGGTGGAGCGCGCCGCCTCCTCGCCGAGCTCCTCCCACCACATCTCCGCCAGCCACTGCGGCGCCGAGTCGGCCACCGCCGCCGCGGCGGGGGTCGAGTCGTCGCCGAGGAGGTCGGCGGTCAGCTGCGCCCGCTCGCGCCCGGCGCGGCGCAAGATCGCGTTGACGAAGCCGGAGGCGTGTCCCGCTCCCGCCGCCTTGACCAGCTCCACCGCTTGGTCGACGGCGGCGTGATCGGGGGTCGCGTCGGCGAAGAGCAGCTCGTAGAGGCCGAGTCGCAGCGCCGCCAGGACGGGAGGATCGAGAAGGCGGACTGATCTCCCCGCCAGCCGCTCGATTGCGACGTCGCTGGTGCCGCGCCGCTGCACGGCGCCGTAGGCGAGCCGCTGCGCCTGGGCGCGGTCGCGGCCCTCGAGGCCAAGCCGGTCGGCCTCGGCTCGGAAAGCGCGCTCGGTGAAGGCGCCGTCCTCGAAGGTGGCCCGGATCGTGGCGAAGGCGAGCGAGCGTGCCGGGGAGACGCGGCCGGCGCGAGTCGTCATAGCTGCGGCGGCTCGTGACCGCGCAGGTAGGCGTCGGCCGGCATCGCCTTGCCGCCCGGCGGCTGCACAACGTCGAGCCGCAGCGCCCCCTCGCCGCATCCCAGCAGGAGCTCGCCGTCGCGGACCTCCATCGTTCCCGACGGGACGTCCGCCTCGGCGATCTGAGCCTGTCGGACTCCCAGGCGCTCCCCCGCCGCCGTCTCCAGGTAAACCCCGACGTGCGGGGTCAGCGCCCGCACCTTCGCCGCCAGCTCCGCCGCCGGCCGGCTCGGGTCGAGGCGGCGCTCTGCCGAGTCGATCTTCTCCGCGTAGGTGACGCCGTCCTCGCCCTGCTCGGCGAACTCGAGCGCGCCTTCGGCCTGCAGGTCGAGGGCGCGAACCAGGAGATCGCCGCCGAGCTCCGCCAGCCGGGCCGAGAGCGCGGCGAAGTCCTCGTCAGGGCCGATCGGCACCTCCTCGCAAAGGGCGACCGGCCCGGAGTCGAGGCCTTCGGTCAGCTTCATCACGCAGACGCCGGTGGTCGCGTCGCCGGCCATCATCGCCCGCTCGATCGGGGCGGCGCCGCGCCAGCGCGGCAGCAGCGAGGGATGGACGTTCAGCATCGGGAACTCCGAGAGCAGCGGCTCGCGGATCAGCTGGCCGAAGGCGCAGACGAGCACGGCCTCCGGGCGCGCGGCGCGGAGCCGCTCCAGCGCTGCCTCGTCGTTGACGTTCTCCGCCTGCAGCAGGTCAAGCCCGAGCTCCTGCGCCGCGACCGCGGCCGGGGGCGGCTGCACCTTGCGGCCGCGCCCCTGGCGCCGATCCGGCGGCGTCACCACCAGGACCGGGCGGTGCGGCGAGGCGGCCAAGCGCCGCAGCACGGTGGCGGCGAACTCAGAGGTCCCGAGGTAGGCGGTCCTCACGCGTCGGTGCGCGGCTCGCGGAGCTCGCCCTCGTCGCCGATCTCTTCCTCGGAGGAGGGGCTGTAGCTGCCGCCCTCGCGCAGCGCCCGCAGGGCGGCCTTGCGCTGCTCGCGCACGGTGCGGTCGAGGATCAGGATGCCGTCGAGGTGGTCGAGCTCGTGCTGGAGGATGCGCTCCTCGAGGCCGGCAGCGTCGAGCGTGACCGGTGCGCCCTCGATGTCGCGGCCGCTGAAGCGCGCGTAGAGCGGCCGCTCGACGTCCATTGAGACCCGAGGCAGACTGAGGCACCCCTCCTCGGCGACGGCGGCCTCCTCGGAGAGCCACTCGACCTCCGGGTTGACGAGCACGCTCGGCTCCCCGTCGGGGCCAGCGTGGAAGACGAGCAGGCGGCGCAGCACACCGAGCTGGGTCGCGGCGAGGCCGACGCCGAGGCCGTGGCGCATGATCTCGTACATACGCTCAACCTCCGAGCGCAGCTCGGGGCCGAAGTTCGTGACCGGCGAGGCCTTGCTTTTCAGCACCGGATCGCCGAACTTGACGACCTGTGCGAGCGCCGCTTCTCGGCGCTCCAGCATCTCGACTTCGAGATGGTGCTGCTCCTCGCGCTCCTGGGTCTGAACCTCGTCGCTCATGGAAGTCTGAGTCTAAGCACCGCCACCCCTCTGATACTTCCTGCAACAGCAGCCATGTCCTCCCCCCGGATCGCCATCGCCACCTGCGCCACCCACCCCGACCACAAGGTCGACGACGACCTTCTGCGAGAGGCGCTGCGGGAGCGGGGTTGCGAGGCGCGGGCGGTCGCCTGGGACGACGAAGCGGTCGACTGGAGCGGGTTCGACCTCTGCCTCGTCAGGTCCACCTGGGACTACCACGAAAAGCACCGCGAGTTCCTCGCCTGGGCGGAGCGGGTTGAGGCGGCGACGGCACTCCAGAACCCGGCCGGCCTGATTGCCTGGAACAGCGACAAGACCTACCTGCGGGAGCTGGCGGCGGGCGGGGTGCGGACGGTGCCGACCGTCTGGGTGGACCCGGCCTCTCCCGCCGCGCTCGATGCGCTGCTCGCGGGCGAGGGATGGGAGGAGGCGGTGGTCAAGCCCGTGGTCGACCTCGGCGCCCACAACCTCCGCCGGGTGCGGCGCGGCGAGTCCTCTGGAGCCTTGGGTGACGCTCTGCGGCGGGGCGGCGCAATGGTGCAGCCGTTCCTGCCCTCGGTGGAAAATCAAGGGGAGCTCTCGCTGATCTACATCGCCGGGACCCTCAGCCACGTCGTCCGCAAGCAGCCGGCGGAGGGCGACTTCCGGGTCCAGGAAATATGGGGCGGCACGATGAGCCGTGCCGAGGCGAGCCAGGTTGAGGTGGAGCTGGCCGAACAGGCCCTCGCTCAGTTGAGGGAGATCCCGCTCTACGCCCGCGTCGACCTCGTCCAGGACCCCGAAGGCGAGCCCTGCCTGATCGAGCTGGAGCTGATCGAGCCGAACCTGTACCTGACGCAGAACCCGGCAGCCGCGCAGGCGCTGGCCGATGCCGCCCTACTGCGGATCGACGTCGACGCCTAGCGCCACGTCCTTCAGCGACCGGTTCCCCGCCCGCCGCTCGACCACCTCGCGCACGGCCGCGATCGTCCCCTCGCGATCGTCGGTCTTGATCAGGATCCGGCGGCGGTGGCGGTTGCGGACGCGGAACATTGGCGCCGGGCCCAGCAGTTCCGAGCCGCTCGGAAGCGCGCGGCGCAGCTCGGAAGCGACGGCGCTCGCCGCCTCGTCCAGCTTCGGCTCCTGCTCGGCGGCGAAGTTGATCCGGGCCAGGTGCGAGAAGGGCGGGTAGTGGAGCGCCCGCCTCCGCTCCAGCTCGACCTCGAGGAAGCCGGCGGAGTCGTGCCGGGAGGCGTGCTCGATGCTGGAGGCGCTCGGGGCGAGGGTCTGGACGATCACCTCTCCCCCGGCCTCACCGCGGCCGGAGCGGCCGGCCAGCTGGGCGACCATCGCGAAGGTGCGCTCCTCGGCGCGGAAGTCGGGGAAGCGAAGGGTGGCGTCGGCGTCGAGGATCGCGCTCAGCGTCACCTCGGGGAAGTCGTGGCCCTTGGCGACCATCTGGGTGCCGACGAGGACGGCGCTCGGCAGCTCGTCGAAGCGGGCGAGGATACGGGCGTGGGAGCCGCGCTCGGTGGCGGTGTCGGAGTCGAGGCGCAGGACCGGCATCGGGTCGAGCCGCTCGGCCAGCAGCCCCTCGATCCGCTCGGTGCCGGCGCCGGCGCGCGAGAGCGTCGTCGAGCCGCACTCCGAGCAGGCGCGCGGCTGGCGTTCTGAGTGCGCGCAGTGGTGACAGACGAGACGGCCGCTGTGGCGGTGGACGATCAGCGAGACGTCGCAATTGGGGCAGTCCCAGTGATGGCCGCAGGAGCGGCAGGTGAGCCAGGGGGCGAAGCCGCGGCGGTTGATCATCACGATCGCCTTGGCGCCGGCGGCGCGGACGCCCTCCAGCGCCTCCCAGGTCTCGGCGTGGACCGGCCCGGAGCGCGGATCGGCCTCGCGCATGTCGACCAGATGGACCGGCGGCATGCGGCGGCCGTCGACCCGGCGCGGCAGCTCCAGCCGCGGCAGCTCCAGCCAGCTCTCCGGCCGCGGCGTCGCGGTTCCGGCAACGAGCACGGCGCCGCTGTCGGCGGCCCGCTTGCGGGCGACGGCGCGGGCGTCGTAGGTGGGGTCGCCCTCCTGCTTGTAGGAGGGGTCGTGCTCCTCGTCGATCACGATCAAGCCGAGGTCACGGACGGGAGCGAAGACGGCGGACCGGGGGCCGACGCAGACGCTGGCCTCGCCGCTGCACAGGCGGCGCCACTCGTCGTAGCGCTCGCCGGCCGAGAGGGCCGAGTGGAGGACGGCGAAGCGGTCGCCGAGGCGGGCGCGGAAGCGGGCCACGGCCTGCGGGGCGAGGCCGATCTCCGGGACGAGGACGATCGCCCCCTTGCCGCGCTCAAGCGCCGCCTCCACCGCGGCCAGGTAGACCTCGGTCTTGCCCGAGCCGGTGACGCCGTGGAGCAGCAGCTGGCGCGGAGCGCGGGCCTCGCCGTCGAGAGCGGCGACGAGAGAGTCGACCGCCTGCTCCTGTTCGGGCAGCAGCTGCGGGCGCGTGGCGGCGCCGCTCAGCCCCGGCTCCCCCGGGATGCGGCGGACGCCGGAGGTGCGGGTGGCGATAAGGCCGCGCCCCTCGAGACGGCGCAGGGTCTGGCGGTCGGAGCCGACGGCGGTGGCGAGCTCACCCGAGGACATCTCCCCCGCGCGCAGCGCCTCGAGCACCGCCCGCTGCTTGGAGCCCAGACGCTCGCCCCCCGCCAGGGCGGCCTCGCCGGCCGGCAGGAGCGCCGCCCGCAGCTCGGTCTTGGCACGCACGGTACGGCCGCCGCTTCCCGTCCCGGTACCCGGCGGCAGAACCAGCTGCAGCCCGCGGGAGGGAGTCGAGCAGTACTCGCGGGCGACCCAGAGGCCGAGCCGCACCAGCTCCGGCGTCGCCCCGGCCTCCAGCGCCTCGATCGGCTCGGCCAGACGCTCCGGCGGCAGCTCGGAGGCCTCGGCGATCTCGACGACGACGCCGAGGATGCGGCGCGGACCGAACGGGACCCGGACGACGCTGCCGACCTCCAGGTCCTCCATCGCCTCCGGTTGGCGGTAGTCGAAGGGTCCGCGCAGGGCACGGGCAGTAGTCAGCGGCTCGACGCGGAGGATCGCCACCGGCCGAGGTTATGCGGGCAGGGGGACGAGGGCTTATGCTGCCGCCCGTGAGCATCAACCTCCATCCAGGCGAGCGGGTGATCTTCGAAGGGCACCCGTCCTGGCGGGCGATCCTCGGCTTCTACCTCAAAGGCCTGTTGATCGCCGTCATCCTCGGGATCATCGCCAAGCTCGCAGCCGGCGACGGCACCGCCTTTCTGGTGATCCTCATCGTCCTCGTCCTGACCGTCGTGATCGGCTTCGTCAAACGGGTGGCGACGACCTACACGATCACCGACCGCCGCCTCAACATCAAACGCGGCATCATCTCTAAAGAGGTTCAGGAGACCCGCCTCGAGCGCGTCCAGAACGTCAACTACCGCCAGAGCGTCTACCAGCGCCTGATGCAGATCGGCGACGTCGACTTCGACACGGCGGCCGGCGACGACTACAACTTCGTCTTCAGCGGCGTAGCCGACCCCGGCGACGTCGTCCACTCGGTGGATCAAGCGACCGGCAACGTCGCCGGTACGCACGGCCTGGGCGAGGCTCAGCCGCCCGAACGGCGCGCCTGACCTGCACCCCCACGCAGGCAGGTAGGGGTGCAGGTCAGGCGCGCAGGTTCGCTGCCGTCTTGGCGAGGATGTTCAGGACGTGCCGAGGTTCGTACTTCACTTGGTAGTGGGAGAAGCGAAGTGGAGTGAGCCCGGCGGCAGTATGGGTCTGGAACCGCAGCGCGTCGCGCGTCTGCGCAGCAGGCGTGCGGTGGTACCGCCAGCCGTCGGTCTCAACCACTAGTCCGAGGTCGGGCCAATAGAAGTCGACCTCGAATTCGTTAACGATCTCTCTGGTGAGCGGCGTCGGGAGTCCGGCGACAGCGACAAGTGGGCGGAAGAGAAGTTCCAGTTCGTCGTCGGAGAGCCGGAAGGTGTGCTTGTCGAGGATCCGGCGCAGCGGGCGCACTCCAGGCTGTCCGGCATAGCCCTCTAGCGCCTTCCGAAGCGCATCAGGATCGATCACGTCGCGCTTGTCAGCCTCGTTGATCGCCCGCTCGAGCCGATTCTCGGGAAGCTCCAACGCGATATCGACGAAGGTCTTTACAGGCCTGGTGGCTGGGATACCTCGGCAACGCCCTATGTCGCGGTTCCAGAGTCCCGCACGATCGTGAACATGGATTCCCGGCCGCCGCAGAGCGCGATGCCGATCGACACTGACATCGATGACATCCTTTTTCTCCTTGCCAAAGTTCCAAAGGGCTGCCGCACTGTGGTGGCTGAGCACCGCCCCCTCTCCGCACGAAAGGACTGCCACCATCCACCGCCGTTCGCGAGTGAGGCGAGGCCACCCGACGAGGTAGACCCCGCGAGTCGCTCGGTGAAGACGCCCGCTGGTGAGACGATGTTCGATCGCCTTCTTACTGAACCCGAGCTCGAGGAGCTGTGCGCGGGTCACTACTCCGTGTTGCCGCCCCGCCAAATCCCAAGCCCTTCGGCTCCTTGTTTCCAGTGTTTTCCCCTCCACAGGGAGGAAAAGTCTGGAAACGACGGTGCTCTCCCCCATGGGGGTGACCGAAGCGCGGAGTTTGCGGGCGCTAAGCCGCTGCGGCTTCGAGCCCTGCGGCGCTCCGCAGGGCGTCGGCGCGGTCCGTCTGCTCCCAGGTGAAGTCGTCGTCGCCGCGGCCGAAGTGGCCGTAGGCGGCGGTCTTCTGGAAGATCGGGCGGTGGAGGTCGAGGTACTCGCGGAAGGCGCCGGGGCGCATGTCGAACTCGGCCTCGACAAGCTGGGAGATCTGGGCGTCGGGGAGCTTGCCGGTACCGAAGGTCTCGACCATCAGCGAGACCGGGTGGGCGACGCCGATCGCGTAGGCGACCTGGACCTCGCAGCGCTGCGCCAGGCCAGCGGCGACGACGTTCTTCGCCACGTGGCGGGCGGCGTAGGCGGCCGAGCGGTCGACCTTAGACGGGTCCTTGCCGGAGAAGGCGCCGCCGCCGTGGCGGGCCATGCCCCCATAGGTGTCGACAATGATCTTGCGGCCGGTGAGGCCGGCGTCGCCGACGGGGCCGCCGATCACGAACTTGCCGGTCGGGTTGACGAGGAACTCGGCTTGGAGCTCGCTCTCGTCGAAGCGGCCCGGCACCTCGGCCTGGAGGACCGGAAGCACGACGTTCTCCCACAGCTCGGGTTTGATCTGGCTCTGCGAGTCGATCCCCTCGTCGTGCTGGGTGGAGATCAGGAGCTTTTCGACGGCGACGGGGCGGCCGTCGGCGTAGCGGACACTGACCTGGGTCTTGCCGTCGGGGCCGAGGTAGCCCATCGTCCCGTCCTTGCGGACCCCGGCGAGCCGTTCGGCCAGCCGATGGGCGATGTGGATCGGCATCGGCATCAGCGCCTCGGTCTCGTCACTGGCGTAGCCGAACATCATCCCCTGGTCGCCCGCCCCGGCCACGTCGAGCTCGTCGTCGTCGGAGGGGTCGACTTTCGTCTCGTAGGCCTGGTCGACGCCCTGGGCGATGTCGGGCGACTGCTCGTCGATCGAGGTAATGACCGCGATGTGGTCGCAGTCGAAGCCGTAACCGCCCTCGTAGCCGATGTCCCGCACGGTCTCGCGGACGATCTCGGGGACGTTGAGGTGGACGGAGGTGGAGATCTCACCCGAGACCACCGCCATGCCGGTGTTGACGAGGGTCTCGCAGGCGACGCGGCCGCCCGGATCCTCAGCCATGATCGCGTCGAGGACGCCGTCGGAGATCTGGTCGGCGACCTTGTCCGGATGGCCCTCGGTGACCGACTCGGACGTGAAGAGGTACTCGCCCTCGGCAAGCGGCTTGGAAGTCATGGCGGAAGCCTAGAGCAATTTTGCGCGGGAGCGTTTGATCAGTCGCTGTAGCGACGGCGTCCGGAGGCGGGGACGAAATCGATGATCAGGGGGACGCCCTCCAGCTCGTAGGTTTCGCGCATCCGGTTCTCCAGGTGGTAGGCCCAGTCGCGGCTGATCAGCTTGCGGTCGTTGACCTGGATCGCGATCCGGGCGGGGCTCGTGCCGACCTGCGCGGCGTAGTAGAGCCGCAGCCGCTTGCCGCGTTTGGAGGGCGGCGGGGTGCGGGCGACGACGTCGCCGACGAAGCGGTTGAGCTCCGGGGTCGGGATCCGCTCTGCCGCCCTGTCGGCCAGCTGCAGCGCCCGCGGCAGCAGGTTGCCGACGTTGCGTCCGCTCTTGGCCGAGCAGGTGATGACGGCCGGCCGGAGGCGGGATTTGCGCTCGATCCGGGCGCGGGCGTCGTCGATGTCGGTCTCGCCGACGTCCCACTTGTTCATCGCCAGCAGGCAGGCGCAACCCGCCTTCATCGCCATCTCGGCCACCCGCAGGTCCTCGCTGGTGATCCCCTCGGAGGCGTCGCAGACGACGATCGCCACGTCGGCCCGGTCGACCGCCCGTTCGGAGCGCAGCTGGGCGTAGTAGTCGACGGTGCCGGCGACCTTGGAGCGGCGCCGCAGGCCGGCGGTGTCGACGAGGATCGTGCGGCGGCCGTCGACCTCAAGCTCGGTGTCGATCGCGTCGCGGGTGGTGCCGGCGATGTCGGAGACGATCACCCGGTCGGCGCCGAGGAAGGCGTTGACGAGTGAGGACTTGCCGACGTTGGGTCGGCCGATCACGGCGACGCGGACCGAGTCGTCCTCCCCGGCCTGCGGCTCGCGGTCCCCGAGGGCGGCGGTGATCGCGTCGAGCAGGTCGCCGGTGCCGAGGCCGTGGGTGGCGGAGACGGCGATCGGGTCGCCGAGGCCGAGGCCGTGGAACTCGGCGGTGACCGAATAGTCGTTCGGCCGGTCGGCTTTGTTGACGACGACGATCACCGGGACCTCGGAGCCGCGCAGCGTCTTCGCCAAATCGGCGTCGCCGGCGCGCAGCCCGGCCCGGCCGTCGACGACGAGGACGATCGCGTCCGCTTCGGCGATCCCGAGGCGCGCCTGCGCCTGCACGTCCCGCGCCAGCTCCGCCTCGTCGTCGAGGTCGATGCCGCCGGTGTCGACGAGCTCGAAGGCGATCCCGTTCCACTCGGTCGCCAGCCGCTTGCGGTCGCGGGTGACACCGGGCTCGGGCGAGGTGACGGCCTCGCGGCCGCCGACGAGGCGGTTGACGAGGGTGCTCTTGCCGACGTTGGGAAAGCCGACAATGGCGACAGTGGGGAGGCTCATGCCAAACCTCGATCGCGGGCGAGGGCGACGACGCGGGAGGCGACCTCGTCGAGGCTCAGGCCCGTGGTGTCCAGCTCGAGTGCATCATCGGCGGCGCGGAGGGCGCCGTGCTCACGCTCCCTGTCGCGGGCGTCCCGATCGCGCTGTGCCTCCAGCACCGCCTCCGGCTCCTCCCCGCTCTGCGCCGCGCGCCGCCGCGCCCGCTCCTCGTCAGAGGCGGTGAGGAAGATCTTCAGCGGCGAGTCGGGGCTGACGACAGTGCCGATGTCGCGTCCCTCGGCGACATAGCGGCCGGCAGCGATCAGCTGGCGCTGGCGGCCGACCATCGCCTCGCGGACGCGCGGGTGGACGGAGACCTGGGAGGCCGCGGCGCTGACCTCGGGGTCGCGGATCTCCTCGCTGACGTCCTCGCCGTCGAGCAGCACGCGCTCCCCTTCGAAGTCGATTGCGAGCCCCTCGGCCAGCGCTCCTACTGCTTCGCCGTCGTCGAGGTCGGTCTTGCCTTGCTGCGCCGCCAGCGCCACGCAGCGGTACATCGCCCCCGAGTCGAGATAGGTGAAGCCGATCTCCGCCGCGACGGCGCGAGCGACCGAGGACTTGCCGGCCCCGGCGGGGCCGTCGATCGCGATCACCATGACGGCAGCGTATTGAGCATCGTTTCCAGGGTTCTCCCCCCTATAGGGAGGAAAAGGGTGGAAACGATGCTCAGGGGCCTACGAGCGAGGAGAGGTCGCTCTCGAAGCCGGGGTAGCTGACGGCGGCGGCGTCCATGCCGCGCACCTCGACGCCCTCCCGCGAGGCGAGGCCGGCGATGGCGCCGAGCATCGCGATTCGGTGGTCGCCATGGGAGTCGATCGCGCCGCCGCGCAGGCCGCCAGTGCCCTCGACGACCATCCCGTCCGCGGCTGGCTCGACTTGGCCGCCAAGCGCCCGCAGCGCCGCGGTCACGGTCTCGATCCGGTCGGACTCCTTGCGCCGCAGCTCCTCGGCGTCGCGAATCGTCGTGGTTCCCTCGGCGAAACAGGCGCCCAAGGCGACCAGCGGCAGCTCGTCGATCGCAAGGGGGATCTCGGCGCCGCCGACCTCGGTGGCGCGCAGAGGGGCCGAGCGGACCCGCAGGCGCGCGATCGGCTCGCCGCTCACCTCCCGCGCCTCCTCGAGCTCGACCTTCGCCCCCATCCGCCCGAGGATCGCAAGCAGTCCGGTGCGCGTCGGGTTGACGTTGACCTGCTCGAGGATCGCCTCGCTTCCCTCGACGAGCGAGGCGGCGACGATGAAGAAGGCGGCGGAGGAGATGTCGGCGGGGACCTCGATAGGTCCCGGTTCCAGCCGCTCGACGGGGCGCACCGCGACGGCGTTGCCGTCCCGGTCGATCGGGGCGCCGGCGGCGGCAAGCATCCGCTCGGTGTGGTCGCGGCTCGGCAGCGGCTCCAGGACCCGAGTCTCGCCGCCGGCGAGCAGGCCGGCGAACAGCAGGCAGGACTTCACCTGGGCGCTGGCGATCGGCATCTCGTAGGTGGCGCCGTGGAGAGTGGTGCCCTCGATCTCCAGCGGCGGCAGGCGCTCCTCGCGGCAGCGCAGATTCGCCCCCATGCGCCGCAGCGGCGTGGCAATCCGGTCGACGGGGCGGCGGCGGATCGACTCGTCCCCATCCAGCGTCCAGGCCCCATGCTCCTGACCAGCCAACCAGCCCGGGAGGAGGCGCAGCAGGGTGCCGGCGTTGCCGACGTCGATCGTCGCGGAGCCGGCGCCGTGGAGGCCGACCCCGCCGATCCGCAGACCCGCGGCCGGGTCCCCATCCACGCGCGCTCCCAGCGCCTCCACCGCCGCCAGCGTGGAGCGCGTATCTGCCGCGTCGAGGTAGCCGCTGATCTCGGTCTCCCCCTCTCCCATCGCCGCGATCAGTGCCGCGCGGTGGGAGATCGACTTGTCCGAAGGCGGGCGCAGCGAGCCCTGCAGGGGCCCGGAGGGGTCGAAGCGGGTCATCGGCGCGAGCCTATTGGCCCTGGCCGCTGCCGCCGCCGAGGACCGTGACCGTGTGGCCGAGGTCGCGGACGAGCCGCTCCGCCCTGGCGGCCTGCTCGTCGCCGGCGACCCAGAGCGAGACCGCGCCGGAGGTCATGTCCGGCGCCGGGTGCAGGGCCATGTCCTCGATGTTGACCCCGGCCTCGCCCAGCGCCAGCGCCAGCTCAGCGATCGTTCCCGGCTTGTTGGCGACGATGATCCGCAGCTCGCGCAGCGGCCCCGCCTCCGATTCGGCTTCCAGCAGGCGCTGGTGGGCCTCGCCGGCGGCCCCGTGCCAGGCCGTAAGCGCCTCGCGGTCGCCGGCGCGAATCAACTCCGCCGCCTGACGCAGCCGCTCGCCGACCGAGTCCACCGAGGCCGCCACCGCCTCGCGGTTGCTGGCGAAGATGTCGGCCCAGATCGCCGGGTTGGAGCCCGCCACGCGGGTGCCGTCGCGGAAGCTCGGGCCGACGTCGGGCAGCCGTTCGGTGTCCTGGGTCAGCGAGTCCGCCGCCTCGGCGGCGAGAACGTTCGCCAGCACGTGCGGCAGGTGGCTGACCGTCGCCATCAGGCGGTCGTGGCCCTGCGGGTCGATCGCCTGCGGCCGCGCGCCCAGCGCCGAGACCGCTCGCTGCAGGCGGTCGTAGAGCAGCCCGCTGGAGCGCTCTGTCGGGGTCAGGTACCAGCGCGCGCCCTCGAAGAGGTCCTCGCGCGCGTTCTCGACCCCCGCCGTCTCCGCCCCGGCCAGAGGGTGGCCGCCGATGAAGCGCTCATCGCCGCCGACCGCCTCGACCAGCTCGCCCTTGGTCGAGCCGACGTCGGTGACGACCGCGTCGGGGCCCGCGGCGTCGAGGGCCTCGCGCGCCTGCTGCGGCAGCACCGCCACCGGCCCGGCGCAGAAGATCAGGTCGGCCTCCGCGCAGGCCTCCGCGACCGAATCGGCGCCGCGGTCGATCGCCCCAAGTTCCACCGCCCGCGCCAGCCGCGCCGGGTTGCGGCCGCTGCCGATCACCTCCGCCTCCAGCCGCCGCCGCGCGGCGAGCCCGATCGAGCCTCCGATCAGGCCCACCCCGAGGACGGCGATCTTCATGGAGAGGGGCGCGGCCTCAGGAGCCGCGCCGCGCCTCCACAGCGGAAGCGAAGCGCTCCAGCGCCGAGGCGGTGTCCTCCCAATCGATGCAGGCGTCGGTGATCGACTGGCCGTAGACGAGCTCCTCGCCCGGCACCAGGTTCTGCCGTCCCTCGACCAGGAAGGACTCCAGCATCACCCCGACGATCGCCTTGTTGCCGTCCGCGACCTGGTCGGCGATGTCGCCGGCCGCGAAGAACTGCTTCTCCGGGTCCTTGCCGCTGTTGTCGTGGGAGGCGTCGATCACCAGCCGCTCCGGCTGCCCGGCGACGCCGAGCGTCACCAGCGCGTCCTCGACCTCGGGCGGGTGGTAGTTGGGCTGCCCGTGACCGCCGCGGAGGATGATGTGGCAGTCGGGGTTGCCGGTCGTGTGGAGGATCGCCGGCATGCCGGCGTCGTCGATCCCGGCGAAGGCGTGCGAGACCGCCGCCGCCCGCACCGCGTCTACCGCGACCTGGATGTTGCCGTCGGTCCGGTTCTTGAAGCCGATCGGCATCGAGAGGCCGGAGGCGAGCTGACGGTGCGTCTGGCTCTCCGAGGTGCGCGCCCCGATCGCCCCCCAGGCGACGCAGTCAGCGATGTACTGGGGCGTGATCGGGTCGAGGAACTCGCAGCCGATCGGCAGCCCGGTGTCCAGCACTTCCAGCAGCAGCTTGCGGGCGATCCGCAGCCCGTGGTTGACGTCACCGCTTTCGTCGAGGTGCGGGTCGTTGATCAGGCCCTTCCAGCCCGTCGTCGTCCGCGGCTTCTCGAAGTAGACGCGCATCACCACCAGCACCTCGTCGCGCACGGTCCGCGCCGTCGCGGCCAGCTTGGTCGCGTACTCCATCGCCGCTTTCGGGTCGTGGACGCTGCACGGGCCCACCACGACCATCAGCCGCGGGTCGCGCCCCGAGAGCACGTCGCGCACTTCTTCGCGACCCTTGATTACGGCTTTCGCCCGCTCCTCTCCGAGCGGCAGCTCCGCCAGCAGCTTTTCCGGCGGCGCCAGCTCGACGATTTTTCCGATCCGCTGATCGCGGACGCCGTCTCGTTTCGTCCCCTCCATCCCAATGAACATTTTGCCTTCGCCTTTCTCCATACCCCTGAAATCGTACTTTCTGGTTGCTCGCTGCCGGATCGCGTCGGCGCATGAGCACGCCAACGGACTGGACTGGCGCCCGGCCGGAAGATCTGAGTCCCCGTGGCGGCGCGCTGCCGCCAGGCCGAACGCCTAGCTAAATCGCCAATAGAAATAAGTGAGGGAGGTACCTGGCACGGCAGCGCTGGCCGACCTGGTGCTGCTTGCGGATGTGCCTTTGTCCAACCTCACGTTGCAGGAGGTTGTACCACGGGTGCGCGGTTAGTCAAGTATTTCCGACAGGCCACGCAGGAAGCGCTCGTTCTCCTCGGCGGTGCCGTAGCTGACGCGGATGTGGCCCGGGCCACCGAGGGCCTTGCCGGGGCGCACGGCGATTTCGCGCTCGGCAAGCCCGGCCAGGACAGCCGCTTCGTCGGCGTCCCCGAGGTCCACCCAGGAGAAGTTGGCGTGGGAGTCGCTCGTCCCCAACCCGAGCTCGCGCAGGCCCTCCTCGACGGTAAGGCGGGCGGCGACGGTGCTCTCGACCCGGCGCAGGACGTCGTCTTGGTGGAGGACGGCCTCCGCCCCGGCCGCCTGGGCGAGGGCGTTGACGCTGAAGGGCTGGCGCACGGCGTCGACCGCGGAGCGGAAGCCGGCCGAGCCAATCGCGTAGCCGACCCGCAGCCCGGCGAGGCCGTAGCACTTGCTAAAGGTGCGAAGGACGACCAGGTTCGGGAAGTCCCGCAGCAGGTCGAGCGAGGCGTCGGGATCGTCGTGGGTCTGGAACTCGACGTAGGCCTCGTCGAGGATCACGGTCACGTGCGCAGGAATGCGCTCGCAGAAGGCGCCGATCTCCGCCGCCGGGATGTGGGTCGCGGTGGGGTTGTTGGGGTTGCAGACGATCAGCAGCTGGGTCGCCGCCGTTACCTCGGCCGCCATCGCGTCGAGGTCGTGGACGTCGCCCCCGGCGAGCGGGACGCGAACCTCGCGGGCACCGGTCAGCGCCGGCAGGTACGGGTACATCGAGAAGGCGGGCCAGGCGTAGAGGATCTCGGCGCCGGGCTCGCAGAGCGCCTCGGCGGCGGCGAGCAGGATCTCGCAGGAGCCGTTGCCGACGGCGACCTGCCCGGGCTCGGCCTCGTAGCGCTCGGCCAGGCGCCGGCGCAGCAGCGTTGCGTCGGGGTCGGGGTAGCGGTTCATCGAGCCGGCGGCCCTCTGGATCGCCTCGACCACCTTCGGGTGCGGCGGGAACGGCGACTCGTTGGAGGCGAGCTGGGCGATGTTGCCCGAGGCGATCGCCTCGGGCGCCTGCCCGGTCGGGACCCCGGCCTGGTAGCCCGGCATGCGGGCGAGCTTCTCCGCGAAGGTGATCGTCATCGGTCGAGCGATTGTGACGGACGGCCGCGAATCGGGCGCGATCAGGCGAGCCGAGCCCTACTGGGCGGCTTCGAGGTCGGTCCGCAGCTTCTGCGCCTCGCCGACGTAGACGTGCACCGGCTCGTGGGCCGCCGGCGCGTAGAAGTGCAGCATCACCCGGATCACCCGCGGCATCGAGCCCGGCACCGGGATCTCGCGGCAGCACATCAGCGGCACCATTGTCAGCCCGAGGTCGCGGGCGGCGACCGCCGGGAACTCGGCGTCGAGATCCGCGGTCGTGGTGAACAGGCAGCTGACCATGTCCCCGGACTCGACCCCGTTCCGCTCGATCAGCTCCCGCATCAGCTCTCGGGTGGCATCGAGGATCGCCTCCCCCTCATTCGCCTCCGCCTGCACCGCCCCGCGCACGGCAAAGAGCCGCTGCTGCGGTGGCTGATACGCGCCGGCCTGGAGGTCGCCGTTGCTTCCGTTGCCGGTCACATCCTGAATCTTCTCAGAGCCCGGGGGCGAATCTCACAGCGGTGCGCCTTATGGGCGTATAGCGCCCAAAAGGAACACCGATCGGCGATCAGCGTTGGCGAGACTCGCGTCGCGGCAGCATGGAGCCGTCTCACGTCGGCAGTTGCGGGCCTTGGGGTTCGACGACGCGACGATCAAGCGCGAGGTCGCGGCAGCTCGCCTTCACCGCATCTTTCGTGGTGTCTACGCGGTTGGAAGCCAGCTCGCCGGTGAGCGGAGTCGACTCCAGGCCGCGGCACTTGCCTGCGGACCTGGAGCTTTCATCTCCCACCGCAGCGCCGGCGCTCTGCTCCGGCTCTTGGACAAAGGACCGGCCGTGATCGACGTGATTGCTCCACCCTCACGCGGCCGCAAGATCGACGGCATCCGCTTCCACCGCGTGCGAGTACAGCGGCTGGATGAGACCGGGACCGTTGACGGCATCCCCTGCACGAGTCCGGCGCGGACGCTTGTTGACCTCGCAGGCACGGTCGGCGACTGGACCCTGCGCAGCGCCTTCGAGCGGGCGGCGCAGCGGCGGATGTTGGACGTCCCAGCAATCGAAGCCTCGATGGATCCTGGGCGGCGCGGCATGCCGGCGCTTCGAGCGCTTATCGACCTGTGGCGCCATGCCGCCCCGCTGACGAGGAACGGAAAGCTCAAAAGCCCGCTGGAGGCGAAGGTGCTGCCGCTGGTCGCCCGGCGCGGCGCTCCCGCCCCGCTCCTCAACGCACCCGTCCGGATCGCCGACAGCCGGATCGAGGTCGACTTCCTCTGGCCCGAGCACCGCTTCGTCCTCGAGGCCGACAGCCGCGACTTCCATGCCACTCACATCGCCTTCGAGCGCGATCGCTGGCGAGACCGGGAATTGATGCGAGCCGGCTACGCCACCCTCCGCGTCACGAGCCAACAGGCGGAAAAGGAAACCGAGGCCATTGTCGACACGATCGCCTCCCGAATCATGAAGGCGGCGCCAGGGTGAGGAGCAGAGTCCCCCTCCCCACCTGCAAGTAGGAGGGGGACTCTGCTCCTCACCCTGCGGCCGCTTCGCGCAACTGAGCGATCTCGTTCTCATTAAGGCGGCGAGCACTGCCCTCTTTGAGATGGCCCAAAGAAAGTGGCCCGAACCCTACCCGCCTCAGCGCTACCACCTCGTTCCCGACCGCCTCCAGCATCCGCCGCACCTGGCGGTTGCGTCCTTCGCGGAGGACGATCTCGATCTCGCGGTCGCCGTGGCGCTTCACCTGCGTCGCTGCGGTGGGTCCGTCCTCCAGCTTTACCCCACGCGCCAAGTGTTCGATGTCGCGGTCGGCGATTGGCCGCTTCAGGCGCGCCCGGTAGGTCTTCGGCACTTCGTAGCGAGGGTGGGTCAGGCGGTTGGCGAGCTCGCCGTCGTTGGTCAGCAGCAGGAGGCCGCTCGAGTCGGCGTCGAGGCGGCCGACCGGGTAGAGCCGCGCCTCGGTCTCGACGAGATCGACCACCGGCGTGCGGGTGCCGGGCTCGCGGGCGGTCGAGACCACCCCGACCGGCTTGTTCACCGCCCAGACCTCGTGCGCCTCGGTCGCGACCGAGGCGCCGTTGACCCGCACGTCGTCGCCCTCCCCGACGTCACGCGCCGGGTCGGTCACCACCTCGCCGCCGACCGTCACCAACCCCTTGGTGATGATCTCCTCGGCTTTTCTCCTGGAGGCGACCCCGCCGTGGGCGAGGAACTTCGCGAGTCGCACCTACTCGGCGCGCTGTTCGCCTGCTTTGAGCAGCCGCTCGCGCAGGTCCCGCTCGTCCTCGGGGCTGGGGTCGAACTTCGAGGGATCGGGCAGCTGGTCGAGGCCACTGAGGCCGAAGAGACGCTCGAACAGCTCCGAGGTCTTGAAGATCGCGGCGCCGAACTGGGAGCGGCCGGCCTCCTCGATCAGGCCGCGCTCGGCGAGGCTGGTTACCGCCGACTCGGAGGTGACGCCGCGGATGCGGGCGATCTCGGGTCGGGTCACCGGCTGCAGGTAGGCGACGATCGCCAGCGTCTCGGCCTGGGCCTGGGTCAGCGGCGGCGTCCGCGGCTTGGCCAGGAGGCGCCGCGCGGCGTCCTCGCTGGCCGGGTCGCTGGCGAGGCTGAAGCCGCCGCCAACCTCGCGCAGCACCACCCCGCGCTTGCCCTCGGCGAGGTCCTCGCGCAGCAGCTCGATCGCCTCTTCGACTTGGCCCTCGGTCGCCTGGGTCGCCTCCGCTAGGTCCTTGACGGAGACCGCCTGCGGCGAGAGGAAGAGCAGCGCCTCGACGGTGCGGGAGAGGTCGCTCATCCGTTCTTCACCGTCGCGGTCGGGACGACCTTCTTCACCCGGATCGGCCCGAAGCAGCCGTCCTGCTCCCAGGTCACCTCGCCCTTGCGGTAGAGCTCGAGCATGGCGAAGACCGTGACCGCCTGGGTCAACCGGTCCTCGCCGCCGAACTCCTCGTCGAAGTCGAAGTCTTTGCGCCGCAGGAGCGCGTCACGCACCGCCCGCAGGCGCCGTTCCAGCGAGACGGTCGGGCGGATGTGGCTGATGTCGACATCAGGTGGCTCGGTCAGCAGGTCGCCGAGGGCGGCGCCGAGCTGATCGGGGTCGTAGACGGCGGTGGCCGCCTCGACCGCCACCCGCCGCAGCTCCGCCGGCAGCGGCGCCGAGCGGTACAGGTAGCCGCGCTGGCTCTCGAAGCGATCGGCCAGCTCGGCCGCCGCGTCCCGGTAGCGCCGGTACTCGAGCATCCGCGCCAGCAGCTCCTCCATCGCCTCCTCGGGCTTCATCTCCTCCAACTCTTCATCCGGGCCGGGGAGCATCAGCCGCGACTTCAGCTCCAGCAGGGCGGCGATGAGGACGAGGAACTCGGTAGCGACCTCCAGCTCCAGCTCCCCTTCGCGCTCCAGGTGCTCGACGTAGGCGACGACGACCTCGCCCAGCTGCAGGTCGAGGAGGTTGACCTCCTCGCGCAGGACGACCGCCATCAGCAGGTCGAACGGCCCGGCAAAGACGTCGAGGTCTAGATCGAGGTCGAGATCGGCTACGGCCACGCCAAGCAGACTAGAGCCGGTAAGGGACGGCCGCGACCGTTTTCCCGGCTCTTTGGGGGCTTAAGCGGCGCGCTCGGGCCGGTAGCCCATCCGCTCGCGCGCCTCGGCGACGATCGGGGCGCAGATCGCCCGCGCCTTCTCGGCGCCGAGGCCGAGGACCCGCTCCAGCTCCGCCTCGTCCGGGCGCAGCTCCGCGTAGCGCTCCTGCACCGGGGCGAGGTACTCCACCACCGCCTCGGCGACCGCCTTCTTGAAGTCACCGTAGCCGGCGTCCTCAAACTCGCTCTCGACCTGCGCCTGGTCGATGCCGCGAGCGACGGCGAGGATGTCGATCAGGTTGGTGATCCCGGGCTTGTCGGGCGCGCGCACGACCTCCCGGCCGGAGTCGGTAACTGCGGAGCCGAACTTCTTGCGGATCGTGGCCGGCTCGTCGAGGACGAGGACCGTCCCCTGCGGGGTTCCGCCGGTGGTCGACATCTTCCGCTCGGGCTCCTGCAGGTCCATGATCCGGGCGCCGACCTTCGGGATCACCAGCTCGGGGACGATGAAGGTCTCGCCGAAGCGCTGGTTGAAGCGGCGGGCGATCTCCCGCATCAACTCGACGTGCTGGCGTTGGTCGTCGCCGACCGGCACCTCGGTCGCCCGGTAGGCGAGCACGTCGGCGGCCATCAGCACCGGGTAGTAGAAGAGCGCCGCCGAGGCCAGTTCGCGGTCCTTCCCCACCTTTTCCTTGAACTGGTGCATGCGGTTGAGGTCGCCGTGGGCGGTGACCGCGGAGAGCAGCCAGGTGAGCTCGGTGTGCTCACGGACGTCGGACTGGCGGAAGAGGATGCAGCGCTCGGGGTCGAGACCGGCGGCAAGCAGGATCGCGGCGGTGTCGTAGAGGCGCTCGCGCAGCTCGGTCGGGTCGTAGGGGACCGAAAGCGCGTGCAGATCGACGATGCAGAAGATCGCCGGTTCGCCCCGGTCCTGCCCCTCAACGTACTGGCGGATCGCCCCGATGTAGTTGCCGAGGTGCTTGCGGCCGGTGGGCTGGATGCCCGAGAAGATGATCGGTTTGGCCATTGGCCCGGAGACTATGCGGGCGCGGGCTCGGGTGCCTCTTGAGGGCGTTTGTTTTCGATGCCGAAGCCGGAGGCGATGCCGCCGAGGATCATCAGGACGGCGGCGATGATCAGGCCGAGGTGGAAGCCCGAGGTGGAGGCGGCGACGGAGGCCGATCTGACCCGGGTCGCTTCGGAGGGAGGAAGGTCGCCGGTCTTCGGGACCGCGAGCGGCTGCGCCTTGGCGTCGGAGACGGAGCGCTCGGCGGCGGGGCGCAGGGGCTGGGCGCCGAGTTCGGAGTCGAGCTTGCTGCCGAAGTGGGCGGAGATGACGGCGCCGAGGACGGCAATCGCCAGCAGGCCAGCGACTCGGGAGACGCCGTTGTTGACGCCGGAGGCGATGCCGACGTGGCGTTCCTCGACCGAGTCGAGGACGGTTGCGGTGAGCGGGGCGACCGTCGCTGCCAGCCCGAGGCCGAAGACCAGGATCCCCGGCAGTACGTCGGTGACGTAGTCGGCGTCGGAGCCGATCCGCAGCATCAGCAGCAGGCCGAGGCCACCGACGATCGGGCCGACGGTCATCGGCATCCGCGGCCCGGTGCCGGAGGCGATCCGGCCGAAGCGCGGCGAGAGGACGAAGAGCAGGACCGAGATCGGAGTCGTCGCCAGCCCCGCCTCCAGCGGCGAGTAGCCGGTCACCTGCTGGAGGAAGAGGCCGACGAAGAAGAGGCCGCCGATCAACCCCGCGTAAGCGGTCAGCGTGGTCAGGTTGGCGATTGCGAAGTTGCGGATGCGGAAGAGGCCGAGGTCGAGCATCGGGTGCCGCGCCCGCATCTCCCAGAGGACGAAGAGCGCGAAGCAGGCGATGCCGCCGACGAAGGTGGCGAGGACGAGCGGGTCACCCCAGCCGCGGGTCGGCTGCTCGATCAGGGCGAAGACCGGGCCGCCGAGGCCGGCGGCCGAGAGCGCGATCCCGGTCCAGTCGAAGCCACGGAAGGCATCCGGGTCGCGGCTCTCCCGCACCGCGTGGAGGCAAAGCCAGACGGTGAAGGCGATCAGCGGGATGTTGATCCAGAAGATCGCCCGCCAGGAGGTGACCTCGATCAGGGCGCCGCCGCCGGCCGGGCCGAAGACGGTGGCGATCCCGGTCCAGGCGGTCCAAGTGCCGACCGCCTTTCCCCTCGCCTCGCCCTCGAAGGTAGCGGCGACGATCGCCAGGGAGCCGGGAACCAGCAGCGCCCCGGCGATCCCCTGCAGCCCCCGCGCCGCGATCAGGAACTCGACCGTCGGCGCGACGGCGCAGAGAGCCGACGTCGCGCCGAAGCCGATCAGTCCCGCTACGAACATCCGCCTGCGCCCGAACTGGTCGCCGAGCGAGCCGCCGACGAGCAGCAGCGAGACCATCGTCAGCATGTAGATCTCCACCACCCATTGCTGGCCGGCGAGCTCCGCGTCGAGCCCCTCGGCGATCGCCGGCAGGGCGACGTTGATCACGGTGCTGTCGAGGAAGACGATCGTCGAGCCGAGGATCGTCGCGATCAGGGTCAGGCGCTGCTGGCGGGACACCCGGCGAGTCTAGGCGGGCGCTTCCGCCGGCTCCTCCGGCTCGCGCAGCTGCGCGGCGGGAGTGAAGAAGTTGCGATAGGCCAGCGCGGTCGCCGTGAGGGCGGAGATCGAGACGCTGCCGAGCAGCGCGTAGAGGAGGATCAGCTGCAGGCGGACGGCGTCGGTGGGGCTGGCGCCAGCGAGGAGCATGCCGACCATCGTGCCCGGGAAAAAGATCAGGCCCGTGGTCTTGGTCGAGTCGACGAGGGCGATCATCCCCGAGCGCAGGGAGCGGCGGACGGTCGGGGCGGCGGCTTCGCGGGCGGTGGCGCCGAGCGCCAGCGTCGCCTCGATCCGCGCCCTCGCGTCGCCCATCTCGTCGCCGAGGCGGTTGAGGGCGACGGCGCTGGCGGTCATCGCGTTGCCGATCACCATGCCGCCGACCGGGACCAGGTAGCGCGGCGTCGGGTCGAAGATGCCGAGGGCGACGACGAGGCCGAGGGTGGTGCCGCCGGCGAGGGCGAGGGCGATCAGCAGCGGGCCGAAGGAGCCGGGGACCTTGGCGGCGCGGTGGCGGGCGGTGATCGCGCCGAAGAGGACCATCACCGCCAGCAACAACAACACCAGCCAGATCGAGTCGACGTCGAAGATCAGCTTGATCGCGTAGCCGACGAGGGTCAGCTGGACGATCGAGCGGACGGTGGCGACGGCGATGTCGCGCTCGAGGTCGGCCCGCTGCCAGAAGGAGATCGCCGCCGCCAGGGCGACGAGCACCAGCGAGGCGGCGACCTGCCAGAGAGCGACGTGGATCGAGGTGCTCACGCCAGCACCTCCTCCCGCGGACCGCTGCCGACCAGCCGGCCGGCCTCCAGCCGCAGCACCCAGTCACCCAGCCGGCGCGCCTGCTCGTGGTCGTGGCTGACAAGGATGGTCGAGATCTCCAGCTCGCGTCGCAGTTCCGCCAGCGCCGCCTCGATCGTGTCGCGGGCGGCCGGGTCGAGGGCGGAGGTCGGCTCGTCGAGGAGGAGCACCCGGGGGCGCTGCGCCAGCGCCCGGGCGAGCATCGTCCGCTGCTGCTCGCCGACCGAGAGCTTGCCGACGTCGCGGTCGGCGAAGGCGGGGTCGAGACCGGCCAGGGCCAGCGTCCGCTCCAGCTCCAGCGGCTGGCCCGCGAGGTCTGCCGCGTAGCGCAGGTTCGACTCGACGGTTCCCTCCAGCAGCGCCGGCAGCTGCGGGACCAGCGCCACCTCCCGCCGCAACGCCAGCGGCTCGTAGGAGCGCAGGGGTTGGTTGCGATAGTCGATCTCGCCCCGATGGGGGTCAACCAGCCTGTTCAACAGCCGCAGCAGGGTCGACTTGCCGGCGCCGGACGGCCCCACGATCGCCGTCGCGCCAACCGGAATCTCGGCGTCGAGCGAATCAAGGACGGTCTTGCCGCCGCGGTCCAGCCCTACCTCCCGAAGCTCGAACAGCACCGCCGCATGATCGCCGATCGCAAGATGGCTCCCGTCGCTCACCTCTATGGCGCGCCGGCGCGTTTGGCTGGAACAATCCGGGTAAGGAGCCCAGGGGAAGGAACGGACGCAAATGGCTAGAGCAATATGGAGCGGGACGATCAGCTTTGGGCTACTAAATGTGCCCGTGCGCCTCTACAGCGCCGTGGCGCGCCGCAGCATCGCCCTGCGCGAGATCCGCGAATCCGACAGCGCCCGGATCAAACACCGCCGCGTCGCCGAAGGGACCGACGAGGAGGTCCCCTACGAGAACATCGTCAAAGCCTACGAGCTCTCCCCCGGCCAGTACGTGCCGCTGAGCAAGGACGAGATGGCATCGATGGCGCCGGAGAAGACCCGCGCGATCGACGTCCAGGACTTCGTCGACATCGAGGAAATCGACCCGATGTACTTCGACAGCCCCTACTACCTCGGACCCGCCGACGGCGCCGAGAAGGCCTACTCGCTGCTGGCGGCGGCGATGGAAAGCTCGGGCAAGGCAGCGATCTCCCGCTTCGTCTTCCGCAACAAGGAGCACCTGGCGGCGATCCGCGCCTCCGACGGCGTGCTGACGCTGACCACGATGCGCTTCCACGACGAGGTCGTGCCGCCCTCCGAACTCGACGACGCCCTTCCGGACAAGAAGCCGAAAGTCGCCAAGCGCGAGCAGCAGATGGCCGAGCAGCTGATCGACTCGCTGAGCACGGAATTCGAACCGAGCTCCTACAAGGACGAGTACCGCGAACAGCTGCTGGCGCTGATCGAACAGAAGGCGGAAGGCAAAGAGATCGTCGCGCCCGAGGCGGAGGCGCCGAAGGAGACCAAGGCCCCGGACCTGATGGCCGCACTCGAGGAAAGCATCGCCGCGGTCAAAGAGAAAGGCTCCGCCGCCGGGTCCAAAACGAAAGCGGCGAAAACCAAATCTTCTTCGGGTTCGAAAAAGGGCAAAGCGAAAGCAAAAAGCTCTTCGCGCTCGAAAGCCAAAGCTTCGAAATAGGTTCCTAGGCCTTGGGCGAGACCCGGCAGGTCGAGGTCGAAGGTAAAGAGCTCAAGCTCTCCAACCTCGACAAGGTGCTGTACCCCAAGCCCGGTTTTACCAAGGGCGAGATGGTCGACTACTACGCCAAGGTGGCGCCGGCGATCGTCCCCCACCTGAGCGGGCGCGCGGTGACGCTGCGTCGGTTCCCGGAAGGGGTCGAGGACCTCGACGCCGCCTTCTTCGAGAAGCGCTGCCCCAAACACCGGCCGAAATGGGTGAAGACGGCGAAAGTGCAGGCGGGGCCGCGCGCCGGGATCATCGAGTTCTGCGTCTGCGACAGCCTGCCGACGCTGATCTGGATGGCGCAGCTGGCGGCGATCGAGCTGCACCCCTCGCTTTCCCTGAGCAAGGCGCCGAAACGACCGACGGTCCTCGCCTTCGACCTCGACCCCGGGCCGCCCGCCGACATCGTCGACTGCTCCCGGGTGGCGGTGCGCCTGCGCGACCTGCTCGCCCAGTTCGACCTCGATTGCTTCGCCAAGACCTCCGGCTCGAAGGGCATGCAGCTCTACGTGCCGCTGAACACCAAAGTCACCTACGAGGACACCCGCCCCTTCGCCCAAGCGATCGCCCAGATCGTCGCCAAACAGACCCCCGACACTGTGCTGGCGAAAATGGGCAAAAAGACCGACCGCAGCGGCAAGGTCCTGATCGACTGGTACCAGAACAACGAACGCAAAACGACGATCGCCGTCTACTCCCTCCGCGCCCGCGAGCGCCCCACCTGCTCGACCCCGATCACCTGGGACGAGGTCGAACAAGCCGCCGACTCAGGCAACGGCAGCCACCTCGTCTTCGAGACGACCGACGTCCTCAAGCGGATCGAGAAGCACGGCGACCTCTTCGCCCCGGTACTCGAGCTCGAACAGGATCTGCCGCAGCTTTGATACCGCGGCGGGGTTGACGAAGACATGCGGATCAGGATCATCTCGATAGCGCTGCTCGCCCTGATCGCACCGACGCTTGCAAGCGCCTCGCCCGAACCGCCCGAACCCGGGACCCCCCCTTCCCTCACCGGCTTGGAACGGACCAGCGGAGTGATCCTTCCCTCCTATCTGCGCTGCGGCACCCCTTCACGGCTGCCCCGCAAGACGATCTCCTCCTTCTTCGTCAACCAGAACGCCACCGTCACCGTAGTCCTCAGGCGGCTGACGGCAGGCGGCCTCGTCGGTCGCGGCCGGCTGGTGCGCGCGGCCACGACGGGCAGGAACCGACTCCGCTTCGTCGGCGTCGTGCGCACCGCGAACGGCACGCACAGGCGGCTCCCGCCGGGCCGCTACAGAGCCTTCTTCACCTCAAGCAACGAGTTCGGCAAGTCGCCGACCTCGGCCGTCGGCATCCGCATCGCGCAACGGCCTCCGCGCTGCCGCTGAGGAATCCCTAGTCGAGCCGCTGGCGGACGACCGGCTGGCGCGTTGCTTTGACCTCGTCCAGGCGGCGAACCGGGGTCGTGTAGGGGGCGTTCTTTGCGAGGTCTGGGTTGTCCTCGCCCTCGGCGAGGATCTTCTCGATCGCCTCGGCAAAGGCGTCTAGGGACTCCTTGGTCTCGGTCTCGGTCGGCTCGACCATCAGGGCCTCGTCGACAAGGAGCGGGAAGTAGACGGTCGGCGGGTGGAAGCCGAAGTCGAGCAGGCGCTTGGCGAGGTCGAGGGTGGCGAGGCCGAGCTCGCGCTTCATCGGCTTGCCGGAGAGGACGAACTCGTGCATGCAGTGGCGGTCGAAGGCGATCGGCAGGCGCTCGCCGG
>Ga0190273_10000170_pt1 | contig 33500 bp, 32 predicted proteins | sample Popmic504IS_FD_134513 | JGI IMG/M metagenome (GOLD analysis project Ga0190273, IMG submission 134513) | Populus adjacent soil microbial communities from riparian zone of Shoshone River, Wyoming, USA - 504 IS | ecosystem: Environmental > Terrestrial > Soil > Riparian zone > Trees stand | place... | reverse complement strand
CCCTCTCTGGCCGCCCTTGGCGGTGAAGCCCTTGCCCTTGAGGCGGAGCACCTTGCCCGAGCTGGTGCCGGCGGGAACGCTCAGCATCACCGGGCCGTCGACGGTGGGAACCTTGACCTTGGCCCCGAGCACGGCTTCGTCGAGCGAGATCGGCAGGTCGAGCCGGATATTGTCGCCGTCGCGGATGAAGAAGCGGTGCGGCTTGATCGAGATGGCGACGATCGCGTCGCCATTGCCGCCGGGGCCGGCCTGGCCCTGGCCGGCGAGCCGGATCTTGGTCCCCTCCTCGACTCCGGGCGGAAGCTTGATCGACACCGTCTTGCCGCCGGCGAGGGTGACCCTCTGCTCGTTCAGGGCGGCGGCGTCCTCGAAGCTGATCGGCAGGCGATAGGCGGTGTCGGCGCCTTTCTGCGGCGGCGACGCCGGCCGGCGCGTACCGAACCCGCCGAAGCCGCCGAAGCCGCCGGGGGCGCCTCGGCGCTGGCCGGCATTGCCTCCGAATAATCCGTCGAACAGGTCCGACAGGTCGATCTCCTCGCCGCCGCCGAAATCGCCCGGAGTCCGGCCGAAGCCGGCGGTGCCCGGCCCTGCCCCGGGCCGCGGCCCGCCGCCGCCATAGCCGAAGGGCGAGCGCGGATTGCCGTCCTCGTCGAGCTCGCCGCGGTCGTAGCGGGCGCGCTTGTCCTTGTCGGTGAGGATGTCATAGGCGCGGGTGACCTTGGAGAAGCGCTCCGAGGCGTTGGCATTGCCCTTGTTCTTGTCGGGGTGAAGCTCCTTGGCGAGCTTGCGATAGGCCTTCTTGATCTCGGCCTCGCCCGCGTCGCGCTTCACGCCCAGCTGTGAATAGAGATCCGCCATCGTTCCGCTTCGTTCTCCAGACCGCCGCAAAAGTCCACTGTTGTCATGCGGCAACGCTGTATCAGATGGGTAACGCACCTGGCGGGTGCAAGCGTACACGTCATTCCGGCGAAAGCCGGAATCCATGACCAGCGCAATATCAGAACTCCGCCGGCCGTGTTCATGGATCCCGGGTCGAGCCCGGGATGACGGGAGGGCGTGCTTGTGCCTCGGCCTCTCAAGCGGCAAGAGGCAGCCATGACCCAAGACCCCCACGCTTTGTTCGAGGAATGGCTCGCCGAGGCCCGGCTCGCCGAGCCGAACGACCCGACGGCCATGGCGCTGGCCACCGCCGATGCCGCGGGGCGACCGTCGGTTCGGATGGTGCTCATGAAGGGGCACGACGAGCGCGGCTTCGTCTTCTACACCAATCTCGACAGCCGCAAGGGCGAGGAGCTCGCCGCCAACCCCAGCGCCGCTTTGCTCTTCCACTGGAAGTCGCTGCGCCGCCAGGTGCGGATCGAAGGTCCGGTCGGGCCGGTGACCGGCGCCGAGGCGGACGCCTATTTCGCCACCCGAGCCCGCGATTCGCAGCTCGGCGCCTGGGCTTCGAACCAGTCGCGTCCGCTCGAATCGCGTGCCGCTTTCGAAGCGCGCTTCGAGGAGGTCAGGAGCCGGTTCGAGGGCCGCGACGTGCCGCGGCCGCCGCGCTGGGCGGGCTGGAGGGTCAGTCCCGAGCGGATCGAATTCTGGAGCGACCGAGCCCACCGTCTGCACGAGCGCCGGCTCTTCACCCGCTCCGGCGAGGGCTGGAGCGAGGGGCTGCTCTACCCGTGAGCAAGGCTCACCCACGCCATGAGACTCACGGCGCTCTGACGACCCGGGCGGCGCTGGCCAGCGTCACCACGGCGCTCTTCCTGCTCCTGCTCAAGGGCTATGCCGCCTGGACGACGGGCTCGGTCGCGATGCTCGGGTCGCTCGCCGACACCGGGCTCGACCTGCTCGCCTCGCTAATCACCCTCTACGGGGTCCATGTCGCCTCCACCCCGGCCGACCGCGAGCACCGCTTCGGCCACGGCAAGGCGGAGGCGCTGGCGGCGCTCGCCCAGGTCGGGATCATCGCTTTCTCGGCGCTCGGCATCGGCTGGCGTGCGGTCGACCGGCTGCTCGGCCAGGAGGCGACCGCGAACGCGGAATATGGGATCGGAGTCTCGATCCTCGCCATCATCGCCACCCTGGGCCTGCTCGCCTACCAGCGCCGGGTGATCGCCCGCACCGCCTCGGTCGCGATCGAGACCGACCATGTCCATTACCAGAGCGACCTATTGCTCAACCTCGCGGTGATCGCCGCCCTCGTCCTCGACCAGTATCTGGGCTTCACCGGGGCCGACCCGGTCTTCGGAATCCTCATCGCCTTGTGGCTGCTGTGGGGCGCCTGGCGCGCCTCGAGCCGCGCCGTCGACCAGCTGATGGACCGCGAATGGCCCGAGGAGAAGCGCCGCCGCTTCGTCGAGGTCGCCGCCCGCCATCCGGCGCTGAAGGGCCTTCACGACCTCAGGACCCGGACCAGCGGCGCCCACGATTTCGTCCAGTTCCACGTCTGGGTAGATCCCGAGATGAGCGTCGCCGAGGCGCACCGGGTGATGGACGAGGTCGAGCACAAGCTCGAGGCCGAATTCCCCGGAGTCGAGATCCTCATCCACATCGATCCCGAGGGCCAGGTCGACCAGCCCGGCAACAAGCTGGCGGAGACCGACCTTACCGTAGCGGAGGAATAACCCGATGCCTGAATTGCGCCTCGTCCAGGTCGACGCCTTCGCCGACCGCCCGTTCACCGGCAATCCCGCGGCCGTGGTGCCGCTGGACGAATGGCTCCCCGACGAGACGCTTCAGGCGATCGCCGAGGAGAACAATCTTTCCGAGACCGCTTTCACGGTGCCGGCAGGCGACGGCGAGGCGGATTACGAGCTGCGCTGGTTCACTCCCACCGTCGAGGTGGCCCTGTGCGGCCACGCCACGCTTGCCAGCGGCCACGTCCTGATCGGTGAGCGGGAGCGAGTCCGTTTCCGCACCCGCCAGGCCGGAATCCTCGTCGTCGGCCGCGACGGCGCCGGCTACCGGCTCGATCTGCCGCAGACCCGGGTCCGACCGGCCACGGAAGAGCAGATGCGCGACGTCATCGCCCGCGACGGCGCCAGCATCGTCGATATCGTCTCCCGCGACAGCGCGGGCGACTCCGCCCCGCCCGAGCTCCACCTGAGCTACGAAGGGGCGGAGGGAGTCGCCATCCTGCTCTTCGCCGACGAAGCGGCGGTGCGGGCGCTTCGGCCCGACATGAAGCGGCTCGCCGAGATCGACTATATGGCCATCGCCACCGCTCCGGGCAGCGGCGACCATGACGTCGTCAGCCGGGTCTTCGTCCCGGCCTGGGGAGTCGACGAGGACCCGGTCACCGGCTCCGCCCATGCCGCCCTCACCCCCTTCTGGGCCGAACGTCTCGGCCGCGACTCCTTCTCGGCCTTCCAGGCGAGCCGCCGCGGCGGGCGGGTCGAGTGCCGGCGGGCCGGGGACCGGGCCATCCTCGGCGGGAGGTGCGTGACGGTGATCGAGGGGGTGCTGAGCTTCTGATCTTCGTCATTCCGGCGAAAGCCGGAATCCATGAACACGGAGGTTCGAGGTTTCCTACGCCCGTGCTCATGGATCCCGGGGCAAGCCCGGGATGACGAGCTGCTCCAGAGCATCGATGATCGGCGTCTGGCTCTTCAATATCTTCGCCCGCGCCTCGGCGAGCGTGAACCAGCGCGCCTCGTCGACCTCGGGAAAAGCGCGGAAGCTTCCGCTTTTCGGGGGATATTCGATCGTGAACGCGTTGCTTTTGAGGTCTGCAGGATCGAAATCGCCTTCGAGCGCGAACGCTTCGACCCGTTTCCCGCCCGCTTGGCGAACCTCGCAAAGCGGCCTCGGCTCACCCTCGGGGCGCGCGCCCAGCTCCTCCTCGAACTCGCGCAAGGCGGTGGCGAGCGGCGCCTCGCCCGGCTCGACCAGCCCTTTCGGGATCATCCACGCCCCCTCGTCCCGGCCACGCCAGAAGGGACCGCCCGGATGGACGAGCAGCAGCCGCAGGCCGTCCGGATCGCGCCGGTAGAGCAGGATCCCGGCGCTTCGGACCGTCATCAAGCGAGCGGCACCCGGACCCGGTGGGTCGTTCCCTCCGGCGAAGACTGGACGTCGCTGCGGGCCTTCAGGCGCTGGAGGAAGGCGGTGACGAGGCGGCTGCCCAAGCCCGGCTTGGCGGCGCCCGCGACGAAACCCCCGCCGTCGTCGGCCACTTCGATATAAGCGGCGCCGTCGTCGCGCCAGGCTTTCACCCGGATCGAGCCGCCGCCCTCGCCGAAGGCGTGCTTGCAGGCATTGGTGACGAGCTCGTTGACGATGATCCCGATCGCCACCGCGCTTTCGTGAGGCACCAGGATCGGCTCGAGCTCGGTCGAGAGAGCGATCCCGTCCGGCATGATCCCGCGCCCGATCTGGTCGCATATCTCCTGGAGCTGGTCCTGGAGGCGAACCGTGGCGAGCCCCTGGCTGCTCGGGGCGAGCGCGTCATAGACCGCGGCGACGGCCTTCAGCCGCTCCGCCGCCTCGTTCAGGGCCGCCTTGACCTCGTCGCTCGCCGAGCGGCTGGCCTGGAGCGTCAGGAGGCTGGTGACGATCTGGAAATTGTTCTTGGTGCGGTGGTCCATTTCCTTGAGGGCATGGCCGAGGAAGTTGATCCGCCGGGCCCGCTCCACCTGCCCGGCGCGCACCTCGCGCTGGTAGACCCCGAGGGCGAGGAGGATCACGCCCTCGGTGAAGGCGCCGACTGCAAGGATCAGTACGGTCGAGGCGCTTTGCAGCTCGAAGCTTCGAACCGGCGGCAGGACCAGGTACCAGATCAGGGTGGTGCCGAGCAGCATCGAGACAAGGCCGCTTCGCCAGCCGCCGACGAGGGCGGCGAGGACCACGGCGATGATCCCGAGAGCGAAAGGCGCGACCTCGCCGAGCAGCGGCGCGACGGCCAGCCGCACTCCGACGAAGAACGCGGTCACGCCGATTCCTACGGCGAGCTCCGTTACCGGTCTCGGCAGCCGTCGCGACAGCCGCCGCGGCAGATCGATGGTGACGAGCCTACGCAATACCCCCACTCCCAGGGGGTTGCTAACACAGGACAGCGGGGAGCGGCCACTGGAACCGCGCTGATTAATGTTAGCGGATCGGATCAACCCGTCGGCAGAGGCGGCCTGATCCGGTGCCAGTCCGTCACCCGCTGGAAGGCCTTCCCGGCGGCGAGCAGGGCCGCCTCGCCCAGCGCCGGCCCGACGAGCTGGAAGCCGATCGGGAGCCCGGCGCCGTCGAAGCCGCAGGGCAGAGACAGGGTCGGGTTGCCCGCGAAATTCCACAAGGCGGTGAAGCGCAGCACCTCCGCCGGAGCGAGCGCGCCGCCGTCGGCTTCGGCGAGCGTGGGTACGGGCATGGCCATGGCGGGCGTGGCGACGAGGGCGACTTCGTCGAACAGCGCCGCCAGCCGGGCACCGACGATTCGCCGGGCCTCGCCGATCCGGGCATATTCGACGGCCGGCAGGCTCCCGCCGATGCGGACCAGGGCGCTCAGGGCCGGGCCGTAATCCTCCTGCCGTTCGCGGAACAGGGTCTCATGCGCCAGCGCCGCCTCGACGGCGCAGGCGGGAATCCAGCCGCTCGCCAGCGCCCGGCTATCGGGCATCTCGATCTCCCGCAGGCGCGCGCCCGCGCCGACAAGGGCCTGCAAAGCGGCCTCGAATGCGGCCGCTATCTCCGGGTAGATTCCGGCCAGGCACCAGCCGGGGTCGACTCCGATCGTCACCCCTTCGATGTCCCGATCCAATACGCCCGCAAAGTCGTCGGCGGGCCCGGCGCGGGCGGTGGGGTCGCTCGGGTCGGGGCCGGCGATGGCGGCGAGCAGCAGGTCGCAATCGGCGGCGCTCCGCGCCATCGGCCCGACATGGTCGAGCGAGGGGGCGAGCGGGAAGATGCCATGGCGGCTGACCCGCCCCCAGCTCGGCTTGAGACCGGTCACCGAGCAGGCGGCGGAGGGGAAGCGGATCGACCCGCCGGTGTCGCTGCCGAGCGCGCCGAGGCAGAGGCCGGCGGCCACCGCCACCCCCGAGCCGCTCGACGACACGCCGGTCCAATGGTCCGCGCTCCAGGGGTTGAGCGGGGGCTCGAGCTCGGGATGGTGGTGGGAGCCGGCGCCCTCGGTCATCGCCAGCTTGCCGAGCAGGACGGCGCCCGCCTCGCGCAGCCGCACCGCCACTGTCGCGTCCTCGTCCGGCACCCGCCCGGCCAGTGCCTTCATTCCCGCTTCGGTGGCGATCCCCGCCGTGTCGACCAAATCCTTGAGCGCGATCGGCACGCCGTGCAGCGGCCCGCGCCACTGGCCGCGCGCAATCTCTTCCTCGGCGCGGCGAGCGTCGTCGAGCGCCCTCTCCGGAGTCACCCGGGCGAAGGCTCGGAGCCGAGGCTGCAGCGTCTCGATGCGGGCGAGGAACGCCTCGGTCAGCTCGACGGGCGAGAGGGTGCCTGCGCGCAGGCGCTCCGAGGCTTCGGTCAGGGAGAGGTCGTGAAGCGCTTCCATCAGTTCCGCCTAGCGAAATCGGTGCCTGGCACCAATTACTAAGGCCTTGCGGGAAAAGGGCGGCGCGGCCAGAACCGGGCGCGAACAGGGCGGAAGGGGGATGAGTGACCGCGACCAAGGACGAACCCCTCCGCCGCGACATCGGCTTCCTCGGCTCGGCCTTCCTGTCGTTCAACGGCATGGTCGGAGCCGGCATCTTCGCTTTGCCGGGATCGCTCTACGACCGGTTCGGGGCGTTCAGTCCGTTCCTCTTCCCCTTGTTCGGATTGCTGGTGCTGGTCGTCGCCTTGCCGTTCGCGCGGGTGGCGGCGCGTCATCCCGTCTCCGGCGGCCCTGTCGTCTACGCCGCCGCCTTCGGCCCCGCCGCGGCCTTCCAGGCCGGCTGGATCTATTATGTCGCGCGCGCCACCGCGCTCGCCGCCAACCTAACCGTGCTCGTCACCTATCTCGCCGTGCTTTGGCCGGCGCTCGGCGGCGGGTTGCCGCGGGCCGCGATCATCCTCGCCGTCAGCGGCCTTCTGATCTGGATCAACGTCGTCGGCGTGAAGCGCGCCGTGCAGCTGATCGACGCTCTGACCCTGCTCAAGGCGGCGCCCCTGCTGTTCGTCGCGATCCTCGGACTCGTCGCCGCGGGCGGAGCCCTCGAAGCCCCTTCGACGGTGCCGCCCTTCTCCGACCTCGAAGCGGCGGCCCTGCTCATCCTCTATGCCTTCATCGGCTTCGAGAACAGCGTCACACCGGCGGGCGAGACGGCCAACCCGCAGCGCAACATCCCGCGCGCTCTGCTGGCAACGATCGGCGGCACCGCTTTGCTCTACTTCCTCGTCCAGCTCTCCTACGTCGCGGTAATGGAGCCGGGCGCGGGCGGCGACGCTCCGATGGTCGCCCTCGGGGAGACACTGATGGGCCCCGCTGGAGGGCTTTTGCTGGTCGCGGCGGCGGTCTTCTCGCTGCTCGGCAATATCAGCGGCGGGCTCACCGGCACCTCGCGCACCAGCTACGCGATGGGCCGCGACGGCCTTCTCCCCGGCTGGTTCGGCCGGGTCAGCCCCCGCTTTGCCACGCCCGCCAATTCGATCGCCTTCATGGGCGGCCTGATCGCCGTCCTGGCCCTGAGCGGAAGCTTCGTCTGGCTTGCGGTGGTGTCGACGCTGGCGCGGATGTTCGTCTACTCGATCAGCATCGCCTCGCTGGCCGTCGTCCCAGCGCAGGCCGGGACCCCAGAGGGTGAAATGCACCGGAGCCCTTCACCCCCCGGAGCCCCAGCCTTCGCTGGGGCGACGGTGTGGCTGATGATCGTCCCCGCCATCGCCGTTTGCGTCTGGGCGGCGTCGCAATCAACCTGGGCGAGCTGGCGGATGCTCCTGATCCTCGCGGCGGCAGGCACGATCCTCTACGCGGCGGCGAGGCTCTCCGCGCGTAAGGCGAAGGTCTCCTCGATCCAGCCGCCGCCGAGCACCCGCGACCCCTCGTAGATCACCGCCGCCTGGCCGGGCGCGACTCCATATTCCGGCGCTTCGAAACGCAGCAGCTCGCCGTCGAACGCGGCCGGCGCCGGGCGCGCCATCGAGCGGACCTTGGCGGCGAGGCCTTCGCTCTGCCCTTCGCCCAGCCAGTTGAGCCCCGACAGCCGCGCCGCCCCGACGGCGAGCGCCGCCTTCGGCCCGACCACCACCCGCCGAGCCTCGGGTTCCAGCCGGACGACGTAGAGCGGCTCGGCCTGGCCGCCGATCTCCAGGCCGCGGCGCTGGCCGACGGTGAAGTGGATGAGGCCAGGATGCCCGCCGAGCACCCGCCCCTGCAGGTCGACGATCTCGCCGGGCCGGGCCGCCTCCGGCCTGACCTTCTTCACCACCGAGGCATAGTCGCCGTTGGGGACGAAGCAGATGTCCTGGCTGTCGGGCTTGTCGGCGACGATCAGGCCGAGCTCGCGGGCGATTTCGCGCACCGCCGGCTTGGGCAGGCCGCCGAGCGGGAAGCGCAGGTAATCGAGCTGCTCGCGGGTGGTGGCGAACAGGAAGTAGCTCTGGTCGCGGGCCGGATCCGCCGCCCGGTGAAGCTCCGCACCGTCCGGACCCGCCACCCGGCGGACGTAATGGCCGGTGGCGAGGCAGTCGGCGCCGAGGTCGCGAGCGAGGGCGAGCAGGTCGGTGAACTTGACCGACTGGTTGCACGAAACGCAGGGGATCGGAGTCCGGCCGCGGGCATATTCGTCGGCGAAGCGCTCGATCACGCTGTCGCGGAAGCGGGTCTCGTAATCGAAGACGTAATGGGCGATCCCGAGCCGCTCGGCGACGGTCCGCGCGTCGTAGATGTCGCGGCCAGCGCAGCAGGTCTTCGAGCGCCCGATCGCCTCGCCATGATCGTAGAGCTGGAGGGTGATGCCGATCACCTCGGCCCCCGTCCGAGCCGCCAAAGCGGCGACGACCGAGCTGTCGACTCCGCCCGACATGGCGACGACGATCCGAGCCTGCGAAGCGGGCCGGTCGAGCTGGAAATCGGCGATCATGGCGGCCGCTACATAGGGAGAAAGGCCAAGAAAGCCCAGCTTGTCCGTCCCTCTCCCGCTTTTCGCGGGAGAGGGGTTTGCGAATTAACCCGGGTAAAGCCTAGCCTAATGGCCCCTTAACCGCGTCTTAGACCCTCGCCGCTAGAAGGGCGGCCATGGATTTGAGCTTCTTCCGCCGGGCCGAGCAAAGGTTTGCGAGCCGAGCGCCCGCCCGCCTCGATTTCGGCATGCTGGTGGCGACTTTGCGCACCCAGCGCGACTCGGCACCGACGGCCTCGGCTCGGGCGGTTCCGGCGCCGGCGGGGGCTTGTGCCGATCCGATCGCCGAGATCCTCCTCGCCGGCCCCGGCTGGCGCGAGGCGGTGGCGGTGCAGCGCGGCTGCTTCAACCCGGCCTTCGCCGCGCAAGGAGCCGTCAACTGAAATGACCGCCGCGTTTACCTTGGGGTTTCAGTCTTCCTTCAACGCCCGCCGCCTAAGGCGGGCGAAGGGAGGCAGGAGATAAAATGTCCGTGAACGTCCTTGAATATGACACGATCGAGACCCGGGCGCCGCGTCCGGCGCAGGTCATCGGCCCCCTGGGGGAGCCGCTGACGCTCGATTCGCTGCCGCCGCCTTCGACGACCCGCTGGGTCGTCCGCCGCAAGGCGGAGGTGGTCGCCGCGGTCAATGGCGGGCTGCTCAGCGTCGACGAGGCCTGCCAGCGCTACACCTTGAGCCTCGAGGAGTTCGCCTCGTGGCAGCGCGCGGTCGACCGCTCCGGAATGCCGGGCCTTCGGGTGACCCGGATCCAGCATTACAAGAGCCTCTACGAGCGCCAGCAGAAGTTCTAGGCGTTGTTCCCCGGCGAAAGCCGGGGCCCAGCGACACGGCGGGAAGACTGGACCCCGGCCTTCGCCGGGGAGCAGCTGCGGCATGATCGCGTCGTCCCTCAGTGGAAGTCCCTGCTCTTCACCTTGATCACGCCCGCCGCCTTCGCCTTGCGCGGGTCCGGCGGGACGCCCTTGCCGCCGTCGGCGGGCGCGTAGCGATGCGGGAAGTCCATCTCGCCCACCCTGTGCAATAGAGGCGTCAGGTCCTCGAGCCGGTCGGCGACGATGTGGATCACCTCGCCTTCCTTCTGCATCACCCCCTTCACCGCGATCATCGCCGCGCTCATCACGACCCGGCGCTGCGCCTCGAACTTGCGCTGCCAGAGGATGACGTTGGCGATTCCGGTCTCGTCCTCGAGCGTGATGAAGGTGACGTTGCCCTTGCCCGGCCGCTGGCGGATGAGGATGAGGCCGGCGACCTCGACCCGGGCGCCGTCCTTCAAACGGGCGAGGCCGGCGCAGGTGGTCACCCTGGGACCCAGCTGCCCGCGCAGGAAGGCCATGGGATGCGCGCGCAGCGACAGCTGGACGGTGCGGTAATCCTCGACCACCTCGCGGCCGCCGGTGAGCGGGGCCAGAGCCACTTCGGGCTCCTCGCCCAGAGCGTCGGCGGCGGCGAACAGGGGCAGAGGCACCTCGCCCAGCCCGCGCACCCGCCACAGGGCCTGGCGGCGGTCGAGACCCAGCGAGGCGAAGGCATCGGCGTCGGCGAGCTTCTCGAGCGCCGCCACCGGGACGCCCGAGCGGCGCCAGACGTCCTCCACCGAGTCGAAGGGGGCGTCGGCGCGGGCGGCGAGGATTCGGGCGGCGTGGAGGTTGGAGAGGCCGCGGACCATTCGAAGGCCGAGTCGGAGGGGGAGGAGACTTAAATCCTCCCCGCGATTTCGCGGGGAGGGGGACCGTCCGAAGGACGGTGGAGGGGTTCTTTCGGAGTCAGCAAGAGCCCCTCCACCAGGCTTCGCCTGGTCCCCCTCCCCTGCAAATGCAGGGGAGGATTTTATCCCACCCTCCATCGTCACGTCCCACCGGCTCCGGTTGATGCACACCGGCCGCACCTCCACGCCGTGATTCTGGGCGTCCCGCACCAATTGCGCGGGCTGGTAGAAGCCCATCGGCTGGGCGTTGAGGATGGCGGCGCAGAAGACGTCGGGGTGGTGGCATTTCATCCAGCTCGACGCGTAGGCGATCTTGGCGAAGCTCGCCGCGTGGCTCTCGGGGAAGCCGTAGCTTCCGAAACCCTCGATCTGCTTGAAGGTGCGCTCGGCGAAGTCGCGCTCGTAGCCGCGCGCGACCATGCCTTCGATCATCTGGTCCTCGAAGCGGCTGACCCCGCCGGTGGTCTTGAACGTCGCCATTCCGCGGCGAAGGCGGTCGGCGTCCGACGGCGAGAAGCCGGCGCCGACGATGGCGACGTTCATCGCCTGCTCCTGGAAGAGCGGCACTCCGAGCGTCTTGCCGAGCACCGCCTTGAGTTCCGGCGAGGGGAATTCGACCTTCTCCTTGCCCTCACGGCGGCGCAGGTAGGGATGGACCATGTCGCCCTGGATCGGCCCCGGGCGGACGATCGCGACCTGGATGACGATGTCGTAGAATTCCTTCGGCTTCATCCGGGGGAGCATCGACATCTGCGCCCGGCTCTCGATCTGGAAGGTGCCGATCGTGTCGGCCTTCTGGATCATCGCGAAGACCGTGGGATCGTCTTCCTGGAGGACGTCCGACCACAGGTTCATTTCGATCTTCTTGTGCGCCCGAAGAAGGTCGAAGGCGCGGCGCATGCAGCCGAGCATGCCCAAGCCGAGCACGTCGAGCTTCATGATCTTCAATTCCTCGAGATCGTCCTTCTCCCATTCGATCACCCGCCGGTCGACCATCGCCGCCGGCTCGATCGGCACGAGATCGTCGAGCCGGTCGCGGGTGAGGACGAAGCCGCCGGGATGCTGCGAGAGGTGGCGCGGGGTGCCGACGAGCTGGCGGGTGAGCTCGAGCGTCAGGGCCAGGCGGGGGTCGCCGAGGTCGAGGCCGAGCTCCTCGACATGGCGCTCGGGCACGCCCGCCTCCGACCAGCCCCAGACCTGGCCCGACAGCATGGCGGTGAGATCCTCGGGCAAACCGAGCGCCTTGCCGACCTCGCGGACCGCGCCGCGGGTGCGGTAGCGGCTGACCACCGCGGTCAGGGCGGCGTGGGAGTGGCCGTAATGGTCGTAGATCCACTGGATCACCTCCTCGCGCCGCTCATGCTCGAAATCGACGTCGATGTCGGGCGGCTCGTTGCGGCTCTCGGAGATGAAGCGCTCGAACAGGAGGGTGTGCCTGACCGGATCGATCGAGGTGATGCCGAGCACGAAGCAGATCATCGAATTGGCCGCCGAGCCTCGGCCCTGGCAGAGGATCTCCTGGCTCCGGGCGAACTGGACGACCGAGTTCACGGTCAGGAAATAGGGCGCGTAGGCGAGCTTCTCGACGAGCTTCAGCTCCTTTTCGAGCAGGTCGACATGGCTCTTCGGCGGGCCTTCCGGGAACTTGGCGGCCAGAGCGGCCCGGGTCAGCCGCTCCAGCGCCTCCTGAGGCGTTCGGCCGGTCATCACGATCTCGTCGGGATATTGATAGCTCAGCTCGCGCAGCGAGAAGGTGCAGCGCCCGGCGATGTCGGCGGTTGCGCGGACCGCGTCCGGATGATCGCGGAAACGCCGCTCCATCTCCTCCGGCGACTTCAGATGGCGGTCGGCATAAAGCTCGCGGCGGAAGCCGAGATCGTCGATCGTGCATTTGTGGCGGATCGCGGTGACGACGTCCTGGAGCATTCTTTTGTCGGGCGAATCGTAGAGCACGTCGCCGGTGGCGAGGGCTCGCACGCCGTGGCGTTTCGCCATCCCGTCGAGCGCGTGGAGCCGGGCCGAGTCGCCGGGCCGGCGGCGATGGGTGAGGGCGAGATGGGCCCGGTCCCCGAATATGTCGCGCATCTGGGCGAGCGCGGTTTCGGTCGCCTCGTCGGCCTCGTCGGGCACCAGGGCCGCGACCAAGCCTTTATTCCAGGCGGCGACGTCCTCCCAATGGAGGAAGCATTGGCCTTTCTCGCCTTTGGCGCGGTCGATCCGGCTCTTGCCGGCGGTGAGCAGGCGGGTGAGGCGCGACCAGCCGGCACGGTCCTCCGGCCAGACGAGGAGGCCGGTCCCGTCCATCAGGTCGAGCCGGCAGCCCGGGATCAGGCGGACTCCGGTCTCGTCGGCGGCCCGAAGCGCCTTGACGAGGCCGCCCACCGTGTTGCGGTCGACGATGCCGAGCGCGGGATAGCCGAGCAAAGCGGCGGCCGCGAACATCTCCTCAGCGCTGGAGACCCCGCGCAGGAAGGAGAAATGGGTGAGGGCCTGGAGCTCGATATACATCATGCCTCCCCATCGCAGATGGGGAGGGGGACCAGGCGAAGCCTGGTGGAGGGGTAATTGGCAGGAGAAGCAGAGGTTTCGCGCGCGAACCACTTCGGCCGGCGCCTTCTACCCCTCCACCACCCTTCGGGTGGTCCCCCTCCCCACCGGCTCCGCCGGCAGGGAGGCAAAAGGTCCCGAAGTGGACGAGTGGGACGAGTTGCACACGGGATCGCTTTTTTTCTCACCCGAAGACCCCGTGCAGGTACCAGCTCAAATCCCCCGTGCGCTGGTCCACCCCGTCGCCCCGCCGGTAGAGCCAGAACCTCGCGCCCTCCTCGTCCTCGACCTGGAAATAGTCGCGAACGCCTTCCGCCTCGGCGGTCCGCTTCCACCATTCGCCGTGGATCCGCTCGGGGCCGTCGGCTCGGGCGACCCGGTAGGCGCGGCCACGCCAGGTGAAGCGGCGGGGCGGAAGGTCGGGGAGCAAGGCGACGACATTCTCGACCCGCTCGGGCGGCGAGAGGAGGCGGACGGGGCGGGGCCATTTCGGCCAGGGCAGAGCGGGGTCGAGCGGGCCGATGCGGGCGACGCTTCGCTCGGGCACGTCGCTCTCCACGGCGGTGGCGCGATAGAGGCGGCGCGGGCCGAGCCGGCCGGCGAGGCGGTCGACGAGCATGGCGAGATCGGCTTCGGGCCTGTCGCCGGAGAGCTGCTCGGGGGCGAGCGGCTCGACGCGGCCGGCGACGAGGCGCATCTGGTCGAGGCCGAAGCCGGGTTCGATCGTCTCGATCTTCATGGCGAGCAGGCGAAGGAGATGGGCGCCGTCGCGGGTCGCCCGGGCGGTGCCGATGGCGATCCGCTCCACCTTCCCGTCGACCCGGTCGCAGAGCAAGGCGAGATTGCGCGCCGCCAGCCCAGCCTCCCGGAGGGTCTCCATCAGTCGGTCGATCAGAAGGCCGAGCGCCTGTGCGATCGCCTCGGCGGTGGCGATCGGCTCGGCGAAGCGAAGGAGGGCGCAAGGCGCTTCCTCCGGAACCACCGGCTCGATCGGCTCGCCGGAGCGGCCGAGCGCCTGGTCGAGGCGGGCGAGCAGGGTCTTGCCGAAACGGCGCTGGAGCGGGCCGCGCGGAAGCGGGAGGAGGTCGCCGACCGTCTCGAGGCCGAGGCGGCGGGCGGCGGCGAGGACGGGCTCCTCGACCCGAAGCGCGGCGAGCGGAAGGGGCGCCAGAGCCTCGGGCTCGCCGTTGACGGGACAAAGGCCGCCGCCGAAGTGGGCGAGGGCATGAGCGGCGCCCGGGGTGCCGGCGACGGCGATCCGGGCGGCGACGCCGGTGCGGGCGCAGAAAGCGACGATTCGGCGGCACATCTTCTCCTCGCCGCCGAAGAGGTGGGCGACTCCGGTCAGGTCGAGAAAGAGGCCGTCGGGGGGCGAGACGGCGGCGCGCGGGGTCCAGCGGCGCGCGGCGAACAAGGCGAGGCGCTGGAGGAGGTCCGAATCGGCGGCCGGATCGTCGTCGCGAATGTCGAGGCCGGGGACGAGGGCCCGGGCCTGGGAGACGGCCATGCCGGGGTGGAGGCCGAGCGCGCGCGCTTCCGGCGAGGCGGCGGCGACGAGGAGGCGGTTGCCGGTTCGGCGGGAGAGGAGGAGGGGGCCCACGTCTCCGCTGCTCTGACGCCGGGCCCCCTCCACCCCCGGCTTCGCCGGCGGTCCCCCTCCCCGTTCCGGGGAGGAGCTACGGGCCCAGCGCGCTCCGGGACGCCAATGCCCCCCGCGCGGGCAGGAGCAGGGTTCGCGGCCCTCTTTCACGTCCTCCACAGGAAAGGTCAGAGGCGCCGCGCTCCCCCTCGCCTCGCTACGCCGCCCTTCGCTCGCCCTCACCCGGTCGGTGCTCAAATAGGGAAGGTAGAGCGAGGCGACCCTCGGCATCGGGGCTCTCCATGATCAGGTCGAACGGCGCTCCGCCGCGCTGGCGGGCGAGGATGAGGCGCCAGCGCGGGCGGCCGATCCCGACCACCGGCAGGGGCGAGGACGGGGCGCAGGCGAGGCGCCAGCGGGTGACTGCGGCGGAAGGCGGGGCGAGCGGATCCTCGCCGTTGCCGCGCCGGCGACGAAGCATCAGAGCGGGCGTTCCCCCCTCCTCGGCGGCGAGCTGGAGCCGGCGGGTGGCGGGCATTGCCGCCCGGCGCACCTCGCCGACCACCGCGGCGAGGCCGCCGTGGCGAAGCCCTTCCTCCATCACCGCAAGCACGTCCTCGTCGCCGCCGCATTCGGCGTAGAGCAGGCGGTCCGGGGCGAGGCCGGCGCCGGCAAGGCCCGGCGCGAACAGGTCCCGGCTCCCCAGCGCCCAAAGGACGATTCCGGGACGGCGGGCGGCGATCGAGGCGAGGAAGAGGGTCGCGGCGGCTTCGTCGGCCGGGCCGGGCCGCTCCGCCGCCGCTTCGTGCAGAGCCGCGACCGGAAGCCCGCCGCCGGCGAGGCGGCCGTCGATGGCGTCGACTCCGAAGGGGAGATATTCGCGCTGCTCCGCTCCGGCGGATTCGAGCGCCCTTACTTCCGCGCGAAGGGCGGCCAGGCGTTCGGCTCGGGCGGGGGTGTGGGGCACGTACGACTCGACTCTTGCGTTCGCGGAATGTTCCCATCTCGTTCAGCAAGAGTCAAGTTGGGGGAAGGGATTGAAATCCTCCCCATCGCCAGATGGGGAGGGGGACCAGGCGGAGCCTGGTGGAGGGGTAATTGGCTCTACGGCTTGAGGTTCTCGCGAGAACCACTAGGTCCGAGCCAGCTACCCCTCCACCACACTTCGTGTGGTCCCCCTCCCCACCGCTTCGCGCTGGGGAGGATAAGGAACCCGATGCCCCTCCTCCGCTGCTTGCTCGCCCTCCTGATCCTCGTCGCCGCGCCCGTCTCGGCCGCGGGCGATTCCAGCTGGTTCTACAAGAACACCGACATCGCGCCCGATCCGGCCTGGACGTTCGGAACCCTGCCCAACGGCCTGCGCTACGCGGTCCGGCGCAACGCCGTCCCCGAGGGACAGGTGTCGGTTCGCCTCAGGATCGACGCCGGCTCGCTCCACGAGGAGGACAAGGAGCGCGGCTGGGCCCATTTCATCGAGCATATGGCGTTCCGCGGAACGAAGAATTTCGGCGACGGCGAGGTGCGCGAGACCTGGCAGCGCCTCGGCGCGAGCTTCGGAAGCGACACCAACGCCTCGACCGAGCCGACCCAGACCGTCTACATGCTCGACCTTCCCCACGCCGACCGCGCCTCGCTCGACACCAGCCTCCGGCTGCTCGCCGACATGGCCGACACCGCCGTCTTCGACCCGAAGATCGTCGATGCCGAGCGCGGAGTCGTCCTCTCCGAATATGGCCGCCGGACCGAGCTCGCCGTCAAATTGCGGGACCTGATGATGCCGCTCTTCTTCGGCGGCCTCAAATATGCGCAACGCGACACGATCGGCACCGAGGCGACCCTGAAGGGCGCCGACGCGGCCGGCCTCAAGGCCTTTTACGAGCGCTGGTACCGGCCCGAGCGGGCGACCCTGGTGATGGTCGGCGACGCCGATCCGAAGCTGATGGAGGAATTGATCGCGGCGCGCTTCGGCGGCTGGAAGGGGTCGGGGCCGGCGCCGCGCGAGCCCGATTACGGGATGCCCGCCGACGTGCCGCAGCGAACCGCGGCGATCGCCTATCCGGGCTCCCCCCATTTCGCCACCCTGAGCTGGATCCGGCCCTATCGCTCGGTGCCGCCGAGCAAGGCGCGCGAGCAGAGGGACCTCGCCCGGACGCTGGCCCGGCGGATCCTCAACCGGCGGCTCGAGGCCAAGGCGCGCGGGGAATCGGCCTTCCTCAACGCCCAGGTGGAGGCCGACAACGAGGTCAACGTCGCCGATTACACGCAGATGTCGGTGATGGCGAAGGAAGGGCATTGGCAGGAGGCGCTGAAGGAGGCCTATGCGATCCTCGCCGACGCCGTCGCGGCGCCGCCGAGCCAAGCCGAGATCGACCGCGAGATGGAGAATATCCGGACCGCGGGGCGCGCCGCCGTCCAGGGCGATCCGACCCAGCGCTCCCAAATGCGGGCGCAGCGGCTGATCTCGGCGCTCGACGGCAACAGCGTCATCTCCTCCGCCCAGATCCAGCTCGCCTTGTTCGAGGAGCTGGCCCCTTCGATGACTCCGCCGGCGGTGCAGTCGGCGATGAAGGAGATGTTCACGGGCTCGGGGCCAAGGATGGTCATGCTGTCGCCGGCGGCGGTGACGGGCCTGCCGCAGGCGCTCGCCGCGGCCGAGGCCGCCGCTCCCGCCGCTCGCCAGGCCGAAAGGCGGGTGAGCCTTGACGACCTCCCGCCGCTCGGCCCGCCCGGCCGCGAAGTGTCGCGCGAGCGGATCGCGGACCTGGACTCGACCATCGTGCGCTTCGCCAACGGCTCCAGCCTGGTCTTCAAGCAGACCGGCTACGAGAAAGGCAGCGTCAACGTCTCGCTGCGCTTCGGCCGCGGGATGGCGGCGCTTCCGGCCGGCTGCAAGTCGCCGGCCTGGATGGCCTCCCTGCTCGGCTCGACCGGAGTCGGGCCGTTCGACCTCGACGGGCTCGAGCGGCTCCTGACCGGGCGGCGGATGTCGATAAGCTTCGACCTGGACGACGAGGCGCTGGTGCTTCGCGGCTCGACCCGGGCGGAGGAGCTTCAGGACCAGCTTCGCCTGCTCGCGACCAAGATCGTCGCGCCCCATTTCGACCCGGCCCTGTTCCAGCGCTCGAAGATCGCGGCGCTGGAGAGCTACGACCTCGCTTTCTCCTCGGCCGCCTCGCGCATGGGCCGCGAGTTCGGCGCCGTCGCGCGCGGCGGCGACGCGCGCTGGGCGCCCTACGACAAGGCCGAGATCGAACGGCTCCGGGCCGAGGATTTCGAGGCCTTCATGAAGCCGCTGCTGGCGCAGGGGCCGATCGAGGCGGTCATCGTCGGCGACGTCGACCTCGAGACCGCGGTGGCGGCGATGCTGAAGACGGTTGCGGCCCTGCCGAGGCGCGCCGAGGTGCGGCCGCCGGCGGCCTCGCTCAAGGTTCGGCCGCCTCGCGCTTCGAAAGAGCCGATCCGATTCACCCATCAGGGCGATCCGAACCAGGCCTATGCCGCGCTCGGCTGGACCACCTTCGGCGGGACCGAAGGCCGGCGCGAGCGGCGGGCGCTGGGCCTCGCCGCCAACCTGGCCCAGGCCCGGCTGCTGGAGCGGCTGCGCGATTCGGAAGGGGCGAGCTATTCGCCGTCGGCCACCGTCCAGACGAGCTTCCAGTTCCCGGACTGGGGCTTCTTCTTCGCCGGTTCGGAGATCCGCCCCGAGCGCGCCGACCTGTTCTTCCGGCTGGCCCGGGAGATCGTCGCCGACCTCGCCGCAAGGCCGGCTTCGGCCGACGAGTGGCAGCGGGCGATCAATCCGGTGGTGAGCGGGATCGAGCGCCGGCTGAAGACCAACGCTTATTGGGCGGGCGCGATGGAGGACTGGTCGCGCGAGCCCTGGCTCATCGAGCACGCCCGCACCTACCTCGCCGACTACAAGTCGCTGACGCCCGAGGACGTGCGCTCCGCGGTGGCCAAATGGGTCGCCGACGAGGGCGACTGGTCGATCCTGGTTTTGCCCGCTAAAACGGCCAGCAGTGTCAACTAGCGCAGTCCAGGCGAATACAAGCGGTCCCCGGCAGGCCGCAGGCGGCTGGAAGCCATTCCGGCTCCAGCAGCAGCCTTTCTTCGAGGACAAGAACCGCGCCTTCTGGATCCTCCAGTCGGCGGGATGGGCGGGCTATTTCTTCCTTCGCACCCTGTCCGGGATCGCCAACAATTTCGGCTTCAGCCTGGTCATCCACATCACGCTTCTGACCGCGACCGGCTATTCGATCACCCTCCTGATGGCCTCGGCCTACCGGCGCCTGATCAAGATGCGGCCGATCATCACCTGGGTGACCTCGATCGTTCTCATCGTGGTCGCCTCGGCCGCCTTCTCGGCGATCGAGACGTGGAGCCACGCCACCTTCGTCCGGCCGGGGATCACGCCCGAAGGACTGCAATTCTTCGGATCGATCGTCCTCACCCTGACCCTGCTCGTCGCCTGGTCGGCCCTCTATTACAGCATCAATTACTATCTGCTGCTCGAGGAGCAGAGCGACCGGCTCTTGAGGCTCGAGCATCAGGCGAGCTCGGCCCAGCTCGCGATGCTCCGCTACCAGCTCAATCCGCATTTCCTGTTCAACACGCTGAACTCGATCTCGACCCTGGTGCTCCTCAAGCAGACCGACCGGGCCAATGCGATGCTGTCGCGCCTGTCCTCCTTCCTTCGCTACACCTTGGTCAACGAGCCCACCGGCCATGTCACCGTGGCCCAGGAGGTGGAGACCCTGAAGCTCTATCTCGAGATCGAGAAGATGCGCTTCGAGGACCGTTTGAGGCCCCGCTTCGACATCGACCCTTCGGTCGCCCGGGCACGGCTCCCGTCGCTGCTCCTCCAGCCTCTGGTCGAGAATGCGATCAAATATGCGGTGACCCCGCAGGAGGAGGGCGCGGACATCGAGGTCTCGGCGCGACTCAACATCGACCGGGTCATGCTCACGGTGCGAGACACCGGGCCGGGGGCGGAGGACCATTGGGTGAAGGCGCAGCAGTCGACCGGGGTCGGACTGGCCAATATTCGGGACCGTCTGGCGCAAGCCTATGGCGCCGACCATCGTTTCGAGACTGAATCGAACATTAAGGGGGGCTTCCGCGTTACCATCGAAATCCCGTACCAGCTTGAACCTGTCGAGGAACCGAAATGACGATCCGCACGATTCTCGTGGACGACGAGCCTCTGGCCATCCAGGGCCTGCAATTGCGCCTGGAAAAGCATGACGACGTCGAGATCGTCGAGACCTGCTCGAACGGCCGCGAGGCGATCCGTGCGATCAAGACCAACAAGCCCGACCTCGTCTTCCTCGACATCCAGATGCCCGGCTTCGACGGCTTCTCGGTGATCCAGGGGCTGATGGAGGTGGAGCCGCCCCTGTTCGTCTTCGTCACCGCTTATTCCGACCACGCCATCCGCGCCTTCGAGGCTCAGGCGGTCGATTATTTGATGAAACCGGTCGAGGAAGACCGCCTCGCCGACACGCTCGACCGGGTGCGCCAGCGGCTCAACGAGAAGCGCGGAGTCGAGGAGGCGGAGAAGCTCAAGGAAGTGCTCGCCGAAGTGGCTCCCGACGCGGTCGACCAGGTCGGCAATTCGATGGACGACGGCCATGCCGCCAACCGCTACGAGAAGCTGATCAACATCAAGGACCGCGGCCAGATCTTCCGGGTCGACGTCGATTCGATCGAGAAGATCGACGCCGCCGGCGACTACATGTGCATCTACACCGGCGACAACACCCTGATCCTTCGGGAGACGATGAAGGACCTCGAGAAGCGCCTCGACCCGCGCCGCTTCCAGCGCGTCCACCGGAGCTGCATCGTCAACCTCGACCAGGTGAGGCAGGTCAAGCCGCACACCAACGGGGAATGCTTCCTGGTGCTGGAATCGGGGAGCCAGGTGAAGGTGAGCCGGTCCTATCGCGACGTCGTGGCGAGGTTCGTTCATTAGACATCCGTCGCCCCAGCGAAGGCTGGGGCCCCGGCGGGTGAAAGGCGCCGGCGGTCTTCACCCCCTGGGGTCCCAGCCTTCGCTGGGACGACGGGATGAAACCGTCCTCCCGGGTAGCCGTTGAGACCTCATGATCCTCCTCATCCTCCTCCAGGCCGCCGCCCAGGCTCCCGACATCGAGCTCAACGTCAAAGCCCGCGCCCGATCCGTCTCGATCGAGCAGAAGGGCGAGGCCCGGCTCGATGTGCGCGGCGAAGGGCCCGGCAACCGGGTCGACGTCAGGGTCGAGCCGAAGGCGGAGGGGCGCACAGAGCTTCGAAACGTCACCGTCGACGTCCATGCCGAGGCCTCGATCGAGGAAGGCGTCAAAATCGACGCCCAGGCTGAAACCGGCACGCCGCAGTAACGTTTGCCCTCCCATAACAGGGAGTAGCTTCACCATGCGTCTTTATCCGTTGCTCGCGGCCGCCGCCGCCATCGTCGTCGCCGCCTCGCCCGCCGCCGCCCAGGACCGTCAGGACCGCCGGGGCACCCCGCAGCGCGCCGGGGCCCAGTCGACGGCGCTCGCGCAGGCGGTGTCGCAGGGTCAGGATCAGCCCGACGTGCTGCTCGACATCCCCAATCTCTCAGTCGACGAGATCAACCTCGAGGTGAACAACCTCCAGGTCCACATCGCCCTCGACGCCCGTCTCGCCAACCTTCTGAAGCTGACCGCGGGGGCCGACGCCAGCATCGACCAGGTCAAGATCGGGATCAAAGGCGTGCAGGCGACCGCCACCCTCGTCGTCCGGCTCGACAATGTCCGCGCCATCATCGAGCGCACCCTGCAGACTCTCGACAACAACCCGCAGCTCGTCACCCAATTGCTCTCGACCGTCGACAATACGGTCAACACGGTGGGCGGGGTCGCCAACAACACGGTCGGGACGGTCGGCGGAATCGCCGGCACCGCGCTTCGCAACGGGCAATTGCTCGATCTCGCCGCCTCCGGCCTGACCGCCGTGTCGCAGACCGTGAACGGCGCCGGCCAGACGGTGCGGACCGTTCGCGACCGGGCCGGCCAGCTGCTCGAGGTGGTCACCGACAGCGCCGGCCGAATCGTCAGCTCGCGGCGGGCGCCGCGATAGACTCATGCCATGCGCCCGGCCTACAGTCGGGCGCATGGCGACATCGAGCGACAAGGCGCGGGCGTTTGCCGCGCTCCACCGGCCGGGCGATCCGGTCGTCCTCTTCAATGCATGGGATCCGGGAAGCGCGAGGACCGTGGCCGAGGCGGGCGCGAAGGCGATCGCCACCGGGAGCGCCTCGGTTGCAGCCGCGCACGGCTTCAAGGATGCCGAGGGGCTGCCGCTCGATCTCGCCCTGGCCAATGCCGAGCGGGTGGCGGCGGCGGTCGAGCTTCCGGTGACGATCGACTTCGAAGGGGCCTATGGAGCGGAGCCCGGAGCCGTGGCCGCAACGTGAAGCGGCTTGCCGAAACCGGCGCGATCGGCTGCAATTTCGAGGATCAGGTGATCGGCGGCGAGGGCCTCTACACGATCGAGGCGCAGGCCGAACGGATCCGGGCCGCGCGCGCCGCGGTCGGGCCCGATTTCTTCATCAACGCCCGCACCGACATCTTCCTCAAGACGAAGGCCGCGACCCACGAATTGGCCGCGATCGACGATGCTCTGGATCGGGCCCGGGCCTATGCCGAGGCCGGTGCGAGCGGCTTCTTCGTCCCGGGCCTGGTCGACCTCCATCAGCTGGCCCAGATCTGCGTCGCGTCGCCGCTGCCGGTCAATTTCATGGCCTTTCCCGGCGCCCCCGCAGCGCCGGCGGTGGCTGCGGCGGGAGTCGCCCGGATCAGCCACGGACCTTATCCCTACATGCTTGTCATGAAGGCCCTGAAACAGGCGGCGGAGACAATCTATGGCTAAGGTGACGGGGTTGGGCGGGGTTTTCTACAAGGTCGAGGACAAGGAGGCGACGGCGCGCTGGTACAAGGAGGTGCTCGGCGTCGGCGGCGAGTGGGGCGCGACCTTTCCGTTCGCGGGCGACGCGGAGGGCTATACGGTGCTGTCGCCGTTCAAGTCGTCGACCGACTATTTCGCTCCGAGCGAGGCGGCGTTCATGATCAACCTCAGGGTCGACGATCTGGACGCCATGATCGCCGAGCTCGAGGCGAAAGGGATCGAGATCCTGGGCCGGCAGGACGAGGAATATGGCAAGTTCGCCTGGATCCTCGACTGCGACGGGATCAAGCTCGAGCTGTTCCAGCAGATCGGGCCGGCGATGTAGCGATTGCTCCTCCCCGGAACGGGGAGGAATTTCAGGCCTTCCGCCGCCGAAGCATCCCGCCCCGGCCCGACCCGCCGGACTTGAGCACGTTCCTTCGAAACAGCCGGGCCCCGAGCGCCACCGTCAGCCATACCCAGAGCGCCTGCCAGGCGAGCGCCAGCAGGTGCGGCCAGAGCTCCGCAGTCTGCGCGGCCCTGGCGACCATGGTCAGCGGCGAGCTGAAGGGGAAGATGGCGGCGCCGAGGCCGAGCGGGCTGTTGAACGCTCCGACCGCGAAGGAGGCGAGAAGGAAGATCAGCATCTGTCCCACCGTTACCGGCATCGACAGGGTCTGGACCTCGCGGACCGAATTGGCCTGGCTTCCGATGCCCAGGAAGAGCGCTCCGAGCAGGAGATAATTGGCGCTGTAGTAGAGGAGGACGAGGAGGATGAAGAGCGGCCAGCCGACCGCCGGCTCAGGCAGGCTGCCCGCCTGCGCCGGAAGGAAGGCGAGGCCGACCAGCGCGCCGCTCACCCAGACCCCGATCCCGACCAGCGAGACGGCCAGCATCGCGCCAAGCTTGCCGACGAAGATGGCGTCGATCGGAAGCGCCGCGGCGAGCACCTCGATGATCTTGTTCGATTTCTCCTCGAGCAGGTTGGAGAGCAGCATTCCGGCGAGGAGGACGGTGAGCATGAAGAGGAGGAGCTGGCCGGCGCGGGCGGTGATCGCCCGGCTGGCGGCGAGCGCTCCTTCCGACCGGTCGGTCTCGACCACCTCGATCGCGACCGGCGGGGCGGCGCGGCCGGCGGCTGCGAGCGCGCGCTGCTGCGCCGCCTGGTCGAGGATCAGCGACATCTGCTTCCTGAGGCCGCTGTCGCCGCTGATCGCTCCGGTCAGGACCGGCCGGTCGAGGCCGCCGGTCATCACGGCGAGGATGCGCTTGCTCGGGCTGCCCAGAATCGCCTGGACCTGGCGGTCCGGGTCGCCGCCGGGCTCCTCGCGCACCAGCGTTGGCAAGGCGCGCTCGCCGAAGCCGGGGTTGAGCCGCTCCCGGGCCGCGGCGAGGGGCTGGAAATCGGCCTCGGCCGCAACCACGGCTACCGTCGCGTGGACGTCCTGGCGCGCCATGCGACTGCTCATGCTTCCGAACAGGAAGGACAGGCCGATGATCAGCAAGGGCCCCATCAGGAAGAAGAGGAAGGTTCGCGACCAGACGGTGGCGACGAAGTCGCGCCGGGCGATGACATAGGCGGAATGGAAGAAGCCCATCATCGCACGTCCCCCTCGGCGGCGCTGTCGGCGAGGTCGCGCGCCGCCTGCTCGCCGGCGATGGCGACGAAGGCGTCGTGGAGGCCGGGCCGCTCGATCGAGAGGTCCTCGATCCCGGCGCCGCCGTCGATCAGGGCCTTGAGCAGGGGCTCGATCCCGATCTGGGGAAGCTCGAACGACCAAAGGCCGTCCTCGTGATCCGCGTCGGCGGGAAGAGCGCCGCGCCAGGGCCCTTCGGCGATCCGGGTTCGAAGGCGCACCTGCGGCCGAAGCCGGTCGCGCGCTTCGGCGACGCTGCCTTCGAACCGCACCTTGCCCGCGGCGATGATCGCGATCCGCTCGCACAGCCGCTCCGCATGGGCGATGACGTGGGTCGAGAAGATGATCGTCGCTCCGCCCGCCGCCTCGTCGCGGATGAGATGCTCGAGCCGGCCCTGGTTGATCGCGTCGAGGCCGGAAAAGGGCTCGTCGAGGACGATCAGCTTGGGGCGGTGGACGATGGTGCCGAACAATTGCACGGTCTGGGCCATGCCCTTGGAGAGGCTCCGGATCGGCTTGTCGACATAGTCGGCGAGGCCGTTGGCTTTGAGCAATTCCTCCGCCCGCTTCCGCCCCTCGGAGAGCGGAAGGCCGCGCAAAGCGCCCATGAAGGCGACCGCCTCGCGCGCCGTCATCGCCGGATAGAGGCCGCGCTCCTCGGGCAGGTAGCCGACCCGGCTCGCCACTTCGAGCGGGCGGGAATGGCCGAGCAGCGAGCGCTCGCCGCGATCCGGGTCGATGATTCCCAGGAGCATCCGCAAGGTCGTCGTCTTGCCCGCGCCATTGGGCCCCAGGATTCCGTAGATGCTTCCTTGCGGAACGGCGAGATCGATGCCGTCGACGGCGGTCTTGCCGTCGAAGGCCTTGAAGAGCCGTTTCGCCTCAATAGCTAAGCCACTCGCCACGCGTGCCCCCTTTGCGCGCCTGTGGTAGCGAGCGAGGATGAGCGAAGGCAAGCCGAAGCTGGCAGAGCTGCGGATCGGGCTGGAGGAGAAGGCGCGGGAGCTCGGCTTCTGCGCGGTCGGCTTCGCGCGCGCCGACGCGGCGCCTGCAAGCGGCGAGCGGCTTCGGCAGTGGCTCGCCGGAGGCTCGCATGGCGACATGATCTGGATGGAGGAGACGGCGGAGCGGCGCGCCTCGCCGGCGGGACTGTGGCCGGAGGTGCGCTCGGTCATCTCGCTCGGCATGAGCTATGCGCCGGCGGGCGATCCGCTGGCGCTGGCGGAGCGGCCGGAGGTGGGGCGGATCTCCGTCTATGCCCAGGGCGCCGACTATCACGATCTGGTCAAGAAGGCGCTGAAGGCGCTCGCCCGCTGGCTGGTCGAGCAGGCCGGGTGCGAATTGAAGGTGTTCGTCGACACCGCCCCGGTGATGGAGAAGCCGCTGGCGGAGGCGGCGGGCCTCGGCTGGCAGGGCAAGCATACCAACCTCGTCAGCCGAAGCGACGGCAGCTGGCTGTTCCTCGGAGCGATCTACACCACGCTCGAGCTGGAGGAGACCGGGGCCCCGCACGCCGTCCATTGCGGAAGCTGCAGCGCCTGCCTCGACATCTGCCCGACCAACGCCTTCCCGGCGCCCTACCGGCTCGATGCGCGGCGGTGCATCTCCTACCTCACCATCGAGCATAAGGGGCCGATCCCGGAGGAGTTCCGAGCGGCGATCGGCAACCGGATCTACGGCTGCGACGACTGTCTCGCCGTCTGTCCGTGGAACCGGTTCGCCGACTCGGCGCGGGCGAACAAGGCTTTCCTGCCGCGGGCCGAGCTTGCGGCGCCGAGGCTTGCGGACCTGCTGGCGCTTGACGACGCGGCCTTCCGCAAGGTTTTCGCGGGCTCGCCGATCAAGCGGATCGGGCGCGGGCGGATGGTGAGGAACGCGGCGATCGCGGCGGGGAACAGCGGGTTGGCGGAGCTGGCGCCGGTGCTGGAGCGGCTGACGGGGGACGAGGACCCGGTGGTGGCGGAGGCGGCGGCATGGGGGCTGGCGCGCCTATCCTCCCCATCGCCAGATGGGGAGGGGCACCACACGCAGTGTGGTGGAGGGGTAACTGGCGCAGACGGCAGCATTTCGCGCGAGACTCTCTGAGTCCTCGGCAATTACCCCTCCACCAGGCTTCGCCTGGGCCCCCTTCCCATGCTTCGCATGGGGAGGATTTTTACCGCCTCGTCAGGGCCGCCACGCAGCTTGCCCGGTCCAGATCCCGCCCGTCGCGGAGCCTCGCGTCGATATGGGTGACGATCGGCTCGCCGCCGCCCTTGGGCGGGTAGAGATAGGCGTCGAGGACGCAGGCGGGGCCGCCGAACTGGAGCTTGCGCGCCGGCCCCTCGCGGACGTCGAGGCTGGGCTTGCCGAACTGGACCTCGAGCATCCGGGCGGTGCGGCCGAGAACGGTCTCGAGGCCGGTCGAATTATAAGGCACGACGCGCTCCACGGGCGCCCGGTGTGCGGCGGGCGCGGGCCGCTCGGTCTTGGCGGCGCAACCACCCAGAAGCAGAAGCGCGCCCAGCCATAATTTTCCCTGCCCCGCCATCTGCCCTCCTGTCCTCGGGGCGCAGAGTGGCGCAGCGCCGCCGCGAGTGCCACGCGGCGATTCGCCCACCCGGCCCGCGCCTGCCTCGCCTCGGCGCAATTGACGCGCGGCGCGGGGCGCGGCTAGGGCCGCTCCTCCTCCCCCAGCAAAAGAGAAACCCGTGACCGACAAGAGCCTCGACGTCCTGTGCATCGGCAACGCCATCGTCGACGTGATCGCCGCGACCGACGACGAATTCCTCGCCCGCGAGGGGCTGGACAAAGGCTCGATGCGCCTGATCGACGCCGGTGAGGCGACCCGGCTCTACGGACGGATGGGACCCGGGCGCGAGATCAGCGGTGGCTCGGCGGGCAATACCGCGGCCGGCGTGGCGATGCTCGGCGGGCGCGCCGGGTTCATCGGCCAGGTCGCCGACGACCAATTGGGCGAGGTCTACCGCCATGACGTCAGCTCGATCGGAGTCGAGTTCACGACTCCGGCCCGTCCGCAAGCGGAGGCTCCGACCGCGCGCTCGCTGGTCCTCGTCACCCCCGACGCCCAGCGGACGATGAACACCTTCCTCGGCGCGGCCCAGAATCTGAGCAGCGAGGCGCTCGACGAGGCGCAGCTCGAAAGCGCGAAAATCCTCTATCTCGAAGGCTATCTCTGGGATCCGGAGGTGCCGAGGGCGGCGATGGAGCGGGCGATCGACATCACCCGGGCGGCCGGCGGCGCAATCGCCTTCACCCTTTCCGACAGCTTCTGCATCGAGCGCCACCGCGACAGCTTCAACGCCCTGATCGACAGCGGCCGGCTCGACATATTGTTCGCCAACGAGGCCGAGATCGTCTCGCTGACCGGCGAGGAGTCATTCGACTCGGCGGTCGCGGCGACGGCGGCCAGGGTGCCCGTGCTCGTCGTCACCCGCGGCGAAAAAGGCGCCGTCGCCGTTGAGAGCGGCGAGCGGGTCCAGGTCGCGGCGGAGCCGGTCGAGCGGATCGTCGACACGACCGGTGCCGGCGACCTGTTCGCCGCCGGATTCCTCACGGGACGGGCCCAGGGCCGACCGAATCTCGACAGCCTGCGAATGGGCGCGATCGCCGCGGCCGAGGTCATTTCCCATTACGGCGCCCGGCCCGAAGCGGATCTGAAGGCGCTGGTCGAAGAGCGGCTGGGCTAAAAGAAAGGGGAGGCCGAAGCCTCCCCTTCCCTCAACTCCGGTTTGCCCTCACGGACGGATGGTCGGTTCCCCGTCCGGGCCGGTGGGCGCGTCCTCCGGATAGACGGGCAGCTCGCCGTCCGCCATGACCGCGCGGCCTTTGTGCACCACCGAATTGTGCATCCCATAGACGAAGTAGAGGACGATCATCGCCAGCGTGTACCAGAGGAAGATCATCAGCACGTAAGCCGGAACGGTGGTGATCAGCCAAAGACAGGAGGCGATGCCGAGGATCGGAACGACCGGATAGAGCGGCACCCGGTAGCCGCGCGGGATTTCCGGATGGGTCCGGCGAAGCCAGATCACCGACAGGCAGACGACCGCGAAGGCGGCGAGGGTTCCGACCGAGGTCATGTCGCCGAGGCTGTTGATGTCGAAGAAGCCCGCCGCGAAGGCGACGATGATCCCGACCAGAAGGGTGTTGATCCAGGGCGTGCGGAACTTCGGGTGGACCCGGGAGAATACCTTGGGGAGAAGGCCGTCGCGAGCCATGGTGTAGAAGATGCGGGTCTGGCCGTACATCAGCACCAGGATCACCGAGGTCAGGCCGATGATCGCCCCGACCTTCACGGTCTTGGCGAACCAGGCCCATTGCGGCCCGAAGGCGTCGACGGCGACCGCCACCGGATCGGGCACGTTCAGGCTGTTGTAGGGGACGATCATGGTCAGGACGATCGACACCAGGATGTAGATCACGGTGCAGGCGACGAGGCTGCCGATGATTCCGAACGGCATGTCCTTGCCGGGATTCTTGGCTTCCTGGCCGGCCGTGGAGACGGCCTCGAAGCCGATATAGGCGAAGAAGACGATCGAGGCGGCGCGGAGGATTCCGCTCCAGCCGAACTCGCCGTCCTTGCCGGTCGGCTCGGGGATGAACGGATCCCAATTGGGCGTGTAGGCCGGCAGGTTCGAAAGGATGATGAAGCCGCCGACGAGGATGAAGGCGACCAGCACCGTCACCTTGATGGCGACGATGGCGTTGTTGAACTTCGCCGATTCCGAGACGCCGATGCAAAGCAGGCAGGCGAGCGCGGCGCAGACCAGGAAGGCCGGGAGGTTGAAGGCGTAGACGACCGGAGCGCCGTTCACGAGCACGTCGACCCCGTCCTTCTGCAGATGATAGCCCGTGGGCCCGGTGAGCGCGGCCGGGATGTGGATGCCGATGTCGCCGAGCAGGCTCACCATATAGCCCGACCAGCCGACCGCGACGACCGAGGCGGCAAGGCCGTATTCGAGCAATAGCAGCGCCCCCATGATCCAGGCGGCGAACTCGCCGATGGTGGCGTAGCTGTAGGTATAAGCGGAGCCGGAGACCGGCAGGGTCGAGGCCAGCTCGGCATAGCAGAGGCCGGCGAAGGCGCAGACGATTCCGGCGATGGCGTAGGCGATGAGCACGGCCGGCCCGGCGTGGAGCGCCGCGGCATTGCCGGTGCGGACGAAGATGCCCGCGCCGATGATGCAGCCGATGCCGAGAAAGACGAGGTTCCAGGCGCCGAGCGAGCGCTTGAGCTCGCTGGTCCGGGTCTCCTCCTGGACCATCTCGACGGTCTTGCGCGCGAGAATGCGCCCAAGAAAGCCACCGGGTGCCGCAGTCGCCATTCACTATCCCCTTTGACGCTTGTTTATTTTGCGGCGCAGCCTAGCGGCTCATCCCGGAGGCGCAACCGATTTCACCCGCAATTCCCCCCTCCCTTCCAGGGAGGGGAGTTCAACGCGCCAGCATCGGCCCGAGCGGCCGGCCGCCGAAGATGTGGACGTGGAGATGGGGCACCTCCTGGCCGGAGTTCAGGCCGGCATTGGCGAGCAGCCGGTAACCCGGCGCGGCCAGCCCCTGGTCGCGGGCCACCTTGCCGACGGCGCGGACGAAGCCGGCAATCTCCTCGGCCGAGGCTCGCTCCGAGAAATCGTCCCAGGAGACGTAGGCGCCCTTGGGAATGACGAGGATGTGGACCGGGGCGGCCGGATTGATGTCGTGGAAGGCAAGCGCGTGCTCGTCCTCGTAGACGGGTTTGGACGGGATCTCGCCGCGAAGGATCCGGGCGAAGATGTTGCCCTCGTCATAGGGGCGGGTGGCGTCGATCGGCATGGCTGTCCCTCTGGCTCGGTTCAACTCGCCTTGACCCGAAGCGGCGGTGGTTTACCAGAGGGGCCATGCAAGGCGAGACTCCCGACAGCCTGATTCCTTACGACGAGATCGTGCAGGAGGCCTTGCGCGCGGTCGTCGGCCGGGTGCTGGGCGAGGTCGAGACGACCGGCCGGCTTCCCGGCGAGCATCATTTCTACATCACCTTCAAGACCGGCGCCACCGGAGTCGACATTCCGCGGCACCTGTCCGAGCGCTTCCCCGACGAGATGACGATCGTCATCCAGAACCGATTCTGGGACCTGAAGGTGGGCGAGGACGGCTTCGAGGTGGGCCTCAGCTTCAACCAGGCGCCGGCGCGGCTGGTCATCCCCTTCTCGGCGATCACCGGCTTCGTCGACCCCGCGGTCAATTTCGCCCTCCAGTTCCAGGCCACCGCCGAGGAAGGCGGGATGCAGGCGCACGAAGCCGCCGAGAACGACCCGCCCGCCACCGAACCGGTCGAGGACGGCTCGAACGTCGTCTCGGTGGATTTCAGCCGGAAGAAATAGCGTCGCCTCAGCGAAGGCTGGGGCCCTAGAGAAAGTCCGCATCGGTGCATTTTCTCGCCGGGACCCCAGCCTTCGCTGGGGTGACGGGCTCGTTCCAGGCCGCTAAAGGCCCCCCATGATCTCCACCGCCACCGCCCGCACCGAGAGCGACAGCTTCGGGCCGATCGACGTTCCCGGCGACGCTTATTGGGGCGCCCAGACCCAGCGCTCGATCCAGAATTTCCCGTTCGGGCCGCGCGAGACGATGCCGGTCGAGATCGTCCATGCTTTGGGCTTCGTGAAGCAGGCGGCGGCGCGGGTGAACGCCCGCATCGGCGGCCTCGACGCCGAGCTCGCCGAGGCGGTCCAGCAGGCGGCGGGCGAAGTCGCGACCGGGATGCACGACGACCAGTTCCCGCTCGTCATCTGGCAGACCGGCTCCGGCACCCAGTCCAACATGAACGCCAACGAGGTCATCGCCGGCCGCGCCAACGAGATCCTCACCGGCAATCGCGGCGGCAAGAGCCCGGTCCATCCCAACGATCACGTCAACAAGGGCCAGTCGTCCAACGACAGCTTCCCGACCGCGATGCACATCGCCGCGGCGCGGGCGGTCGAGGGTCGGCTGATCCCCGCGCTCCAGACCATGCACCGCCGGCTCGCGGCTCAGGCGGCCGCCTGGGACCGGATCGTCAAGATCGGCCGGACCCACCTCCAGGACGCGACTCCGCTGACGCTGGGCCAGGAATTTTCGGGCTATGCGGCCCAGATCGAGGCCGGGATCGAGCGGCTTCGCGGAGTCCAGCCGAGGGTGCTCCAGCTCGCCCAGGGCGGTACCGCCGTCGGCACCGGCCTCAACGCCCCGGAAGGCTTTGCCGACGCCTTCGCCGCGGAGGTCGCCAAGCTCACCAAGCTCCGCTTCACCAGCGCCCCCAACAAGTTCGAGGCGCTCGCGGCCCACGACACGCTGGTCGAGCTTTCGGGCCTGCTCAACGTCATCGCCGTCTCGCTGACCAAGATCGCCAACGACATCAGGCTGATGGGCTCGGGTCCGCGCTGCGGCCTCGGCGAATTGAAGCTTCCCGAGAACGAGCCGGGAAGCTCGATCATGCCCGGCAAGGTCAACCCGACCCAGGCCGAGATGCTGACCATGGTCGCCGCCCAGGTGATGGGCAACCATGTCGCGGTCACCGTCGGCGGCCTCCAGGGCCATCTCGAGCTCAACGTGTTCAAGCCGGTGATCGCCGCCAACGTGCTCCGCTCGATCGACTTGCTCTCAACCGGTATTGAGAGCTTCACCGAGCGCACCCTCGACGGCCTCGAGCCGGACGAGAGCCGGATCGCCGAACTGATGAACCGCTCGCTGATGCTGGTGACGGCGCTGGCCCCCGAGATCGGCTACGACAATGCCGCCGCCATCGCCAAGCACGCCCACAAGAACGGCCAGACGCTCAAGGAGGCTGGGCTGGAGCTCGGCCTGGTCGACGAGGAGACGTTCGACCGGGTGGTGAAGCCCGAGGCGATGCTGGGCCGGTGACGGAAAAATCCTCCCCGCGGTTTCGCGGGGAGGGGGACCAGGCGAAGCCTGGTGGAGGGGTTCTACGGACTCAGCAAGGCCCCTCCACCGTCCTTCGGACGGTCCCCCTCCCCGAGAATCTCGGGGAGGATTCTCAGCGGAAGCGGTAGTTCAGGCGAACGCCGATGTTGTCGATGCCGGGATTCTGGCGGCTGTTGAACAGCCCGGCGTGGCTCATATGGACCCAGCTGGCTTCGGCGGACCAGCGCTCGTCGATACGGAATCCGAGGCCGAGCTCGGGCTCGAACAGGATCCGCGAACCGAAATCGCCGCGAAGGTTTCCGTGGACGACGTGGCTCGAGCGGTCGTGGACCGCGAGGCCGATACCAGGCCGAAGGTAAAGCCGACCGCCGATCTTCCAGCTGAGGCCGACGGCGGCGAAGTTGGTCGCTCCTTCGGTGCTCACCGAGCCGAAGACATAGGGCGACGGCGCGCCTATCGCCTTAAGCGCGCGGATGCGGCCGCCGCGCACTCCGGCCTGGACGGCAACCCCGCCCTCGAAGCCGCCCTTGTTGAGCGGCGTGTCCACGTCGTGGGCGTAAACGCCGCCGAACACTTCCTGGGCGGAGGCGGGCGTGGCCGCGGCGGCGAGCGCGACGGCGGCGCCGATCAGAAATGGCTTCATGACGGGCAAACCCTCCTCCCCGCGCGGCAGTTCCCGGCGGAACCGCGCCGGAGGGGCGCGGGTTGACGCGGCATGAGCAACGAACCCACAGCGCCGGGCGACGAAGCCGAGCCGGGAACCCCTGGAACCGGCGAGAATATATGCCGCCATTGCAACGGCACCGGCGAGCATGACGGAACCCCCTGCCCCGTCTGCGACGGCACCGGCAAGGTGACCGAGGGGCTCGCGGGCGGCTGAGCTCACGCCCCCGACTGCCAGGCCCGGATCGCATCGCTGGGGGCGACCAGCATCAGCACGTTGAGAGTCAGATTGTCGCGGATGATGGCGAGCGTCAGAAGCTCGAAAGCGACCGCCAGCACCAGGGTCGCCCGCACCGGCAGCCGCCGGGCCAGGGCGAAGCCGACCACCATCCAGCCGACGTCGGCGGCCGAGTTGATGACGGCGTCGCCGCTGTAGCCGAGCGCCATCGTCGCCTCGCGGTAGCGGTCGATGATGATGGAGCTGTTCTCCAATATCTCCCACCCCGCCTCGATCAGGACGGCGCCGAT